>Ga0126309_10000248_pt1 | contig 18522 bp, 15 predicted proteins | sample Plot56_FD_92541 | JGI IMG/M metagenome (GOLD analysis project Ga0126309, IMG submission 92541) | Serpentine soil microbial communities from UC McLaughlin Reserve, CA, USA - Plot56 | ecosystem: Environmental > Terrestrial > Soil > Grasslands | place: USA: UC McLaughlin Reserve, Lake County...
AAGAGCGGAGACGCGAAGGGAGGGTCATGCGCCCCTTCTCATCCAGCGTGTGCTCGTACTCGCCTAAAAGGGCCAGAGCCGTGTCCTCCCACTACGCTCCACTTTGACCCACGTCAGAGAAATTCTTGCATATGCACGGAAAATCCGCAATCTGGGTGGCCGAGAATGCCGTTGCAGGACCGTATTTTGACTCTAAAGGCGCTATTATCCCTCTACCCCAGGGGTGAGGACCCCTATCCAGATGATGCGATTTGAGGGTTTGTGGAAGGTCGTTTTCCACGAGGGGCTTGGGTCTCTAGCCTAACATGTTGGTGGGGTACGAGACGGACCCCAACATGTTGGGTGTGTAGAAATATGTTGAGGGGTCTGGGGTGTAGGGCGGACGGTTCGGGCTGTAGGGACCTGTGGGCCCACCAGGACTCGAACCTGGGACCGTCCGATTATGAGTCGGATGCTCTAACCAACTGAGCTATGGGCCCTGCGACGGGAAACCTGGGCGGCACCCCCTGGCTCCCCCGGCTGGACTCGAACCAGCAACCCTTCGGTTAACAGCCGAATGCTCTGCCAATTGAGCTACAGGGGAATGTTACGAGAGTAGATTATACGGTTCGGGACTCGCTGCTTCAAGCTCCGGCTGCGGAAGAACGTAGGGCCTGTTTGAGATATTGGATCTCCGCCTGCAACACGTCCTTCTCATCATAATCCGGCGTCTCCCGCTTGCTCTGTTCGCGGCTCAGTATCGCCAGCCGCAACCAGGCTTCGCGTACGGAGCTCTCGGACGGGTAGAGCCTCTCCCCCTGGGAGGCGAGGGCACCGATCTGGTCCATCAGCGGCCTGGCCCTCTCGTCCGAGAGCACAGCATCGAGGTCTTCGCCGGCGTGTTCTCTGAGCAGGGAGAAGATCCTCGCGTGGGTGTCATCGCGAAAATCCTCTTTGCGCAGCGTCAACGGCTCGGGAAGATCCAGGGTCTTTACGCCCTCTTCGAACAGGGGGGCTGTGAGGTCGGGCCTGGCGAGAATGAGGGTGAGCACAGCGCCGCCAGCTTCCGTTTGTGGGTCGGACGGGTGGCCCGCCTGTGAGGGAGAGCTCGCCTGCGCGGTGGGCGGCTCTGCAGTCTGCAGAACATTCGGGCTCACACCGAGGGATTCCGTGGCCAGACGCAGGGCCTCGCGGTGGAGGACAGGGTCTTTGATCTCCTGGATCATAGTCCTTACCTCGGGAACGGCCCTGGAGCGCTCTGTGGCATCAGCTCCCCTGGTACGGGCAACGATACGCCTGATGCTGTACTCGAGGACGGGTACGGCAGCGTCCAACATCTGCGCAAACTCCTCGGGCGGATGCTCGAGGAGCCAGTCCGCAGGGTCTTCGGTCAGGCGCAGGACCCGGAGATCCAGCTTCAGTTCGGCCGCAGTCGCCGCCGCCCGCTGTATCGCCCTCTCCCCCGCCGCGTCAGGGTCGAAGAGGATGTAGATCCTGTCCGCGTAGCCGCTGAGCATCCGCAGGTGGCCAGGTGTGGTCGCGGTTCCCAGCGTGGCGACGGCGTTCTGGATGCCCGACTGGTAGAGCATCAGCACGTCAGTGTAGCCCTCGACGACGAGCGCCGAGCGTTCCCTGCGAATGGCTTCAGAGACCTGCGGGAAGCCGTAGAGCAGGTCCCGCTTGTTGAAGATCTCCGTCTCCGGAGAGTTGAGATACTTGGGCTGGGCGTCGCCGAGCGTTCTGGCTCCGAAGCCCACGATCCTGCCCCGCCGGTCCGAGATGGGGAAGGTGATCCTACCCGCGAAACGCTCCCCACCCCGCGGCGAAAGAAGCCCGGCCGCATCGAGAACGCTCCTGTCGAGATCCAACCTCCCAGCCACACCCACAAACCCCGAAACACCCCACGGCGGCGCGTACCCCAAACGAAATTCTTCTATAGTAGAACGATGTATATGGCGGTCTTTCAAGTAGTTGCGGGCCTGCTGTGCTTCTGGGGTTTCGGATCTGAGGAGGTACTTGTGATAGTAGACGGTGGCGGCGGCGAGGGCCTTGTGGATCGCACGCCGACGGAGGGCGCGTTCCCTTGCGGCGCCAGCGTCTCCCCCGCCTTCGAACTGCAGCTCCACGCCGGAGCGGTCGGCGAGGTAAGAGACGGCTTCAGCGAAGTCTAGAGACTTGAGGTCCATGACCAGCTTGATGGCGTCCCCGCCGCGCTGGCAGTTGTGGGTAATGCCCATTTTGGTCAGGAAGGTGTGCGAGCCCGTAGTAGTGATGTCCACGACGGTAACAGGCTCTTCAGCCGCGGTCTCGATCCGCTGGACTACCGACAAGAAGTAATGGGTACCGCCTATCCTAGCGAAGAAACCCTTCAAGGACTCTTTGCTTAGAATGTGAACGTAGAAAGCTGTCCTGTGTCTTGTCTCATCCTTCCCTCGACGAGCGGGCACGCTTGACAAGGAGGTTGCTCTCCTGGCCTGAACGCACAAGGCGAAGATGCCGTAAGCCAACTCCTCGGAAACCGTACAAGCGCTCGTTATCCCCTGGTTGGTTCGACCATCTCCATCGAGGTAGCCTTGTATAAGAGCCTTCTGGCATTCGATTGTCCAGTTCAGTGCCGCGATCGGTATGCGCTTGTTCGCGCAACCGCGTCCGAACCAATGGCCGAAGAGAGCTGCGAGGTCCGTACTGGAGCATGCCACTTCGCAGATGTTTTTGTGCGGCCTCAGGAAACAACTGCTAGGCTTGTCAAACTCTTCTCTCAGAATGTTGACTACCCTCGTCGCCAGGCTCTCCGCCTCATGGGCACCGAAACTCCACTTCACCCCTCCCCTATAGAGCGAGCCCTCGGCGAGCCAGACGCCGTACAACCAGGCTGTTCTGGAGTTTACGGGTAGTTTCGTGACACGCTCGGTTCGTGGGCCTTTGGTATAGGGTTTGATCACATGCAGGCCATCGAGAGGCTTGTCGGTGCGATTCTCGCCCGGGATCACCGGGTAGAGCCAGAAGTCGCCCTCACGAACCTCCGATGCGTGCTCTACGGAGAGTCGGACGTTCGCGTTCTTGTCACTGTGTCTGCTTGAGAAGCGAAGTTTCTTTCCGCCTGATTTTCTCAGGTGGACCTTCGGGATAGCGCGCAGCGCCTCTTCTCGTTTTACGAAGACACAATGGTGGTCCGGCGTAAGCTCGATGCCATTTTTCGCCGTGCCGGTCTTGATCCTCAATGTAGAACCTGACTTGAACCACTTGTCAGTTATGGTCTCGCGCCTTCCATCGAGGCCAATGACCTCATCTCCAGGCTCTGCTTCGGCTATCGGGATCAAGCCCTTCGAGGTCCAGATACGCTCGTTGGCCGCTAGGCACCCAAAACAGTAGTAGAAGCCCCGGTCTGGAGAAACGCTAAAGGAAGGTGTCTTTTCCTGGTGGTCGGGGTAGGGACAGAGGCCTGCGAAGCGGGCTCCCTGGCGCTTGAGGGCCGTGAACTCGGAGGCCACCTCGACGATGCCGGTCGCCTCCCTGACCTGTTCTATGCTGCGTTGTGAGATCCTCAATCCCGGTCCCCCATCGTACCGGCCTACAGATTCCTGGTGCGGACCAGGGGTAATGGTACTCTACCTGGCATGAATATCAGCGAGGGATCTTCGGGGGTGCCAAGGGCAGGGTATGCGGATCTGCCGCCTGGTATCGGGTTCGAGCCCAAAGACGAGCCGTTGCGGAGGGATATCAACCTTCTCGGGCGGGTGTTGGGTAGGATTCTCATCGAGCAGGAGGGCAAGAACCTGCTCGGGACAGAGGAGGAGGTCAGGCTTCTCTGCAAGCGCCTGCGCTTCGACTATGACCCCGAATTAGACGCGAGGCTAAGGCGAAGGATAGACGGCTTGAGCGTGGAGGAGCTGCGAAGGATTGTGCGCGCTTTCTCTGTGTACTTTCAGCTGGTCAACATCGCCGAGCGCTATCATCGGGTGCGGCGACGGCGGCAGTACGAGTCCTTACCGGACAACCCTCCCCAGCGCGCTTCCCTGGCGAGCGCCCTCGCAAGACTCAAGAGCGAAGGTCTCCGAAAAGAAGCGCTGCGGGGTGTGCTCGAAGAGACGTCTGTCGGCCTCGTTTTGACCGCGCATCCGACGGAGGCGATGCGGCGGAGCGTCAGACGCAAGCACGTGAGGATCGGGGAGATGCTCGAGGCTATGGAGACGCATTCCCTCACGTGGAAGGAGCGTCGGCGTCTGGAGGGGGATCTTGCAGAGGAGATTACCGTTCTGTGGCAGACCGAAGAGCTCAGGGTACGCCGTCCCGAGGTCGACCAGGAGATAGAGCGGACGCTGCTGTTCTTCGAGAACCCTTTGATCTCAGCCACCCTCGAAGCTTACAGGGAGTTCGAGGACGAGCTCTCACGCCAGTTCCCTGAGGATACTCCGAATCTGGGTCGCGTACTCGAGTTCGGATCGTGGGTCGGCGGCGACCAGGACGGCAATCCTTTCGTCGAGCCGGAGATGATAACGACCGCCCTTGGCCTTCACCGGGAGGTTATCCTCAGGCACCACCTCGCCTCCGTGGAGCGGCTGACGGATCATATGAGCCAGTCCGCGAGGATGATCCCTGTCTCAGAAGAACTGCGCGGCTCGGTCGAGCGAGACGAAGGGCTCATGCCAGACATGGTCGAGCGCTACAGGGGGATCGATCCGAATGAGGTCTATCGGCGCAAGCTCCTGTTTATGGCGGAGCGCCTGAAGCTCGCCCTCGAGCAACAAGACTCTCCTACCTCTTATTCTGACGTGGCCGAGTTCCTGGACGACCTGGTAACTATCCGCGATAGTCTGCTGCAAAACGGTGGGGGGCGTGTCGCCGAAGGGGAGCTGAAAGACCTCATCCGCCAAGCCGAGGTCTTCGGCTTCCACCTGGCGAAGCTGGACGTCCGCCAGGAGAGCTCCACGGTAGCCAGGGCCGTCGCAGAGCTGGTCTCGGCCGCCACGGGTGAAGACCTCCTGGAGATGGACGAAGCGGGACGCGCTGCACTCCTGCGGAGGCTACTCACCGATCCCGACCTCTCACTACCCGAACCGGAAGACGTCTCTGAAGAGAGTCGTAAGATCCTCGAGACCTTCAGGCGCATCCGGCTCGCGAAGGATGAGCACTCCGGCACCCCTGTCGAGGCTTTTATCCTGAGCATGGCCCGCACCGCGAGCGACGTCCTGAGCGTGCAGCTCCTCGCCCGCCGAGCCGGACTGCTGGAGGTCGACGAGGGCGGCAGGTGCACGACCAATAATCTGAGGGTCACGCCTCTCTTCGAGACCGTCGACGACCTCGGGAGGGCGCCCGGGGTACTCGGCTACCTTCTGGAGGACCGTTTCTACCGCTCCTCGCTCCAGGCGAGCGATGACCTGCAGGAGATCATGCTCGGCTACAGCGACTCAGGAAAAGATGCAGGTTACCTCACGAGCAACTGGACCCTGTACAAGGCGCAAGGCCTCCTTACGTCGGTCGCCCGCAAGTACGGGGTGAAACTGAGGCTCTTCCACGGGCGGGGCGGCAGCGCGGGACGGGGTGGAGGGCCCAGCTACCAGGCGATCATGGCCCAGCCCCCGCATACCCTGGGAGGCAAGATCCGGATAACCGAGCAGGGAGAAGTAATCTCCTTCAAGTACAGCATGCGCGGCCTGGCGCGCCGAAACCTCGACACGGTACTGGCCGCCGTCCTAGAGGCGAGCGCCGACGAGACGCCGGTAGAGCCGAAGCTCCGCTGGGTCGAGGTCATGGAAGAGTTGTCGTCGACGGCGAGAGAAGCCTACCGGAGCCTCGTCTACGAGGACGAGGACTTCTTGGCCTTCTTCTCCGAGGCATCTCCCATTGGGGAGCTCTCCCTGCTCAACATGGGTAGCCGTCCCGCGCGGCGGATGCAGAACCCCTCAGTCGACAGCCTCAGGGCCATACCCTGGGTGTTCGCGTGGACCCAGAATCGCTTCCTGCTCCCTTCCTGGTACGGTGCCGGAACCGCACTGGGGGGCTACGCGGCTGAAGAGCAGGGTCTGGTGGTTCTGCGCGAGATGTACGAGGGCTGGCCGTTCTTCAGGACACTCGTCGACTTCATGCAGATGACCCTGGCCAAGAGCGACCTGCGCATCGCCGAGAACTATACCTCGCTCGTCTCCGACCCCGCTATTCGTCATCGCGTGTGGACCAGGATCTCCGAGGAGCACGCCGACTGCGTGCGGGCGATACTCCTTATCACGGAAAACGAGAACCTCCTTGATAATAGTCCCGTCCTCCAGAGATCTATACGCCTTAGGAACCCTTACGTGGACCCGCTCTCCTATATTCAGGTGACGCTCCTGCGCCGGCTCCGCGCCCTCCCGGAAAGCTCTCAGGAACGCGAAGGTGTCTTGAATACCCTGCTACTCTCTATATCGGGTGTCTCCTCGGGGATGCTAAATACCGGCTGAATCACTTCGTAGCCTCACGCCATGTCACCGAAATAATGAGGTTACCGGTTGCATACTTCCAAGCATGAGCGAGAAACGGCGTTTTGGGAAGCTCGCCTTAAGATCGATTCTCCTCGTAACGGTTTCCGTAACGCTTGGAAGACGCTCTAGATGTAGTATGGGCCCAAGATGGGAACCCGGATGACGCCGACTGCACGCGAGCGGCGGAGTGGCCGCTCTCTTCTCCTCCTGCGATCGGTGTGGGTAGTCTTGGCCGCCATCGTCCTGGCGCTCAATGCCGCCGGTCTTCCCCTCTTGTACACGAAGTACAAGAGCGTGTGCACGAGCGCAGCATGCGCCCATTCCCATCAAATAGTTCGTCTTACGCCCGAAGGAGTGAGGGCGCTGCGCGACTTCGACCTCTCCCCGGGGTTCTACGGCGCCTACGTCGGGGTCGTAGCACCTATGGTCGCCGCGCTTACGTTCGCCATCGTCGCCGGGGTGATCTTCTGGCATAGGTCGGAGGATCGCATAGCCTTGTTCGGCGCTTTCGCGCTCCTGTTGTTCGGTGGAGCGGCTTTCAATAGCGATGTCTCCGAGGCCGCCGCAGCGGCCTACCCCGCCCTGTGGTTCCCCGGCCATCTTCTCGAGTACGCGGGGCAGGTCGCCTACACCATCTTCTTCTACGTCTTTCCGGACGGGAGGTTCGTGCCGCGCTGGGCACGCTGGCTCGTGCTGGTCTGGGCGATGCTGTTGGTGCCCGACGTCTTCTTCCCGCACACGCCTTTGAATCTCCTTGACGGACCATTGTTCTTCGGCCTTATAGGTGGCGCGGTGCTCGCCCAGGTCTACCGCTACCGGCGCGTGTCCACCCCCGTGCACCGCCAGCAGACCAAGTGGATGGTCTTCGGGACGGTGGTGGCGGGGGCAGGGCTTGTAGGGACGGGCACGCTAGGCAACTACGTTCCGGCGATAGAGCAATCTGGTCCGTTAGGACAGATGATCGGCACCACCCTCTTCGAGGGGTTCGTACTTTTGATCCCGCTGTCCATAGGCGTGGCCATAGTGCGCTCCGGGCTCTACGAGATAGACATCATCATCAACCGCACACTGGTCTATGGCTCGTTGACGGCCATGCTGGCTGCGCTCTACTTCGGCGGCGTGGCGACGTTGCAAGCGATCTTGGAGGCACTTACCGGCCAAGAAGAGCTTCCGCAGATAGCCATCGTGGCCTCTACACTAGTGATCGCCGCCCTCTTCAACCCCCTGAGGCGACGTGTCCAGGACTTCATCGACCGCAGCTTCTATCGCCGCAAGTACGACGCCGCCAAAACGCTGGAAACGTTCTCCGCGAAGCTGCGCGATGAGACAGACCTGGACAGCTTGAATAGGGAACTTCTGTCCGTGGTTCGGGACACGATGCAGCCCGAGCACATATCCTTGTGGCTGCGTCCCGAGGTGGTCCGTAGGGATGAGTAAGCAGACTCGCCGCCATCTTATTCACCGGAGTGCTTCCGTATGAAGCCAAGACCTGTGCAAGCGGCCTGAGGTGTGACCACTCCACGTTTCGGTCCCTGGCTTCGGAGGCCGCCCGCAAGATGAGCCGGCGTCCGACGCCGCGACGCCGCATCACCGGGTGGACCGTGGTGTCGAGGATGAAACCGTGGACGCCCCCGTCCCACGCGACGTTAACGAACCCGATGAGAGCCCGCTCCCTGTAGGCACAGATATAGACCAGACTACGTTTCAATACGGGAGTCCATTCCCGCGGTTCATGCCTGCAACACGACGCCGCGAACAGCTCATCGAGCTCCTGGGAGGTGATCTGCGGAACAACACGATACACGACAGGACGGCCATCCCGTCGTGTCGAGCCGGTATCCTCGCTGGTCGCTCTCTCATGCAAAGATCTCGCCCCGGGGCAGAAAGAGGCGCTTGTAGGTCGCGAGGGCGTATCTATCGGTCATCCCCGCCACGAAGTCTATGGTCTCGGTTATGGGGTCTGGGTCACTGGCCGCCCGCTCCTCGGGGTGCTCCAGGTAGTACTCGAAGAGTGCTGTAACTACGCGGGCCGCTTTCTGGTTCTCGCTCGAGCCCAGTCTGTTGTTGTACACGTGCCGGAAAAGCCACGTCCTGAGTTCCATGAGTGCCACGTATACCGGATCGGACAACGATATCTCACCGTGTACTTTGGAGTTGGAGATCATATCCCTTACCAGGGTGTCGATCCTGGCGCTCATCTGCTCTCCGAGAACGGAGATCGGGCCGGTCGGGAGGTCGTCACCGGAGATGATCCCCGCCCGCAACGCGTCGTCCACGTCGTGGTTGACGTAGGCGATACGGTCTGCGACGCGTACGATCTCACCTTCCCTGGTAGATGGATGGCCCTCTCCTGTATGGTTACGTATCCCGTCTCTGACCTCAAACGAAAGGTTCAATCCATCTCCCTGTCGCTCGAGGTGGTCGACGACGCGCAGGGAGTGTTCGTTGTGGCGGAAGGTGCGGCCGTGGGCCGCCAGGGCGCTGGAGAGGGCTTCTTCTCCGGTGTGTCCGAAGGGGGTGTGGCCGAGGTCGTGGCCGAGGGAGATCGCCTCCGTAAGGTCCTCGTTGAGGCCGAGAGCACGGGCTATGGTACGGGAGATCTGCATCATCTCCAGGGTGTGCGTAAGGCGTGTCCTGAAGTGGTCGCCGTCAGGGGAGATGAAGACCTGGGTCTTGTGCATCAGCCTGCGGAAGGCCTTGGCGTGGATAATGCGATCCCTGTCGCGCTGGAACTCGTTGCGGACACCGTCAGGGGGCTCCGGCCTGGGGCGGCCTGCGCTGTTCTCTACGGCCCATGCGGAAGGGTCCTGGCTGAGGCCGACTCTGGGTCCGGGAGATCTCACAGGCGGCGTCCGGCGCGGGCGAGGCGGGGGCCGACCAGGGTATTCCCGGGAGCGTGGGCGAGGACGTGGGAGCGGACTACCCTCAGGACGTTCTCTTTCGGTCCTGTTTGGGCGGGCGACTGCCGGATGGGGGTCTCGACCAGGGATCTCAGGCTTACGAGCGTACCAGGGGCGAGCGGGAACGCATCGCCGGTCGCCGTGCGGCACTCGTGGCACAGGATGCCTCCATGGTCTGGGGCGAAGTGCAGGGGCTCCGAAGCCGCGTCGAGGTCCGTTCCACATACCAGGCAGACGTCCAGCTGCGGCGCGTAACCGGCCAGGACGGAGAGCTTTATGCCGAGGGCCGCCTCGATGTTCTCGAAACCAGAGTCGTACGTTTCGAGCGTATCGAGGGCGTTGTAGAGCAGGTTGAAGACCCTGCGGTCCGCCTCGTCGCCACCCGAGAGGGCGCGCACGCTCCCGACCATGCCCGCGGCGGTCTCGAAGCGGGCGAGGTCCTCCCTGACACCGTGGAAGCTGCGCAGCGTCTCCGCCTGGGTCACGGTGTCGAGCGTCCTGCCGTGGTAGGCGACGAAGTCGACGCAGGAGAGCGGTTCGAGGCGGGCTCCGAAGCGGGACTTGGTACGCCTGATGCCCTTCGCGATGGCGGAGACCAGCCCTGCGTCCCTGGTGTAGAGGTCCAGGATGCGGTCCGCCTCTGAGTAGCGGATCGAACGCAACACGATCCCCTTACTCTTGTAGACCGCCACCCTCAGCCTCCTCCATCACGGCGACGCTCCCGCTCATGCCGAGCCGCGAAGCCCCCGCGTTGAGTATGTCGAGGGCGTCACGAAGAGTACTGATACCGCCCGAGGCCTTTACGGCGAGGCCCTCGGGCGCCTCCTCCCTGAGCAGGGCCACATCCTCGGGCGTCGCGCCTAAGGGTGCGAAGCCCGTCGAAGTCTTCACGAAGTCCGCGCCGCTTGCGGCCACGATCTGGGTCGCGAGCCGCTTCATCTTGTCCGAGAGGTAGGCGGTCTCGAGGATGACTTTTACGACCACGTCGTTCAAGCCGTTGTTCATGGCGACCGCGCTCACCTCCTGGGTGAGGCTCGCGAGCTCGTCTGCGACGTAGCCGAACTCTCCGGAGAGGAACTTCGAGATGTTCATGACCACATCGAGCTCCGAAGCGCCCCTGGTGACCGCCTCGCGGACGGCCCCAACCTTCACCGCGGTGGCCTCGTACCCGAAAGGGAAGGAGATCACCGTCGCCACCTTCACGTCGGCCCCACGCAACTCTCTGGCGGCCAGAGGAACGTAAGAGGGCGGGATGCATACCGCGGCGAAATGATAGTGGGCAGCCTCCTCGCAGAGGCGTACGATCTCCTGCTCCGTGGCCTCCGGCTTCAAGAGCGTATGGTCCACCGTCTTCGCGAACTCCCGCACCCTCATCGCCAAAACGCTACGCTCCTATCTCGACACCACGACGCAGCGTGATTATAAACCCAACCGCTCCAGAAACTTCCTGTCGCTTCTCCAACCCTGGCTAACCTTCACCTTCAGGTCGAGGTAGATACGGGTGCCGAGGAGTCGTTCGACGTCGCGGCGGGCCTCGGTGCCGATCTGCTTTATGGTCCTCCCGCCTTTGCCGAGCACGATCATACGCTGTGTGGCACGCTCGACGTGGATAACGGCGTAGACGACCGTCACGTTCTGCTTGCGCTCTACGTCTTCTATCTCGACGGCCACGGCATGCGGCACCTCTTCCCTGAGTACATTCAGCGCCTTCTCCCGCACGTATTCAGCCAGGATCAGCGACTCAGGGTAGTCCGTCACAGTCCCCTCGGGGAAATAGCGGGGCCCGTGGGGCAATAATTGAACTACTGACTCCATCAGAGGCTCGAGATTGGTGCCGTTGGCCGCGCTGATCTGGAACACCTCGTTCCAGTCTCCCAGACTTGAGACTTCCTCCACCATTGGCAATGCTCGGTCGGGGGTAGGCAGGAGGTCGGTCTTGCTAATGGTGACGATGGCCGGGGTACCCGAGTCGGCGACGAGGCGGGCGACGTAGCGGTCGCCGCTCCCCAATCCCTCCGAGGCCTGCTGCGCGTCGAAGAGCAAGAGGATGACATCTGACTCGGAGAGGCTGTCCACGACCTGCTCCTGCATCCTGGCGCGCAGGGTGTCGCGCGGCTTCTGGGAGCCGGGGGTGTCCACGAAGATCGCCTGATATCCAGGGCCGTTACGGACACCCCGGATCGGGCTTCGCGTCGTCTGGGGGCGGAATGATGTGATGGAGACCTTCTGGCCGACGAGCCTGTTGACCAGCGTGCTCTTGCCGACGTTGGGCCTTCCTACTACGGCGATAAAGCCGCTGCGGAGACCGTCGTCCTCGGCACCGTGGGCGACCTCTCCGTTCACAGGTCCTGCGGTCCGAAGGAGTTGGGAAGGATCTGGTCAAACGGGTAGCGTTGCAGTCCCTGACCATCGTGCACGACGACCTCCTTGCAACCGAACTCCCGCAAGACCTGGCGGCAGGCCCCGCAGGGGAAGCACGGCGAGGCGTTCGGGCTGAAGACGGCGACGAGTTCGATCTCTCGGTCTTCAGGGTCCGCAGAGGCCATCGTCGTTGTCGCGTTGCGCTCCGCGCAGATCGAGAGCCCGTAGGAGGCGTTCTCGACATTCGAGCCGGAATGTATGGCGCCGCCACCCGTCAGGATGGCTGCGCCCACGTGGAAGTTACTGTACGGTGCGTATGCCCGGCTTGCGGCGTTCCGGGCGGCCTCCATCACGGGCTCTAGATCCAGAGGTCCCCTCATAACAGTTGAAAGGCAGCCGTCGTAACGAGGATTCCGATCACGGCCCCCATTATCACCTGGAATACGCTGTGAATCCCGCTCTCGACGCGGCTCTGGCAGACGAGCAGGGCCATTAGGAGTGAGATCACGGAGATGATCCCGGCGTAGGATCCCGCGCCGCCCTCGACGGCTATAAAGCTCGCCGCGACCCACCCCGCGAAGGCTACCGCCGCGTGCCCGGAAGGCATCCCGCCGGCGAAGGAGTTCGGGGAGTGGGTCAGTGCCTTGCCGAGCAGGACGATGAGCACGATCACACCGAGCGTGACGAGCGTGAGGTGGGCCGGCTGGCGCCTTATGCTCTCCAGGGTAGCCAACGAGAGCGGACCCAGATCGTCGGCCAGGACGAGATAGCCTACGAGCACGGCCCCGACGCTGGAGACCAGGACGGCCGCCGCGGAGATGTCCTTGGCGAGCTTGGCCAGAGGATGGTACTCCTTTGTGGCGAGGTCGACGACGAACTCCATGGCCGTGTTGAACAACTCGGTCACAAAGACCAGGAGTATGGTCAGAACCAGGACCGCAAGCTCGAGCCTGCTGACGTCGAGGAGCAGGCTCGCCACCAGGACCACGACGGCCACGATGACGTGGAAGCGCATGTTGCGCTGGGTGCGAACGGCGGAGATCATACCCCGGTAAGCGTGCTCGAAGCTGCGGACTACGCCCTGCTGGCCTTTGCTTGGCCGCTCAACCTTCTTCGCCACGCAGCTCCTCCATTACGGCCCGCTGGACCCCTGCCATCTCACTGGCCCCGAAGTCCTCTCCGTGGTCCATGCCACCCAAGTGTAGCGCGCCGTGTACAACGAGTTCATCGAGGCCCATCTCAGGACCCGCGCAGAGAGGGCAGATCACGACCTCCCCCACCATCTCTCCGTAAGGTCCATCGACCTCGAAGCTGAGGACGTCCGTAGGCTCATCCTTATCTCTGAACTTCACGTTGAGATCACGGATCGTCTCGGGATTCACCAGTGCCACGGAGACTTCGCCGATTCGCTCCAGGTCGAGGCCGAGGGTGGAGAAAGAAGCGGCGAAGATGCTGGCGGCACGTGTCTCGTCGAGTCCGGCTTGGCCGACCTCGTCGAGAACGGCGACGGACATGGCGGGGTGGCTCCTCAGGTGCCGGCTCCGTCCGTTAGCTCGCCGCCTTTCCGTTGCGGGTCTCGCCTGGGTCTTCAGGATACTCGATGCGTGGTCCGAGGAAACCTATGAGCGCCTCGCGGATGGCCTCCCCCGCTTCGTGGATGTCGTGCATGGTAAGCTGGCACTCGTCGAACTGGCCATCCTGGAGCCTTTTCCTTACAGTATCGGCGACGACGTCGTCGATGCGCTTTGGGGTCGGCTTTGGGAGGGACTTTACCGTCGCCTCGATCGAATCTGCTAGCATCATGATGCCCGCTTCCTTGCTACGGGGCAGGCCGCCCGAGTAGCGGAAATCCGTTTCGTTGACCGCGTCCTCGTCCGGTGCGTCTTCGAGGGCTTTGCGGTAGAAGTACTCGATGCGGGTCGAGCCGTGGTGCTGGGCGATTATGTCCAGGATCTCCTGGGGCAGGCCCCAGGCTTCACCTATCTCCAGACCGTCCTTTACGTGGCGTTTGATCACCTTGGCCGAGAGCGTCGGGGAGAGGTCTGCGTGCGGGTTCAGCTGGGCGATCTGGTTCTCGACGAAGTAGGCGGGATGTTCCATCTTGCCGATATCGTGGTAGTAGGCGCCTACCTGGGCGAGGAGCGCGTCGGCACCGACCCTCTCCGCCGCCCGCTCTGCGAGAAGTCCTACCTGCATCGAGTGGGAGAAAGTACCGGGGGCGTTGCGCAGGAGCTTGTCGAGCAGGGGATGCCTCGGATCGGATAACTCGAGCAGCTTCATCGGCGTGAGTATGTTGAAGGCGTCCTCCAAGAGCGGCAGTAGTACCATTGCCAGCATCAGGGAGAGGAGGCCGTTGCCGAGCCCAAGGACCCCTAGCCACAGTGCCTCTTGCAGGCCACCACCGCCGATCAGGCCGACCGCGAACGTCACGACGCTCATTACGGCGGCGATGATCAGGCCTGCCTTGAGCAGCCGCTGGCGCGAGTCCACCCGCACGGTGGTGTAGATCGCGAACCCCGACCCGAGCAGCAGGGCCGCGGTCAGGAGGAAGTTGTTACCGCTAAGGATGCCTATGTTGACGCTGGTGATCACGACCATCAGGAACATCAGCCGCGGTCCGAGCAACAACGTTCCGACGATCGAGAGCCCGGCGAGTGGCGTGAGATAGGGGTCGAAGTCGAGCTCTATAAAGAAACGGGCGAGCGCCGTAAAGAGGACGGTGAGCGAGGCGGCGAGCACGAGCCGGATCGCCGCGTTGGCCTTGAGTATGCGACGCCCGAAGCGCTCCAGAAAGTACCAGGCCATCCACATCTCGGCTGCGACCACGATACCCACCCCGACCAAGGCCATCCACGGGTCTGCTTGCTGGAGCAGGTCGAGCGACTCGAGCCGGGCCCTGTCGCTACTGTCGATAATCCCCTGGGCGATGACGCGTTCGATCAGGGGCCGCGGTCCTATCCCTATGAGCGCCGTCAGAAAGAGCCAGGTCAACACGGTTAGCCCGATGTAGAGCCTGAGCTTGGGCATCCTCTCGATCCATGCCCTGAAGCGCTCGAAACGTGTCGGCGAGCGGTGGAATTCGTCGACCCGCTTGCCTGGCTGCTTCTTGGGGCTTCTATTCCCGATTTTCATGGTCGCTCCCGGCCCTGAGGCCTAGGCTCCGTCGCCCTCTCCGGCCCCTTCGTAGGCATCCACTATACGCATGACGAGGTCGCTACGCACTATATCGTCGCGCCTAAGCCCTACGAATGATACGCCTTCTACGCCAGTAAGGGTGTTCCTGGCGTCTTGCAAACCGCTTACGCGGACTTTCGGGAGGTCTACTTGTGTAATGTCCCCTGTGACGACCATCTTCGAACCGAAGCCAAGTCGAGTCAGGAACATCTTCATCTGCTGGGGGGTAGTATTCTGCGCCTCATCCAGGATGATAAACGCGTCATTAAGAGTTCTCCCGCGCATGAATGCGAGGGGTGCTATCTCGATTATGCCGCGCTCGAGGTGCGCCTGGAACTTCGCGGGGTCTACCATCTCGTAGAGCGCGTCGTAGAGCGGCCTGAAGTACGGGTCTACCTTGGCCATCACGTCGCCTGGCAGGTACCCGAGCGACTCGCCGGCCTCGACTGCGGGCCTGGTCAGTATGATCCTCGACACCTCTCCCCTGTTCAAGGCCTCGACGGCCAGGGCCACGGCCAGGTAAGTCTTGCCCGTCCCCGCCGGCCCGATACCGAACACGACCTGGTGCTGGCGAATGGCATCGGTATACGCCTTCTGGTTGCGGGTCTTCGGCGCGACCCGGCGTCCGCGGTGCGTGAGGATCACATCCCCGAGTACTTCCCGTCCGCCGCCGTCGTCGGCCATCTTGTAGAGGCGCTCGGCGGTCTCCGGGCTCGGATGGTGCCCCTCTTCGGCGAGCCCGACGAGCCCGTCGAAGACGGCCTCGGCCCTCTCCACGGCCCCCTCGGTACCGCGCAACACGATCTCATTCCCCCGCACGACGACCTCGCACTCCACAAGCTCCTCGACCCTTCTAAGGACGGAGTCGCGGTCGCCGAAAACCTCGAGCGTCCTGCCAGGGGGTATGACGAGCTTGACTTCTACTTGGCTGCCGGATGTGGTTTCCGTGTGGCCTCCCTTCGGTCGGCGCTGGTCAGCATGTCAGCACGCTCCGGCCTTCGCTCGTCAGCAATTCAGCTAGGCAGCACTTCAGCTTCTCGTTTGGCATCGTCATCATGGAATCCGAAACGGTAGGACCGCCGGTGGTGATTGCTCCAGCGTGGTATCGCCACATCCTGATGCCCTACCCCTGTAGCCTGAAGCCTTCATTGTAATCTTGTGCGGACCAGGGCGGAGAGGGTGCGGCCTTCGGCGCGGCCCTCGGAGAGTTCCATGGCACGGTTCATGACGGTGCCCATGTCTTTCATGCCCTTTGCTCCTGTCTCGTTTACGGCCCTGTCGATTATTTGCTCGAGTTCTTCTTGCGAGAGGGGTTCGGGGAGGTAGGCGCGGACGATCTCGGCTTCTGCTGATTCGGATGCTGCTTTCTCTTCTCGCCCGGCTTTGCGGAACGCTTCGGCGGACTCGTCGCGTTGCTTGAGCTGGCGCCTGAGGATGGTCTGCTCCTCCTGCTCGGTGAGCGGCCTTCCGGCCTCTATCTCGGCGTTCTTTAGCGCGGCGCCGAGCATGCGCAGGGCGCCTACGCGGGTCCTGTCACGTTGCTTCATGGCGGTCTTGGTATCCTGCTGTATCTGGTCTCTTATGGTCACGGCATTCCTAGTTTCTTGCCACCCATTACATGCAGGTGGAAGTGGAAGACCTCCTGACCCGCGTCGCGGCCGTTGTTGATTCTCACGGCGTACCCGCCGTCTGTTACGCCGAGCTTCTCGGCGACGTCGCTCGCCACCTCGAACAGACGCTTGACCACGGGATCTGGCAGGGCGCCGATCTCCTCCAGATTCGCGACGTGCTGCTTGGGGATGACGAGAACGTGGACGGGAGCCTTGCTATTTATGTCTTCGAAGGCCAGCACATCTTCCTCGTCGTGGACCACCTCAGCATCCATTTCCCCTCGCGCTATTCTACAGAATATGCAGTCAGCCTCGCTCACGACTATCTCCTCTAACGTTTGACTCCGCTCTCCAGCGCTGCCAGCGTGCGTGCAACGGCTATTATGCCTGCGGTCTCGCTGCGCAGCCTGTACGATCCCAACCCGCCGAAGGCAACGCCGGCTTCCTCCGCACGCCGCAACTCATCCTCGCTCCACCCGCCTTCAGGGCCTATGAAGAGGCTCGCTGGAGACTGGACGATAGCCTCGAGGGGTTGAAGGTCGGGGGCATTGTGGAGGAGCACGCCGGTCTCTCCCGCCTCCAGAATTGCCTCCTCGAATCGTACGGGCTCGGCGACTTCGGGTACGCGGAGCCTCAGCGACTGGCGCGCTGCGGCCTCGGCCACCCGCCGCCAGCGTCCGACCTTCCCCTCACGAGGGTTCACGACGCCACGTTCGGCCAGGAGCGGCACAACGCGCGTTGCTCCGACCTCGGTAGCCTTCTCGACCACGAGGTCCATTCTTCCGCCCTTGGGCACTGCCTGATATAGGGAGATCTCGACTCCAGCACCATCGGAGGCCGCCAACTCCTCCACGACGGCGGCCTCTCTCCCACCGCCTAACGTGGCGGCGAAGAGTCGGCCCGCGCCGTCTACGACCTCGATGGAATCACCGGTCCTGCCGCGCAGGACTTTGAGAACGTGGTTAGCTTCGCCCGCAGGCAGTTCCAGAGATCTTCCAGGCTCCAATGCGGCGTCGACGAAGATACGGGTTATGGGCGTGCGCGTAACGAAGCCCCCTACTTGAAAACTCCTCGGAGACGGTCGAAGAAGGAGCCTCCCCCACCATTGTAGGTCTCTTCGCCACTGGTAGCCTCGAACCTCTCGAGCAACTCCCGCTGCTCCGAAGTCAGGCGAGTCGGCACCATGACGTCGAAGACGACTTTGAGGTCACCACGCCCGCGCCGCCGCAACCGCGGCATCCCATCGCCCCTTAGCGTAAGCGTCGAACCCGGTTGGGTGCCGGGATCCACCCTAACCGGTTTAGGCCCTTCGAGGGTGGGTACGTCCACCTCGACCCCGAGCGCCGCGTCGACGAAGCTGATCTTCATGCGGTGGATCAAATCCTCCCCGTCGCGCATGAGCTCCTCATCTTCTTTAACGTTGATTCTCACATAGAGGTCGCCCGGTGGCGCGCCAGAATCTCCTGCGTGCCCCCCACCCGAAATACGCAGCCTCATGCCGCTCTCGATACCTTCGGGCACCCGCAGCCGCCTGGCCTCCACCTCGGAGATCCTGCCGCTGCCACGACAATTGTCGCACACGACATCGATGACGCGTCCACGTCCGCCGCACGTAGAGCATGACTGCGTAGTGACCATCTGTCCGAGGATGCTCTCGCGCACCGTCCTTACGGACCCCGCGCCGTTGCAGGTGGGACAGACGTGGGACTCCGTCCCCCCTACACCGTCGCAGACACCACAGTTCCTGACGACCTGAACGTTGATCTCACGGTCCGCCCCGAAAGCGGCCTCGCGCAGGGAGACATCAACCTCGACCTCAGCGTCACTTCCGCGGCTCGGGCCTTGCGCGGTGGAGGTGCCGAAGAAGGAGCCGCCGAAAGAGCGCTCGCCGAAGAAAGCCTCGAAGATGTCCTGGAAGCCTCCGAATGGGTCTCCACCGCCGGGGTAGCCCGCCCCTGCGCCGCGTGGCACCTGGTGGCCGTAGGTATCATAGGCGCGCCTGGCTTCCGGGTTCGAGAGGACCTCATAAGCCTCCGTGAG
>Ga0126309_10000249_pt1 | contig 18485 bp, 18 predicted proteins | sample Plot56_FD_92541 | JGI IMG/M metagenome (GOLD analysis project Ga0126309, IMG submission 92541) | Serpentine soil microbial communities from UC McLaughlin Reserve, CA, USA - Plot56 | ecosystem: Environmental > Terrestrial > Soil > Grasslands | place: USA: UC McLaughlin Reserve, Lake County...
ACCCCGCCGACGATCAGCGCGATCAGCGTGCCGAGGATGAAGAAGCCCCGGCCGGCGTACTTCGCCGCGGTCTCGATGCTCCGCGAGAAGAAGTAGCCGATGAGGATGTGCACGATCGACCAGATCCCGGTGCCGAGGACGCTGTAGGGGACGAACGCCCGGTACCGCATGCCCGAGGTGCCGGCGATGAAGGGCGCCAGCGCCCGGACCAGGCTGATGAAGCGCCCGATCAGGATCGTCTTGCCGCCGTGTTTCTCGAAGTAGCCCTCGGTCCGCTCGAACCGCTCCTTCGTGATCCCGACCCGGGGGCCGCGCCGGAGGATGAACGACCGTCCCAGCCGCCGCCCGAGGAAGAAGCTGGTCGTGTCCCCGGCCCAGGCCGCGAACCAGGCGATCGCCATCAGCACGTAGAGGTTGACCGCGCCCTGCCCGGCGACCGCGCCGCCGAGCAGCATGATCGTCTCCCCGGGGACGACCAGCCCGACGAACGCCCCGGTCTCCAGGAACGCAAAGGCGGCGACGAGCGCGTAGGTCCAGCCCCCCAGCGTGTTCGAGACGTCCTCGAGGATCTGCTGGAGGTCGTCGTGCGGCACGGCGCGGCTGATCACGTAGTACGCGGTCGCGATCGCCGCGACCAGCAGCGCGAGCCCGAGCCGCTTGCGCCGCGTCTCGGGCAGCTTCATGCCGGCACCCCGCTGGAGCAGACGATCGCGTCGCCGCGGCCGATCCGATCGGCGGCCAGGCGCGCCGAGCCCAGGTCCTCGAAGAGGCCGAAGGCGGTCGGGCCGGATCCGGTGATCAGCGCTGCCGCGGCCCCCGCGGCGCGCAGCGCGTCCAGTCCCTCGCCGATGCCGGGCCGGAGCGCCAGCGCCGCCGGCTCCAGGTCGTTGGCCAGCAGGCTGGTGTACGTGAGCGGTGAGCTTCCGTCGCCTGCCGCCTCGGCGAGCTGCAACTCGATCTCCGCGAGCTCGCCCGCCGACCGCCCGAGCCCCTGCCGGTCGGCCTCGGCGAAGACGTCGGCGGTGGGCAGCCCGCCGCCGCCGGGAAGCAGCACGAAGGCATGCGGCGCCGGATCCGGCAGCCGCCGGACGTCTTCCCCCGCGCCCGTCACCAGCGCCGTCGCCGGGCGCAGCTGCGAGGGGACGTCCGCCCCGAGCGACTGCGCCACCGCCTCGAGACCGGCCACCTCGCCCGCCCCGAGCCGGAGCACCGCGCCGGCGTCGGCGCTGCCGCCGCCGAGGCCGGCCGCTACCGGGATCTGCTTCTTCACCGAGATTCGCAGCGGAGGCCCGTCGAACCCGGCTTCGCGCAGGGCCCGTAGGGCCCGCGCAGCCAGGTCCTCGCCCTCGATCACGTCGACGCGGACCTCGTCGCGGTCGCCCTCCTCGACCTCGAGGACGTCGGCCAGGGTCAGCGGCTCGAACAGCGAGCAGAGCTGGTGGAGACCGTCGCTCCGGCGCCGCCCGAGGTAGAGGCAGAGGTTCAGCTTGGCCGGCGCGAGCAGCCGCATCTCAATCGATCTTCGCGGCGAGGGCAAGGAAGTCCTGGGGAGAGAGCCGCTCGGCTCGCGCGTCCTCGGGCAGCCCGAGGTCACGCAGTGCCGACCGCACCGCGTCGATCCGCCCCGGCTGTGCCAGCTCGAGGGACCGGGGCAGCGACTTGCGGCGGTGGGCGAACGCCTCCCGCACCAGAGTGCGCGCTCCCTGCGGCGGCGGCGGCGCCGTCCTCTCGATCCGCAGGATCGCCGACTCCACCCGCGGCCGCGGCTTGAACACCGCGGGGTCGACCCTGCGCGCGAGCGTCACGTCGGCGGCCGTCTGGAGGATCGCGCTGGGGGCGCCGTAGAGCCGGCTCCCCGCCTGGGCCCGGAGCCGGTCGGCGATCTCGCGCTGGACCATCACCGTCCACGTCCCGACCGACGGCAGCTCGAGCAGCGTGCGGACGATGACCGGCGTCGCCACCGAGTAGGGCAGGTTTGCGACCACGGCGGTCGGCGCCGGCCGCAGCTCCCCCAGGTCGAACCGGAGGACGTCGGCCCAGTGCAGGTCGACGTTCGGCCGGGCCCCGATGTCGGACAGCGCTCCCGACAGGCCCCGGTCGAGCTCGATCGCGTGCACGTGCCCCGCCGCCGCGGCGAGGCGCCGGGTCAGCACCCCCTCGCCGGCGCCGACCTCGAGGACCACGTCCGCCGTCCCGACCCCCGATTCGCGAACGATCGCGTCCAGCAGGTTCGTGTCGGCCAGGAAGTTCTGGCCGAGCCTCACCACGCGAAGGCCCTCGCGGCATTTGCCTCGACCAGCGCCTCGGTCTCTGCGTACGAGGCGCCCCGCGCCGCGGCGACGACCTCCGCGGTGGCGACTACATGCGCCGGCTGGTTCGGCTTGCCGCGGACCGGCTGCGGTGCCAGGAAGGGGGCATCGGTCTCGACCAGGATCAGGTGATCCGGCACCTCCGCCGCCGCCCTCCTCAGCTCCTCGGCACGCGGATAGGTCACGTTGCCAGCGAACGAGCAGTGCCAGCCACGCTCGGCCGCGTCACGTACCCTGCCGGGGACCGAGAAGCAGTGCAGGACGACGTCCCGCGTCCCCATCTCGTCGAGGGTCGCGAACACCTCGTCGACCGCGTCGCTGCTGCCGTCCGGGTCGCGGACGTGGATCACGACCGGCAGCCCGTGGCGCTGGGCGATCTCGACCTGCGCCGCGAAGGCGGCGCGCTGGTCCTCGCGGGGAGATCCATCCCGGTAGTAGTCGAGGCCGGTCTCACCCACCGCCCGGACCTTCGGGTGCGAGGCGAGGCCGTCGATTGCGGCGGCGGTCGCGTCGCCGAAGCCGCCTGCCGAGTTCGGGTGGCGCCCGACGCTGGCGAATACCGCGTCATGTTGCTCGGCGGCCTCGACCGCGGCCCGGTTGTGGGCCTCGTCGAGACCCACCGTCAGGATCCGGCGCACCCCCGCTGCCTCCGCCGCCACCACCAGCTCGTCGTCCCCGGGCTCGCAGACCGAGAGGTGAGCGTGCGTGTCGACCACGTGATGAGTCTAGGTCTCGATCTTGGGGAAGAGCGGTGGCAGGCGCTCGACCTTCTGGCCGCCGCCGCGGGCACCGAGCCGGCTCAGATCCTGGTCCTCCTCACCGAGCGCGGCGAGCAGCTTCTCGGCGGTGTCGGGCAGGAAGGGCAGGAGCAGGAGCGTCACCACCCGCAGTCCCTCGGCCAACGAGTAGAGCGCGGTGTCGAGAGGCCCGGCCGCGGCGCCGTCCTTGGCGAGGTCCCACGGCCGCGTCTCCTCGACGTAGCGGTTGAGCCGCCGGACGAGTCCCCAGACCTCGTCCAGCGCCTGGCTGATCCGGGCCCCGTCGAGCAGCGCTCGAACCCGTTCCTCCGCACCGTCGAAGTCGGCCGCCAGGTCGGGTGCCGGCTCGGCCTCGGGTACGACCGCACCGCGGTAGCGGTCGATCATCGCCAGCGTCCGGCTGGCGAGGTTGCCGTAGTCGTTCGCAAGCTCGGTCTCGTAGCGCTGCTCGAACCCGGCGGTGGAGATCTGGCCGTCCCGCCCGAAGCTGACCTCGCGGAAGCAATAGAAGCGCAGGGCGTCGGAGCCAAAGCGTTCGATCACCTCGAACGGGTCCAGCACGTTGCCCAGCGACTTCGACATCTTGTGCTCGCCCATCAGCAGATAGCCGTGGATGAACATCCCGCGCGGCACCTCGATCTCCGCGGCCATCAGGAACGCAGGCCAGTAGACGGCGTGGAACTTGAGGATGTCCTTCCCGATCACGTGGAAGGCGGGCCAGAACCGGTCGGTCAGGTCCTCGTCCCGGGCGTAGCCGAGGGCGGTGTAGTAGTTGAGCAGTGCGTCGAACCAGACGTAGATCACCTGGTCGGCGTCCCAGGGAACCGGCACGCCCCATTTGAGGTTCGGCCGCGACAGCGAGACGTCCTGGAGGCCCCCCTTGATGAAGGAGAGCGCTTCGTTCCGCCTGAAGTCCGGCGCGACGAAGTCCGGGCGCTCCTCGTAGAGCCGTTCGAGCCGCTCCTGGAACTTCGACAGCGCGAAGAACCAGTTCTGCTCGGTCTCGCGGGTCAGCTCGATCTTGTGGATCGGGCAGGTGTTGCCCTCACCGAGCTCGCTCTCGGTCTTGAAGTCGGCGCAGCGCGGGCAGTACCAGCCTTCATACGTGCCCTCGTAGACGTGCCCGTTGTCATAGACCCGCTGGACGACCTCCTGGACCCGCCGCATGTGCCCCTCGTCGGTGGTCCGGATGAAGAAGTCATTGGAAGCGCCGACCTTCGCCGCCATCTCCTGGAACCGCGGCGCCAGCCGGTCCCCAAGCTCGCGCGGCGTCACGCCCTCGCGCTCGGCCTGCTGCGCGACGGGCTCGCCGAACTCGTCGGTTCCGGTGAGGAAGAAGACGTCCTCGCCGCGCTGGCGCATGTGCCGGGCGAGCACATCGGCGGCCATGTCGGAGTACGCGTGCCCGAGGTGGGGCTCGCCGTTGACGTAGTAGATCGGGGTCGTGACGTAGAAGGCCAAGAGGCGCTGAGCCTAGACGGAGCCTCAGCCCCCCGCCGCGGAGACCGCGTCCTCGCGCGGCTCGACGCGCGCGGTGGGCGACACTCAGACGAGCCGCTCCTGGCCCTTCGCGTCGCGGTTCCGCCTCCGCTGCGGCACCCCCGCCGCCTCGGCCAGCGCCGCCTCGACGTCGCGCATGATCGCCCGCTCGGAGCGCGAGGCGACCAGCGGCTCCGCGATCCCTTCGACGTGGACGTAGGTCCGGCGTCCCTCGCCCCGCTCCTCGGGCGCCAGGGGGACCAGGGCGAAGACGCGGTCGGCGCGGACGAACCTGCCGTAGCCGAGCGCCACCATGCGGGGGTCACGCTTGGGCATACGCAAACCGTACCGTCCCTTCAGGCGCCGGCAACGACGGCCGCGGCGAACCGCTCCGCCGCGCCGGGGCTCGTGGCGAAGTAGAAGTTCGGCTCCACGGCCTCGAGCTCACCCAGCACCGGCGCGCCGTCCGGGCCGGGCAGGAGGTCGACTCTCGCGTAGAGCGGCCAGCGGCCGAATCGCGCCCGCAGCCAGTCGACGACCAGGGCCGCGACCCGGCGCTGCTCGGTGTCGGCCTCGCCCGGCCCGACCAGGTCCTCCTCCCACATGATCGCCGCGGCGCGGAGCTCGTCCTCCCGGATCGGCGCCTCCTCGTCGGGCCCGAGCACCGCGCCCTTGCGGAGGACGTGGCTGGCCTCGCCCCGGAAGAGGACGATCGCGGTCTCGCCCTCGATCTCGACGCGCTCGAGATAGGGCTGGATCATCGCGGTCCGTCCCTCGCGCGCCAGGCGCTCGAGGAGATCGCGCGCCTGCGGATGGGCGCCGGGCGCGAACCGCCCGGTGTCGCGGGCCCCGGCCGAGACCACCGGCTTGACGACGACCTCGCCCTCGAGCGGCGGGATCGGGTCACCGGGCTCGACGAACGCGGTCGGAACGGTCGGTATGCCCGCCGCGACAAGCTCGCGCAGGTAGCGCTTGTCGCTGTTCCAGCGGAGAAGAGGCGCGGGATTCTCCAGCCTCGGCCCGACGCGCTCGGCCCAGGCGACGAACTCCTCGCGCCGGTCCGTGTAGTCCCAGGTCGAGCGAACGACCACCCGGTCGAAGCTCTCCCAGTCGACCCGCTCGTCGTCCCAGACCTCGAACCGCGCCGTGGCCCCCGCCGCCTCCAGGGCGCGGGCGAGCAGCCGGTCGTCCTCGTAGCCGTCCGGGAGCGGGGCGCAGGTCGCGAGGGCGACCCTCAACGCCGCGGCTCGCGGCCGGTCAGCGCGCGGTAGAGGTCGTTCGCCCTCGTGCCGGTCAGAGCAGCGACCACGGTGGCCGCGGCCCGCGGGCGAGCGCCGGACTGGACCAGGTGGCGCAGCGCGTCGACCGCGAAGCTGATGTCCTCGTCGTGGCGCTCGTCCTGGGCAGGGGCGATGACGAGCACGATCTCCCCCTTCACGTTGTCGCCCGAGTAGCGCCGGGCCAGCTCGGCGAGGGTGCCGCGGGAGACCTCCTCGTGGAGCTTTGACATCTCACGGCAGACCGCGGCGGGGCGGTCGCCGGCGATCGCCGCCAGCGCCGCCAGGGACTCGCCGACCCGGCGCGGCGATTCGAAGGCGACGACGGTCTCGGTCGACCGCAGGACCCGTTCCATCTCCCCCGCCCGGCGCGGCAGGAACCCCTCGAAGCGCCAGCGGTCGGTGGGCAGCCCGGAGGCGACCAGCGCGACGGGCACCACCGAAGGGCCCGGCAGCACCTCGACCTCGAGGTTGCGGTCGATGCAGGTCCGCACCAGCCGGTACCCGGGGTCCGAGATCCCCGGCATCCCCGCGTCGCTGACCAGGGCGACCCGGGCGCCGCGCTCGATCCGCTGGGCGAGCTCGGTGGCGCGAGCGGTCTCGTTGCCCTCGTGGTTGGAGACCAGGCGCGGCGCTGGGCGGATTCCGAGCCGGTCGAGGAGGGTCCCGGTCCGCCTCGTGTCCTCGCAGGCGATGTAGTCGGCGCCGACCAGGGCCTCGCGGACCCGCGGCGTCACGTCGCCCATGTTCCCGATCGGCGTCGGGCAGACCGTCAGCTTTCCCGGCACGGGCGGGTCCTACCCCCGCTGCTCGAACTCGATCCGCGCCATCGAGGCGGCGCCGATCATGCCGGCGTCGTTGCCGAGCTCGGCGGCGACGACCGGCGTCCGGTTCATCGGCCGCAGCGCCCTCGCCTCGACCTCGCGCCGAGCCGGCTCCAGCAGCAGGTCGCCGGCGGCCATCACGCCTCCGCCGACGACCATCACGTCGGGCTCGAAGATGTTGGCGAAGCCGCTCAGGGTGGCGCCGATGCGGCGCCCGATCTCGGCGACGACGCCGCGCGCCGCCTCATCGCCTCCCATGGCCGCCGCCGTCACGGCCTTGCCGTCGATCTCCAGGCCCTGGGCGAGGAGCCCGCCGAGCACCGAGTCCGGGCTGCCCTCCGCCGCCTTGCGTCCCTCGGCGCCCAGAGCCGTACCGGAGGCGAGGGTTTCGGCGTGGCCGAAGCCGGGGCAGCTTCCCTGGCAGGCGGGCCCGTCGAGCTGGAGCACGACGTGGCCCAACTCGGCGCCGGCTCCCGTCGAGCCCCGGTAGACCTCTCCGTTCAGCACCAGGCCGCCGCCGATGCCGGTGCCGACCGTGATCATCACGACGTTCCGAGCGCCCTGGGCGGCGCCGTAGAGGTGCTCGGCGAGGACGGCGACGTTGGCGTCGTTGTCGAGGAAGACCGGCAGGCCGACCTGCTCCTGGACCATCTCGCGGACCGCCACGTCGGTGAACGGGAGGTTCACCGCGGCGATCGCGATGCCGTGCTCGAAGTCGATCGTGCAGGGAAGGCCGAGACCCACGGCGACCGTGTCGGGGCAGGCCTTGCGGGCATCGGCGACCTCGCGGACGATCAGCCCGATCAGCTCGTCCTCGCTGTGCCCGCGCGAGGTCTCGCGGCTCTCGTAGCGGACCTCGCGATCGGCGTCCAGCACGCCGACGAGCATCTTGGTGCCGCCGAGGTCGGCGCCGATCGTCAGCGGCCCGCTCACCGCCGTCCCCGGCGCTGGCGAGGGGTCGGCGCGCAGGAACCCTCGGGCATCGGCATGATTTCTAGCCTTTCATGGGGGCCAACGGCGAGCAGAATCCCTCCGGCGACCCGGAGTACAAGGTCTACAGGTCCCGGCGGGGGCTCTTCTCGCGGTTCCGCAGCCCGAACCTCTCGGCGCTTCGCGACCGGGCCCGCGGGGCCCGTCCGGGCGGCGGCAAGACCCCGAAAGCGGCGCCCCCGCCAGGAGAGGGCGAGGGCTGGTCCGGCCGCCGCGTCCTCAAGTGGATCGCGATCCTCGCCGGCGTCTGGGTGCTGATCAGCATCGCCGCCTTCGCGATCTCGGCCCAGCTCCAGAGCATGAAGCTCCACGACAGCGCCAAGCTCGTGCTGGGCGGCAACCCCTTCCTGCTCGCGAGCCCGCAGAACATCCTGGTGATCGGGACCGACGCCCGGACCGCGGACACCAAGGAGCCCGGCGCCGAAACGCGGGGTCGCTGCCTCAACCAGCAGGCCGAGGGGGCCCCGCCGAGCGGCGGCTGCCCGGGCTTCCGGGCGGACACGCTGATGGTCGTACGGGCGGGCGGCGGCAAGTTCCGAAAGCTCTCGATCCCCCGCGACGCCTTCACCGAGGTCGAGGGGATCGGCGCGAGCAAGATCAACGCCGCCTACTCGCTTGGCGGGGCCCGCCTCCAGGTCCAGACAGTCGAGCGATTTCTGAACGTCGACATCGACCACGTCGTGATCATCGACTTCGAGGGCTTCGAGGACCTGATCGACGCGATCGGCGGCGTCGAGGTGGACATCGACGGGAAGGTCTGCTCGGAGATCTCGGGCGGCCAGGGCGGCGGCCAGGGCGGCTTCAGCCTCAAGCTCGGCAAGGGCGAGCACACGCTGAACGGCGAGGACGCGTTGATCTTCGCCCGGACCCGCAAGAACGACTGCGACCCCTCCTACGACGACCTCGACCGGGCCCGCGCGCAGCAGGAGGTGCTGAACGGGATCAAGGGCCGCTTCCTCAGCCCCTTCCGCCTGCCCTACAACTTCGTCAAGGGGCCGATCATCGGCTGGACGGCTCCCCAGGCGTTCGTCAGCGACATGGGGGCGCTGACCATGCCCCAGCTCGTCCTCTCCACCGTGGTCGCCTCCACGTCCGAGGACGTCGTCTGCAAGCAGGACGGCTCAGCCTGCGGGCCGGGGCCCTTCGGCTCGATCGAGGTCCCCGAGTCCGAGCGCCGCCGCGCCGTCAACAAGCTGCTCGGCTAGCTGGCCTCCCGTACGGTGCTGCCGGGATCGGCTCGCTTCGTGCTGTGCCGGAGTCCTCAGTCGGCCGACGAGCTCTTCGCCTTGTCGCCCCCGCCCGTGCTGCTCGACTTCGAGTCCGAGGCCTTGCCCGAGTCCGAGCCGGACTCGCCTCCGCCTGAGTCGCTGCCCCCGGAGTCCCCTGTATCGCCCGTCGACCCCGCCCCCGCCTTGGCCTTCTTCTTCGCGTAGTCGGTCGTGTAGAAGCCCGACCCCTTGAAGTGGACGGCAACGGGATGGAAGACGCGCTCGACTTGCGCACCGCACACCTCGCACTCGGCGACGGGATCGTCGGTCATCTTCTGGAACACCTCGAAGGTATGCCCGTTCTTGCAGCGATACTCGTAGATCGGCACGAGGCGCGCGATTATCGCAGGGCGCCCCGGCCGGACCCGTGGGCCGCGACGGCGCCGGGCGGCGGGGTCTATACCGTTTGCCCGCATGGAGAGCTCGGTTCAGGAGCCGCCGGTCGAGGTCTCGATGGAGGAGATCGTGTCGCTCTGCAAGCGGCGCGGCTTCGTCTTTCCGTCGTCGGAGATCTACGGGGGGCTGGGGTCGACTTATGACTACGGCCACTACGGGGTCCTGCTCAAGAACAATGTCAAGAACGAGTGGTGGCGCTCGATGCTCCAGGAGCGCGACGACGTCGTTGCCCTCGACTCGGCGATCCTCCAGCATCCGCGGGTGTGGGAGGCCTCCGGTCACCTCGCCGGCTTCACCGATCCCCTCGTCGACTGCCGGACCTGCAAGCGGCGCTTCCGCGCCGACAAGCTCGAGGACGGCCGGTGTGGCCAGAAGCCGTCGAAGCGACCCGGCGAGGGCCCCGACTGCGATCTGACCGAGGCCCGCCAGTTCAACCTGATGTTCGAGACTCACGTGGGGCCCGTCCGCGACGACGCCTCGGTCGCCTACCTCCGCCCCGAGACCGCGCAGGGCATCTTCATCAACTTCAAGAACGTCCTCCAGTTCGCGCGCAAGAAGCCGCCGTTCGGGATCGCCCAGGTGGGCAAGTCGTTCCGCAACGAGATCACCCCCGGGAACTTCATCTTCCGGACCCGGGAGTTCGAGCAGATGGAGATGGAGTTCTTCGTCCCGCCGGCCGACGCCGAGCGCTGGTACCGCGAGTGGATCGACGTGCGCCGCGACTGGTACGTCGGCCTGGGGATCCGGCCCGACTACCTGCGCGTTCGCCCCCACGACGCCGACGAGCTCTCCCACTACTCCTCGGGGACGAGCGACGTCGAGTACCTGTTCCCGATCGGCTGGTCCGAGCTCGAGGGGATCGCCAACCGCGGCGACTTCGACCTCACCCAGCACGCGGAGTTCTCGGGCGAGAAGCTCGAGTACTTCGACCAGGGGACCGGGGAACGCTACGTCCCCCACGTGATCGAGCCCGCCGCCGGTGCCGACCGCGCCACCCTCGCCTTCCTCGTCGACGCCTACGACACCGAGGAGGTCGAGGGACGACGGCGGACCGTGCTGCGCCTCCATCCCAGGCTGGCACCGGTCAAGGTGGCGGTCCTGCCCCTCGTCTCCAAGGAGGGCATGCCGGAGAAGGCGCGCGAGGTCTTCACGTCGATCCGCCGCCGCATCCCTGCCGAGTACGACGAGGGCGGCTCGATCGGCAAGCGCTACCGCCGCCAGGACGAGATCGGGACCCCCTGGGGGATCACGGTCGACGGCCAGACGCTGGAGGACGACACGGTGACGCTCCGCGACCGCGACTCCCTCGAGCAGGTCCGCGTCCCGGTCGAGGGGCTGGCGGAACGGCTCGAGCTGAAGCTCGGCGAGGAGTGGCGAAGTCCCGGGCTGCGGGCCGCCTGACCGCGCGGGCGCCGCTGCCTCAGGCGTAGCTGACCTTGGCCTCGCGCCAGCGCCGCTTGAACGGCAGGCGCCACTCGTGCGGGGCGATCAGGTCACGGATCGAGCCCGGCCCCCAGGATCCCGGCGGGTAGAGCTGCACCCCGGGCGGGTCGGTGAGGAGCGGCTCGGAGACCTGCCAGAGCCGCTCGATTCCCTCCGCGGTCGTGAACAGGGTGTGGTCGCCGTTGATCGCGTCGCGGATCAGGCGCTCGTAGGCCTCGAGCGTGTCGTCGGCGTGGCCGGTCTCGACCAGGGAGAACTGCATGCTCAGCTTGTCGAGCGTCATCGACGGGCCCGGGCGCTTCCCGTAGAAGGACAGGGAGAGGCGCGAGGACTCGTCGAGGTCGAAGGTCAGGTGGTCGGGCCCGAACGCGCCGACCCCCGACCCGGCCGGGAACATGCTCTGGGGCGGCTCGCGGAAAGCGATCGAGATGATCCGGGCGCCCTCGGCGAGGCGCTTACCGGTCCGCAGGTAGAAGGGGACGCCGGACCAGCGCCAGTTGTCGACCTCGCAGCGCAGCGCTACGAAAGTCTCGGTCTCGGAGTCCGGCGCGACGCCGGGCTCGGCGCGGTAGCCCTCGTACTGGCCGCGGACGACCCGGCGGGGGTCAAGCGGGCGCAGCGAGCGAAACACCTTGCTCTTCTCCTCGGTGATCGCGATCGGCGCGAGAGCGGTCGGAGGCTCCATCGCGACGAAGGCCAGGACCTGGAACAGGTGGGTGACGACCATGTCGCGGTAGGCGCCGGTCGACTCGTAGAAGCCCGCCCGGGACCCGACCCCGAGCGTTTCGGGGACGTCGATTTGGACGTGGTCGATGTGGTTGCGGTTCCAGATCGGCTCGAAGAGGCCGTTGGCGAAGCGCAGCGCGAGGATGTTCTGCGCCGCCTCCTTGCCGAGGAAGTGGTCGATCCGGAAGATCTGGCCCTCCGCGAAGACCTCGTGGACGGCCGCGTTGAGGGCCTGCGCGCTGGCGAGGTCGGTGCCGAACGGCTTCTCCATCACGACGCGGGCCCGGTCGGCCAGGCCCGCTTCACCCAGCAACCGGACGACGCTGGTCGCGGCGGCCGGGGGGACGCTCAGGTAGTGGAGGCGCCGCGGCGCCGGACCCAGCCCGCTCTCGACTGCGGCAACCGTCTGGGACAGAGCCTCGACCCCGCCCGACTGCCCGGCGTAGCTGAGCCGGCCGGCGAAGGTGTCGAGGTCGGCCTCGCTGACGGGATGCCGGGCGAACTCGGTGCAGGCCTGGCGGGCGAGGTCGCGGAAGCCGTCGTCGTCGAGGTCCTCGAGCGAGGTGCCGACCACCGCGAAGTGGGGCATGAGTCCGGCCTGCGAGAGGTGAAGGAGACCGGGGAGGAGCTTGCGGCAGGCGAGGTCGCCGGTGGCCCCGAACAGGACGATGACGTGCGGGTCGAGCGGGGGGAGCGCGGAGATCGCCGCGTCGCGGGGGCCCGTGGCCTGCTCCATCCGGCCACGTTATCCGAGACCCGACGGGGCTCTTGACGAGGATGGCCGACGGAGGCGAGCCTCAGCGCGACCAGCGACGGCCTTCGCCAAGCCGGTCCATCCCCAGCCACATGAAGTCCATCGCGATCTCGAGAAGGCGCTCGCGCGGCACCTCGCGGTTCTCGTCCCACCAGTTGGCCAGCGCCTGGACGGCGCCGACGATCTGCTCGGCGACGAGGGTGATCGCCTGTTCGCGGCCGACCCCGGTGTAGAGCTCTGGCGGCGCCTCCTCGGCCATCAGCACGGTGATCGATCCGGCCACCTCGTGGCGCAGCCGCTCCAGGGCCGCCGCGATCTCGGGGTCGGAGACGTTGCGGACGAGCATCCGCCAGGCTTCCCGGCGCTCTTCGACGAACGCGAGGAAGCTCTCGATCCCGGCCCGCAGCCGTTCCTCGCCGGGCTCGGCGGCGGTGATCGTCCCGACCACGCGGTGCATCAGCTCGCCGACGTAGGTGTCGAGGAGGGCCCCGAACAGGTCGCGCTTGGAGGGGAAGTGCTCGTAGATCAGCGCCTTGGAGATCCCGGCGCGCTCGGCCACGTCCTCGAGCGAGGTCTCGTGGTAGCCGCCGGTGGCGAAGGCGTCGAGCGCCGCGGCGAGAATCGCCTCGCGGCGGTCGGCGGCCGCCATCCGCCGACGCGGCGGCGCCTGTGTGAGCGATCTCACGCTTGGATCATCTCTGTAGAAGTCGATTTTCATAGGTTTGCAGGTGCATTGGGCTGCCAGTGGGGGGTGAATCGGCCCGGTTTCCAGGGGATTCAGCCTAGACTTGCCGCATGGCCCTGCTTACGGATAGCGAGATCCGCCAGGCGGTCGAAGAGGGCGAGATCGAGATTGAGCCGCTCGGGCCCGAGAGCGTTCAACCGGCGAGCTATGACCTTCGCCTCGGGGAGAAGGCCATCGTCACCAGGACCCTTGAGATCGACAAGGTGCGCGAACGGGTCGAGCAGGACGAGGCTCAAGAAACGGACGTGGCCGAAGCGGGATCCATCTCTATCCCGGCCGGAGCATTCGCGCTGATCGTGACGCGCGAGCGGGTGCGCTTCGGGGCGCAATACGCAGGCCACCTAGGACTCCGCAGCTACTTCGCTCGAAAAGGGGTACTGCTTCTCTCTGGGCTGCAGGTGGACCCGGGATTTGAGGGCTACCTTGTGTTGGGATTCGCGAACGTTTCGCCCCGATCAGTCCACATTTCTTACGAAGAAGCGGTTGCGACCCTCGAAATCCAACGCCTCAACCGTCCGGCGGCAGAGCCATACTCGGGGGTATATGCAGGTCAGCAAACGTCCCCAGAGATCCCGCGCGCGGACGCGGACTACCTCCGCACGATTGAAACGCTCAGCGTGTCCGACCTAACGCGTGCCCTTCTCCGCCTCTCCGACAACGTCTCGGAGTTGAGCAACGATGTGGGACAGCTCGCCCGCTACGTCAAGGTGGTTTGGATTCCCGTCGCGATCGCCGTCCTTGTGGCTCTCGTGACGGTCTTCTTCAACTAACCCGCGTGTAAAAAGACTTGACACCGTCCGATGGTGTCTGTAAAGTGTTTTTACACGATGCCCCCCGCCAACCGGCACAATCCAACCCGGCAAGCTTCATCGGATTCGTCCTACTCGCTCATGGAGTTCATGCGCGAGTTCCCCGACGATCAGGCATGCCTAGAGCACCTGTGGCGCTCGCGTTACTCGCCGGACGGCGAGCATGCGGAGTGCCCCAAGTGCGAGCGGGAGAGGAAGTTCAAGAGTACGCGACGAAGCAGGGGCGTCAGTCGTGGACGTGCACCGGCTGCGGGCATCACGTCCATCCCACGGCGGGGACGATCTTCGCCAAGTCCTCCACGTCCCTGCACCTGTGGTTCTACGCCATGTATCTCGTCGCCAGCACCCGCACCGGCCTGTCTGCGAAGCACCTAGAGCGCGAGCTGGGGGTGTCCTACGGGACCGCCTGGCGGATGCTGAACAAGATTCGGAACAAGCTCATGTCGGACGCGGAGGCCGAGCAGCTAGCGGGCGACGTAGAGATTGATGAAACCGCCTGGGGCGGGAAGCCCCGCTACAAGCTGACCCCCTCGGAGGCTGCGCGGTTCCGCGAGCGCAAGGCAACCATTCTCGGGATGGTCGAGCGCGGCGGGCGTGTGCGGCTGCGGATCATCCCCTCACGGCGCGGTCCTGGCCTTAGTAGAGAAGTCCGAACCCACGTCAATCCCTCAGCCTTCATCTTCACGGACGACTGGCAGGCGTACAAGCCGCTCAAGGGCCAGTTCCTTGACCACCGCATCATCAACCACTCGGCCGGCTCGTATGTCGTCGGCGACGTGCATACGAACACGATTGAAGGCTTTTTCGGCAACCTCAAGACAGGCATGCGCGGCGCCTACAAGCACGTCTCCGACCGCTGGTTGCAGTCCTACTTGGACGAGTACGCCTGGCGCTACAACGAGCGCAACAACCCGCGCAGCATGTTCCGTTCGCTGGTCGAGAGGTCGGCAGAATGACGCGAGACGCGGCGCTCAGGGGCATCCAGAAAGCCGTGAAGCAGCGGAGCCGCGCCGACGATGATCTACGCCGCTACTGCCGCGAGGCGAAGGCTGCGGGCGTTCCCATCACTCAGATCGCGGAGGCGGCTGGTCTTTCTCGTCCGACCGTTTACGCCTATCTGGGCGACTGACGCGCTCCACGACGTCCAGAAAGTCCTGTTTGGAAGGGACGGGAATCTCTAGTCCCTTGCGGGTTTTCTGCTTACGCTGATCACGCGGCATGGAGTCCGAGACTAGCGAGCTAAGAAGCGATCCCCTGGCGGGTCCAGCCGCCAAGGTCACACGGGCGGGTCTTCATCTTGACTCGCTCTACAAACGGATAAAGCCCTTCATGGAGACGGAACCCAAGCCCTATCGATTCGTCTCCAAGGTAGACGTGGAGACCTCGCGCTATCTCCTGCGCATCGTGATCGAGCGCGAGCCTCCCGTTGGATGGAGTCTGATCGTCGGAGATTTCGTGCAGAACCTCAGAGCCGCGCTCGACCATCTGGTCTGGCAACTCGTCCGAGCGAACGGACAACAACCGGGGCGCAGCATCGCGTTTCCGATCTTCGACCAAGAGCCCCCCATGCGGCGAGGGCACCGAGAGCGAGAGCGATGGAAGGCGATGACTCGCGGCGTCCATCCGGCCGCCCTCAGATTCATCGAGAGGTTGCAGCCCTACAGCCCTGGAGGGGACGGCCCAAGCCGCAACGTCCTCACCGCCCTCAGAAAGCTGTCCAACGAAGACAAACATCGGACGATTCTCTCGGCGTTTTCCGCCATTGAACACCGCGAGCCCATCGAGATCGATGTTGTCGGCGTTCGTGATGTCCGTACCCCGGTCGAGGGGGGTCAGGTTTATGCCGGGCGTGCGCTCAAGAGCTATGACCTTGTGCTGGAGGCCCCCGTCGAGATCATCGGACCGAATCCAGAAGTCAAACTGGAGGGCACGCTTCCCATGGACGTAGGCTTCGGCTGGAAGCCAGTTCCCCTCAACGGCCTCGTGCAGATGGTCCAGTCCGTGGCCGCAATCATCGCCTACGCACGCGGATTCGTCGGGGTAAAGCCAGGAGTTGAGGTCAAGCGCGTTTCTACAGAGATAAGTCAAGCGTGAGCGATCTCACAGTTCGACCTCGTAACTGACTCATCGGTCAGTTACCTTAGGGGCATCCGCAGACGAGCGCCGAGGAGGTCCGAGTGTCAGTAGCGCAGCAAGGGGCCAGCACGTCCGACATCACCTACGAGGACCTTTACCGGCGTTGGGAGGAGAACAACTGGAAGGCCTCGGAGCTCGACTTCTCGCAGGATCGGGAGGGCTGGGAGGCCCTGAACGAGATCCAGAAGAAGTCGGCGCTGTGGATCTACTCGATGTTCTTCTTCGGCGAGGACTCGGTCGCCGACAACCTCTCCCCCTACATCGACGCGGCGCCGCGCGAGGAGCAGAAATACTTCCTGACGACGCAGCAGGTCGACGAGGCTCGCCATGCCGTCTTCTTTCACCGCTTCTTCAAAGAGGTGATCGGCGCCGGCGAATCGATCTCCTCGACCCTCGCGTACACGACGCCGCAGCTCGGCTGGGGCTACCGGGGCGTCTTCGAGCGGCTCGACCGGATGGCCGAGGAGCTGCGACGCGATCGGTCGCTGCCGAAGTTCGCCCAGGCGATCGCGCTGTACCACATGGTCGTCGAGGCGACGCTCGCGCAGCCCGGCCAGCACTACATCGAGGACTTCTTCATCAAGGAAGGCACGATGCCCGGCTTCAGCGAGGGCATGGCGAACGTGTCGCGCGACGAGCAGCGGCACATCGGCTTCGGCGTCAAGGCGCTGTCCGAGATGTTCGCCGAGTCCGACGAGTGCAAGGCGGCGGTGGTCGAGCTGCTGCGCGAGGTGCTCCCCTACTCCCTTGCCGTGTTCACCCCGCCGGGCTGGGACGAGCGCTACACCACCGAGTGGGGCTTCACGCTCGAGGAGATCTACTCGTTCGGGATGCGATCGATCGAGGCGAAGTGGCGGGCGGCCGGCTTCCCCCTCGAGGAGATGCCGGCGGACGTCTACCCGGTCGACCGCTCGCTGCCCCACGAGCAGCGCGCTCAGCAGCAGATCAAGCTGCTGAAGGCGGGCGTGCTGGGCGAGCCGAATGGCCGGCCGTCCTCCGACCAGGAAGTGCAGCGCCTCTACTTCGAATCGATGGCCCGGTCGGCGCGGACCGACTCGATCAACGGCGACGGGCTCACGGTCCAGTGGCGCTTCGCCGACGCCGATCCCTGGCACCTCGTGGTGGACAACGGTTCGACCCGGGCCGAGCCCGGCTTCGCGCCCGACCCGGACCTCACCTTCGAGACCGACTGGGCCGAGTGGATCAACCTCTCGATGCACGGCAAGAACCCGCTCCGCTCGCTGCTCAACCGCCGCCTGCGGCCGTTCGGCTCAGCGACCGGCTTCACCCGCTTCCGCAAGGTGTTTCGAGCGCGGTAAGAGCCGGTCGTTGGGGGGTTTGTCTCGCTCTCCGGCACAAACCCGCCAGGGCGAGCGTCGTCAAGAACCGGGCCGCCAGCTGATCGGCGGCCGCGCATCGGCCCAGGGGCGCTCGGCTTCGAGCTGGGCGGCGAGCGACAGCAAGGTGCCCTCGTCGGCGGGACGGCCGACCAGCATCACAGCCAACGGCAGGCCGTTCGCGTCGAAGCCGGCCGGCACCGACGCGGCCGGGTTGCCGAGGTGGTTCCACACCACCGTGAACGGATAGCGGCGGCTCGAGCCGAGCACGGTGCGGATCGCCCCCAGGCTCTCGAAGGCGCGGACCTTGAGGGGTGGCCCCGCGGCTACGGGGGTCATCAGGACGTCGTGGTCGCGAAAGATGGCGCCGATCCGCTCCCCGTCAGCGGCGACGGCGGCTCGCGCCTTGGCGAGCAGGCCGTCCGTGTAGGCAGCGCCCAGCCTGGCATAGCCGCGGGTGCGCCGCTCGAGGCGCTCGGGGTGCGGCACCCGGCGCACGTCGTCGCGGATCCCGCGCAGGTACCGGACCATTACGTTCCTGCCGACCCCGCCCCAGTCCGGGTCACGCCGCTCGACCGCGTGACCAAGCGACCCGAGCAGGCCGGCCGTTTCCTCGACGGCCCGGACCGTCTCCGGTGCGACGGGCGGCGGCGGCGCGATCAGGGCCGGCGGGGTCACCGACCAGGCGATCCGCAGCCTCCCCGGCGGGCTTCCCGCGGAATCGGAGAAGGGGCGCTCCGGTGGCTCGGGCGCCCCCTGCTCCATCGACTCCCCGCTCACCAGGTCGAGGAAGAGCGCCGTGTCCGCCACCGTCCGAGTCACGCACCCGTTCACCGACATCCCGTGCCAGTGCTCGAGGTCGGGCATGAGGCTGACCCGGCCGCGCTGCGGCTTCAGGCCGAACACCCCGCAGGCGGCGGCCGGGATCCGGATCGACCCGGCGCCGTCCGACGCGCTCGCGAGCGGCGCGAGCCCGGCCGCGACCGCCGCCGCGCTGCCGCCGCTTGACCCGCCGGAGCTTCGCTGCGGGTCCCACGGGTTGCGGGTGATCCCCCAGGTGGCCGATTCCGTGAACCCGTGGATCGCCAGCTCCGGCAGGTTCGTCTTGCCGATCACGATCGCCCCCGCCGCCCGCAGACGGCCGACCATCTCGCTGTCTCCCCTTGCCGGGGCGTCGAAGGCGTCGGTCCCGTGGGCCGTCAGCTCCCCGGCCAGATCGACCGAGTCCTTCAGC
>Ga0126309_10000250_pt1 | contig 18466 bp, 19 predicted proteins | sample Plot56_FD_92541 | JGI IMG/M metagenome (GOLD analysis project Ga0126309, IMG submission 92541) | Serpentine soil microbial communities from UC McLaughlin Reserve, CA, USA - Plot56 | ecosystem: Environmental > Terrestrial > Soil > Grasslands | place: USA: UC McLaughlin Reserve, Lake County...
GGCGGCGCCGACTTTCTCGACGAGGCGGTACTGGTGGGCAAGGCGTGGGCACGGGAGGGTCCGGAGACAGGTGAAAACGCGGGACGCCCTAACGCGGCCGGTTCGGTCTCTAGCAGCCGGAAGGCCGTAAGTCGCGGCCCCCAGCGACCGTTCTGACGCGGCTGGAGTTACAAACGGGAGCAAATGGCGGTAAAGCGGCGGCCGGGTCAAAATTTGGAGATGCGGATATGTGACGGGACCAGCGCGTGAGGGTCTTCGTGCTCGGGGCGACGGGAGTGATCGGGCGGCGTGCGCTGCCCGCGCTCGCCGCCGCCGGGCACACGGTGAGCGCGCTAGCGCGCGGGCCCGACCGCGCCGTGCGCGTTAGCTCCCTCGGTGCGGAACCCGTCGAGGTCGATCCATTTGACGAGGCTAGCCTCGTCCGCGCCTTAGCTCGCCACGAGGCAGTGGTCAACGTCATGACTCGCATTCCGCCCCTCTCCCGGGCGGCGCTGCCCACCGCGTGGCGGGAGAACGACCGCCTGCGCCAGGAGGCCTCGGGCAGTGTCGCCCGGGCGGCGAGGAGGGCGGGCGTGGGTCGCCTCGTTCAGGAGTCGATCGGATTCCTCTACGCCGACGGCGGCGAGTCCTGGCTCGACGAGGACGCCGCGATCGAGCCGGCGGCGCAGACCCGCTCGGCGGTCGACGCGGAGCGGAACGCCCGTGCCTTCGGCGACGCCGTAGTCCTCCGCTTCGGCAGCTTCTACGGACCCGACAGCGACCAGAGCGCCGCGATGGTGGCGATTGCTCGCCGCGGGCTCTCCCCTCTTCCCACGCACCCGGCGGGCTATGTCTCGCCGCTCTGGCTGGACGACACAGGAACCGCCGTGACCGCAGCGCTCGCCGCCCCCGCGGGTACGTATAACGTCGCAGATGCGGAGCCGCTGCGCGCCGGCGAGTTCGACGCGGCTCTCGCCGCCGCCATCGGCCGCCCGCGGCTCCGGGCCCCCGCCCGGCCGCTCATGCGCCTGGCCCCGACACTTCGGGTCGTCGCCCGCTCACAGCGCCTCTCGACCGCCCGCCTGCGCGAGGCCACGGGCTGGGCCCCGTCGATGCCCTCCTCTCGCGACGGCTTGACCGAACTTGTACTCGCGCTTGAGGAGCGTCGAGCCCGGTCGGTAGCGGGAGCACCGGCTCGAGATTGAACCGGGGCGCGCGCTCCTCGAGTCACTAGAGGAGTGGGTAACCCTGCGCCCGGGGTCGCCGGTTCAGGTCTCTCCCCCTCCGCCGGCGGGTTAGAGCGGCGCCGGGGCGAGCCCCCTCGAACCTCAGTCCGGATCGTTGCGGTCAAGAACGTCGTCGAGGGCCCGTCTCTGGGCAAGCGCCCGTGGAGTCCCGCGCCGCGTTACCGAAGGCTCCAGCTGGCCTAAGTCGCCCACCACAGCGCTTCGCCGCCGAGCGCCTCCCGCCTAGCCCGACCCGCGGCGACAAGCTCGAGCAGTGTCGAAGCCGCGGCTAGATCGTCGGGCTGATCGTTGGGCGAGGCAAGGACGGTGGCGACCTCGCGCGTCGTGAGACCGTGCCGGAAGCAGGCGAGGACGCGAGGGGATCTTCCGGCAGCTGTTCACGACGAAGACCCTGATCGGGGTTCGCGGCCAAGACGTCATAGGCTGCGAGTGGCTGATGACCGCCGGCTTCGAGACGAAGGTCGTAGCCTCGAAGATGAGTGTAGGAGCGGTGTAGCGCTCACCCTCGGGTGACGGCACGGTCTTTCCTAGGAGCGCCGCCGCGGAGCCGGCGGCAGCGCGGGTCTGCGCACGGTCGGCCTGGGAGACGTCCTCGACCTGTGGATCGTCGAGGCGAGCGACGATCGCCTCCGCGTCGAGTTCAGGCTCGCGTGCGAGCACCGCAGCGATCGCCTCCTCCTCGTCGAGCAAGAGATCGGTGGTGAACCACGCGAGGTGCAGCGCTCGCAGCGCGCGGTGGCTGTGCTCTTCCCGCTCGAGGCGAGCAGCGACATCGCGCGACAGGCACGACCCGTCCCCATTACGCGCGGGCGCGGACCGCGCAAAAACGGCATCCCGAAGCGCGCGAAGCGCAGTGGTGCCTTGGCCATCTCCGCCGGTCCATAACCACGGCGCTCATACTGTTCGGCGCTCTCCGCCAGCCCGATCGTCACCACGCGCCAGTCGAGCTGCTCCCGGTAGCGCCAGCGAAGCGCCGTGATCGCGGGCAGCGCGCTGTAGGCCCACGGGCAGGCGGGATCAGCCATATGCATGATCGAGATGGTCACGTCGAAAGTGGCTCGAGGAGCTCGACTAGCGCCCCCCGCCTGAGCCGGATGAACTCTCTGGGACGCGTCACTCACCGATCGCGGATCCCGGCCCTAATGCTCGCTACGCCCGCTTGATTATGCGGCTTCCGAGAATACGGATCGCGAATGCGTTCTGTTGGTTTGCGACCCGTGCTGCGTCGGATGCTAAGAGCAATGGCCGGGGTTGTCCAGCGGGCGGTCCGAGAGCGGGCGCGAGCGGTTCGAGCCGCGCCGCGTCGGGAATGGAAAGAGCGGAGATGGTGCGTTGTCTTTTTCGAGGAGGGAGTCGCCATGGAAGCTTCGAGCCACGGCATGTCTGCCAGCGAGAGGAGCCGCGAGGCTGTCGAGGAGCGCAAGGCCCACGAGGCCAGCGAGGAACGCGCTGAGCGGGAGGCCGTCGAGGGTCGCAAGGCCGATGAGGCAGCCGACAGGAGCGCAGCGCAGGAGGCCGTGAGCGCACGGGGCTTCATCAGCCAAGGCGTGACTGAGGGTGGCGCGGCGAACACGGCCGCCGAGGCGTTGACCGAGGGCGGTGCGGCGAACACGGCCGCGGAGGGCGCGCCAGAAGCCGCAGCGATTCCGAAGAATGTCGCGGGAGAGGCAATGGCGGCTCCCAAGAACGTCGCCGCGGAGGGTGCTGACACGGCCAAGAAGGTCAGCGGTGATGTGGCCGACACCGCGAAGAGCGTGTTGGGATCGCACGAGCGCGAAGAGTCCGACAAGCGGAGGTGAACGCCTCGAACGCGGCGGGGTTTCGCGCGCCCTTCTAAAACGGTCATCGTTCGATGCTGGCGGACGAGCTGTGCGCTGAAACTCTCCATTTGGAAGGGGGAGAGATTGACCTCCTTCGCCCTTGCGAAGCAGCCGAGCTTCCAGACGTTGGAGGGGTTGAGTGGGCGCCGCCTGTCCCATACTGGTCGGTCCTTTGGCGGAGCGGGGTCGCGCTTGGGGACGACGTGAGCACCCGGAAGCTCAAGGGGCTACGCGTTGTGGAACTCGGTTGCGGCTTAGCAGTGCCGAGCCTCGCTGCAAGTAGAGCTGGCGCTGCGGTTCTCGCAATCGATGAGAGCGAGGAAGCCCTCGAGCTCCTTTTCCGTAACGCCACCCGCAACGGACTCCCTCTCGAGACCCTTTGCGTCGACTGGGCCCATCCGGCCGAGCTCTTGGCGCGTCCTCGCTTCGACCTCGCCCTCGCCGCGGATGTGCTCTACCAGCGCGAGAGCAGCGCGCGCCTACTAGAACTGTTGCCGCGCTTGGCGCCGCGTGTCTTGCTAGCGGAGCCTGGACGTCCCGCCGCGGATCATTTCCTCGCAGAGGTCCGCCGATCCTGGTCGGTCACGACCCGCATCACCGGGGTCGTCAGAATCCATACGCTCGAGCGTCCCACGGACCCCGAGCGCTTCCAGGACTATCGGCCGGAAGGCGCTAGTCCTGATGAGACGGGAACGGACGGCTGCCGAGCGACGAACTAGCTGAGCTGGTGGCTCGCCGCCAAGCTCAGGCGCCCGCTGTAGCGGGCTCGGGCGGCCCGGTGCCGTCATCAATCACCCTTCGCCCGACTGAGCACAAGGGCTGCGCCGCCGAGACCGGACGCCAACTCGGAGAGCGCCCAGGCGCGCCCGCTCAGATCGAGCCCGGCTGCGGAGTCGAGGGCGAGTGCACCGGGGCCGGCGCGCTCCCCGAAGAGGAGCCGAAGCGGTGGCGAAGGCTGTCGCGTTCGAGTCGGTTTGCGCAGATGGCGTACCCGACGGAGCCCGCGGCGCGGGACGAGCCGAAGGAGGATCCTCGGTACGAGGGGCCCCTGAGGCAACGTACGCCTGCCCCTTCGAGTGCGGATGGAGTCAGGCGAGGCCCACCGAGGAGGGGCGCACGTCTCGAGCTGTGCACGCACCTAAGTGCCGTGTTACCGGAGCACCTATCACTGCCGCCACTTCGTCTGCTCGGGAGCCGAACCGGGGCCCCGCCGCGGGGAGCCGTTCTCCTTGAGTGTCCGCCCGTACTCTTGCTCAATCAACCGGAAGCGCTCTTCCAGGTCGCGGAGCGTCGTACGGAGCATGCCTCGGAAGACCGAGTCGAGCCAATGCGGCATGCCGGCGTCCACAGGGAGAAAGTACTCGGCGAGGGCTTCGAATGGAAGCTGTCGTCTCGAGTGTTGCTTGGGTTAACGCGTAGGCGATCCAGGAGACTCTCGGGCGGGGCGGGGAGTTTTAGGCTCGCGGCATGACCGACCTATTCGCGGGCATCTGCGTGCGCAGCTACGAGGAGGCCCGACGTCGGTAGAGCGCCTGTTCGGCTCCGAGCCGAGCTTTGCCGCCCACGAGACCGAGTGCGTATGGGAGCTCGACGAGCACCGCCTCGTCTTTATCGTGGAGCACCCGGTGCGGGCCGGGGCACGCGGTGATCACACTCTTCGTCGACGACCTCGACGCCGTGGTAGAGGGCATCGCCTCCCGCGGTGTTGAGCCTCCGAGGCGCGAGACCTACTCGAACGGCGTGCGCAAGGCGACCTATCGCGACCCGGATGGAAACGAGATTGGCTACGGCGGCTCTCCTACCGGCCAGCTCAGGAGACGAGCCGCACTTCACGAAATCATCAGCTTCGCGGTTCTTCCTGGACGGAGTCGGTTGGCTCGGCGTCAACCTTCTGCGGATAAGTCGACGAGCGGTGGGACGCCGGCGTCGGGTCGCCCCCGGACACGCGGCCGCGGCCCCGCGCCAGCCGACAGTAACCCGCCCCCGCAAGCAGCACCAAGGCAACCGCGCACATCCGAGCAAGCTACCGCGCCGGCTTCACCCCGCGAGCGGATCAGGGCGCGTCGGGCGTAGCTCCCTCACAAGCCCATGTCCTGCTTCGGCGGCGTCAGGAGAACGAGCAGATTGAGCGCCGCGAGGGGATCCTTCTGCGTCCGGAGTGCTTTCTCGGGTCCGGTTCTGAGCAGAGGCCAGAAGTGGAAGAGCGAGGCGTGGCAGACCTCGAATAGAGACAACCAAGGCGAAACCTCCGCAAGGTCTAGACGACCGGCTCACGGAGCAAAACGAGGAGTAGGCAGAGCCTGAGTACCACGCTCGGTGAGCCATCGGCTTGGCCCCGTATGCAATAGGCTGCTAGTCCAATAGCAACGCCGTGAGAAAAGTTACGCGCTGTAAGGATCGGGTTGAGTAACTAATCTATCGCCCGATGAGCCTCTTTTTCAGACGGCGCGTTTCCACTCGGATCCTTCTCGGGCACCGCTCTTCAACTAAGACAACCCTTTATCGGTACGTTCAATTGGGTAGTGGCGACTTCCAATGGATCGATTTTGTGGGCGAGAGTCCTCGCCGGTTGCTCTAACTTTGATCGACCGACGGTGGCGACGTGACCCGCGGGACCGAGGCCGCGGATATCATCTGCGCCGGCCGCGGCAACGAATTGTCTAATACGGCCTCGGCGACAACGAGACGCTGCTCGGCGGCCCCGCCGACGACGTGCTCTTCGGAGGCGAGGCCGATGACTGGCTCGACGGCGGCTCCGGCGCCGACTCGCTGGACGGCGGGAACGGCAACGACACGCTCGACGCGAGATACGGCGTCTCGGGCAACGACTCGCTCGCGCGCCACCGGGACCGACAGCTGCCGGCCGACGGGGCCCCGACCCCCGCTCCGGCCGCGAGTGAGGTGCACTTGGCGCGCGGGTGACGCGCCGAGCTCCGTCCGCGGCTGCTGCGCCCCGCGTCCGGTTGCTGGCTCGCGCGGCGGGCCGGCACCGCGCGCCCCGCTCCCTAAGCTGTCTCTCCATGCCGACCGATCCGTGGGTCGCCGCGGCCGCCCCCGCGATCGCCGAGCGCGCCGAGCGCGAGCTCGAGGCGCTCGTCGGCGTCTCGTCGCCCTCGGGTGACGTCCGCGGCGCGGAGGAGGCGGTGGCGATCGTGAGCGCCGTCCTGCCCACACCGGTGGGGCGCGAGCGCATCGCATGCTCGACACCCGGCCACGCGCCCGACCTGCTCGCCCGGTTGCGGGGAGACGGGGCGCTCCGCCTGCTCCTGCTCGGTCACCTCGACACGGTGATCGCACATGAGGCGCACACCCCGCTCACCCGCCGCGACGGTCGCCTCGCCGGCTCGGGGACGGTCGACATGAAGGGCGGGGTAGCGATCGCCGTCGAGCTCCTTCGCGCGCTCGCCGGGGAGGGGAGCGCTCCGCCGGCGCCGGCGCCGCGCTTCTCCGAAGTCTCGCTCCTGCTCGTCAACGACGAGGAGTGGCGGCGGCATCCCTTCGTGCACGCCGAGCGCTTCGCAGCCTACGACGCGTGTCTGTGCTTCGAGGCCGGCGAGCGTGGGCCGAACGGGGAGGAGGGGGTGGTAGTGCGGCGCAAGGCGGCGGGCACCCTGCGCGTCGAGGCCCACGGCGTTTCGGCCCACTCGGGCTCGGAACCCGACGCCGGTCGCAACGCACTGCTCGCGCTCGCCGCCGCGACGGAGCGCGTCGCGTCGTTCCACGCGCCGCGCGGGGAGGAGCGGTTGAGCGCCGTCCCCACCATCCTGCGCGCCGGCGACGCGTTCAACGTCGTCCCGGCCTCCGGCGAGCTGTTCTGCGACCTGCGCGCCGACCGGCTCGAGGCGATCGAGGCGGTGGGGGGAGCGGTCCCTGCCGACGTCGGAGGTGCGCGGCTCGAGGGCGAGCTGATCCGACGCTGGCCGGGGATGGACTCGCGCGCGGCGACGCGCGACCTCCTCTCGTTCGCCTCGGAGCGGTTGGGGCGCCCAATCGTGGGCGTCGAGCGGGGCGGAGCGAGCGACGCGAGCCTCCTCGCCTCCCACGTGCCGCTCACCGTCGACGGGGTCGGCCCGCGCGGCGGCGGCGCACACGCGCCCAACGAGCACATCCTCGCCTCGTCGCTGCGCGAGCGCGCCGAGGTGGCGCTGGCCCTCGTCGCTGCGCTCGCCGACGCGCGCCGCGCGGGTTAGACGAGCCTGCCATGCAGGAGGACTGGGCGAGCCATCGCCCTCGTCGAGGTGGGCGAGCCGGAGGCCCTCCCCGGGGCGCTAGCGCGGCTCCCAGGGAAGGCCCGGCAGGCCGGTGAAGCCCTCGTCGCGGGTGCGGTAGACATCCACGGGCGCTCCGCACCCCGCGGGGCCGGTGGCAAACTGCGGTCGGGTAGACCGCGCCCATGCCGGGTAGCTAATCGTCGAGACGACGAGCCAGGAGGTTCCCGATGCGGGAGGAGCAGGAGCAGGCCGGGACCGGGCAACCGGACAGCGAGGACGACGCTGAGGGCGCGCCCGAGCCCTTCGACCAGAACCCGCCCGTCAACCCGAGCGAGCCGCAGGTGGGGAACTCGCGCGCGCAGTTCTTCATGCCGCACGAGGAGGGGGAGAGCGGCGACGAGGAGCCGGACGAGGACGAGGTCCGCGAAGGCGAGGCCTGAGCCCGCGCCGACGGTCGCAGCGGGTCGCGCGCCGCCCGCTCCGCGCCCGACGGCATCTGGTAAGAGGACACCATGTCGGCGGTGAGCACTCCGCGCGCGCGCCCCGGCCGCGCCCGGCTGGCTGGGGCCGCCCGGGGCGTGGATCCCTCGCTCCTCCTGGTTCTCGTTCCGCTTGCACTCTTCGCCGCCGTCGGGTGGCACCTGCGGTGGGTCAACGAGGACGGGTTCATCTACTTCCGCGTGGTCGACCACCTGCTCGCGGGCGACGGGCCGGTGTTCAATGCGGGCGAGCGCGTCGAGGCCTACACGAGCCCGGCGTGGCTCGCCCTGCTCACGGTCCTCCACCTCCTCGTGCCGGCCGGCGGCCTCGAGTGGCAGTCCGTCGTGCTCGGGCTGCTGCTGTCGGTGGGCGGCCTCGCGCTGGCGTGCGCGGGCGCGGTCCGCCTGTGGCAGCGGCTCGACTCGTTCGAGCCGGGTGAGGCACGCCGCGGCGCCGGCAAGGCGGCGCGGCCCCGCGAGCCGCTGTACCCGCTCGGCGCGCTCGTCGTCGCCGCGGTCCCGGCGTTCTGGGGCTTCGAGACGTCGGGGCTCGAGACCGGGCTCGTGTTCGCCTGGCTCGGAGGGGTGTTCTTCGCGCTGGCCCGCCTGCTCGCGCCCGCGCACGGGCGCCTCGGCCTCCCGCTCGCCGTGCTCATCGGGCTCGGGCCGCTCGTCCGCCCCGACCTCGCTCCGTTCGCCGCCTGCCTGCTCGCCGCGCTCCTCCTTCTCGCCCGCCCCCCAAGCCGTCGCCGAGCGGTAGCGCTCGTCGCCGCGGCGCTCGCCCTCCCGCTCGCCTACCAGATCTTCCGCATGGGCTACTTCGGACAGCTCGTTCCGAGCACCGCGCTCGCCAAGGAGGCGGGGCTCGCGTTCTGGTTGCGGGGGGTCGCCTACCTGGGCAACCTCCTCCTGCCCTACGCGCTGCCGCTCCCGCTAGCCGTCCTCGGGTGGGTCCTGTGGCGGCTCGCGGCGCCGGCCTGGCGCGCCGGTGACCGCGACGCCGTGTTACTCGCGGGGGCCACGATCGCGGGCGCGCTCCTCCACACCCTGTACGTGGTGCGCCTGGGCGGCGACTATATGCACGGGCGCATGCTCCTGCCGAGCCTGTTCGGAGGGCTCATGCCGGTCGCGGTCGTCGCCCTACCGCCGCGGCGTGCGCTGGCTGCGGCGCTGGCGGCGATCGTCGTCGGGTGGGCGGCGGTGTGCGCCGCCGTCCTGCGCACGCCGTCGGAGTTCGGCCCCGCAGCCGGGCGGTGGCAGGTCCTCGACCAGCGCGCCAAGCAGCGCGACACGCCATCGCACCCGCATCCCGTCACACTCGCCGACTACGACGCGCTTCCCCTCTCGCAGCCGCGCGTCGGCTATACGGCCCGCCGGCTCGCGCGCCCCGCCCGTACTGTGCTCATCCTCGACGCGCGCATCGGGCGGCGGAGGACCGAGGACGGCGTCGTCCCCGTGCAGGTCCCGCTGCCGCTCGACGTGCGCGCAGCTGCGTGGGTGCGCGTGCCCGTGGTGATCTTCACGGGCTCGATTGGGCGACTCGGCTACGCCGCCGGGCGCGAGGTGTGGATCGCCGACCGCCTCGGCCTCGCGGACCCCGTGGCGGGGCGGCTTCGCCTGCCGCCGCGGCGGACCGCCCGCGCCGGCCACGAGAAGCTGCTACCGGCCCCGTGGTTCCTTGCCCGCTTCGCGGACCCCACCTCGGCGGCCGCGAGCCCGCGCTTCGCCCGCGACCCGCGCATTGCCGCGGCTCACGCGGCGCTGCGGTGCGGGCAGCTTGGCCGGCTCATGCGCGCGGTCGACGCCCCGCTCACGCCGGCCCGCTTCCTTGCCAACCTCCGGGCCTCGGTCGAGCTCCGCTCGCTGCGCGTGCCCGCCGACCCGATCGCCGCGCGGCACGACCTATGCAGGGAGCGCGGCGCCGGCTGACGCTCGCGGGCACTCCTCAGGCGTCGGCGAGGCTCGCGTACACCGCCGCCGCCAAGTCCTCCTCGCCGTGGCCGGCGTCGACCGCCCGCGCGAGCTGCCCAAGGGTCGCCTCGAGCGCCACGAGGCGCGCGCCGCTCGCGGCGGCGGCCTCGAGCGCAAGGCGCGCGTCCTTCTGCCCGAGCCGGAGCGGAAAGCTCGGCTCGAACGCGCGCTCGATCATCATCTCGCCCTTGATCTGCGCGTAGGCGGGGCCGAGCGGGCCGCCGTCGATCGCCTCGAGGAAGCGACGCGGGTCGACGCCCAGCGACTCCGCCAGGGCGATCGCCTCCCCGAGTCCTTCCACGAGCGAGAGCAGCCACGTATTGAGGACGAGCTTGAGCCGCGTGCCGGTGCCCGCTCCGCCGAGCCACAGCACCTTCTGCGCGAGCGGGTGGAAGAGCGGGTCGCAACGCTCCTGCGCGTCGTCCGACCCCGACGCGAGCACGACGAGCTGGCCCTGCTCGGCCGGCGCCTTGGTCCCGAGCACGGGGGCGTCCACGAACGCGATCCCGCGCTCGTCAGCGAGCGCGGACAGGCGCTCGGTCGCCTCGATCCCGATCGTGCTCATCTGAGCCCAGACCGCGGTCGGCTCCATCGCCGCGAGCGCCTCGCCCTCGCGCTCGACCGTCGCCGCCACGGCGTCCCCGTCGGCGAGCAGCGTGACCACGAACGCGGCACCCCGGGCCGCCTCGGCGGGCGAGCCGCTCACCTCGGCGACGTCGGCCAACGCCTCGGCCTTGGCGGACGTCCGGTTCCAGACACGCACGCGAAATCCCGCGCGCGCGAGGTTTCGCGCCATCGGCGCCCCCATAATTCCCGTCCCGAGGACGGCGACGGTCCCGATGCTCGCCTCCACGGCGGAGCGTAGTACCCGCGCGGGGCCCGCCTCACTCCGGCCGCGCAGTTGCTGCGGCCGACTTTGAAGGCGGAGCAGGCCCGGGAGGAACTCTTTCGGTCGGCAGGGAACCGAGGCCTGAGCAGGAAGTTTCGCAGCGGCGGAGGCTCGCTTCGCGGCGGAGGAGGCTCGTCGAGACATCCGCGCGGCGGCTGGGCTTCGTCGTTCTGGAAGGCGTGTCGCCGCCGCGCCCGGTCCGAGGCGCCTCGGTCTCGCCCCGGTCGAACGCCCGACCTACCGGCCGGCCGCCCGACGTACAGCCACCGCTACTTCTTCGCCGACTCGAAGTACGGATTCGTGCCCGCGGCGTGGTCGGTCACGTCGATCACCTGGTGAATCTCCGGCACGTTGTCCTTGATCGCCACCTCGATCCCCTGACCGAGCGTGACCGTCGCCATCCCGCAGCCCTGGCAGCCGCCACTCAGCCTCAGGTAGGCCGCGCCCTCCTCGACGGCGACGAGGTCGGCGCGACCCCCGTGCGCGCTGATCGCCGGGTTGACCTGGTGCTCTAGGACCTGAAACACGCGTTGGGCCACGTCGCCGCTCAGGTCGGCGGGTGTGCGGCCGCCGATGGCGGGGCTTGGGCTCGACAGGCCGGTTAGCTTGAGGCCGCCGGCGAACAGGTCGCCCGACCACTCGACGGTCGCCCCGCGCAGCTTCTCCGCGCCGTGAGCCGGAACGACGACGGTCAGGTCCCCGTGCCTCTCGACGTGGTCGTCCGGTCCCGCCTCCTCGACCGGGCGCAGCGACATGTTGTACGACCACTCGCCGCCCGAGATCCCGGTGATCTCGATCCACATCGCCTGGCGCTCTGGCGTCGGCGCCTGCTCGCGGAAGCCGAGGACCTTCGCGCGCGCCTCGTCGGTGACCGCGAGGATGGGTGTCGAGCCGTCGGTCGTCATCGGAAGGGCGCTCTAACAGTAGGCGCGGCGCTCGGCCTACGATAGCCAGGTGCCGCGCGTCCTCCTCGTGCTTCCCTCCGGGACCTACAAAGCGCCCGACTTCATGGCAGCGGCGCGAGCGGTGGGAGTGGAGGTGGTGGTCGCGTCCGACCGTCGCCAGGCGCTGGCGGGAACGCTGGGCGACCGTGCGCTCACGCTGAGGCTTCACGATCCCGAGGACGCCGCGGAGCGAATCGTTCGCCACGCGGAGCGTGCTCCCCTCAACGCCATCGTGGCCGCCGACGACGCCGGCGTGCTGACCGCCGCTCACGCCTGTGCACGCCTCGGGCTGCGGGGGAACCCACCGGCCGCCGCCGCGCGCACGCGCGACAAGGCAGCGATGCGCGTGGCGCTCGGAGCGGCCGGAGTGGCGCAGCCCGCGTACGCGGTCGCCGAGCCGGGCGCCGACGTCGCGGCGCTCGCCGCCGAGGTCGGGCTCCCGTGCGTGGTCAAGCCGCTCGCGCTGTCGGCGAGCCGAGGAGTGATCGGCGCCAACGATCCCGCCGCGGCGGCGCGCGCCGCGGAGCGTGTGCGCGCCATCCTCGGCGAGGCCGGCTGCGACCCCGCCGCCGAGTGCCTGCTCGTCGAGCGCTACGTCCCGGGTCCCGAGGTGGCCGTCGAGGGACTCCTGCGCGCAGGGCGCCTGGAGCCGCTCGCGGTCTTCGACAAGCCGGACCCGCTCGAGGGCCCGTTCTTCGAGGAGACGCTATTCGTCACGCCCTCGCGGCTGCCGCCCGCCGTCTTGGATGGCGTCGAGCGTGCCACCGCTGCCGCGGCCGCCGCGCTCGAGCTGCGCGAAGGACCGGTGCACGCAGAGCTGCGAATTTCGGGTGACGGCCGCGCGTTCGTGCTCGAGCTCGCGGCGCGCACGATCGGCGGGCTGTGCGCGCGCACGCTGCGCTTCGGGCTCGGCGCGTCGCTCGAGGAGCTCGTCCTGCGCCACGCGCTCGGCCTCCCGCTCGAGGGTCTGCGGCGCGAGCCGGCGGCGGCCGGGGTGATGATGCTGCCGATCCCACGTGCCGGCGTGCTTGAGCAGGTGCGTGGGACGGAACGGGCGCTCGCCGTGCCCGGGATCGCGGGCCTCGAGCTCTCGATCAACCGAGGCCGGCCGGTGCGCCCACTCCCCGAGGGCGACCGTTATCTCGGCTTCCTGTTCGCGCGCGGCGAGCGGCCGGATGACATCGAGCATGCGCTGCGAGCCGCGTACGTCGAGCTCGAGGTTCGCATCGTCGACCAGCGGGCCACGACGTCGCCGGCCACGGACGACGCCGCCCTCGCGGCCGCGAGCGGAGCGACGGCGTGAAAATTCTCCTCGTCTCGACCTACGAGCTCGGCCACCAGCCGCTCGGAGTCGCCTCGCCGGCCGCAGCGCTGCTCGCCTCGGGACACGAGGTGCGCTGCCTCGACCTCTCGGTCGAGCGCTGGCGCCCCGAGTTCGTCGACTGGGCCGAGGCTGTCGCCTTCTCGGTGCCCATGCACACCGCCATGCGACTTGCGGTGCCCGCTGCACGAGCGGTGCACCGGCGCCGTCCCGAGCTCCCGATCTGCCTTTACGGGCTGTACGCCCCCGTGGGGCGCGACCTCACCGTCGGGAAGCTGGCCGACCGGGCGATCGCCGGGGAATACGAGCCCGAGCTCCTCGCGTGGATAGACGGGCTGGACGGGCTGGCCGCGGAAAGACCGCCGAGCGGCTTCACGTTCTCGCTCGAGCGGACGCGCTTTCGGACCCCGGCCCGCCATCTCCTCCCCCCGCTCGAGCGCTACGCTCACGTCGCCCTCGAGACCGAGGAGCGGCCGGTCGGCTACGTCGAGGCGACGCACGGGTGCCGCCACCGCTGTCGCCACTGCCCACTGCCGGCGGTGTACGACGGAGCGCTGCGCGTGGTGGGGCGCGATACTATCCTCGCTGACGTCGAGCAGCTCGTGGCCATGGGCGCGCGCCACATCACCTTCGGCGACCCCGACTTCCTGAACGGGCCGGGCCATTCGCTGCCCATCGTGCGCCAGCTGCGAGCGCGCTTCCCGGACGTGACCTTCGACTGCACGGTCAAGGTTGAGCACGTCCTCGACCACGCCGACCTGTGGCCCGAGCTCGCGGCGAGCGGGTGCCTGTTCGTGGTCACCGCGGTCGAGCTCCTGAATGACGCGATCCTCGCGCGCCTCGACAAGGGGCACACCGCGGCCGAGGCGGCGGCCGCGATCGAGCTCCTACTCGAGCACGGGATCGAGCCGCGGCCCACCTTCCTGCCGTTCACGCCGTGGACCACGCTCGGCGACGTCATCGAGCTGCTCGATTTCGTGCTGCGCCACGGCCTGGTCGGCAACGTCGATGCGGTCCAGTACTCGCTGCGGCTGCTCCTACCGGAGGGCTCTCTGCTGCTCGAGGAGCACGATCCCGTCCTCCGCGAGGCGCTCGGCCCCTACGACGAGGAGCGGCTGACCTACACGTGGCGCTCGCCCGACTCCATGCTCGACCTGCTCCAGGCGCGGCTGGCGGAGATCGCCGAGCGCGGCGCGGCCGAGGGCGAGCTCCCCGTCGAGACGTTCGCCAGCGTGCGCGCGGCCGTACTCGAAGTCGCGGACGAAGACGCCGACGAGGCGCTCGCCATCCCCGCCGGCTCGACCGAGGGCCGCCCGCGGCCCACCGAGCCGTGGTTCTGCTGAGCTGAGCCCACGGAGGGCCAGTTGGGCGCTCTGGAGGAAGTCTAGGCGGAGGCGCGAGGGCTGGGGAAGCGCTCGACGGCGCGCCGGCCCTCGGGGGCAAGGCCGCCGGGGTGCACCGGCTCTTCGGACTCCTCATCGGAGATCCCGAGGCCGGCAGTGATCACGAAGAAGGCACGCGCGTACGGCGACTCCTTCGTCCGCTCGCGCAGCGTCGCCCAGTCGATCTGCTCGCGCACCGAGCGCGCGATATCGATTAGCGGCTCGTAGTCGAGGTAGTGCTCGTGCATGGCGAGCAGCTTGGCCGTCAGGACATCCTCGACCTGCATGACCGGGATCGACACGCCGAGCACGTCGAGGTTGCCGCTGCGCTCGAAGAGCGCTTCGTCGACCTTCATGCCCATCGGGTGGTGGATCAGGTCGACGAGTACGTCGCCGTGCCAGGCCTTGATGAGCCACTCCTCGGGTGGCCGCTCGGGCTCGAGTCCCGCGTCGACGAGCGCCTCGAGCGCGCGCTCGGCGTGGTCGGGGCGAACCATGTAGTCGACGTCGTGGGCGGAGGCCGGCCCTCCGCGGGCCCAGCACGCCACGCCGCCGGCTAGGATGAAGTCGACGTCCGCCTGCTTGAGGGCAGCGGCCGTCTTCTTGAGCGTGGCCTGGATCTGGTCGAAGGGGACCCTCCGGGGCGCCATGGGAGCGACCGTACCCGAGCGCTTCGCGCGCGAACCCCGGGCCCGCGAGCGCTTACGCGGGGCCGCGGCGCGAGAGTTGGGCGCGTTCCCCGGCTGGCAAGCGGGTATCGAACCGGCGATGCCCACCGACCCTGCGCCCGACTCCGAGCCGCCGCGGCGCCTGCGCGTGGCCGCTGCCGGCGACGTCCACTGCTCGCCGGTCAACCGCGACGCGATGCTCGCGGCGTTCGCGGGACTCGACGGGCGCGCCGACCTGCTGCTGCTCGCGGGCGATCTCACGACGCACGGCGAGCCCGAGCAGGCGGCCGTGCTCGCCGAGGCGTGCGCGCCGCTCGAGATCCCGATCTTCGCCGTGCTCGGCAACCACGACCACCACTGCCGCCGCGGGGGCGAGCTCGGCGTGGTGCTCGCCGAGGGCGGGATCGCTCTGCTCGAGCGCGAGTCGGCAACCTGTCGCGTGCGCGGGGTCGAGGTCGGGATCGCCGGGGCCAAGGGCTTCGTCGGCGGCTTCGAGGGATCGTTCCTGCCTGACTTCGGCGAGCCGCTCCTGCGCGAGGTGTACGCGGAGTGCGGGCGAGAGGTCGAGGCGCTCGAGCGCGGCCTCGCGGCGATCTCGAGCTGCGACCTGCGCATTGCCCTGCTCCACTACGCGCCGACGCCCGCGACCCTCCAGGGCGAGCCGCCGGGCATCTTCGCCTTCCTCGGCTCGGGTCGCCTCGCCGAGCCGATCGCGCACCACCGCCCCGACCTCGTCCTCCACGGTCACGCGCACGCGGGGACGGGCGAGGGGACGATCGAGGGCGTGCCGGTGTTCAACGTTTCGGTGCCAGTGATCCAGCGGGACTTCTGGCTGTTCGAGCACCCCGGTGCCCACCGGCCCGAGCGCGACAGCCTGGGCGTGCGGACGGCCTGAGCGCCCGCCCTAGACCTCGACGCCCTGCCCGGCGAGCCAGTCGGCGACCTCCTCCGGCGGCTCCCCGCGGTCGAACTCGGCCCGCGCCGCGAGGCGCAGTAGGTCCTCGCGCGGCTCGTCGACCTCGTCGCGGCGGAAGGCCAGGTAGGTCGTGACCGCCGCCGCCATGCTCACCGCGGGGACGTCGCCCTCCGGGTCGACCGAGCGGCGCGCCTCCTCGACCCGGTCGCTCAGGTCGGCGAGCGCAGTTATCGGCTCGTCGGCGTCCTCGAGGTAGGTGACGAGCTCGCCGACCTCGGGCTCGTCGTTGTGGGGATCGACCGCCTCGGCCGCGCGCTTGACCGCCGCGGCCAGGGTCAGCGGCTGGGGATTCGGACTCATCGTCTCCGCGCTCTACCCAGGAGCCCCCGCGGCAATTCCTGATCCTGGGTGGCTCGTCGCTGAGCGCGCCCCACGCGGCTACTCGAAGTCGGCGGCCTCGTGCGGGCCGACGCCCGCCACCGCCGGCGCGTCCGCGAGCGTGCTCGCCACCTCCCGCACCCCCTCGGAGGTGACGGCGTCGAGTGCGGCGATCGACTCCTCCGGCGAGGCGATCTCGCCGAAGGTCACCTTCTGCGCCGCCGCCCGCGCGGCGACCGCGTTCGTGCCCTCGAGCGCGAGCACGGTGGAGCCGGCGGCGTAGGCGCGCGCCCGCTCGATCTCCTCGTCGGTCGGGCCCTCCGCTGCGAGCTCGGCCACGATCTCGCGGATGCGCCCGTAGGCCTCGATGCACTTCGAGGAGTCGAGCCCCGAGGCCACCTCGACGCTCGCCGTGTCGGCGTGCGCCCACGCGTGGGCCCGGATCGCGTAGCAGAGACCGCGCTGCTCGCGGATCTCGTCGAACAGACGCGAGCCCATCGAGCCCCCGAGCAGCGTCGAGTAGACGGCGAGCGTGGCGCGCTGGCGGAGGTCGGTCGGGTCGATCGGTGCGCGCCAGTGCAGTCGCAGGTGCGTCTGGTTGGTCTCGCGACGCTCGACGAGGACACGGCGCTCGAACGCGGGCGCGGGCTCAACGCCGTCGTGCTCCGGGCGCCCCGGAAAGCGCTCGAACAACGCGCGCAGCCCCTGCTCGTCGACGCTCGACAGGTCGCCGGCCAGGAAGGCGCCGCCGGGACCGGTCGCCCACCGCCGCTCGCGGAAGGCAAGGATCGCCTCGCGGTCGAACGACTCGAGGTGCTCGGCCGGTCCGAGCACCGGGCGCCCGAGCGGGTGGTCTCCGTAGGCGGCGTGGTCGAGCAGTTTGCTCGCCACGCTCGCCGGTTGGTCGTCGGAGCGGTTGATCTCCTGAATCACCACGCCGCGCTCACGTTCGAGCTCGTCGGGTTCGAGGCGCGCGCCTGCGACGAAGTCCGTGAGCAGGTCGGCGGCGTCCATCACCGCCTCCGCGCGGCAGGTCACGTGGAAGGCGACGACGTCGTGCGAGGTGTAGGCGTTGAGCTGCGCGCCGAGCCGCTCCGCGGTCTCGTTCACGTCGCGGTGGGTCGGGTAGCGCTCGCCCCCCTTGAAAACCAAGTGCTCGAGGAAGTGGGCCATCCCGTTCTCCTCGGCACGCTCGGTCCGCGCACCGGCGTCGAAGGCCACGAGCAGCGTCACCGCGCGCGTGCCGGGCATGCGCAGCGAGACGAGCGGGAGCCCGTTGGCGAGGGTGGCGTCGGTGACCTCGATCACGAGCGCAGAGGGTAGGCGGTGGATCCACGCGCCGTCCGCGAGCGGTCCTATGCTGCCGCGCGATGGCACCTCCCGCCCCACCCCCCGGACGCGGGCGCGAATTCGAGCGCGAGCGCGCGCGGGAGGGTGACGACCTCGAGCGCGCGGGGCTGCTCGAGCAGCTCACGGCGACGCGGCGGTGGGCGTACTTCGCCACCTTCCTCGCCTTCCTCGCGGCCGCGGGCGCGGCGGTGGCGATCGCCTTCGCGCTCCAGGACGACGGCCGCGGGCGGTCGGGAGCCTCGCGCTCGTCGGTGCGCGCGCTGCGGGAGGACGTCGACCGCCTCGAGAGTCAGGTGAGCTCGGCGCGAGCGGCGGGACAGGACGCCGAGAGCACGGCCGACTCGCTCTCGAGCCGCGTCGACGACCTCGAGCAGGAGGTCTCGAGCGCGAAGGGCCCCGACGAGAGCTCGCAGCGCGAGCTCGACCAGCTCAGCCAGGACCTCGACGACCTCAAACAGCAGGTCGACGACCTGCCGCGCGGCGGCTCGTCTCCCTGAGCGCTTCGCCCAGGGCCGAGGCGGCGTAGCCCCGCCGCCCGGTGCGCGACACTGAGCGCGTGCCGCAGCGCCAACCGCGCATGGTCCACCTCGGGTACGGCAAGTTCGTGCGCGCCGACCGGGTGTTCGCGCTCGTTCCGCTCGACGCCTCGGAGCGCGGTGACGGCCGCCGCACCTACGTGCACGTCGAGGGCGTGGGCGAGCCGCTCGTCGCCTCGCGCTCGGAGCGCGCGATCCTCGCCGACCTCGAGGCGGCGCTCGCCGAGGCGACCGGGCGCCCGCGGCGCTCCTCGCGTCGGGCGCGCGAGCAGGAGGGGCTTTTCTAGCCGCCCGGCTGCCCCCCGCGCCGTATAGTCCGGGACGAGTGAGAGTCGACGCCGCTTCGAGCGAACGGGAGGAGAGGGCGATGGGGGA
>Ga0126309_10000251_pt1 | contig 18451 bp, 17 predicted proteins | sample Plot56_FD_92541 | JGI IMG/M metagenome (GOLD analysis project Ga0126309, IMG submission 92541) | Serpentine soil microbial communities from UC McLaughlin Reserve, CA, USA - Plot56 | ecosystem: Environmental > Terrestrial > Soil > Grasslands | place: USA: UC McLaughlin Reserve, Lake County...
CACCGCAGCCGACCGCCACCGTCGCCGCCAGCCAGAGGGCGGGGGGCAGATCGGGCCGCCCCTCCGCGTGTGCCTGGGCCGTCAGGCTGATCAGGTCGGACAGCTCGGCGACCGCGGCGGAGTCGCCGAGCAGCGCCAGGCGCTCGAGCCCCAGCGCGTAGAGGTAATCGCCGGCGAGCAGGGCGAGGTCGTCGTCATGGCCCGAGAGGACCCGTGGCTCTGCGTAGTGGAGCAGGTAGCCCTCGCGGACCGTCTCGACGACGAGCGCGTACCCCTCGGGCGTGGCCGCCGCGCGGGGACCCGCCGCGGCCAGGGCGCCGTGGAGCGGCTCCCCGCGAGGATCGGACACGTGGGGGGAGATGACGGATCCCTCGGACCTGAGCTGGTTGGCGAGCGTCCGGAGAGGATCTGTCGGTCCCCGGTCCCCAGTCGCCGGTCGCCCGGGCTTCACCTCGAGGCCTCCTCGAGGGCCTCCTCGGCGGCGGTCAGGGTGCGGTCGATCGCCGCCTCGTCGTGGGCGAGGGAGACGAACCAGGCCTCGAACTGGGACGGCGGCGGGTAGACCCCTCGCTCGAGGAGCGCCCGGCAGAAGGCGGCGTGGGCCTCGAGGTCGCAGGCGGAGGCGCCGCTGAAGTCGCGGACCGGCTGGTCGCTGAAGAAGAGGGTGACGAGTCCGCGGACGGCGGCGACCTGGAGCGCCCGGCCGTCGGCGAGCCGCTCGAAGCCGCTGGCCAGCCTCTCGGTCAGCTCGCCGAGCCGGTCGTATGCCGGGGAGTCGAGGCCGCGCAGGGTCGCCAGGCCGGCGGCGACCGCGAGCGGGTTCCCCGAAAGCGTCCCCGCCTGGTAGACGTCGCCGGCCGGCGCCACCAGCTCGAGCAGCTCGCGCCGCCCCCCGAAGGCCGCCGCCGGCAGTCCGCCGCCCAGCACCTTGCCGAGCACGGTCAGGTCCGGCATCACCCCGAACGCCTCCTGGGCGCCACCGCCGGCGACCCGGAAGCCGGTGATCACCTCGTCGAAGACGAGCAGGGCGCCGGCCCCGTCGCAGGACTCGCGAAGCAGGTCGAGGAAGCCCCCGTCGGGCGGGACGACCCCCATGTTGGCGGCGACCGGCTCGGCGAGGACGGCGGCGACCTCATGCTCGGCGAGCGCGCGCTCGAGCGCGTCGCGGTCGTTCCACGGGACCACCACCGTGCCCGCCGCCTGCGCCGCGGTCACGCCGGGGGTCGCGGGGACGCCGAGGGTCGCCATCCCCGAGCCGGCGTCGGCGAGGAGACCGTCGGAGTGGCCGTGGTAGGCGCCGGCGAACTTGACCAGCGTGTCGCGACCGGTAGCGGCGCGGGCGAGACGGGCGGCGCTCATCGCCGCCTCCGTGCCGGAGCTGGTCATCCGCAGCATCTGCACCGACGGAATGCGCCGCGCGACCTCCTCGGCCAGCTCGACCTCGCCCTCGGTCGCGACTCCGTAGCTCGTCCCACGCCCGGAGGCCTCGGCGACCGCGGCGATCACCGAGGGCTCGGCGTGGCCGAGGATCAGCGGCCCCCAGGAGCAGACCCAATCCACGTAGCGGTTGCCGTCGGCATCGACGAGCTCGCACCCTTCGCCACGGGCTGCGAAGACGGGGTCGCGCCCGATCTGCCGCATCGCCCGAACGGGGCTGTTGACGCCGCCGGGAAGGACCTTCAAGGCGCGAGCGTAGAGCTGCCCTGAGCGAACGTGGGAGACCAAGTCGCTAGCCGCCAGTCGCCAGTCGCCCGGGTCCGGCGTCTGGTGACTGGCGACCGATGACTGGCGACGCGGTCAGGAGTGTGCCGCTTCCCATTCCGCGTACTCATCCGTGAAGTAATGCAGCCGGATCTTCTTGTACTCGGTCGAGGAATAGAGGGTGGCCCGGTCCCCCTCGCCGATCCCGCACTCGGCCGCGATCGAGTCGAGGATCGCGTCGCACTCATCCTTCGAGCGGCCGTGGGCCATCGTGAAGACGCTGTAGGGCCAGTCCGGGTAGGTGGGCCGCTGGTAGCAGTGGGAGATGCCCCGGAAGGCCGCCATCCTGCTGCCGGTCGCGAGGATCTCCTCCTCGGGCACCCGCCAGACGCCCATGCCGTTGGCGGAGAAACCGGCCCGGCGGTGGAAGAGGATCGCCGCGACCCGGCGCAGCAGCTTGCGGTCGACCATCCCCTGGAGGTGGGCGAGGAGGTCCTCGGTCGTCATTCCGAGCTCGGCGGCGGCCTGGTCGTAAGGACGCGCGACCGCCTCCATCGGGCCCTGGAGGGCACGGATCACGGCGACGTCCGTTTCGTCGTAGGGCTGGGGCTCGAGCTCGCGGACCGGCTGGGCGTCGACGGCGGCGGCGAGCGCGTCGGTGCCCTTCTCCATCTCCAGGTTCATGTTGATCTTGAAGAGGGTCAGGGTGGGGAGCTGGCGCATCGACTCCGCGCCGGTCTCCCGCATCAGCGCCTCGAGCGTGCCCTCGAGGCCGAGTTCGGAGTCGGGCGGGGTCGCGATCGTGAACCAGAGGTTGAAGTCGTGGGTGCGCAGGTAGTTGTGGGAGACGCCGGGGTGTGAGTTGACGACCCGGGCGGCGCGCTGCGGGTGCTCGGAATCAACCTTCGCGGCGACGAGCATGGACTCGTAGCCGAGCGCGCGGGTGTCGAAGATCGGCGTGATCTCACGGATGATCCGGGCGCCGAGCAGGCGCCGGGTCCGCTCCAGGACCTCCTCGGTCGGCATCCCCGCCTCGGCGGCGACCTGGCCGAACGGCTCGGACTCGAGCGGAAATCGCGACTGAAGAAGGTTCATCAACCGCCTGTCGGCGTCCTCGAGCGGGATCGCGGCCCCGCCGCGGCGCGAGCGCAGCTTCGGCTGCGGCGCCCTCAGGCCAGCCATCCCGCGGCCTCCTTCGCGTAGTAGGAGATCACCACGTCGGCGCCGGCCCGCCGGATCGAGGTCAGCGCCTCCAGGGCGGCGGCGCGCTCATCGATCCACCCGTTGCCGGCGGCAGCCTTCAGCATCGAGTACTCCCCCGAGACCTGGTAGGCGGCCAGCGGCGCCCGGGTGGCGTCCTTGACCCGGCGGATCACGTCGAGGTAGGGAAGCGCCGGCTTGACCATCAGCATGTCGGCGCCCTCGTCGAGGTCGAGCTCGGCCTCGCGGACCGCCTCGGCGGCGTTGGCCGGGTCCATCTGGTACCCGCGCCGGTCCCCGAACTCGGGCGTCGACTCGGCGGCCACGCGGAACGGGCCGTACAGCGCCGACGCGTACTTGGCGCTGTAGGCGATGATCGGCGTGTTCGGGTGGCCCTCCTCGTCGAGCTGGTGGCGGATCGCCGCGACCCGCCCGTCCATCATGTCGCTGGGTGCGACCGCGTCGGCGCCGGCCTCGGCGTGCGAGATCGCCGTCTTGGCGAGCAGCTCCAGCGTTATGTCGTTGTCGACCTCACCGTCGCGGACGAACCCGCAGTGTCCGTGCGACGTGTACTCGCAAAGGCAGACGTCGGTCACGACCAGTAGGCCGGGGTGGGCGTCCTTGAGGGCGCGGACCGCCATCTGAACGATGCCCTCGTCGTCATAGGCGCCGCTTCCGGTGTCGTCCTTGCCGGCGGGGATGCCGAACAGCAGCACGGCACGGATGCCGGCCGCCTGCACCTCCCCCGCCTCGCCGACGAGCTCGGAGATCGAGAAGCGGCGGACGTCCGGCATCGAGTGGACCTCCTCGCGGACCCCCTCGCCGGCGACGACGAAGAGCGGCTGGACCAGGTCGGCCGGCGACAGGTCGGTCTCGCGGACGAGGTCGCGCAGGGCGCTGGTGCGACGCAGGCGCCGCAGGCGGGTGGCCGGGAACGAGGGCATCGGACCCGATTCTAGGGTCCGTGATCGGCCCGGGCTCAGACCGCCGTGAACCGCCGCATCGCCAGCCGGGCGAGAAGCGCGTAGGCGGCGGTCAGCGCCGCCAGGTGGAGTAGCGGGCCGCCGAGGTCGGGACCGGTGGCGTCGAGAGCACCCGACATCGCGTCGAGCGCGGGCTCGAACGGAAAGACCGCCGCCACGACGTCGATCACCGCCTCGAGCGGCCCCGACACCGCCCCCGAGGGGACCAGCGAGAGAAAGGCCAGGGGCAGCGAGAGCATGAAGGCGAGCAGGGACGCCGCGCGGACCTCCCGCGTAGCCACCCCGAGCGCGGCGCCGGCCGCCGCGAAAGCGGCGCCGCCGGCGAGGATCGCGACGACCCAGAGATGCAGCCGCTCCCAGTGCAGGTCGAGGAAGAGCTCGAGGCCGGCGAGCATCAGGAGCGTCACGACGAGGGCCGCGACGATCCCGAGCGAGATCTTCTCGGTGAGGAGGGCGGCGCGGCTGACCAGGCTGCGGGTGACCCGGGCGAACGCGTTCTCCTCCCGCTCGAGCGCGAGCGATCCGGCGACCAGCAGGACCGTCACGAACATCAGCGTGATCGTCGCGGCGACCGCGATGGCGAAGACGTCGAGCGGCGGGCTGTCGCCGCTGATCACCTCCTTGTCGACCTTGATCGGCTCGGCGATCGAGGTGAGGATCGGGTTCGCCAGCGTCAGGTTCTCGCGGGCGAGATCGGAGAAGCGGATCACCTCGTCGAGCGCCTTGCGCTCCGGCCCCGGCGGCAGCTCGGTGCGCACCGCCTTGAGGACCTTGGCGGCCGGCGCCAGGCCGAGAACCCTGAACGAGGCGCCGAGCAGGCTGAAGTCGCCGCCGTTCAGGATCAGGTCGAGGTAGCCGCTGCCGACCCGGACCACCTCGCGCGCGATCCGCAGGTTCGCCTCGGCGAGCAGGGTAGAGATGCGGTCGTCCACCAGCCGTTCCTGGACGGGGTCCTCCTCGTTGACGATCACCTCGACCGTCGGCTGCTCGGGGTTCAGGCCGCCGAGCGACTCCAGCTTGTCGACCAAGTCCTCGGGCAGGATCAGCGCCCCGAGGACGTCTCCGTCGCGGACCTTGTCGAGCGCCTGCTCGCGCGAGTGGACCCGGACGCAGTCGATTCGGTCGCAGAGCTCGCTGCGGGCGCCGACGATGTCGAACTCCTCCTGGCCGACGTTGAAAGGCGTGTCCTGAGGGACGAGGTTCAGGAATGCGACCCGAGGCTTCTCCGCGTCCCGCGACAGCGCGAACCCGACCAGGACCGCGATCAGGATCGGGTAGATCACCAGCAACGCCGCCTGGAGCGGCGAGCGCCGCAGGATCTGAAGGTCCTTGAGCAGGAGCCAGCGCACGCTCAGTGGCCCCGGTGGTGGAGGAAGGCGACGAAGGCCGTCTCGAAGTCCCGTTCGGCCGCCTCCGGCGCCTCCGCCGCGACCGTCTGGCGCAGCTCGGCGGGGGTGCCGTGGAAGAGGCGCTCGCCGTCGGCGATCACGAGCAGGCGGCCACCGTAGCGCTCCGCCTCCTGGATGTCGTGGGTCGAGAAGATCACAGTCGTCCCGCCGCCGGCGAGACCGGAGACGAACTCCCACAGGCGGGCCCGCTGGCGCGGGTCCAGGCCGACGCTGGGCTCGTCCAGGAGCAGCACGACCGGACGCGCGAGGAAGCCGATCGCGATGTTGACCCGCTGCTGGTTGCCGCCCGAGAGGCGGGCGACCAGCTCGTGGCGCCGGTCGCCGAGGCCGGCCAGCTCGAGCATCTCGCCGACGCTCCGCTCGGGGTCGTCATGCCCCTCGAGACGCGCGAAGAGGCGGAGGTTCTCCTCGACGGTCAGCCGCCGGTAGAGCGCCGCCTGCTGGGGCACCCACCCGACCTCGCCGCGCGGCAGGTGCACCGCGCCGTCGTCGGCGCGGACGATCCCGGCGAGGATCGAGAGCAGGGTCGTCTTGCCGGCGCCGTTCGGGCCGATCACGGCGACCAGCTCGCCCGGGTCGGCCTCGAAGCTGACCCCGCGCAGGGCGGCCCGCCCGCCGTAGCGCTTGACCAGCCCGCGGGCGTCGAGGGCGGCGCGGTCGGCCGGCGGCCGGCCGTTCGGGGCAGCCTCGTCCATCGCGCCGGAACGCTAGCCGACGGCGGTTAGGGTCTCGGCATGCGCGTCCTCTTCATCGGCGACGTCGTCGGCGGACCGGGACGCCGGGGCCTCGCCGCGACGATGCCGGAGCTGCGCGAGCGCCACGAACCCGACCTCGTGATAGTCAACGGCGAGAACTCCGCCGGCGGCATTGGGATAACCGAGGGCACGGCCGCGGCGCTGTTCGAGGCCGGTGCGGACGTGATCACGACGGGCAACCACGTCTACCGCCACCGCGACGTCTACGACTACCTCGACTCGGAGGAGCGGATCGTCCGGCCCTCCAACTATCCGAAGGGCAACCCCGGGCGGGGGCACACGGTCCTCACCCAAGGCGATACCCGGGTGGCCGTGATCAACCTCAGCGGGGCGGTCCAGCTCAAGGTCGCGCGGTCGCCGTTCCACGAGGCGGACTCGATCCTGGACCGGATCGAGGGCGAGTTCGACGTCGCCCTCGTCGACTTCCACGCCGAGGTCACGAGCGAGAAGGTGGCGATGGGGTGGCACCTGGACGGCCGGGTCACGGCGGTGATCGGCACCCACACCCACGTTCCGAGTGCCGACGGGCGGGTCCTGCCGGGCGGGACCGCCTATCTGACGGACGCGGGCATGACCGGGTCGCGGGCGGGGGTCATCGGGGTCAAGAAGGAGGGGGCGCTGGAGTCGTTCCTGACGCAGATGCCGGTGCGGTTCGAGACGGCCGACGAGGACGTCTGGGTGATGGGGGCTCTGGTGACGACCCGCGACGACGGGCTTGCCGAGGGGATCGAGCAGATCCTGGTGCAGTCTCCGGCCTGACCGCCAGCGCCACCAGCGCAAGCGGGAAGAACCAGACGATGTAGAGGTAGAACCAGTGCTGGGCGGCGAGCTGCATGCCGATCAGGAGCGCTCCCGCAAGCGCGGCGACGCGAGCGACATCGCCGGCCGGCGGGCGCAGAGCCACCAGTAGGGCGAGGGCGGCAGTCGCCGCCATCACCGCGATCCGCACGGGCTCCAGGCCGGCCTGGCCCCAGACGCTGAACGGAGAGTCTCGTCCCGCCTGGTATCCGAGCGTGCGATCGGCGAAGGTGCCGGCGCCGGGATCGATCAGCGCCGGACCCAGCAGGAGGAGTCCGGCGGCCGCGAACCCGACCGCGAAGCGGATTAGGAGGCGGCGGCAGGCTCCTCCGGCAAGGGCCAGGAGCGGCGCCAGCACGAGCGGCGCCAGCTTGGTCAGCGCCAGAGCCGCGGCGCCGGCGCCCCGCGCCAGCGGCCGCGCGATCAGCAGAAGCGCGGCCACGGCGAGGAGACCCACGAGGGTGTCGTTCGAATTGGCCTGGAGCGCGAAGGCCGCGTAGGGGTAGGCCGCCCAGCCGAAGGCCAGCGTCGCCCCCAGCGTCCGCCCCTCATCCCCCGGACGGAGGCGCCGGCCTAGCAGCCACAGGAGCGCGAAGGTTCCGAGGTCGAAGAAGACGGCGGCGGCGTGGGCGGCCGGCAGGTCGTCCCAGGAGCCTCTCCACGGCAGTGCCTGCTCGAACGGTACGTAGGCCAGGTAGGTCGTGGGGCCGTAGGTGTCCCCCTGGTCGACGTCGTCGGGAAAGTCCCCGTAGAGCGGCTCGCCGTCGGCCAACCGGTCGGCGCCGACGACCGAGGCATAGCCGACGTCGATCACCCCCGAGTCGGCCACGTTCAGGCCGCCCCGGAAGCCGACGAGGAAGAGGGCGGCGACCAGGAGCCAGGCAGCCGGCCAGACCGGCCGCAGCGGCTCTGCCCGGCCGCGGAAGCCGATCCAGAGGAGCCTCCCCGTCAGGTAGAGGAGAGGCGCGTAGACGAGCGGGACCGACAGGCCGATCTCGCCACGGTTGAAAAAGAAGTGGGAGACGCCGAAGCCGAGCAGGACGAGCAGGTCCACGTGCGCGATCTGCCGTGGGCGGCGCCAGTCCACCAAGCCGATCAGGAACAGGACGCAGAGCGGCAGGAAGACGTACGGCGCGTTCAGCTTGTGGCCGAACTGGCCCTCGTAGCCGCGAGCCATCTTCCAGGTCGCCTGGTAGCCGGTCCACGCCTCGAGGACGGCACCGGACGCGTCGTCGACCTTCACCTGGGCCACCTGCGCGTCACCGGCGAAGAACGCGACGTCCCAGTCACCGCCCTCGAGCTCGGCGCTGGTCCCGAGCGGGCCGTTCTTCTCGCGCTGGTCCTCGACCTTCGGGTCCTCGCCGGCGATCCGCGTCGCCTGGACGTCAGTGAGGTTCGCCGCCTCGGCGACTGCTGGGGGGGCGACCAGCAGGAGGAAGGCGGTCAGACCGATCCGGACCGCGCTGCGGACCGGCGACCGGCGACCGGCGACCGGCGACCGCTCTATCCGAACGTCCACAGCTTGTTCCCGACGAAGTTCACCGGCATCGCGACCGCGACCGCGATCGCCTGCGCCGCCACCTCACCCAGTCCGGCTTCGACGAGCAGCTGCAGGACCGCCAGGTTGACCCCGAGGCCGCCGAGGCTGACCGCAAAGAACCTGGCCGCCTGGAAGCCCGCGTGGCCCTCGGCGCCGGCGAAGGTCCAGCGGCGGTTCCAGAGGAAGTTGTTGGTGACCGCGACGCAGAAGGCGGCGACCGCGGCGACGAGGTGATGGACGCTCGCGGCCTCGACCAGTAGCGCGAACACGGCGAGGTTGACGACGTAGCCGGAACCGCCGACGAGGCCGAATTTGACCAGCTGAACCCAGTTCGCGGGCTTGCGCGCGCCGGCGCCGATCCGGCGAGCCGTCTGAACCGGTGTCATGCGGCAAAGTGGCCGCGCACGACGTCTGCCACGTCCCCGAGGGCCCACTGCTCGCGCTCGCCTGCGCTCTCGGGGCCGCAGCCCACGAACAGCAGGGGCCCCAGGGAGTCGCCGCGGCCGAGTGAGCCGTGGCTGCCGCCGCCGACATGGGCCGATCCGCCCCAGTCCACGCACTCGTAGCCGACCGCCGCCGAGACGACGACGTCGCCGGCGTGGGGCGAGGACAGCGCCGCCCAGAGGCGGCCGAGGGCGTCCGGGTACTCGTCGCTGGCGAAGCGCCCGCCCTCGACCTCCGCATCGAGTGCCGCGGGGTCTCCGTCGAGCTCCCAGCGCCGGCCGCGCTGGTCGGCGACCTCGCCGCCGGGCCGGAAGCGCAGGGCCTGGTCTTCGCGCTCCACCACGGCCGTGAGGTCCCCGCGGGCGCCGGGCAGGTTGCGATCCACGGGGCGGCCGTCCGAGTCGGCGAGCCAGCAGACCAGATCGACGCCCTGCATCCCGCCGACCGCCTCGCGCAGCTTCGCGTGTCCGCGCGCATCGGCGGGACCGAGCCGGTAGACGTGGGCGGCGCGGGCGGTCGGGCTGACGGCCAGCTCGGCGTCCTCCGGGCGGTCCTCGGAGGGCTGGAGGACGTGCCACGTCTCGCCGAGCTCCTCGGCGATCGGCAGCGCCCGGTGCACCGCGGTCTGCGCATGGTCGGCGACGAGGATCAGCGCGTTGTCGGCGAGGAAGCCGTCGAGCCCGCCCGACGCATCGACGAACTGGCGGAAGGCCTGATCGGCCCGCTCGATCGAGTCGGCGGTCGCCGCGGGGCCGTGCCGGTGGGAGTAGTGGTCGTTGTCGGGCAGCGAGAAGAGGAGGAAGTCGTAGAGGCCGCCCGCCGCGAGCTCGGTGACGCAACAGGCCGAGTACTCGTCGCGCGTGCCGGGGATCGAGGTCGGCTTGCAGGGCACCGGCCGGCTGGCGTAGAGCTCGCCGTAGAAGAGCTCAGTGGGGCCGTAGGTGTGGTGGCGGAACTTGAGCCGGGTCGCGTCCACCGCGCGCCGCATCAGGCCATCGAGCGAGACCGCGTGGCGGTGCCGGCCCCGGTAGATCAGGAACGGGGTGCAGGCGGTCCTCAAGCCGCGGTCGTCGAGGGTCTCGAAGACGGTCTCGACTCGCGGGTTGAGGTGCGCCAGGTTCATGTTGTAGACGAGGTCGTAGAGGGACCTGAACACACCGAAGGCGCGGGTCGCCTCGAACGAGGAGCCGTACTCCACGTAGCGCCGCTCGAGCCGGTGGTACCAGTTCATGCCGCTGATCCAGTGGCGGTCCGAGCGGACGCCGGTGACCATCTCGGCGCAGGCCACCGGCGTCACGGACGGAAAGCTCGAGACGCAGTCGGGCACCAGGACGCCGCGCTCGAGCAGGCGACCGAAGGTGGGGGCGCGGCCGTCGCGGACCGCGGCCGCCAGCATGTCGGTCCGCAGCGAGTCGACGTAGGCGAGGACGAGCTTCTTGCGCATCAGCGCAGGATTCGAAGCCCGGCGTGCTTGCGCTGCACGCGGCGGCGACGGGCGATGCCGAGGTACACCAACCCCGCGAACGGGAGGAGCGCGATCGGGGCGAGAACGATCGAGAGCCCGGCGATCGTCAAGGCGGCGAGGACGATCAGCATCCCCAGGCCGCCGGCCTCGCCTTCGCGGCGCCTCGCCCCGGCGACGACGCCCGCCACCAGGGCAGCGGCGAGCGCTCCGCCGATCACCCCACCGACCGCTCCCGCTCCGACCGCGTCGTCACCGGTAGTAGCCCAGACGGCCCCGGCCGCGGCGCCGAGGACTGCGGCGAAGACGACCAGCGCGGTCGCCGCCGAACCCTCCCGGCCGACCGCCCCGACCAGCGCCCCGGCGGCGATGCCCAGCCCAAGGCCCTGGCAGATCTCCAGGAAGACGTCCATCCGGCCGCAGGCTACGCGACCCGCGGAGGTCGCAGGATCAGCGGCCCGAGAAGCGGCGCCTGGCGGGGGTCTTGTCGACGTTGCCGGCGCGGTCGATCGCCCTGACCCGCAGCATGTAGTCGGCGCCGGGGTCACGCGGACGTTGAACGGAGAGCGGCAGGAACGAAAGCTGTCCGCCCGGCGGCTGTTCGGTTTCGCGGCCGCCAGCGAGCACTGGAACTTCGTGTGGACGTCGCGCAGCGCGCGAAACCGGAAGCGATAGCGGCCGGGTGGGACCTCGCCTTTCGGCCCGGCCGTGATCTTCGTCCCCGGCCGGCGGGTGTCGCCGAACAGGCGGGCGATGACCCCGTTTCCGGAAGTGCCATCGGAGATGTCGGCGGCGATGTAGATCCGCCGGTCCCCGGTGATCGCCACGGGTCCGCCGCGCTCGGAGACATCCGGCTGCCCGTAGAAGACGAGGCCGCGGTCGCCGAATGCCCGGTCGCGAGCACCACTGGGCCGGAGCCGGATGACAAGAGCCTGGTTGTCCGTCCCGCCCGGACCGGCCCGGAAGGCGGAATTGATCACGATGGTCCCGTCGTCGGCGACCGCGATGTCGCCGAAGTACTGGGAGTCGCCGGTCGCGATCCGCTGCAGCCCGTCACCGGAAAAGGCCCTGTCGAGCACGCCCGACTTGCTGAACCGTGCGACCCCGACGACGGCGTTGGAAGTGAAGCCGCTGACCTCGCCGTCGTTCACCCCCACAAGTATCTTGCCGTTCGGCAGCGGCGCGAGCTTCGCGTTGCTCTCCAGCTCGATTCCGAAACCCGGCACCTCGGCAATCGCGTCGCCGCCGCCGAAGGCCCCGTCGAGCGTCCCGCTCGGCGTGACCCGGATCACGACCAGGTCGCCGTCCGAGACCCCCGCCACCAGGATCCGGCCGTTGCGGAGGACCGCCACGTCCTCGGCCTGGTCATTCGCGCCGAGGAGGGGCGACACGAGGCCCGCGGTGCCGAAGGTGGAATCAGGCGAGCCGTCGGGCATGAGGCGCATCACCCACAGCCTGTGCGTCATCGGCCCCGCCCTGCTGAAGCCGGACACCACGAGCCGTCCGGAGCGGTCGAGGTCGACGCCCGTGGCGAAATCCTCGGTTCCGGGGAAGTCGATCCTGACGATGCCATCGCCTGTGGCGTTGGGCGGATCGTTGCCGAACGACGGATCCAGCTCGCCGGCCGCCGTGAACCGGGCGATCGCAACCGATCGCGGGCCGCCCTCGTCGGCGAAGCCCACGCCGATCCAGCCCCCGCCCGGGGCGCGGCTGAACTCCGCCGGCGCGGAGAAACCTGGGGGGCTGGGTGTGGTGATCTTGTGGTAGGCCAGGCCATCGCCGCCGAAGCCGAAGGGGTTGCCGGCGCGGTCGTGGAGGGAGAGGCCCCACCCGTTGCCGCCGCCGATCCCGCCGGAGAAGACGCCGCCGGACCGGAGCGGGATCAGCGAGGTCGGTCCCTCCGCCCCTCCTCCCGGGTCGAAGCTGAGAATGACGCGACCGCCGCCGAAGCTGCGGTCGACCTTGCCATCGCGGGCGAGGGCGTGGCCCGGCAGGGCCACGGCCAGGGCCACCGCCGCGACGGACGAGACACGGATGAGAGCACGGGCCCCCATGGGGCGACACCCTCTCACACGCCCGTGGCATCGGCAACACTCTGCGCATGACCGAACCGCCCCACCGGCGGCGCGCCCACTCGACCACCCGCGACCTCGAGCGCTACGCGGGGCTGTTCGCCGAGCGGACGCGGGTGATGCGCTCCTCGGCGATGCGCGACCTGATGGCGGTCACCGCCCGCCCCGAGGTGATCTCGCTGGCCGGCGGCCTGCCCGATACCTCGACCTTCCCACCCGGCACCTTCGCCGCGCAGATGACGAAGATCGCGCAGGAGTCGGCGGCGCAGGCGCTCCAGTACGGCCCGACCGAGGGCTTCGAGGAAACCCGCGACTGCATCCTCGAGGTGATGGGTGCGGAGGGGATGCTTCCCGATTCCGAGGACGTGATCGTGACAACGGGCGGCCAGCAGGCGATCGACCTGGTCTGCAAGACGCTGGTCGACCCAGGGGACCCGGTGATCTGCGAGGCCCCCACCTACCCGGGCGCGGTGCCGGTCTTCTCGAGCTACCAGGCCGACGTGATCCAGGTCGAGACCGACGAGGACGGGATGCGGGTGGACGAGCTGGAGCGGGTGCTCGGCGAACTCGAGGCGGCGGGGCGCCGGCCGAAGTTCATCTACTCCGTCCCGACATTCCAGAATCCCGCCGGCGTGACGCTGTCTCTGCAGCGGCGCCGCCGGCTCGTCGAGCTCGCCGCCCACCACGAGGTGATCGTCGCCGAGGACAACCCCTACGGCCTCCTGCGCTACGGCGGCGACCCGCTGCCGCCGCTCTACCAGCTCGACGGCGGCGACTACGTCGTCTACCTGGGCACCTTCTCGAAGATCCTGTCGCCCGGGATCAGGCTCGGCTGGGCGGTCGCGCCGCCGCCGCTCATGGAGAAGATCGTGCTCGGCAAGCAGGCCTCCGACCTCTGCACCTCGACCTTGACCCAGTACTTCGTCCGCGAGTACTTCGCCGAACGCCGCTGGCGCGAGTACGTGGCCAGCCTGATCGACATCTACAGGGCCCGCCGCGATGTGATGCTCGAGGCGCTCGAGGCCCACTTCCCGCCGCAGGCAGCCTGGACCCGGCCGGAGGGCGGCCTCTTCATCTGGGCGACCCTCCCCGACTACATCGACACGGGCGACCTGCTCGCCCGGGCGCTGCGCGAGGACGTGGCCTTCGTGCCGGGCCAGGCGGCCTTCGTCGACGGGCGCGGGGGAAGCTCGATGCGGCTCAACTTCTCCGGCGTCACCGAGGACGAGATCCGCGAGGGCGTCCGGCGGATCGGCGAGGTGATCGCCGAGCAGGTCGAGCTGTTCGAGACGCTGACGGGCCATGAAGTCGGGTCGCCAGTCGCCGGTCGCCAGTCCGCGGACCCTCCCGGCGCGGCCGATGTGCTGCCGTTCCGCCGCTCGGCCCGAGGCGGGCGATGAAGGTCGCGGTCCTCAAGGGCGGGCGCTCGCTCGAGCGCGGCGTCTCGCTGCGCAGCGGCGCCCGGGTGGAGGACGCGCTGGCGCGGCTCGGCCACGACGTCCTCTCGCTGGACGTCGGCGCCGACCTCGTCCGGCGATTGGAGAAGGAGCGACCCGACGGGGCGTTCATCGCGCTGCACGGGCCGCAGGGCGAGGACGGCACTGCCCAGGAGCTGCTCGAGATCCTCGACGTCTCCTACACCGGGCCTGGCGTCGCCGCCTGCGCGCTCTGCATGGACAAGGTCGCCGCGAAGCATGCGTTCGTCGCCGCCGGCGTCCCGACGCCGGCCTGGTTCGCCTTCAACCAGACCGCCTTCCGCGACCTCGGCGCGGGCGATGCGCTCGACGGGATCGAGGCCAGGTTGGGCTTCCCCCTCGTCGTCAAGCCGGCCCGCGGGGGGTCTGCACTCGGCGTCAAGCTCGCGGCGGCGGGCGAGGAGGTGCCGGGGGCCCTGGTCGCGGCCTTCAGCTACGACGACCGGGTCCTGCTCGAGCGCTTCGCCGAGGGGCGCGAGGTGGCAGTCGGTGTCCTCGGTGATGAGCCGCTGCCGGTGGTCGAGGCGATCCCGGCGGAGAGCGACGTCTATGACTTCGAGGCCCGGTACGAGATCGGGCGGACCCGGTTCGCCTGCCCCGCGGAGCTCGGCGAGGCGGAGGCGCGGGCCGTCACCGAGGCGGCGCTCGGCGCCTGGCGGGCGCTCGGCTGCTCGGGCTTCGGGCGGGTGGACCTGATCCTCGCCGCGGCAGGCCCGCAGGTGCTGGAGGTCAATGCGACCCCCGGCCTGACCGACACGAGCCTGCTGCCGATGGCGGCCGAGGCGGCGGGACTGGAGTTCGAGGCGCTGGTCGAGCGGATCCTCGAGCTGGCGCTCGCCGGGCGGCCGCGGGCGGAGACCGTCGGGTAGACGCCGCTGGGAATCACTTGCGGGCAGCTTCGCAGCCCTGACCTGCTGCTGCCGCGGCGCAACGCCGCGGCTAGGAATCACCGCCCGAAGCGAAGTCCTCGGGGCTGACCTCGTCGAGGAAGTCCTTGAACTTCTCGACGACCTCCTCGGTGTCCTCGACCTCGTGCTCGAACTCGATCGCCGACTCCGCGATCACGTCCTCGGCGGCGAAGATCGGGGCCGAGACACGGACCGCGAGGGCCAGCGCGTCCGACGGCCGCGAGTCGATCTCCATCTCCGAGCCGTTGATCGAGATCGTGATCGACGCGTAGAAGGTGTTGTCGCGCAGCTCGGTGACCGAGACCCGCTCGCACTTGGCGTCGAGGTTCTCGAGCATGTCACTGAGCAGGTCATGCGTCATCGGCCTCGGAGTCGAGGCGCCCTGTAGCTTCATCAGGATCGCCGCCGCCTCCGGATGACCGATCCAGATCGGCAGGAACTTGTTGCCGTCGACCGTCTTCAGCAGCACGATCGGCTGCTTGCCGACCATGTCGAAGCTGACGCCATAGATCTGCATCTGCTGCAAGAGACGGGCTCTCCCGGAGGGCGCGATGGCTGGACGGCCATTATAGGTAGGCCCCTCGCGCCCCCTGGGAGGCGATGAGGCGTCCGCGTGGGCGGCGAGCTACTCGTCCAGCTCCCGCTCTCGGCCGGCGGCGCGCTGCTCGTGAAGCTCCGCCTCGGTGGCCTTTCGCTTGGCCCGCTCCTCGGCGACGGCGGCCTCGGTGCGCACCTCCTGGGCCTGCTCGCGATGGTGGGAGACGTCGTCCCGCTGCGCCTCCGTCTGCAGCTGGCCGAGCTCTCTTCGCTCGCGGCTCTTCCTCGCCATCGCGACCAGCAGCGCGATGATGATCAGCGCGCCGATGATGATTGCGATGATCGCGATCGTGGACATCTCTCCTCCTTGATCGACTTTCCTCGTTAGAACCCTTGCCCGGGTCGCCGGGAGCCAAACTGGAAGGCCCCGCGCTGGGCGAGGACATACGCGAGGGCGATGCCGGCGGCATCGACGCCGACGTCGAGGGCGCTGGCATGGCGGCCCGCGACGAAGCTCTGGTGGTACTCGTCGCTGACCGCGTACAGCAGGCTGATCACGACGGCGACCAGGCCCGCCCGGCCTCGCGGCCCGGGCAGCGCGCGCCACCAGAGGAGCGCCAGCAGGCCGAATGCCGTCATGTGGGCGATCTTGCGGAGGACGAGGTCCCAGAACCCCAGCCCGGTCGAGAGGTCGGACTGGGCCGAGAGGAAGAAGATCAGCCCCATCAGCGCGAGGGGCGGGATCAGGCGAATCGGCGAGCTCACTTCGATCTCCTACCCGCGCCGCTCGCGGGTCCTCTAGACGGGTTCCACCAGCGGGTCTATGCTGACCCCTCAGGCGCTTCTCGCCTTCTCGCGGCCACCTCTCGTGCCTGAGCAATGGGCGATCCTGGACTCGAACCAGGGACCTCTTCCTTATCAGAGAAGCGCTCTAACCGACTGAGCTAATCGCCCCGCTGGAGGGCGATGATAGCGGCGGGTCATTGGCGTCAGGCGGCCGTGATTCTGCGTCGGTAGGGCATCGATTCCCCGGGTCAGCCGCCGTTGAGACGCTTGGCGAGTCCGGTCAATTCCTCGACGTCCTCGAAGCGCAGCTCGACCGCGACGCCGTCGCGGCGGGGCCGGATCCGGACCTCGTGGCCGAGTGCGAACTCGAGCCGGTCACCGGCGTCGCGCAGGGCCTCAGCCTCCTCGGCGCTGAGCTTGACCGCGCGGCTCCCAGCCTTGCCGTTGCCATTTGGCTGGCCGGCCAGCTTGGCCCTCTTCTCGGTCTCCCGCACCGACCAGCCGCGCTCGGCGGCGCTCCGGGCCATGCGGCGGCGCTCGTCGTTGCCGCGGACCTGGAGCAGCGCCCGGCCGTGCCCCTCACTGAGCTCGCCGCGCTCGAGCAGCTCGAGCGCGGCGTCGGGGAGATCGAGCAGCCGGATCAGGTTCGAGATCGCCGGGCGGCTGCGGCCGACCCGCTTCGCCAGGTCCTCCTTCGAGAGCCCCAGGTCCTCGACCAGCGCCGCGCAGGCGCGCGCCTCCTCGACCGGGTTCAGGTCCTCGCGAACCATGTTCTCGACCAGCGCCGTCTGGATCCGCTCGGCCTCGGCGGAGTCGCGGACCACGGCGGGAACCCGTTCGAGGCCGGCCTGCCGCGCGGCCCGCCAGCGACGTTCGCCCGCGATCAGCTCGTAGCTGCCGTCGCTGAGGGGGCGGACCAGCAGCGGCTGGACGACGCCACTCGCCTCGATCGACGCCGCGAGCCCGGCCAGCGAGTCCTCGTCGAACCTGGTCCTGGGCTGGTTCGGGTTCGGCTTGATCAGGGCGACCGGCAGGTCACGGAGCTCGTCGGCCGCGGCCGGCTCGGGCAGGATCGCGGCGAGGCCGCGGCCGATCCCGGCCCTAGCCACGCGCGGCCACCTCTTCGGCGAGGCGGCGGTAGGCGGTCGAGCCGCGCGAGCTCGGCGCGTGCTCTGAGACGGGCAGGCCATGGCTGGGCGATTCGGCCACTCGGACGCTCCTTGGGATCACGGTTTCGAAGACCAACTCGGGGAAGTGCCGGCGAAGCTCGCGCTCGACGTCGTGCGCGAGCCGGGTTCGCTCGTCATGCATGGTGATCAGCACGCCCGACAGCTTCAGCGCCGGGTTGAGCTCGCGGCGCACCAGGGAGAGGGTGTCGAGGAACTGGACCAGGCCCTCGAGCGCGAGGTACTCGGCCTGGACCGGCACGATTACCCGGTCGGCGGCGGCAAGCGCGTTGACCGTCACCGGGCCCAGCGAGGGCGGGCAGTCGAGCAGGGTGAAGGCGAACCGCTCCCGGACCGGGCCAAGCCGCTCGCGCAACCGCGTCTCCGAGCCCTCGATCCGCGGCAGCTCGACCGAGGCTCCGGCCAGATCCCGGCTTCCCGGGACGAGCCAGAGGTTGTCGGGCCCGGCCGGGCGGGCGGCCTCGGCAACCGAGACGTCGCCGACGAGGCAGTCGTAGGAGGAGGGACGTGATTCGCGGTCGCGCCCGAGTGCCACCGTCGCGTTGCACTGCGGATCCAGGTCGGCCAGGAGTGTCTGCGCGCCGCCGGCGGCGACGCAGGCGCCCATGTTCACCGCCGTGGTCGTCTTGCCGACCCCGCCCTTCTGGTTCGCGACGGCGTAGACCGCTCCCATCAGCCGTCTCGTGCGGGGGGCTGGCTCATCGCGGCCAGCTTAGACACGGCCCCGGCGCGCCCGGCCGCCGGCCAGCGGGCGCTTGCGGGCCATTCCCGCACGGCGCGGAAAACGCTCCGGGGTGGGTCCGCGCTTGCGGACGACGTGCAGATGGCGGTGGCGGCTGCCGGGATAGGGCTCGGCGGCGATGATCCGCTCGGGGCGCATCTCCACCTCGGCGCCGGCCTCCTCGAGTGCGGCCTCTTCGGATTCGTCCCGCGCCCCCCTCCAGGCGACCAGGACACCGCCCTCGCGCAGCAGCGGCGAGGCGAGCTCGGCGAGCTCGGCGAGGGACCCGACGGCCCGCGCGGTCACCGCGTCATAGGCCTCGCGGCCCGGCCCCCGGGCCAGCTCCTCCGACCGCGAGCAGACGACCTCGACGTTGCCGATTCTCGCCGCGTCCGCCGCCCGACGCATGAAGTCGCACTTCCGGGCAACCGACTCCACCAGGTCGACCCGCGCCTCCGGCAGCGCCAGGGCGA
>Ga0126309_10000252_pt1 | contig 18434 bp, 18 predicted proteins | sample Plot56_FD_92541 | JGI IMG/M metagenome (GOLD analysis project Ga0126309, IMG submission 92541) | Serpentine soil microbial communities from UC McLaughlin Reserve, CA, USA - Plot56 | ecosystem: Environmental > Terrestrial > Soil > Grasslands | place: USA: UC McLaughlin Reserve, Lake County...
GGGCGCCCCGCGCGTATACTCTCCGACCGTGACCGGAGGGGCGACATGACGTTAGGACCGTGGGGGGAGGCGGCGCTCGGGGCCAGGGAGGTGCTGGCGCGTGCCACCCGGCGCTCGGCGGCCGAGTGGCGCGACGCGGTGTCCGCCGGCGTTACCGACCCCGCGGCCCCCTTCCGCCTCGGCGACCTCTCGCGGGCGCAGTGGTTCCTCTGGACGGGCGCCAGCCTGGCCGCGGGCGAGCGGGCCGGCAGGGGCGCGCCGTCGGGCGGCGTACCCTCCCCGAGGGCGCTGGTGCTCGGGACGATCGCGGCCGACCTGTACCTGGGCTACACGACGCTGAGGGAGCGGGGCCGCTGGCTGCCCGGAACCGTCGGGCAGGAGGACTGGGAGCTCGCCCACCGGCGGGGGGCGGGGCGGCTGCTCGACGCGGCGGAAGCCCTGGGCGGGACGCTAATAAAGGCGGGCCAGTTCGCCTCGTCCCGCCCGGACCTGCTCCCCCCGGCTTACACAGGGGAGCTCGCCTCGCTGCAAGACAGGGTCCCCCCGCAGCCTGCCGGCGTCATCGAGGAGGCCGTAGCCCGCGAGCTCGGGCGCCCGATAGCGGACGTCTTCTCCCGCTTCGACCGCGAGCCCGTCGCCGCGGCCTCCATCGCCCAGGTCCACCGCGCCACCCTGCGCGACGGGAGGGACGTTGCCGTCAAGGTCCAGTACCCCGGCATCCCCACCCTCATCGAGGCAGACCTCGAGGCCCTCGAGTCCATCTTCGACGCCATCGCCGGGCTCGAGCCCGACGTGCGCCTCCAACCCATCGCCGACTACCTCCGCTGGACCCTGCCCCTGGAGCTCGACTTCGGGCGCGAGGCGGGTGCCATGGCGGGCCTCAGGCGGACGCTGGCCCACAGGGCGGACGTGGTGGTGCCGGAGGTAGTTGAAGGCATGACCACGGAGCGGCTGCTCGTCATGGACTTCGTCGAGGGGATCAGGATCTCCGACCGCGAAGCAATCCTCGCGGCCGGCATAGACACCTCAGCGGTAGCGGAGACGCTCAACGACGCCTTCGCCGAAGGACTCTTTCGGCGCGGCGTCCTCCACGCCGACCCGCACCCGGGCAACCTCCTCGTCCAGCCCGGCACCGACGGCCCGCGCCTGGTACTGCTCGACCACGGCCTCACCATGGACCTCGAGCCCTCGTTCGTCGCCACCCTCTCCCGGATGGTCGGCGCCATGAGGGAGGGGGACATGGAAGGGCTTACCCTCTCTCTGGGCGAGACCGGGCTTCCGGTTGGACCGGAGACAGACGTTGAGACCCTGCTAGGCGTCGTCGGCGTACTGCTCGGCGGGGGCCGCCAGGAGGCCCGTCCGGAGCTGGGTGAGCTAGGGCGCGGCCTCGGGGCGAGCGTGGGGGACCTGCCGCCCAGGTTGCTCCTCGTCGGTCGCGCCATAGGGTTGCTCGACGGGATCACCCGCACCCTCGACCCGGACCTGGACGTGCTCGAGATCGTCGCGCGCCACACTGACGACTAGCAGGGTAGTCTCGGGACTACCCCCCGAGACTACCCAGCAGGGTTCCGGCGGGAGTAGAACTCGTCGAGGAGGGGGCCGCTGATCTCCTCGACTATCTCGATCTGCCTGGGGGTTAGGTCCTCCTCCCAACCCCCCGGGGAAGCCTTCCTGTAGAACTTCCCCTGCCCCTTCATGTCCTCTGGGATGGCCTCCCAGGAGTGTTTCTCGACCGCCCGGTCCAGCGCGTCCGCGCTCGCCTCTATCCCAAGCTCCGAGTAGACGCGCCTCATGGCGCCCAGAGCGTCGGCCAGCAGGTCCTCGTAGCGGACGAGCGTCTTGGGCCCCCTGTGGTCGTCGAAGGCCTGCCTGGCCCTCTCCATGTTCCGCACGTACTTCTTGGCCGACCGCTTCACCACGGCGTCAGGCCGCCTGGCGGTAAGGGACTTGCGGCCCGAGCCGGCGGCCCGTCGCTGCTCCTTCTGCCAGCTGCCCTCCCGCGTCGCGTCCAGGGACGAGGAGACCACGTCGCGGGGATCGCGGACCAGCAGGATCATGCGGCTCTCCGGCAGAGCCTCCATGAGGAAGGGCGCGCCCACGCCCCCGCCCGGCTCCTTCACGACGAGGAAATCATCGGGGCCCAGGTTCGGGAAGGCGTACCGGGCGCCGGTCAGGACGAAGTGCCTTATCGAGGAGATCCAGGCGGGCCGCGTCGGGCCGCCCATTATGAAGTTCGCAGACTCCGTCTTGGCCTTCGGGTTGTTCTCGTAGAACTCCCCGAAGAGGTGGCCGACCCTGGGCTCCTTCCAGACCCCCGTCCCCTCCATCTCGCCCATCATGGAGGCAAGCCACGTGCTCCCGCTCCTGGCGACGCAGAAGATCCAGACGATGTTCGCCGGGCTCAGGCCCTCGCCTGCCTCTTCCGGCGCGACCACCACCCGCGAGCGCCCGGCGCCGACCGAGGCCGCCGCAAGCCGGCGCCTGAGGACGGCCAGCTTCGGGTACCGCGCGGAGGCCCGCCGCCAGGCCCACAAGCCCCTGCTCTTCAACCGTGATCCGAAAGACGCCCTCATCTAATCCCTCGCCGGAGTCGGTTACCCTGGATCGTTGGATCGCCGCGGTCAGGTTAGTGCATCCCGCGCCTTTAGTAAAATCGGAGGACGATGCTACCGGGCTGCCGGCCGCCCTCTGGCCGGCAGCTTCGAGCCGTCCGTGGTCCGATCCCCCGGGGACGCCTGGACGTCTACCGGCGCGCCGGACGAGGCGACCGATTCTCCTGACCCCGGGTAGACCCGGCCCATCCGCAACCCGCCCGGCATCCCGTAGACTTACTCCCGTCGGAAACCCGAAAAGGAGCCCCAGATGGCGAACCTACCGCAGCAGGGCCAGCCACTCCCGCAGATGGACCTCACCGCCGAGGACGGGAGCCACGTCGGCCCGGAGGACCTGACGGGCCAGAGTACGGTCCTCTACTTCTATCCCAAGGACGACACCCCCGGCTGCACGAAGGAGGCCTGCGCCTTCCGCGACCGCATGGGGGACTACGGCGAGGCCGGCATAAGGGTCTACGGCGTCTCGCTGGATTCACCCGAGTCCCACCGCGAGTTCAGGGAGAAGTACAACCTCAACTTCCCGCTCCTCACGGACAGGGACGGCCGCGCCGCGGAGGCCCTGGGCATACTCCGCGACAACGGAGAAGTGGCGAACCGCGTCACCTTCCTGCTCGGCCCCGACGGGAACGTCGCGAAGGTCTACCCCGAGGTCTCCCCCGAGACCCACGCCGACGAGATCCTCGAGGACGCCCAATCCCTCTAGGGTCTTCGTTTCGGCCCGTCGGGGTAAGAAGGGGTGACGGCAGAGAGATGTAACCCGCGTCAGGAGGTCTGGATGAGCGACGGAAGTGGCGGAGACAGGTTTCGGGAATTGGAGCAGGCGTACAGCGAGTACACGGTCTACGACCAGCACTACGAGAAGGTCGGCAAGATCGACGACATCTTCGTGGACGCGAACGACGAGCCTGAGTACATAGGCGTCAAGACGGGATTCCTCGGGATGAAGTCCACCCTGATCCCGATAGAGCTCGTCCGAGTGAACGACCGGCGCAAGCTTGTCGAGGTCGCGGCTGACGAGGAGACGATAAAGCACGCCCCGACCTTCGACGACGACGGCGACATTACGCCGGAGTACGAGGCCCGCGTCCACGGCTACTTCGGCCTCGAGCGCCCGCCCCACATGCAGTCCAGCGGCGGCTACGGCGGCTACTACGACTCCCCCACGGACCCCTCCCGCGAAGAGGAGCTGCGCCGCTCGGTCGACACCGAGTACGGCGAGCGCACGGGTTCGTCAGCGTCCCCGGCCGGGAGCGCCCCCGCGGGCACCGGCAACGACGTCGACGTCCCCCTCGGCGACAGGGGCCCGCAGGCCGGGACGCCGCGCGAGGAGCCCGCGGCGTCCACCGCGGACCCGCTCGACGCCGACGCGGCGACCCGCACCGGAGGGGATACGCGCGAGGGGATCGAGGTCCAGGGAGACAGAAAGGTAAGGGTCTACAAGCGGGCCGCCCGCCCCTCCAGCTAGTGCCCGGGACCGCCCACGCGTATAGAATTGGCCGAGCGGTAGGGGTCGGATAGGCCGCATTCGCGGCACGGGGAGGTCTTCGACGGTGGAAGCGCAACTGCAGTACGGGACCGGCAACCTGAGCATCGAGGTTCCGTCCTCCAACGTTACCGTGTTGGCGCCGAGGCCCGAGGAGGGACTGCCCGACGAGGCGGCCGCCTTCATGGATGCGGTGCGGCATCCTACCGGCTCGGCGCCGCTAAAAGAGCTGATCGGCGCGGGCGAGACGCTCGCCGTCGTGATCCCGGACATCACCCGCGCCCTCCCCCGCGAGCGCCTCCTGCCCTGGCTCTTCGAGGAGCTCTCCCACGTCCCGCCCGAGAGCGTAACCATCGTCAACGGCACCGGCTCCCACCGCGCCAACACCGAGGAAGAGCTAGTGGCGATGGTAGGAAAGGACATCTACGAGCGCTACAGGGTCGTCAACCACGACGCCCACGATTCGGGGACGCTCCTCTTCGCCGGCAGGACGCCCGAGGGGCGGGACGTGCACATGAACCGCGAGTACGTCGAGGCCGACCGTAGGATCGTTATGGGTTTTATCGAGCCGCACTTCATGGCGGGTTTCAGCGGCGGGTACAAGGGCGTCTTCCCTGCCGTGGCGGACGTGGGCTCGATCATGCACTACCACAGGGCCGCCGTCATCGGGCACGAGCGGAGCACCTGGGGCGTCATGGAGGACAACCCGACGCAGGACCAGATCCGCGCCAACGGCTCACTCCTCCCGCTCGACTTCTGCATAAACGTCACCCTCAACCGCCACCGCGAGATCACCGGCTTCTACTGCGGCGACCCGATCTCCGCCCACGAAAGGGGCTGCGAGTCTAGCAAGGCCTCCGTCATGGTCCCATGCGAACACGAGTACCCTATCGTTGTCGCAACCAACGGCGGCTACCCGCTGGACCAGAACCTCTACCAGGCCGTGAAGGGCATGTCCGCGGCGGCCCAGATAGTCTCAGATGGCGGCCTGATCGTCTCCGTCGCCCGCTGCAACGACGGCTTCCCTGCCCACGGCAACTTCCGCGACATGCTCCTCGAACACGACTCACCCGAAGCGATGCTCGAGACCATCTACGCCCCAGGCTTCTCGAAGTACGACCAGTGGCAGGTCCAGCTCTTCGCCCACATCCTCCAGAAGGCCCGCGTCGCCCTCCACAGCGAGATAGAGCCCGACGACGTCCGCGCCGTCCACCTCGAACCCGTAGAGGACATAGCGGCCCGCATCGCCAAAGAGCTCGAAAGCATCGGACCTGACGCCCCCATAGCCATCCTCCCCGAGGGCCCAATGACCGTGCCCTACCTGGAGCGCGCGCCCGTCGGGGCGTGAGAACTCCGTACTAGCCAGCCTCACCCGCGACGATCCGTACTACGCGAACGGGATCCGGGGCTTACGCGACGCCTCCGCAGGTTACGAAAATGTTGCAAAGGTGTTTCGATGTGTTAAGTTCTTCCCGTCTTGCCGAATCTTTTCCTCAACAGGGTCTTCGTGGCGGCGTTCCTCGGGACGCTGGTAGCCGTGCTCGTGCTGTTCTCTTTACGGGACGGCGGGGAGCGCGCTGCCGTCCCCGGTGTCGCGGCCGTCCGGCACTCCCAGGTATCTGAGGCGCCCAGGTCCGAGACGGGGGACGTGCGGACGATGGTCGCCTCGTACTACGCGAACGTGCTCGAGGGAAACCCGACGGCCAGCGGAGAGCCCTACGAGCCGGGGCGGTACACGGCGGCCCACAAGAGCCTGCCGCTCGGGACGGAGCTGCGGGTCGCCTACGGCGGCGAGGCCATCGAGGTCGTCGTCAACGACCGGGGGCCGTTCGTGGGCGGGCGTGACATCGACCTCTCGCTGGCGGCGGCCGAGGAGATCGGGCTTACCGGGCCCGGCACTGCGCCTGTTCGGGTGACGGTTCTCTAGGGCCGGCGCGGCGCTTCGCGCCTTCTAGGGCGCTCCGGGCCCGCCCCGCGGACCCTCGCCTTCAGCTTTCGGCTTTCAGGAAGTCCAGGACGAGGCGGTTGAACCCTTCGGGGCGTTCCATGTTGGGGAGGTGGGCCGTGCCTGGGATGACCATCTTCCGGGCGTCGGGTAGTTCCCGTTCGAGCAGGTCGGCGGTGGCCAGGGGGCGGGGCCTGTCCTCGTCGCCGACGAGCACGAGGGTTGGGACCTGGATCTGCGAGAGGCGGGTTGCCGCCGGTGGTTGGAGGTCTACTTCCTCGCCCAGTTGCATGGCCTCGTTTTGGAGGGCTATCAGGTTCATCTCCCTGACGAAGTCTCGCACGGCCGGGTCCACGGCTTCCGGGCCGCGGCGGGGACCGTCGACCCACATCCTGACCTCCAGCTCGGAGACACGTTCGAGGTCTCCCGCCCCGTCGGCGGCGACCAGCTCGTCCCACTCCTCCGGCGGTTCCTCGTCGAACTCGAAGCCGCCCACCGCGGAGCCCGCGAGGACCAGGGCTTCGGCCCTACCCGGGTTCTCGAGGGCGAAGTCTATGACGGTGGCGCCGCCCATCGAGCAGCCCACGAAGGCGGCCCGTTCGATCCCCAGCGCGTCGAGCAGGGCGCGCAGGTCGGCGTGGTGGGAGTAGGGTCCGTCCACCATCGGGGACCTTCCGAAGCCCCGCATGTCGTGGCGGATCACGCGGTATTGACGGGAGAAGGCGTCCATCTGGGCGTCCCACATCCTGCCGTCCGCGATACCGGCGTGCACCAGCACGAGCGGCTCGTCCCCTCCGGCGGCCTCGTAGTACAGCGTCGCGCCGTTGGCGTCGACCTTTCCCGTGGTTGGGGTCATCGGCTTCCTTTCCCGGTTCTGGAGGATGGCTGATCCTTGCCGCAAGAGAGAAGGCCGTCCGGAGACGCACCGGCAGCCTGGAGGGAAGTATACGGTTACCGCGAGAACGGCGCGACCGGACGACGGACGGAGACCGTCGGGGGACAGCCCCACGCGCCGCTAGAGGTCGAGCTGCCGCACCGCCTCCACGAACTGCTCGAACCCCACAGGTTTGCGGACGTAGCCGCTGGCACGCAACCCGGAGTTCTCGATAAGGTCCCGGTCTTCATTCGAGGAGATGAAGACCACCACGGGTATCGGCCTGGTTCGCTCGTCGGAGCGCAGGCGGCCCAACACCTCGAGGCCGTCCAGCTTGGGAAGCCTCAGATCAAGCAGGATGATCCTGGGCATCGCGGTAGTATCCCGCCCGGCGTATGAGCCCTCCGCGAAGAGGTAGTCGAGCGCCTCGACCCCGTCGCTGGCGACGACAACCCGGCCCTTCACGCCGTTCTTCTTGAGGGCGCGCACGGTGAGCAGTTTGTCGTTGGGATCGTCCTCCACCAGAAGGATGGTCTTCTCTTCCGCGCTGTCCATACCCCTCCCTTGGGCACTTGTTTGTCCCGAAGCTCGCAATGCGCCCCACATCGTCCGTGGCCGCCCCTCCATCCCCGCGACGGCAGGGTAGAGGGCGAACCCGCGTTCGCCGGCGTCGTACTTCCCGGCGGTGGCCCGACGCCGTGGTCCCGGCTGGCCTCAACCTTGCGTCATCTACCGTGCGGCAGGTCCGCAACTGGCACCCCTTCCCCGGGGTGGTCGGGCCGGGCCAGGCGAAGACGAACGCGCGTGCCCTCGCCCGGTTCGGAGCTGACCTCCAGGTCACCGTCCAGCAGGACGGCACGCTCCCTCATCGTGGAGAGCCCCATCCCCCCGACCGCCGTCCCGGCGACGAAGCCCTCGCCGTCGTCGGCGACCTCGACCTCGAGCCCGTCCCCGTTCGTACCGAGGGTTACCCACACGCGACGGGCGGCGGAGTGCTGGCGGGCGTTGGAGAGCGCCTCGCGCACGAGCCGCAGCAGTTGGGATGCAATCGCATCGGGGAGATCCGGGGGGAATCCCTCCTCGACAACGAGGGAGATCTCGCGCTCGGGGGTCAGGTCGCGGTAGTGGCACACCATGCTCCCCACCTGCACGAGGAACGCCCTCCCCTCGCCGGGGCGCAGGTCGTAGATCGCCTCTCGCAGGCCCCTCACCGCCCGGCGGAGCGCGGCCACCTCCCGGCCCAACCCCGCCTCCTGGTCTTGCGCCCCGGCCTCGCTCCGCCTGGCCTCGAGCTGTTGGACGACCACGGAGAGGTCCTGGAGCGGTCCGTCGTGCAGGTCGCGCGCGAGCCGCCCGCGCTCGGCCTCCCGAACCGCGATCCTGGTCTCTTCGCAGCCCGGGCAGGTGGGGTGATAACGCCCGGTCGCCACGGAGGAACCCCCCGCCTCGACTCCCTTCCTATCTGCGACGGTCCACCTCGCGGGCATCGTCCCGCGCCTCGGCGGGGACGCGCCGCGCACGGCCGCAGGCAGGCGACGGTTTCGGGGGCGGCCCGCGGTGCGCCAGCAGCCTCTTATCAGGTGACGGTCGAGATCCAGATGGTTCACGATTCAACTCTCCCTTGTGCCGAGGCTGGTCCTTGCGTGAAGCTTAAGTGGGTCGTTGTCCCGCCGTCATGAGGCCCGTGCCCCGTTCCGGTCGGGAACCTGGGTCCCGCTTCATCCCGGTCTGCGCCACCGGCTCGCGGGCTAGGCGGCTCCCCGCAGGACGGGCACGAACCCGGCTGCTGAGAAGAGGGGCCGGACCCGGGCGTCGCGGGGCGCCCTTGCCGCGCCCCACCGTGTCGCCGCAATGGCCCTACCTACCGGAAATTCACCAGGCTCCGGGACGCGGCCCCGGCTTCGCGGGCGCGGTGTCCCGGTCGCGTCGGGATTCCCGGCAAGGCAAGCGGGGCGGTCTTACCGCGGTGGGTTCGGCAGCTGCAGCAAGGTGGGTGGGATCGCCTCGAGATCGGTCAGATGCTGCCCTGGCCCAGGCCCGCCTCGCGGGCCCGGACAATTGCCTGGGCCCGGTCGGCGACCTGCAGCTTGAGGAAGGTGTTCGAGACGTGGTTGCGCACCGTCTTCTGGCTCACGTAGAGCCGGTCGGCGATCTCCGTGTTGTTCAGGCCCCGGGCTATAAGGTCGAGGACCTCCCCCTCCCGCGCGGTGAGCTCGGGGAAGACCTCGGTGGGAGCGTGCTTGGGAGACGAGAAGAACCCCATAAGGCGCCGCGCCACGTCGGGCCCGAAGTGGGCCCCACCCTCCGCCACGGCCCGCACCACCTTCACCACCTCGTCGGCGTCGCCGCCCTTGAGAACGTAGCCCCTGGCCCCGGCGCGCATGGCGGCGAAGACCGAGTCGTCCTCCTCGAACATGGTCACCACCACGACGCCGGTGGCCGGATCCGCCCGCACGATCTTGCGGGTGGCCTCTATGCCGTTGAGGCCAGGCATCTGTATGTCCATGAGGACGATGTCAGGCCCCAACTCGGCGGCCAGGACGACGGCCTCTTCGCCTGTGGCGGCCTCCCCGATCACCTCGAATTGCGGGTCGGAGTTGAGCATGGCGCGCATGCCGTATCGGAAGAGGGCGTGGTCGTCCGCCACGAGGACGCGGGTCTTGCCTGCCGGCTGCTCTGGCGAGTTCACTGTCTCTACTCCTCGTCCTCGGCGAACAGGGGAAATCGGGCGAGCACGCTGGTGCCGCCCTCAGGGCCCGCCTCGACCTTGCACGTCCCGCCGAGCTCTGCGGCTCGCTCGGCCATCGAGCTCATCCCCACGCCAGCGTGGCGGTCCTCGGGTATCCCGACCCCGTCGTCCACGATCTCGAGCCCGAGCTCGTTCTCGGCGGCGTCGATGGAGAGCCGTATGCGGCAGGTGCGGGCCTCCGAGTGGCGCACCACGTTCGTTATTGCTTCCTGGACTATGCGGTAGCAGGCGACCTCCACCGCCGCAGGCAGCGGCGGGAGCTTCTCTGGCGCCTTCACGGAGAAGGCAAGGGCGTTCTTGCCCGCAGCCCCCCTCCCGAACGTGGCGGGGTCGTCGGCGAGCTTGCCGTGCTTGGAGGCCTGCTCGCGGATGGCCGGGACCAGCCCAAGGTCGTCGAGCGCGGGGGGCCTGAGGCCGTAGACCAGGCGCCTTATGTCCGCGACTGCCGCCTGGGTCTGGGACTTCAGCTCCCTCAGCAGCGGCTCGGCTTCATCGGGGCTGTCTTTGAGCATCTTCAGGGAGACGTCGAGGCCCAAGGAGAGGGTGGCAAGCGTCGGCCCCAGGCCGTCGTGGAGGTCCCGCCTGAGGCGCCGGCGCTCCTCCTCGCGGGCGCCTACCAGCCGCTCGCGCGAACGCTGCAGGTCGGCCGTGAGCCTGACGGCCTGGACGGCCACCTCGGCCTGTCTGGCGAGGTCCTCCAGGAGGCGCCTGTCGGCCGACGTAAACTTCTCACCCGGCGTCCGCGGGCTCAGGAGGAGCTGCCCCACCGTCTCGCCCGCGTAGTTGAGCGGGACGCCGGTCTCCTCCCCCGTGGGGGAACCGTGGGCGGCGGCCACCTCGAAACCGTCCTCCCGCCTCATCGCGATGGCCGTGTAGGGGAGCTTGAGCGCCACGGCCACCGTGTCCACGACCGTGGGCAGCACGGCCCCAGGCTCGAGCGTCGCCTCCAGGCGCCGCCCCAGGTGGGAGAGCACCCCGTAAGGGTCGTCCCTATCCCCGTACATCAGCCTGTTCACGGCGCGCTGCAACTTGTCGCGGAGGGGCGCGAACAGGACGGCCACGAACCCGGCGGCCACGAGCGTGACCAGAAAGTTGCCGCGCGCCTCCTGGAGGAGGTAGCCGAGCGTCCCGACTACGAGGGCGTAGATCGCGACGACGCTGGCGGTCAGGGCGCCGAAGACGAGCGTGCGGTTGATAAGGATGTCGATGTCCCACAGGCGCTGGCGCAGTATCGCGAGGCCTATCGAGAGCGGGACGAGTAGCATCGAGACGTAGATGCCCGTCTGGAGCACGAAAGACCACGGCGAGCCGAACTGGGCGAGCGTCGTGGAGCTCGACAACGGCAGCGCGAGGGCGACGATCCCGAGCCCGGCCGACACCATGCCGAAGACAACCCACTTGGTCTGCTGGCACTGCACCGGGGCGGAGACGCACCGGTAGCGGTAGAGCTGCGCGCCGGTGCCGACCCCGAGGAAGAGCGCGATCAGCGCGAAATCGAGCAGGGGGACGGAGTTGTCGAGGTTCAGGGAAGAATCGCGGAAAAAGTAGAAGATGGTCTCGTGTATCGCCCACAGCGCGATGAGCCAGCCCGTCCAACGCGGCACGAACCTCCCGTCGGGGAAAAAGTAGAGAAACAGGCCCATCGAGACCGAGCCGACGAAACCAAGCAGCTCCACCGGCACCAGCACGGCTGGGTACTGCTCCGACAGGACGCCGGGGCCGTTGTTGACGTTGAAGACGTCGGGAAGGGTGAAGGCGCCGAACGTGATTAGGCACAGCGACGCGAACAGGGCCATGCGGTCTTCGGACCTGCGCCAGAAGATGACCGCGCCGACGACGATCCAAACGAACGCTGACGCGGTGCTTATGAACAACATGTACGTGGCGTAGAGGTCGGCGGATACGCCCAGCTCTTTCAGGTTGTCCCGTACGGTTGCGGGGTCGAGACCGGGGCTGGCGAAGGCGACGAGTTGCCCGTACTGCGCCGGGATGCTGACGCAGAGCAGGCCAAGCGCCAACGCGACCACGACCATCCACACCACCCGGGCAAACAGGAGCCGCCCTCCGCTGAGGGACGAGGGCTTCGTAGCCTGGATTCCGTCTGCGAACCGGGCCGACCGCTGGACCTTAAGACTCACGGCTAGACCGTGCTTCCCTTGTGGACTCTGCTGCCGGGTATGATGTCATGGCGCCTGTCACTTGTCACCCCGGCGCCCGCCACGCAAGGGGGCCCCGCCGACCCTCGGGGGTCGGGATCCGAGACCGGGGCGCCCCTGTGGTCCCGCCCCGCGAAGGCGTGCCCCATCCCCCAACTTCGAGCGCTCGTGTGACCCACCCTGTTGCACGGTAAACATTGCTCCTATCCCTCCCAAGTCGGTAGCGCGTCCGCCGCGGCGACCCGCCTACCAGTCTGGTGTTCGGCTTCGTCTAGAACATACAGGGAGGGTCCCCTCATCGTCATGGGCAGGCAGTCCCGATCGGGTCGGGAACTTGTGTCCCGGTTTGTCCCGACGCGCCGTGCCCGGTCATTGCCGCGTCGGGAACCGACCCGTCTTCCGCATGCGGCCACGCCTCCGCGCCGGACCTCCGGCCGCCTGGCGGCGGGAAAACCCGGGGGCCCTCGGCCTGAGGGTCATACCTCTTCGCGGTGGGCCGGCAGCGTGGCCAGGTCGAGCAGCGCGTGGAGCTCTCGCGCGGCGGTACCTTCGGGGCGGGCGGCCACCAGGTGGGCCCGCGCCCGCCGCTGGTGGAAGCGCACGATCAGGGCCGCGTAACGCACGGAGCCCGTCGCCTCAAGGGCCGCCCGCACCTCGTCGTGGTGCTCCCCGGATTCGCGGGCGGCGGCGAGCAGCCCACGCAGTCGCTCGCGTTGTTTACCCTGCAGCACGCAGAGGGCGTGGACTACAGGGAGCGTGCGCTTCCCGTTCAGCAGGTCCCGGCTGGTCTCGTTGGCCCAGATGTCCCACACGTCGGTGATCAACTGCCGCGCCGTCCCGTGGCACGAGCCGAAGGCAGCGTACGCCCCGATCCTGGCGGCGTCCTCGGTGGCCAGGACCGCCCCCGCCTTCGCGAACAGGGCGCCGTCCGACCCGCTCTTGCGCTCCACCATTGCCCGGCTCTGCTCCAACGACACGTCCTCAGAGTCGGGGAAGACGAGGTCCTGATGCTGCCCGGCGCTCATGCTCAGCAGGGTGTCCGCGAAGAGGCGGGCCAGTACCCAGAGCTTCTCCGGCGGCGTACCCTGCTGCCCCAGGCTGGCCACGGAGAGCTGGGGGAGCGCGGCGACGAGTGTGGACGCCGCCAGGGTGGCTTCCGCGGGACCGCGCCCGCGCCAGGGCGCAGGTAGCTCGTGGTCCTGCACGCTGTCGAACAGGTCGGCGCCAAGGTACAGGAGGGTGCAGGCCGCGGCCACGGGGAGGGCAGGCCCCTCGACGCCCGAGATCGCCGCGTGCACGAGCAGCGGCAGTTGGATGGCCGCCATCGCGGGCCAGGCCTCGGCCTGCTCCTCCCCCACCTTCAGGTGTACGCGGAGCAGCTCCCTGTGTTCGGGGGGCACGGGGAGCGCCGACACGAGCTCCTCGAGCGCGTCGAAGACGCGCGCCGCCCGCCCGCGCATCCGCTTCTCCTCTTCGGCGCGGGCCTGTCGGCCCGCCACGGGGTGCCCCACGGACGGGTCGGCTAGCGCCCCATCGGTTGCGGTTCCTGCAACTTCTCGACGATCTCTCTATCGTTGAGGTTAGCGTACCTGGCGAGATACTGCCTCACGAACCTCATCTCGGCGGGGTTCAGGGAAAACCCGTACCTCCACAGCGCGGACTCCGGGTCGTCCCTTACGCTTCTCACGAAATCCGTGTCGTGTATAGCCATTAGGGTGAGCGCCTGCTCCACGCCCGGCCTGTACTCCTCCATGCGCCGTCCTTTCCCTTCCGGGTCGCCTTTGTGGGGTTAGGTACTCTAAACAATCTTCGGATTTCTAGCAAATAATGTGTCATGTGACGCGTATCACGCCCGGGCCTCCCTGGAGCTCGATGCGAGAACACTCAGGCGCCGAGTTGTAGGGCCATCTCGACGGCCCGGCCCGGGTTCGCGAGGCCGGCCCCGGTGGCAAGGTCGGGGCCAGGGGTGGCCTCGTGGCCCCCTGCGCCTTCGGGCCCATCCACCGGGCAGACCTCCCCGCACCTTCCCTGAACGACGTCGCGGGCGCTCCGCATCAGGACCTCGCGCGCCTGGGTCGGCGACAGCGCGGGGAAGGCCTGCTTCATCAGCGCGCAGACGCCAGCCAACTGGGGCGCCGCGGCGGAGGTACCGCTGAAGACCGCCCAGCCATCGTCTTCGGTGGTCTCGTCGAGGTCGGGGTAGGCGGCCCCGGCACTGGTCTTGTCGGCCTTGCCGCCCGGCTCGACGGGCATCACGATGTACCGGCCGTAAGGCCGCTGCCCGACGAGGCCGCACACGTCCGGGACGTTCCTGCCGGGGTAGAGCCTGCTCCTGAAGCCGCTGGCATAGTTGCTCGCCTCGAGGGAGCCGTCGGGGCGCAGGAAGACACCGCCGGCGGAGATCACGTCGGGGTGCTGCCCGGGGAAGCCCCAGAACCTGTTTCCGGCCGCGAAGACAACGATGATGCCCTGCCTCACCGCCTCGGCCGCGGCGGCCGTGACGGCCTGGTCGGACGCGGAGAAGGGCGGGTTCGCCTTGTTGGTGGCCCAGCTGCACGAGATGATGTCGGGGCGCAGCGCGATGGCGGCCTTGAGGGCCCCGGCGGCGTTGGCGGGGTTCATCTTTACCATAGTGAACTCTACGTCTGGTGCCACGGCGAAGAGGTTCGCCGACTCGCCGGTGCCGTGGCCGTCCTCGTCGCGGTCGGGGTCCGTCGCCCCCGGACCGAGGACGGCCCGGGTGGCCCCGCAACCGTGCCTGGCAAAGAAGGGGTGCCTGTACCATCCGGTGTCTACCATGACCACGCGGACCCCCCGGCCCGTGAAGCCGGCGCGATGCGCCTCGTCGGCCCCGATACCCCGCGATACGCCCTCGGGCACGCCGAGGTGCCAGTACGCCGGAGTAGGAGGGGAGGCGGAGGCCTGGGGGTAAACCGGCTCGTTGAGCGCGACGCCCTCGATGGTCTCGAGCAGGGGGCTCCCGGCCGGGTCGATCAGGCCAGGGACGTCGGTATCCGGGCATTCTAGGAACGTCGCCGTTCCGTCCCGGCCATAGTACTTGAGGGTATCCCGTTCTTCGGCCACGACGCGCGTGCCGAACACCTCTTCGTACAGCCCGGCTGGGGCGGCGATGGTTACGGTCGTCCGTCCGGCCTGCAACACCCCGAACCCCGCTTCGCGCAGCTGCGCGGCCGCCGCGCCCACGAGCCCTGGGTCCGAGTAGAAGTCGGGCACGGTCTCCCGCGTAACCGGCGCCCCTTCGGCGAAGAGGGAGGTCCCCCCGACGGAGCGTACGGAGGCTTCCGCGTACACCACGGGCGGTACCGTGGGCTCGACGTCTGCCGGCCTTCGGCCCTCGGTCACGCTATCGCCTCCCGGTCCGGATCCCGTCCCTCACAGCCCCGCTCGTCTCTCGGACGGTCCACCGCGCTTCGCTTCGCTCGGGGTGGCCCTGGTCCCCGGCGCGTTCTCCGAACCCGAAGCGGAAGCGACACTGCCATTCTTCAGGCTTCGGGCGTATCGCGGTCCGGCGCCAGGCCCTTCTCTCGCAGCTCCTCCATGGCCTTCGGCGACTTCTCGAGATCGTTCAACCCCATGCCCGCGAGCACTTCCGGGGTCTTGGAGAACTGGACGTCCCTGTACTCGACCACCTGCCAGCGGTTGCCCCACGGGTCGATGAAGTCGAGGCCCCTGCCCGGGAGTATCTCCACGCCCATCTCCCTAAGGGCCTTGCGGACGGCCTTCCTGTCGTCCACGACGATGCCGACGTGGCGGTGCCCGTCTGGCGGCTGCGTGCGCTCTCCGGCGACGGCGATAAACTGGTCCCCGGCGTCGATGAACGCCATCTTCGGCCCGCGCCCGCGCAACTCGAAGTCGAAGATCCGGCCGTAGAACTCCAGCGCCTCGTCGACGTCTTCGACCTCGACGGCGACGTGGTTGAACCCGACGAGCTTGGCGCGAGACTCCATGCCGGGATTATCCTCCTGCGGGTAGTGCGCCGCCACCCGTCATGGGTCATGGCTAACCTCGGAGTTGCGGCAGCACCGTCCCGGCCAGGACCTCCAGGCCGTCTATGTCGTCCGTCTCGAGCCACTGCAGCATCACCCGCCGCACCCCGGCCTCAGAGAGACGGCCGAGCCTCTCGACGAACTCGTCCGCCGTCCCTACGACGACGGCGTCGGGCAGCTCTTCGCGCGGAACGCCGCCCAGCTTGCGGTCCACCTCGGCCTTCGTGTGGCCGAAGATACCCCGCGTCATCAGGGTCCGACGTACCCCAGGTCCTCGACGGCCAGGACCAGCCGCTTCCAGCGGTCCCAATCCATGCCGTCCTGACCCTCGATCATTATGGCGACTTCGAGCATCAGAACCTCCCCTTTCGTAAGAGCCGTCGCGGCCCTTTCTAGCGCCGAAGATCGCGCCTCTAGGTCATCCCTTCGGCGTTAGATCTGGCTGCGCTCGCCGCACGGTTGGGTCGCTTGGGCGACTATTTGCCGGCGACGTGGATGACGGGACGCTGCTCTGGATCCGGTTCGGCTTCCCTCAGCACTTCGTGGGTGACCGGGGCGGTGTCTCCCTCCCCAAGCAAGACGTAGCGCAACAGGTACCCGAGGGGGTTGCCCTGCGTCCAGTCGAAGTGGCAGTGCGTCTCCTTGCCGGTCGTGTCACGTAAATGGAGCAGGAAGGCGGCGATGGCGTTCGGAACCGTCGAGCTCTCGGCGCGCAGTACGCGGTAGCCGGCGACGTCCACCCCCCTCACCTCGAGCACGTCCTCGAACTCGGACGGGTCGGCCACGTCCACTTCCAGGAAGAGGAGGACTTCAGATGGGATGTGGGTGTACTGTCGCTGCTCTTTCTCCTTCAAATAATAGTCTCGCTCGTCGCCCGCCTGGCGCTTGTTGGCGACGATGTGGATCTCCCCTCCTCCTCCCGCTTCCTCGATGAACCTCTGGGCCTTCTCGTCTATCTCTATCTTCTCCGTGCGCAGCTCGGTAGTGCGCTGCACCCTGGAGACGAGCGAGGTAAGGATTATCGTGAAGATGAAGAAGGAAGCGATCACGATGCCGTCGGGCCGCTGTATTTCGTTGGCCACGAACGCGTAGATGAAGACGATGGTTATGGCACCGAACGCGAGCCCCCCACGCCTGGAGCCCTGGCGCCAGGACGAGAGCGAGACGGCGAAGGCCGCGGAGGTCATCATCGCCAGAACGCCGGTGGCGTATGCCCCGGCCTGCGCGTCCACGTCGGCCGCGAAGATGATGGTGACGACGACGGAGATGGCGATGTAGACAAGCACGAGCGGCCGGATGGCCCTCGCCCACTCGGGCGCCATGCCGTAGCGGGGCAGGTAGCGGGGCACGATGTTCAGAAGGCCCGCCAACGCCGAGGCCCCGGCGAACCACAGGATGGCGATGGTGCTCACGTCGTAGACGGTGCCGAAGACGTCGCCCAGTTGGCTGTGCGCCAGGTAGGCGAGCGCTCGCCCGTTGGCGCCGCCCCCCTTCTCGAACTCAGACGCGGGGATAAGCACCGCCGTCACGAAGCTCGTCGTAACGAGGTAGAAGCTCATGACGAGGGCCGCCACGGTGAGCATCTTGTTCGTGTTGCGGATGCGGCCGGCCGGACGCCCCGGGTCTTCGCCCGATTCGCCCCGCACGAGCGGCATCATGCTCACGCCGGTCTCGAAACCCGAGAGTCCCAGGGCCAGCCGCGGGAACACGAGCAACGATATGCCAAGCATCGTCAAGGGGTTGCCGTAGTTGGTAAACAGCCCGGACTGCCAATCGGCGACGTTGGCGGGGTCCACCACGCACTCGTAGAGGCCCGCGGCGACGACGGTCAGGTTGAGCAACAGGTAAGCCCCCACCACGACCACGGCGATGCCTATGGCTTCCTTGAAGCCCTTGAGGAAGACCGCCCCCAGCGTCGCCAGCAGCACGAGGGTGATGGCGACGTGCTGGCCGCGGAGGAATTCCGGCGTCAAGGGGTTCTCCACGACGTGCGCCGTGGCGTCCGCCGCCGAGAGCGTTATCGTGACCAACCAGCCGGTCGCCACGAACCCAAGCAGGCACAGAACGAGCAGCTTGCCTTTCCAGAAGGAGAGGGAGTCTTCGAGCATCGCGATCGAGCCCTGACCGTGGGGGCTCTCCGCGGCGACGCGCCTGTACATCGGCAGGGCGCCGAAGAGCGTCAGTAGCACGATGAGCAGGGTGGCTATGGGCGAGAGGGCACCGGCCGCGAGCGCCGCTATGCCGGGTATATAGCCGAGCGTCGAGAAGTAGTCCACACCGGTGAGGCAGATGACCTGCCACCACGGGTGCTGCTCGGACCTTCCCTCTTTCGCCTCGGGGCCAGGCACGTCCTCGATGCGGTGCTCGAGCAGCCAACGCCTGAGCCGTCCGGTAGGGCGCTTTGGTGGGTCCGTCGATCCGGCCATGGCCACTCCCGCCTGCTAGGTTACCTCGACAACAACGCAGCCCCGTCTTACGCCCTTCCTGAACCGAGCCAGCAAGCGCCCGAGCAGGATAACGACGCGCCCAAAGTATACGAAGCCCAAGAAGTTGTCCACCGGATACTCGCAGCGGACCATCAACGTCCGAAGGTCCGGAACCGGACGAA
>Ga0126309_10000253_pt1 | contig 18386 bp, 6 predicted proteins | sample Plot56_FD_92541 | JGI IMG/M metagenome (GOLD analysis project Ga0126309, IMG submission 92541) | Serpentine soil microbial communities from UC McLaughlin Reserve, CA, USA - Plot56 | ecosystem: Environmental > Terrestrial > Soil > Grasslands | place: USA: UC McLaughlin Reserve, Lake County...
GCCGTGCTCTGCGCGTCCGCGGGGGGCGGCAGGGCCTTGCGATCGAGCTTGCCGTTGGCGGTGAAGGGGAATGCGTCGAGCACCACGAAGGCGGCCGGCACTAGAGGCTCGGGGAGCCTCTCGCGCAGGAAGACCCGGAGGTCGTCCAGGCGCAGCTCGCCCTCCGTGTCCTCCGGGACGAGGTAGGCCACGAGCCGGCGGTCGCCGGGCCGGTCCTCGCGTGCCAGGACCGCGGCCTCGCGCACCGCCGGGAACGTGTCGAGCATCGCCTCGATCTCCCCCGGCTCAATGCGCATGCCGCGGATCTTCACCTGATGGTCGAGACGCCCGAGGTATTCGAGGTGCCCGTCAGTCCGCCACCGCGCCAGGTCGCCGGTGCGATAGAGCCGGGCGCCGGATCGATCGGACGGATCGGGGATGAAGCGCTCCGCCGTGAGCCCAGCCTGGCCGAGGTAGCCGCGCGCCAAGCCGATGCCGCCGATGCACAGCTCGCCGGGCGCTCCCACCGGCACCGGGCGCGCGAGCCGGTCGAGAGTACGGATCTCCAGGTTGGCGATCGGCCGGCCGATGGGGACCACGGGCTCGGGCGATCCGGGCACGCAGGTCCAGGCCGTGACGTCCACCGCCGCCTCGGTGGGGCCGTAGAGGTTGTGCAGCCGCGCCGCGGGCAGGTGCTCGAAGAAGCGGCGGGCCAGATCCGCGGGGAGCGCCTCGCCGCTCGCCATCACCTGCCGCACGCCGCTCGCCCGCTCGACGCCCGGCTCCCCCAGGAAGACCTGGAGCATGGACGGCACGAAGTGCAGGACGGTGATCCCCTCTTCGATCAACGTGCGCAGCAGGTAGGAAGGATCGCGGTGCCCCTCGGGCCGCGCCACCACGAGGCGTGCTCCGGCGACGAGCGGCCAGAAGAATTCCCAGACCGAGACGTCGAACGTGGAGGGCGTCTTCTGCAGCACGCGGTCGCTTGCGCCGAGGCGATAGGCGGCCTGCATCCAGAGGATGCGGTTGGAGATGGCCGCGTGCGTGTTCATCGCGCCCTTGGGAGCGCCCGTCGAGCCCGAGGTGAAGATCACGTAGGCCAAGTGGTCTCCGGCGACCTCCAAGGGCGGCCGGACGGCGCTCTCGGCGGCCAGCGCTTCGGCCTCCGAATCCAGGCAGACGACGGCGGCCTGGTCCGCGAAGCGCTCCCGGTCCAGGGCGAGCGTCAGCACGACCGGCGCGCCGCTATCCGCCAGCATCTGGGACAGCCGCTCGTCCGGATGCGAGCGGTCGAGCGGCAGGTAGGCGCCGCCCGCCTTATGGACCGCATAGAGCGCCACGATCAGCTCCAGGGAGCGTTCGAGAGCCACGGCGACCACCACGTCCGGTCCCACGCCGAGCCGGCGCAGGCGCCAGGCCAGGCGGCTCGACCGCTCGTCGAGCTCCCGGTAGGTCAGGCTCTCCCTTTCGAAGCGCACGGCGATCCGGTCTGGAATCTGATCGGCCTGTACGGCAAACCGCGCCGGCAGGGTCGACTCGGTGGACCAGGCGACGGCCGTGGCGTTCCACTCCCGCAGCTGCTGGGACTCGGCGAGCGAGAGGATCGGCAGGTCGCCGGCCCGCCGTCCGGGATCGGCTCCAGCTTCCGCGAGGAGGGCCGCGTAGTGGCCGAGCAGCCGGTCCATGGTGGAAGCGTCGAAGAGGTCGCGGTTGAAATCAAGAGAGCCGGCAAGGCCGCCGTCGGCCTCTTCCAGGGTGAGCTGGATCTCGAACTTGGCCGTCCCGGTCTCCACCGCCTCCGAGATCACCGCAAGACCCGGGAGGGCCAGCGGGGCGCGCGGCGCGTTCTGCAGAACGAACAGGATCTGGAAGACGGGAGAGCGCGCCAGATTGCGCTCGGGCCGCAGCTCTTCGACGAGCTTCTCGAACGGAAGCTCCTGATGGGCCTGCGCCGCGAAGAAGCGCTCGCGGGTGCGGTCCACCAGGGTCCTCAGCTCCGGATCGCCCGTCAGGTCGCCACGCAGCACGAGGGTGTTGACGAAGAACCCGATCAGCCCCTCCAGCTCCATACGGGTGCGGCCCGCGATCGGAGTCCCCACCGCCAGGTCCTCCTGCCCGGACCAGCGGGCCAGGAGCGCCTGAAAGCCGGCGAGGAGAACCATGAACAGCGTCGCTCCCTCGGCGCGGCCGAGCCCGCGCAGCTGTCCGGTGGTGGCGGCGTCGAGAACGAAGGGCCGGACCTCGCCGCGGTTGGTCTGGACGGGCGGACGCGGCCGGTCGGCCGGCAAATCGATTCCCGCCGGCAGGCCGCGCAGCTCATTCCGCCAGAACGCCAGGCTGCGCTCCAGCGTCTCGCCGCTCAGCCGGGCGCGCTGCCAGACCGCGAAGTCGCGGTAAGTCACCGGCAGCGCCGGGAGCGGCAGCCCGGCATAAAGCGCCGTCAGCTCCCGGATGAACACGCCGAGGGACCACCCGTCGCTGACGATGTGGTGCATCGTCACAACCAGCCGATGCTCGCGGTCCGCGAGGCGCAGGAGCAGCGCCCGGACGACCGGTCCGTTCTGGAGATCGAAGGGCCGCGCCCCCTCCTCCACCGCGAGCCGGCGCGCCTCGGCTTCGCCCTGCGCACCCAGCGTTCGCAGATCGACCAAAGGCAGGCCGGAAACCGAAGCCTCCTCCACCATCTGCGCCGGCTCGCCTCCGACGAGTGGGAAGCGGGTATGCAGGCTCTCGTGGCGGCGCACCAGCTCGGCCAGCGCGCGCTCCAGAGCCGCGATGTCGAGGCTCCCCCGGAGCCGCACGGCCGCAGGCAGGTTGTAGGCCGGGGAGGCCGCGTCGAGCTGGGCGAGGAACCAGAGGCGCTGCTGGGCGAACGACAGGGGCGCCGGCCCCTCGCCCGCGGCCCCCGCCAGAGGTGCCGCGCTCCCCTCCTCTGCCGCGGTACCGATCCTCTCCGCGAGACCGGCCAGGGTGGGCTCCTCGAACAGCGTCCGCAGCGGGATCTCGACGCCGAAGGCGCGGCGGACGCGGGAGACGACCTGCGCGGCGAGCAGCGAGTGGCCGCCGCGGTCGAAAAAGCTGTCCCACCTCCCGATCCCCTCCCGTCCCAGAAGCTCGGTCCAGATCCCCGCGAGCCCCTCCTCGATGGGCCCCTGCGGCGGCTCGAACACGGCCGGCTCGGCGATACCACGATCGCTCCGATGGGAAGCGGTGATCTGGATTCCTTCGACCCCCGCGAGCAGGAGAATGTTGGAGATCCGCTCGCCGGGCGTAGCAGCGAGGCCCCGCAGCAAGGCGGCGAGCTGGCCGATCAGGCGGTCGATGGTGACGGCCTCGAAGAGGTCGGCGTCGTACTCCAACGAGCCGGAGAGACCGCCGTCCCGCTCCGTGAGGTCGAGCAGGAGATCGAACTTGGCGGTGCCGGTCTCCACCGGGAGCAGCTCGGACTCCACCTCCGGGAGATTCGGCGGCTCCGGCCCCCCGTTCTGGAAGACGAGCATCGCCTCGAAGAGCGGGGTCCGCCCGAGCTGGCGGGCCGGAGCGAGCTCCTCCACCAGCTTTTCGAACGGCACGTGCTGGCGCTCATACGCCGCGAGGACCTTCGCCCGCGTCCGCCGCAGCAGCTCGTGGCCGTCCGGGTCTGAGTACAGCTTGGACCGCAGCACCAGGGTATTGGCAAAGAAACCGATCAATCCCTCGACCTCGGTCTGGGTCCGGCCGGCGACCGGGGAGCCCACGGCGAGGTCGTCCTGCCCGGCCCGGCGGCCGAGGAGGGCCTGGAAGCCGGCGAGCACGATGGTGAAGAGGGTGGCGCTCTCCCGGCGGGCGAGCGTAGCCAGCTCCCGCGTCAGCTCAGGCCCGAAGCGGACCGGGCGCTTGGCGCCGCTCCGCCGCTCGACGCTCCGCCGCGGGTGATCCGTGGGCAGATCCAGCCGCTCGGGCAGGCCCTGCAACGCCTCGCGCCACCATCCGAGCTGGATCTCCAGGACGTCGCCCACCAGCCAGCCGCGCTGCCAGCGGGCCCAGTCCGCGTACTGGACGGGCAGCTCCGGCACCGGGAGCCCGCGGTAGAACGACGACAGCTCGCGCACCAGCACGCCCATGGACCAGCCGTCGCTCACGATGTGGTGGAAGTTCGCCACGAGCAGGTGATCGCCCGGCGCGATCCGCAGCAGGTGCGCCCGGAACACGGGCCCGCTCTCCAGGTCGAAGGGGCGCACGCCCTCCTCCGCCATCCGCCGCAGGGCCGCAGCTTCGGCCTCCTCTCCCCACGGGGAGAGATCTTCGAGAGGCAGAGGGAGAGGCTTCTCCATCTCCACCCTTTGAAACGGCCCATGCTCCCCTTCGTGGAACGTCGAGCGCAGCGCCTGATGGCGGTGGACGATCCCTTGAAGCGCCTGCTCCAGCGCGGCAACGTCCAAGGCGCCCCGGAGCCGGACCGCCACCGGCAGGTTGTAGGTCGCGGAGCCCGGCTCCAGTCGGTCCAGGAACCACAGCCTCTGTTGAGCGAACGAGAGCGGGGCCTCGCCGGAACCCGGCATCGTGCGTACGAGCGGCGGGAGCACAGGCCGGCCGCGCGCCGCGTCGACGGCCGCGGCGACGCCTTCGACCGTGGGCGCGTCGAAAACCGCGACGAGCGGGATCTCGGCCCCGAGCGCGCTCCGCACCCGCGAGGCGACCCGCGTGGCGAGCAGCGAATGCCCGCCGAGATCGAAGAAGCTCTCCCGCCGGCCCACCCGCTCGCGCCCGAGGACCTCCGCGAAGATCGCGGCGATCGTCTCTTCCACCGGCCCGCGCGCCGCTTCGGCCACCGCTCCGGAGCCTTCCTCGGGAACCGCCGCTCCAAGCGTTGCGAGGGCACGGCGGTCCACCTTGCCGTGGGAGGTGAGCGGCAGCTCGGACAGGAGTTGCCAGGAGCCAGGGACCATGGAGTCGGGCAGGCGCGCCCGGAGCGCCTCCTGGAGGTCTCCCACGGCGACGCTCCCATCTCTCTCCGGGACGACAAACCCGACCAGCCGCCCGTCCAGAGCGATGACCGCCGCGGCCCGTGCTCCGGGCTGACTGACGATGGCGGCTTCCACCTCCCCCGGCTCGATCCGGAAGCCCCGCACCTTCACCTGCTCGTCCACCCGGCCGAGGAACTCCAGGACGCCGTCCGGCCGCCAGCGCGCCAGATCTCCGCTGCGGTACATCCGGTGCCCTTCGACGACTGGAAACTTCTCCTCGTTCAGCTCGGGACGGTTCAGGTAGCCGCGCGCCACGCCGGCGCCGCCGATCCGGATCTCTCCGGGCGCACCGGCGGGCACCGGCCGCCCCGCGGCATCCGCGACCACGATCTCGACGTGATCGAAAGGCCGGCCGATCGGGGATCCCACCTCTCCAGGCCGCGCACGGTGGCTCGTAGCCAGGATGGTCGCCTCGGTCGGACCGTAGAGCACGTGGATCTCCGCGTTCGGAAAGACCGGCCGGAGATCGTCCAGGAGATCGGCAGGCACGCGGTCGCCGCCCACGAAGAGCGAGCGCATGCCGGGCCACGGACCGGACGCGCGGGCGGTGTCGCAGATCTGGCGCAGGAGCGCGGGCACCGCATGGAGCCGGGTCAGCTCGCCGAGCTGCCCGACCAGCCGGTCCACGTCGAGCGAGGGGCGCAAGCCGACCAGGACGGACGTGCCGCCGGCCAGCAGAGGCGCCAGCAGCTCGAAGAAGAAGATGTCGAACGAGAACGGCGCCACGCACGGCATTCGGTCGTCCGCCTGGAAGCCGAAGGTGCGCTGGACGGAGGCGAGCAACGCCGCGAGCTGTCCGTGCTCGACGACCACGCCCTTGGGCACGCCGGTCGTTCCCGAGGTATAGATCACGTACGCCGGATCGCGCGGTCCCGCCACGGGCTCCAAGCCGCGCTCATCCCCGCCCTCCTCGTCCACGCGCGTCACGACCATCGGCGCGTCCCCGAGGGCGTCTCCGATCAGGAACGCCCGCCGTGCCTCGGGCAGAGCGGGATCGAGGGGCAAGGAGGCGCCGCCCGCCTTCCAGATTCCCAGAAGCCCGACGACCATCTCCGCCGAGCGCTCGATCGAAAGTCCCACAATCCGCCCCGGCCCGACCCCGCGCGCCCGCAGGCGCCCCGCGAGCCGGTTCGCCGCCCGGTCGAGATCCCCAAAGGTGAGCGTCCGCTCGCCATCGACCAGGGCCGGCGCCTCGGGTGTCTGGGAGGCCCGGCGCTCGAAGTGGCGCACCGCGGTCGGCGCCTCCGGATCGGCCGCGATCCGCGCGCTCCCCCACGCCGCAAGCTCCTGCCGCTCCGCTTCAGTCAGCAACGGGAGCTCGGCCAGGGGAACGAGAGGGTCGGCCGCCGCGGCGGTGAGGAGCACGCCGAAACGGTCCCACAGGCGCGCGACGGTCGCCTCGTCGAAGACGTCCTTCCCGAGCTCGATCGTGGTGAGGAGGCCCCCTGCGGCCTCATGGAAGGCGAGAGCCAGGTCCGAGCGCGCCGTGCCGGTGTCCACCGGCTCGATCCCGATGGCGAGCCCCGGCAGCACGGGCGGCGCCAGCGGCTCGTTCTGGAGGACGACGAGCGCCCGCGGGAACGGTCGCCGCGCCGGATCACGGTGGGGATGGATCTCCTCCACGAGCCGCTCGAAGGGGAGGTCCTGCCTCCAAAACGCGGTCAGCGCCACGGAGCGCGCCTCGTCGAGGAGCCGCCCGAATGTCCAGGAGCCGTCGAGATCGATCCGCAGCGCGAGGGTGTTCACGAAGCAGCCGACGACCCGCTCCAGCTCGACCCGGCCGCGCCCGGCGACGACCGTGCCCACCACCAGGTCGGTCTGCCCGGTATGGCGGTGCAGGAGGGCGTCGAAGCCCGCGAGCAGGGCCATGAAGAGGGTGGCTCCCTGGACGCGGGCCACGGCGGCGAGAGCTGCGGCGAGGTCCGCCGGCAGGAGACGGACGAGGGTCGCTCCCCGCGCGCCGCGGCGGGAGGGAGCGGGCCGGTCCGACGGCAGCTCCAGCAGGGGCGCGCCAGCCAGGTGACCGCGCCAGGCTGCGAGCAAAGGCTCCGGAAGCGGCTCGCGGCGCTGCCAGGCCGCGAAGTCGGCGTACTGGAGCGGCGGCTCCGGCGCCGGCCCTCCGCCCGCCAGGAAGGACGTTAGATCCGCGAGCAGAAGACCGAGCGACCAGCCGTCGCACGCGATGTGATGAAAAGTGAGCACCAGGCGGTGCTCTTCGGGGCTCCGGCGCATCAGGAGGGCGCGGACCGGCGGACCGTGCTCCAAGTCAAACGGCCGCCGCGCCTCGATCGTCTCGAGCCGCCGCCCTTCGGCCGCCGCGGCAGCCGGCGGCAATGCCAACAGGTCGGCACAGGGAAGCGGGAAGACCGCCGGTGGAAGCTGAATCCGCTGCACCGGCCCGTCTTCCCCCGCCGCGAAGGTGGTCCGCAGCGCCTCGTGCCGCCGGACCATCTCCCGCAGCGCGCTCGCCAGGACCGCGGGATCGAGAGGCCCCTGGAAGCGGAGCGCCAGCGGCACGTTGTACGTGGCCACCCCGGGCTCCAGGCGATCGAGGAACCAGAACCGCTGCTGCGCAAAAGAGAGCGGCAGCGGGAGATCCCGCGGCGCGCGGGGGATCGGTGTCGAGGCCGCGCCGTGCCGCGCCGCCTCGATCCGCCGCGCCAGCCCGGCGAGGGTCGGCTCCTCGAAAAAGGCGCCAAGGGGGATCTCCGCGCCCCAGGCCTCCCGCACTCGCGCCAAAGCCCGCGTCGCGAGCAGTGAGTGGCCGCCGAGATCGAAGAACCGGTCGTGCCGCCCGATGTCAGGCCTCCCCAGGAGGTCCCCCCAGATCGCCGCCAGGGTCTCTTCGACAATCCCCGCCGGTCCCGCGGACCCGCTCGCCCCGGTCTGCGCCGGTGCGGGAAGGGCTTTGCGGTCCACCTTGCCATTGGGCGTCCGCGGCAACGCGTCCAAAACCACGAAGTAGGACGGCACGAACGGCGCCGGCAGGCGCTCCCGCAGGGCCTCCCGCAACGCCTCCTCGGGCCCAGCCGGAATCTCGCCGGCCAAGGCCACGTACGCAGCCAGGACGCCATCGCGTGCCGAGACCACCGCCTCCCGCACCCAGGGCAGTGCGAGCAGCGCCGCCTCGACCTCGCCCAATTCGATGCGGAAGCCGCGGATCTTGACCTGATGATCGATCCGTCCCAGATAGTCGAGAGCCCCGTCCGCGCGCCGCCGCACGAGGTCGCCGGTGCGATACAACCGCGCTCCGGGCTGGCCACCAAAAGAATCGGGGATGAATTTCTCCGCGGTCAGCTCCGGCCGGCCCAGGTACCCGCGCGCCAGCCCTCCCCCACCCAGGCAAAGCTCGCCAGGGATGCCCAAAGGCAACGGCCGCAACGGCCGGTCGAGCACGTAGGCCTGCGATCCCGCCACCGGCCAACCGATCGCCGGCTCCGCCGGATCGCCGATCCCGACCACCGAGCCTGTCGAGTAGGTCGTATCTTCGGAAGGACCATAGAGATCCCAGAGCTTGACGCCCGTGGCGAGGATCCGGTCCGCCAGAGCCCGCCGCAACGGCTCCCCGGCCAGGTTCACGGTCCGCACCGAAGCCGGCAATCCTCCGAGCTCCAGCAGGCCGGCGAGGGCTGACGGAACCGTGTTGACCAGCGTCACCTCGTCCCGCGCCGGCAGCGACGGCAACGCCAGAGCGTTCTCGGCGAGGATCACGGTCCCGCCGAAGCTCAGAGGGACGAAGATCTCGAAAATCGATAGATCGAAGCTGACCGACGTCGCCGCCAGCACGCCCTGCAGCTCGGCGGGTGAGAAAGCCTGGCCGGCCCAGGCGACCAGACGGACGGCCGCGGCGTGCTCGATGGCCACGCCTTTGGGGCGGCCGGTGGAGCCGGAGGTGTAGATCAAATACGCCAATCCCCCGGCCCCGGAGCCCTCACCCCCGGCCCCTCTCCCGCGAGCGGGAGAGGGGTGTAGGTTACCTAGGCTTCGTATCGCCACAGAAACGACTAACCCTCTCCCCTCTCCCGCTTGCGGGAGAGGGGCCGGGGGTGAGGGCTCAATCAGCACCGCCGCTCCCGCATCCGCCGCCATAAACGCCGTCCGCTCCTCCGGATACGACGGATCGAGCGGCACGTAGGCTCCGCCGGCTTTGAGCACGCCCAGGAGGGACACGATCAGGTCGGCCGTCCGGGGCAGACGCACGCCCACCACCGTCTCCGGCCCGACTCCCATCTGCCGGAGGCGGTCGGCGAGCTCTGAGGCTCTCGCGTTGAGCTCCTCGTAGGTGAGGCTCCGATCCTGATCGATCAGTGCCACGGCGAGCGGGTTGGCCTCCGCCTGCCGCTCGAAGCCTTCGTGCAGCGTGTTCCAGGGGAGATCGTCAACAACGCTTCCGTCGTTCAGCTCCACGAGCACCTGATGCAGCTCTCCCCGGCTCAGCAGCGGGAGCTGGGAGACGGGGGTGTCCGGAGCCTCGACCGCTCCGGCGAGCAGATGCGCGAGGTGCTCCAGCCAGCGCGCGGCGGTCGGGGCGTCGAAGCGGGCCGCGTCGTAGATCAGCTCCAGGCCCAACTTTTCGCGGCGCTCGCCGGCCGCCAGGGTCACGTCGAACTGCGCGGCCCGCGGCGCGAGCGGCAGCGACTCCAGCTCGAAGCCGGGAGCCAGAGGCAGCCGTTGCCCTTCCCCGTCCTCCCCCAGGACCAGGCTGACCAGGGCGTCGGGACCCTGGTGCAGCACGAACATGGCCCGGAACAGCTCCTCACCCGGGCGCAGCCGCTCGGTGAGAAGAGACAGCGGGAAGTGCTGGTGATCGAGCGCGTCGGCCACGCTCTGCCGCGTCCGGTCGATCAGCTCGCGGAAGGATGGATCGCCCGTGAGGTCGGCCCGCTGCACGAGCGGGTTCGTGAAGTAGCCGAACGTCCGCGCGAAGCCCTTGGGCCTCCCCGAAGCCGGCGAGCCGACCGGGAAGTCCTCCTGGCCGGTGTACCGGTGCAGCAGGGCCTGGAAGGCCGCGAGCAGCGTCACATAGAGCGTGGCTCGGCGCGAGCGGGCGAGCGCCTTCAACGGGCCGAGCGTCTCCGGCCCGATCTCGCGCCGGCGCGCTCCGCCGCGGTCCGGAGCATTTTCGACCCTCTCCGGACGCACCCGGTCCGCCGGCAGATCCAGCTCCGGAAGGCTGGCCAGCCGATCCCGCCACCAGGTCCAGAGGCGCTCCCCCTCCGCTCCAGCGAGCAGCTCGGCCTGCCAGGCCACGAAGTCCGCGTACTCCTTCGCCCCCTCCTCCCCCGTCGCAAAGAGGCCCAGAGCGCCGAAGTCCGCCACGATGTGGTGCATGGCGACCACCAGCACCCGCTCCGCCCTCCGGCGGAAGAGCGCCAGGCGGAACACCGGCCCCCGCTCCAGATCGAACGGCCGCCAGGCCGCCTCCTCCACCCCGGCCCGCAGCTCGGCATCCGACCAGGTCTCCGCGTCGATCTCCTCGAAAGCCAGCTCCGCCCGCTCGGGGACGACCTGGACCGGCTCCTCCCCTTCAGCTCGAAAGGTCGACCGCAGCACCGCATGGCGGTCGACCATGGCCTGGAAGAACGCGCGGATCTCCGCCGCGGAGAGATCCCCGTGCACCCGCGCGGCGGTGGACAGGTTGTAGGCGGAGCTCGCCGGGCGCAGGCGATAGAGGAACCAGAGCCCGCGCTGGGCTCTGGAGAGGGGCTCGATCCTCATGGGCGTTCGTTCAGGGACAGCCGGTCAGGGCATTCGTGTCGTTGATGGCGACCGCGGCGGTGCCCAGAGGGTTGTGGTAGACCGCGGTCGCGCCGGTGAGCGTGTCAGTCACCGTCAAGGTGTACTCGACCGATGTCGTCGCCGCCGCGAAGACCCAGTGGTGGCCGTTCACCGCGCAGCCGTCGAGCACCTTCACCAGAAGCTCCCAGTTGTTCGGATCGAAGAACCAGAAAAGCCCCGAATCCGCGGTGGTGCACGAAGCGACCGAGCCCACGCCCGTCCGCCCGGTGAAATCCTTCCAGGTCACGTCGACGCGGAACCGCCCATCCGCCAGACAGAGGTGGTCCGGCCCTTGGATGCAGGCCGCGATGGAACCCGGATAGCTCTTGCTCGCGAGGAACTGGAACCCCTTGATCGTCGTGGGCTCGTACATCTCCTGGTGCAGCGCGTCAATGCGGAGCTCCTCTTCCCAGGGGACCCCGAGGCGCTGCCACTGCGCCTTGAGAGACTCATATGATCCGCCGAAGTAGTTCGGATCGCCCGTGCCGTAGTACATGCGGATCGGCGCCTTGTAGTCCGGATCGGCGATCGAGCCCACCGCGTAGTAGCGGGCGCCCATGGAGAACACCGCGCTGAAGTGCAGGCGCGTCTCATAGGCCAGCAGATATGCGTACGCCCCCCCGGCCGAATGCCCGGCCACCGAGATCCGCCGGTCGTCGAACGTCACGTCCTGGCGGGCGATCAGCAGGCTCTCCGTGACGGTCTTCTCGTCCACGGGATCTCCCCAGCCCAGCCCGTTCTTGGACCGCGGCATGACCAGGATGACCCCGGCGATCTTCGCCGGTCCCACCACGAACTTCAGGTAGTTCTCGGGCTTCCCGCCCGAGCCGTGGAAGAACAACACCACGGGCGCCGGCCGGTCCCGCGGCAGGTTGTCCGGCACGTACCGCCAGAAGTAGGACCCGGTGGCCGGCACGTCGAAATACTCCAGGCCGGCGTTGGGATTGTCCTGCGCCCGGGCCGTCGAGGCGCCGAGGGCCACGCCGAGAGACACAACGAGCCCGATCAACAACATCCGTTTCATGAAAAAACCTCTCTTGTGCTGCTCACAACAGGCCCGCGGCTCCATTCCTTCCAGAACGTGCACATCCAGGCGCTCCACTCATCCTACCAGGCCTCCCCTCGTATACTCTGCCGCATGCGCCCCAACATCCTGTCCTCCCTGGCCCTCGCCCTGCTCCTCTCCGCCCCGGCGCTGCCGGCCCACGCCGCGGCGACCGTCCTCCGCTGCGGTCAGCTGCTCGATCCCGTGAGCGGCTCGATGACCCGGAACGCCGTCATCCTGGTGGATGGCGACCGCATCGAACGGGCCGGCCCCGGCATCGCGATCCCCGCGGGCGCCAAAGTCGTCGACCTGTCGCGGGCCACCTGTCTGCCGGGGCTCATCGACAGCCACACGCACGTCCTGCTGCAGCCCGAGGACGAGCGCGGCGCGCCGCCGGTGATCACCAAGTCCCAGGCGTTCCGGACGATCCAGGGCGTGGCGGCGGCGAAGAAGGACCTGGAGGCGGGGTTCACCACGCTGCGCGACCTGGACAGCGAAGGGGCGGGGTTCGCGGACGTGGACCTGCGCAACGCCATCGAGCGCGGGATCGTGCCGGGTCCCAGGCTGCTGGTCTCGACGTATGCCCTCACCATCACCGGCGGCCACATGAACAACAGCGGGCTCAACCCCGACCTCGACGTCCCCGATCCGGCGGCGCTCACCGACTCGCGGGACGCCATGATCGCCGAGGTGCGCCGGGAGGTGAAATACGGCGCCGACTGGATCAAGGTCTACGCGACCGGCACCATGCGGCACATCAATCCGGTCACCCTGGAGCCGCTCAGCCAGTTCTCCGAGGACGACCTGCGCGCGGTGGTCGACGAGGCGCGGCGCTGGGGCAAGGACGTGGCCGCCCACGCCTACGGCGGCGAGGGAGCGAAGAACGCCATCCGCGCCGGCGTCCGCTCGATCGAGCACGGCATGCTCTTGGACGACGAGGCGCTCGACCTCATGGTCCAGCGCGGCACCTGGTGGTGCCCCACCCTCTCGGTCTACCTCCCGGACTCGAAAGAAGAGGACACCGAGCTGCGGCACCGTATCGTGGCCCACCACAAGGAGGTCTTCCAGAAGGCGATGCAAAAGGGGGTGAAGATCGCCTTCGGCACGGACGTGGGAGCCTTCGAGCACGGCACCGCCGCGCGCGAGCTGCGGCGGATGATCGACTACGGCATGTCCCCCCTCGACGCGATCCGCACGGCCACCGTCCGCGGCGCCGAGCTGCTCCGCATGGAGAAGCTCATCGGAACCATCGAGCCCGGTAAATATGCGGACGTGATCGCGGTCGAGGGAGATCCGCTGAAGGATACCGGAGCGTTCGAGCGGGTCGTGTTCGTGATGAAGGGGGGCGAGGTGTTCAAGGCGCCGTAGCTCGATGTCCGGCCGAGCGCTTCCAGGAGGAAAGTCTTGACCTCGGCCGTCAGAAGCGCCTCGAAATGGCCGCCTCGGACGCGCCGGGGCGGCAGGGCCAGGGCAGCCTGCTCCTGAGGAGACAGCCAGTCCTGGCTCGCCAACGTCGCATGCTCGTCTCCGCTCGCCGTGGCCAGCGCATGGAGCACGGGGCGGCGGCGCAGATCTCGATCTCCGGTGAACAACGTCCGCCAGCCCCCTCCCTCCCGGAGCAGGACGGCCCGGTCCGGCGTCGGCTGGTCCGCGCTTCCGATGACGTACGTGCGGGTCTCCCCGAAGTGAGGAGCATCCGCCCGCAGAAGCTCCTGGAAGCGCCGCGCTTCGGAAAGCATGCGGCGGAGGTAAACGTCCCGGTCCGCCGCGTCGCCGAGGAACCGCGGGTATCCGCTCGCGCGCAGTCGTCGTGCCATCTCTTTTCCATAGACGGACCAGCCATAGCGGCGCCAGCTCTCGGGATCGAAGAGATCGACATCGAGCGGTTGCCCTTTCGCGTCTAGAAACAGATCGCGCCGGTAGATGGGGAGATCCTGGAAGAGGGAAGGAAACGTGAACGTCACCTCGGGACGCATCCAGCGGCCGATCAGCGGGACATAGCGCCGGCCCCGAGCGATCTCCCGCAGGATCCGCAGGCTCCCGCCGTTGGACGACCCGACCAGGATGAGCCGTCGCACAGCCAGGGTCGGAGGCAGACCACCCTGGCCCGCCTCGGCCTCGGCCAGCGGAACGGCCCCATATTTCGCCAGATACCGGCACAGGTGAGCACCGCTCGACTGGCAGATCAGATCCACCTCCAGCCAATCGCGCCCCTGCACCCGCCGAAGCTCCTCCAACTGCCGGCGCAGCAGCCCGGCGCTCTCTATCAGGTCCCGCCGCCAGTCATAGGCGAAGAAGAAGAGAGTCTCTCCCGGCCGGGGCGCCTTCAGATCCCCCTGCACGTATCCGGCTCCGGTGAGAAGCTCCCGGATCGGACCGTAGATCGGTTTGTGGATACCGAAGAGGGAGAGCTGCTCGATCGGGGTTACGGGCTCGAGGACCGGCAGGCCGGAGTCCTCGTGAACGAGGGGCAAAGCCAGGCCGTAGCCGTCATCGTGGGGTCGCACCAGGTTCCGGCCGGTCCCCCAGGCCGCTTCGCCGGTCTTGGGATCACGAAGGACGACTCCCGTGACTCCGGGAACGAAGACCACAGGGACTTCGGGAGACTCGGATGGCGGGCGCTCGGCTAGGGCGCGGGGAGTCGCCCGCGGACCGCAGGCGGCGAGCAGGACGAGTAAGGGGACGAGCGGCAGAGCGGCTCGCCACCCGATGAGCCGGGCTGGCCCGCTCCTCACGAGAGGATCACCTGTCGCTCTGACTCCAGTCATTTGCCGCAGGTAGTCAGTCAGCAAGCGTTGAATCCTTGCCTGCCCCCGCATCAATGCGCTCTTGCCGCAGGAGGGAAGCCTCCACTCCCTAACCGGACTCTCCAAGGATCTGAGTCTTGATGACAAACGTGTAGTCATCGGTTGCATGATTCTTCTCGGCCAACTCGATGATCCGCAAAGCCCCGGCAGAGTCACCCTTCCTGTGCTGATAGAGGGCCTCGTCATTATAGAAAGCTGCATTGTTTGATCCCGCATCGATGCGCTCTTGCCGCAGGCGGGAACCCTCCGCTACCTGACCGGACTCTCCAAGAATTTGAGCTTTAGTGGCAAGCGTGAAATCATCGGCCGCATGATTCTTCTCTGCCAACTCAAGGATCCGCAAAGCCCCGGCAGAGTTGCCCTTCCTGTGCTGATAGAGGGCCTCGTCAGCATAGAAAGCCGCGTCGCGTGACCCAGCATCAATGCGCTCTTGCCGCAGGCGGGAAGCCTCCACTCCCTGACCAGACTCGCCAAGGATCTGAGCCTTGATGGAAAGCGTGAAGTCATCGGCCGCATGATTCTTCTCGGCTAACTCAAGGCTCCGCAAAGCCCCGGCAGAGTTTCCCTTCCTATGCTGATAGAGAGCCTCGTCATTATAGAAAGCTGCATTGTTTGATCCCGCATCGATGCGCTCTTGCCGCAGGCGGGAAGCCTCCTCCGGCTGCCCGCTGCGTGCCACACATGCCGAATACACGCTGTAGAACACGTCGTCGGTCAGTGCCTTCCGCCGGTCTCCTGCATCCATGGCGCACACGTACTCCAAGAGCCGAGCCTCTTCTCCTCGCGCCAACAAACAACGGCCGAAGCTCGTGAGGTAGTGAGGGTAGGCAGGTAGGAAACTCAGTGCAATTTCATAGTGCAGGAGAGCCTCATCGACACCGCGCCCCTCGACTCGTTCAATCGCTTCGGCCACAAAACGGTGTGCTTTGTGATTGTCTTCCTCAATCACCACCCAGAGCGCCAAAACGGACCGCTGTTCCTTGAACTGCCGCTGGTTGAACAATCGTATCTGAAGATCTTCAAGAAACGGCACGACACCTTTATCCAGCAGTCTGGCGGTGATTTCAGCTAGGCGATCGAAACGCTCTGCCTGTGCGAGATGGTGAAGCGCCTCCCGCGTGGCGACGATATTCGCGAGAGTCGGCCGCTGGCTCAGCTTGAGGCGCGACAGCCAGGCATCCGCGACGGCCTCATGGGCCAGGAAGAACTCGTTACTGCCTGCCGCGAAGCGTTGCCTTGCGAGCTCGGCCAGCAGGGTATGTAGATAGTAGTGCTCCTGATTGGGACCTGGTGTGATGATACAGCGACGGATCAAGCCATGAAATGCCTCGCCCGAGTCGCCGGCCTGCCGGCTCAACGTCTCGACGTGCAGGTCGGGTATGGCAATCCCCTCGCGGTAGAGCGAGCAGGTCTTCAGGATCGCCGTCTCCTGAGCCGTTAGGACATGGTCGAAGAGGTCTCCGAAGAGAGAGTCGTTGAGCTCTTCGAGAAGCTTCGCCCTATGCCGGGAGAGAACCTCCAGTGGCGCGACCCCGAGGCCGCGAGCCACGGTGGCGAGCAGGAGCATGCCCAGTGGATGCGCACTGTTGACTCCCTTCTCGTCGCCACCGAGCCGGGAGTAGATGTGGGAGGCCGCGTCCTCCTGCAAGCTCCAACCAATCTCCGGTGTCTCGGGAAAAGGCCTTTGGAAGTACTCCCCGACGGCTTCCACGCCGAGACCCTGAACGCGACGAACCTGCAAAATCCTGTCCAGCAGGAGCCTTCTGGGCGGCTGCTGCCGGCTCTCGAGGACGACGCGAGCCTGTGGTGCATGCTGTGCGATCGCGTGCAAGAATTCGCCGACACGATGGTCCAGAAAGCCGGTCTCCGAGAACAGCTCGTGGGCGCGTTCGAGAAGGATCAGACAGGGTTGCGCTTTGCGCGCCCAAGCGGCGAGCGGACTGAAACTGAGCTGCCCGCCGACTCCCATAAGAGTGGGACGTTCTTCCCGCGAACCGAGTGCGGGGGCGAGCAGTTGAAAAAGAGTCTCGAATTGAAGACCAGGAAAGGCCGCAATGTGGTGAAACTCGCGATTCTGGTGTGCCTCGGTACGCCCGACCTCGCCGACCAGGGAGGTCTTGCCGATGCCGCTCAAGCCGTAGACGAGCACGATGGGCTTCTTCACCAATGTATCGGCGAGGGCCTGAATGTCCTTCCGTCTGCCGAAGACACCCCGAGACTCCGGGCCCGAAGAGAGGGTCGGCAGCGGCACTTCTGGCGCCAGCGGCTGCGGAAGCATCGGCTTAATGCCCTTCGGCCTGGTACCGCCCGGCAACCAACGAAGAGACGGGAGCTGCCAGACGCCGCGCTCGTCGGTCTTTCCTGGGATCTCATTGCCCCGCCAAGCGCGGCCTTCCTTTTTATACTCACGTAGCCACACTTCACCCTGGCCAGTATCGAGATCCAGCCGAACGATGTTGTAGCCATTCGGTTTGTCGGAGCAGTCGTAGCACGCGCCCGCGGCGATCCGCGTATAGACGCCGTTTGCCGTCACCCAGGAGGAGTGCTCGTGCCCATGGAGGTGAAAATGAAAGCAGCCTTCGAAATCGGGTTGTAGAGCCGAGTCTTCCGCAGGAACGAACCAGTTGGTCGGATGGTGGACGAGGCAGATGCGCAGGTCGGCATGGCGAAGGTTGCTATGAAGCTGGTTGATCTGCCAGTCGCCGGCGAGCCATAGCTTGCTCTTTTCATCGTTGCCGGTGCCACGGCACGACCAGGCGGAGCTCAGGCCAGCAATGCCCACCTTGAGCCCCTGCATCTCACGCACATGGCTGAAGACGAGGCGCTCCTCATCCTGCAACAGATGGGAAAGGTCGGCCACCTTCAGAAAGTCGCGATAGGCCCCGAGCCGGCGCATGTAGTCTTGCCACACGGGAGACGCGTCTCGGATCATCGCCGTGATGGGATCGACGGAATAGTCGGCTGCGAGCTTCTCGAGCCAGGCAGTCTCTTTGTCCTGAACTTTCTGCCGGTCAATGTCGTGATTCCCCGGCACGAGGAAGAGATTTTCGGCGGGTATCGGCTCGGTGTAAATGCAGAGAATCTCCTGGAAGAAGAGTGTCGCCTCGTCGAACTGGGATTCCAGGTCGCGGTCTCTAGAGGTGCCCAGCCGGCCGTAGGCGGCGTCACCGGTGAAGAAAACCAGGTCTGGGCGCAGCCCGTGGCGTTCCTCCAGCTTGCGCAGATCGTCTCGCAGAGAGGCCAACACCTGGTCAGCGTCGTAGCCCGTCATCGACGGGCAGCAATGGAGATCGGAAAGATGGAGCCAGGTGATCGTCTTTGCCATAATGTGGCTCTGACTCGTCTTGCTGAGCGCTAATGCTCGTTATTGAACCTCTCGAGTCCCGTTCTTCATGCAGAGAGGAATCTCTGCTTCACCTGCTCATGGAAAAGGACACGCCCTTCGTCCGCGGCGCGGAGGCCGGCCTCGATCTTCTGCCGGACGTAGAGCTTGTACATCAGGTCGTCCCAGGTGGCGTCTTCCGGGAGATCCTCGATCACCTTGCGGGCCTCTTCTTTGATCGCGCTCACGTATCCTCCTTTGAGGAAGTCGCGTCTCATTGTAACCGAGAGGCCCCTCACCCCTCCAGAATCCCGTCCGCCACCCGCCGCTCGTTCGCCAGCTTCAGCTCCAGCGCCTCGACGCCGGCCTCGTCGATCAGCTCGGCCAGCTCCAGGAGCTCGCCGCGCAGATTCTCCGGCAGGCTCTCCTCTCCCCAGATGCGGATCACC
>Ga0126309_10000254_pt1 | contig 18343 bp, 16 predicted proteins | sample Plot56_FD_92541 | JGI IMG/M metagenome (GOLD analysis project Ga0126309, IMG submission 92541) | Serpentine soil microbial communities from UC McLaughlin Reserve, CA, USA - Plot56 | ecosystem: Environmental > Terrestrial > Soil > Grasslands | place: USA: UC McLaughlin Reserve, Lake County...
CGCCAAGAACTCCGGGCAGTTCGAGCGGACGCTGATCATCGCGGACGAGGGCGCCTACGTCTCCTATCTGGAGGGGTGCACGGCGCCGATGCGCGACGAGAACCAGCTCCATGCCGCGGTCGTCGAGCTCGTCGCCCTGGAGGGCGCGCAGATCAAGTACTCGACCGTGCAGAACTGGTACCCGGGTGACGAGAACGGCAAGGGCGGCATCTACAACTTCGTGACCAAGCGCGGCAAGTGCGACGCGCGCGCGAAGATCTCCTGGACGCAGGTGGAGACCGGCTCGGCGATCACCTGGAAGTATCCCAGCGTGATCTTGAAAGGCGAGGGCTCGATCGGCGAGTTCTACTCGGTCGCCCTGACCAAGGGGTGGCAGCAGGCCGACACCGGGACGAAGATGATCCACATCGGCAAGAACACGCGGAGCACGATCGTCTCCAAGGGCATCTCGGCCGGCCACGGCCAGAACACCTACCGCGGCCAGGTGAAGATCCTCAAGGGAGCGGATGGCGCCCGCAACTTCTCGCAGTGCGACTCGATGCTGATCGGCGACCAGTGCGGCGCCCATACGTTCCCGTACATCGACGTGCAGAACCCGACGGCGCGCATGGAGCACGAGGCGACGACCTCGAAGATCGGCGAGGACCAGATCTTCTACTGCAACCAGCGCGGCATCGCCACCGAGGACGCGGTCTCGATGATCGTCAACGGCTTCTGCAAGGAGGTCTTCCGCGAGCTCCCCATGGAGTTCGCCGTCGAGGCCCAGAAGCTGCTCGCCGTGAACCTCGAGGGGAGCGTCGGCTGAGCCCCCTGCAAAAATGACAATCCTTATCTGATACCGGAAGAGAGAGATGCTGAAGATCAAGAACCTGCACGCGTCGGTGGACGGCAACGAGATCCTGCGCGGAATCGACCTGGAGGTCGGCAGCGGCGAGGTGCACGCGATCATGGGGCCGAACGGCTCCGGCAAGAGCACGCTGGCCCGGGTGCTGGCCGGCGAGGAGAGCTACGAGGTGACCGCCGGCGAGGTCCTCTTCGACGGCAAGGACCTCCTGGAGATGGACCCGGAGGACCGGGCGCGCGAGGGCGTGTTCATGGCGTTCCAATACCCGGTGGAGATCCCGGGAGTGAGCAACACCTACTTCCTGAAGGCGGCGCTCAACGCCGTGCGCAAGCACCGCGGGCTCCCCGAGATGGACGCCCTGGAGTTCCTCACCGTGGTGCGCCAGAAGATGAAGCTGGTCCAGATGGACGACTCGCTGCTCAACCGGCCGGTCAACGAGGGGTTCTCGGGCGGCGAGAAGAAGCGCAACGAGATCTTCCACATGGCGGTCCTGGAGCCGCGGCTGGCGATCCTCGACGAGACGGATTCGGGGCTCGACATCGACGCCCTGCGCATTGTCGCGGAAGGGGTCAACGTCCTGCGCGGCGCGGCGCGCAGCTTCCTGCTGATCACCCACTACCAGCGGCTGCTCAACTACATCGTGCCGGACTATGTCCACGTCCTGGTCGACGGCCGGATCGTCCGCTCGGGCGGCAAGGAGCTGGCCCTGGAGTTGGAGGAGAAGGGCTACGCCTGGCTGGAGCGGGAGGTGGCGCAGGTCACCCCGGTGGGAGCGTGAGGAGAGCGCCATGGCTGTGATGGAGACTCCCGTCGCCCGTGCGAGCGAGACGACCCTCCCCTGGCTGGCCGAGCACGAGCGCTTCCTGCGCGCGCTGCCGGCCGGCGAGCCCGCCCCGCTCCAGGCCCTGCGCCGGCTCGGGATCGAGCGCTTCGCCACCCTCGGCTTCCCGACCCTGCGGCAGGAGGAGTGGCGCTTCACCAACGTCGCGCCGATCGCGCGCGGCACCTTCGTCCGTCCGGAGAGCGATCCCAATGCGGCCGATCCGGCGCGCCTCTCGGTGCTGAAGCTCGACACCTCCGCCCGGCTCGTGTTCGTCGACGGCCGCTTCTCGGCGCAGTTGTCACAAATCGACGAGCTGCCGGCCGGCACCCTCGTGACGAGCCTCGCCGAGGCTCTCGCGCGCACTCCGGACCAGGTCCTCCCCTGGCTCGGCCAGCTCGCGACCATCGGCGATCATCCGTTCGTCGCGCTCAACACGGCGTTTCTCCAGGACGGCGCGTTCGTCTCGGTGCCGCGCGGCGCGGTGATCGAGAAGCCGATCCACCTCCTGTTCCTGTCCTCCGGCGAGGCGGACCGGCCGACGTTCTCCTTCCCGCGCAACCTGATCGTGGCGGGCGAGAACAGCCACATGACGCTGGTGGAGACCTACACCGGCGAGGGCGTCTACCTGTGCTGCCCGGTCACCGAGATGGTCGCCGGGCCGGCCTCGGTGGTCGACCACTACAAGCTGCAACGGGAAAGCCGCGACGCGTTCCACCTCGCCACCTTCCAGATCGAGGGGCAGCGGAGCGCGACGCCTTCGTCCCACTCCATCTCGATCGGCGGCGGCCTGGTGCGCAACGACGTCAACGCCGTGCTGAACGGCGAGGGGATCGACTGTATCCTGAACGGCCTCTACCTGGCCGACGGGCGGCAGCTCGTCGACAACCACATGCGGGTGGAGCACGCCAAGCCCCACTGCGGCAGCCACGAGCTGTACAAGGGGATCCTCGACGGCAAGGCGCGCGCGGTGTTCAACGGGCTGATCCACGTCCACAAGGGGGCCCAGAAGACCGACGCCAAGCAGTCGAACCGCAACCTCCTGCTGTCGCCGGAGGCGATCGCCAACTCGAACCCGCAGCTCGAAATCTTCGCCGACGACGTCAAGTGCACCCACGGCTCGACGGTCGGTCAGCTCGACGACGACGCGGTCTTCTATCTGCGCTCGCGCGGCATCGGCGCCGAGGCGGCGCGGAGCATCCTGACCTACGCCTTCGCCAGCGATATCGTGGAGCGGATCCGGCTGGAGCCGGTGCGGCGCGACCTCGAAGAGTTCCTGTTCACCCGTCTGCCCCAGGGCGAGGTCGTCCGGCAGGCCGTCTAGGAGGTGTCTTCATGTCCCTGGCGGCAGTCATCTCCAGAGCGGACCGGGCGGACGCGCACGGCTCGCCGCCTCTCGCACCCGGGTATGACCTCGCCCGGGTGCGCGCCGACTTTCCGATCCTCGCCCAGCCCATCCACGGGCATCCGCTCGTCTACCTGGACAACGCGGCGACCACCCAGAAGCCGCGGGCCGTGCTCGATGCTCTCGCCTCGGTGTATGAAACCTCCTACGCCAACGTCGGGCGGGGCGTCCACACGCTGACGCAGCGCGCCACCGAGGCCTACGAGAGCGCCCGCGGCACCGTGCAGCGCTTCCTCGGCGCGGCGCGCCCGGAGGAGATCGTCTTCCTCCGCGGCACCAGCGAGGCGATCAATCTGGTGGCGCAGAGCTGGGGGCGGCAGAACGTGGGGGCGGGCGACGAGATCCTGATCACGGCGCTGGAGCATCATTCCAACATCCTCCCCTGGCAGATGCTCTGCGCCGAGCGCGGCGCCCGCTTGCGGGTGGCGCCGGTGGACGACCGCGGCGCGGTGATCCTCCCGGAGCTGGAGCGGCTCCTCTCAGAGCGCACCCGGCTGGTGGCGGTGGCCCACGTCTCGAACGCGCTGGGCACGATCCTGCCGGTGCGCGAGATCGCGGAGCTGGCGCACGCGCACGGGGCGGTGGTCCTGGTCGATGGCGCGCAGGGGGCGCCGCACCTGGAGGTCGACGTCCAGGAGCTGGGCTGCGACTTCTACGCCTTCTCCGGGCACAAGGTCTACGGTCCGAGCGGCATCGGCGCGCTCTGGGGACGAATGGACCTGCTGGAGGCGATGCCGCCATGGCAGGGGGGCGGCGGCATGGTGGTGCGGGTGACGTTCGAGAAGACCACCTACCTGCCGCCGCCGCATCGCTTCGAGGCCGGCACGCCGTTCATCGAGGGGGCCGTGGCCCTGGCCGCGGCGCTCGACTACATGACCGGGATCGGACGGTCCGCGATCGCCGCCTGGGAGGCGGAGCTGCTGGCTCTGGCCACCGAGCGGCTCATCGAGATCCCGGGCGTGCGGCTGATCGGCACCTCTCCGCACAAGGCCGCGGTGATCTCCTTCGTCCTGGAGGGCGTCCACCCGCACGACGTGGGGACGATCCTCGACCAGGAGGGGATCGCGGTGCGCGCCGGCCACCATTGCGCGCAGCCGGTGATGGAGCGTTTCGGGGTGCCGGCCACCTCGCGCGCCTCGTTCGGGCTCTACAACATACCAGAAGAAGTAGAGGCTCTCGCGGCCGGCCTGCGCCGGGTCCGGGAGATCTTCTCGTAGGACGGAGACGAGCGACGGATGAGCGACAACCTGCGCGACCTCTATCAAGAGGTCATCCTCGACCACAACCGGCGGCCCCGCAATTTCGGGCCGCTGCCGGACGCCAACCGGACCGCCGAAGGGCACAATCCGCTCTGCGGCGACCGGGTCGTGGTGCAACTCCAGATCGAGAACGGCCGCGTCCAGGGCATTTCCTTCCAGGGGTCCGGCTGCGCGATCTCGACGGCGTCGGCATCGCTGATGACCGAGGCGCTGCGCGGCAAGACCGTGGAGGAGGCCCACGCGCTGTTTCACGTCTTCCACGACCTGCTCACCCGTGGCGGCGGCGATCCCGCGGAGCTGGGAAAGCTCGCGGTCTTCTCGGGGGTCCGCGAGTTCCCGATCCGCGTCAAGTGCGCCACCCTCCCCTGGCACACCCTCGCGGCGGCCCTCGAACAGCAAGACCAGCCTGTCTCGACGGAATGACAGCTGGACTGACTTCTTCCTTCTTTCCAGGAGACCGCCATGGCTGATCCGAACCAGGACGCGCAGAGCCCCGACGACATCGAGAACGGGATCGTCGAGGCGCTGAAGACCGTCTACGATCCCGAGATCCCGGTCAACATCTACGAGCTCGGGCTGATCTACGACGTCGACCTGCAGGCGGACGGCCTGGTCCATATCAAGATGACGCTGACCTCCCCCGCCTGCCCGGTGGCCGGCTCGCTCCCCGGCGAGGTGCAGGCGAAGATCGAGGGCGTACCCGGTGTCTCCGCGGCCGAGATCGAGCTGGTCTGGGACCCGGTCTGGAACCCCTCGATGATGTCGGAAGCGGCCCGCCTCCAGCTCGGCATGTTCTGAGATCCTTCTGTGGCTCCGCCCCCGACCCTGGACCGGAATCTGCATAAGCGAAGGGGGAGCCGGGGCACACGACAGATGCCCGGATCTCTCGGGCTTCATGCCCGAGAGCGGAGAGGGAACAGCGCTTATGCGGACACAAAACAACAGTCACGCGGCAGTACGTCCGATCGAGGAGCCGTTGCAGCTCGACGTGCCGGAGGAAGATCCGAAGTCGCCTTCCGAGACGCACCGGCTGCTGCGGCAGAGCGAGGAGATGTCGGCCCAGCTGCAGAGCATGGAGGCCATGGGCCGCCTGGCGGGAGGCATCGCGCATGTCTTCAACAACCTCCTGACCGCCATCTCTTGCGAGACCGAGCTCGCCCTGCTCCGGCTGCAACCGGACGATCCTGCGCGCAAGCACCTGCGCGAGATCGAGCGCGTCGGTGAGCGGGGGGCGGCTCTCGCGCGCCAGCTCCTGGCGTTCAGCGGCCGGCAGGTGTTGCAGCCGAAGCTCCTTCAGCTCAACTCGGTGCTGACGAATCTCGACGACAAGCTGCGGCGGGTCCTGGGGGACGCCATCGAGCTGCGGGTGGAGCTCGATCCCGATCTCGACCGCGTCAAGATCGACCCCGCGCAGATGGAGCAGGTGGTCCTCAACCTGATCTCCAACGCCCGGGACGTCCTGCCCCAGGGCGGGACGGTGAGGATCGAGACGAAGATGATCGAGGTCCGGCCGGGAATGGATCACCCGCTCCGGTTCTCACCGGGGCGTTACGTACAGCTCAAGGTGACCGACACCGGTCCGGGCATGGCCGAGGAGGTGCGGCGGCGAGTGTTCGAGCCGTTCTTCTCCACCAAGCAGGGGACCGAGATCACCGGCCTGGGGCTCTCGACGACCTACGGGATCGTGATCCAGAGCGGTGGCCACATCGTGGCGGACAGCGAGTTGGGCCAGGGAACGCGCTTCGTCGTGTTCCTGCCCAGCGCCGAGCCGGTGGACGATTCCGAGACCGGGGACGGGATCTCGCGCAAGCGCCCCTGGGAGACGATCCTGCTCGTCGAGGACGAGGAGAACGTGCGGCGGCCACTCCTCGAGATCCTCACAGCGCACGGCTACAACGTGCTGGAGGCGGCGGACGCCGCGCAGGCCCTGGAGATCAGCAAGAAGCACCCGGGGCCGATCCATCTGATGGTGACCGACATCCTGATGGGCAGCATGAGCGGCGTCGAGCTCGCCGAGCAGCTCAGCTACGACCGCGCCGGCATGAAAGTCCTCTTCGCCACCGGCTACCCCGCCGGCCTCGCCGAGGTCCCGAGCCTCTCGCAGGTCGACGCGCCGCTGCTCAAGAAGCCGTTCAGCGGGCGCGACCTGTCGGCGAAGGTGCGCGAGGTGCTGGAGGGGGATTGAGGCGCGTCGCCCTCCCAGAATTTTTCCAAGCTCCCTCGCCTAAGCCTTTGGGCGAGGGAAGTCAGTACACTTCGTCGTGGCTGCCCACCGTCTCCAGAAGAACGATTCTTCGTGCTCAACAAAGCTGAACAGGATCCGGAGGTCGTAACCGGCGCTACAGGCCCAAGTATGCTCCAGCTTCCCCTTTAGCTTGTGAGTGCGAAGCCTGGAATCAAAGGCATCTTCGCCGAGAAGCTCCAAGGCGACTCTCAGGTCCTCAGCCAAGGAAGTGTTCTTCTTGACGAGTCGGCGCGCCGCCCGCAGGAAGGCGGGAGAAGGCAGGAGCAGCCGTTTCACGAGAAAATGTCGTGGAGGATCTCGTCCGGCGTTGCAGGAAGGCAGCGCCCGGCCTGGAAGTCGCGCCGAGCTTCCTGAACCTCCTCAGCCAACTCGTCCCGTCGGTGCTCGATGAGTCTACGACGTACGATCTCGACGAGCTCGGCCTGCTCCTCAAACGGCAATTCGTCGACAGCATCCAGGAGTTCTGCGAATCGCATCCGTTTCTTCTCCCTCAGTGCACGTGCAGTATAGCGCCTCCGTGCGGGAGCCCGGGAACCGCGGCAGCTCGGCGTGTACGGTCCGGGATAGCGACAAACCGGCGGAGTTAACCGTTAACGGGACGAGATAGCCACTAACTCGACGAGTTAACGGCTATCTCGGCCGAGTTAACCGTTAACCGGACCGGTTAGCGGTAAACCGGGCGAGTTAACGGCTATTCGCGGCCGTTTAGCCGCTAACGGGCCCGGTTAACGGTGAAACGGCGCGGCTCAGCGCTCAAAATTTTGAGAGGCGTTCCCCTTTCCCGCTTCGCGGGGGAGAGGTCAGGGGAGGGGACTCTCCTCCATCCCCGCCAGATACAGCGCGTTCCACAGCAGCTTGAAAGTTCGGTGTGGCTGCGCCCGGTGCTGGGCGCGGAAGCCGATGAGGACCACCCTCCCCTTGCCGGCCTGGAAGTCGACCACCGCGGCCTTCTTCTCCAGGCGCTCGGCGCCTTTCAGATAGCCGCTGATCAGGATGTCCTCGGCGGCTTCCGGGTAGGAGGCGACGACGCGGCGGCTGAAGCGGGCGTTGGGCGGGCTCGTCTGAAAGGCGGGTGAATCGGCGAAGTAGGCGGCCTCCTCGGACCGCATCCCGTGGCTCAGCGGGTGCTCCGGATCGAGCCGGATGCGCAGCATGGAGCCGGGAGCGTGGAAATCTTTGGTGGTGACCCGCTCCAGGACGTTGCGCACCGGCAGCCCGAGGAGACGGATCACATAGTCGGCCGATTCGTCGAGGGCGACGAGGGTGCCGCCCTCCTCGACCCACTTCTTGAGCTTCTCTCCCCCATCCGCACCGATCCCGCCGGCATACGGCGCCGGCAGCGGATCCCAGACGCGCCGAGCCTCTTCGGAGACGGGCTCGCCCTTCTCGAGGATGTCCGCCCCCTCGGACGGCAGCAGGATCACGTCCACCTTGCCCCGGAAGGTCCCCTTTTTCAGGGCCTCGTTGTCCAGGTTCTCGAACGGGAAGCGGTACTGCTCCAGCAGGAAGCGGGTCCACCCCTCGTCGAGGTTCGCCACCCAGGGCTTGTAGAGGCCGATCCGGGCCGGGCGCATCCGCCAGGCCGAGCCCGTGGGAGCCTGCGCCAGGGGCCGGATCTCCACGCGGGCTTCGCGCGAGATCCGGCCGAGCTCCTCGGGCATCACCGACCCGGCCGGCAGCCAGAAGTCGCCCGGTCCGCTCGCGTCGCCAAGCTCCGCGACCGGGCTCTTCAGCCACCAGACCTGGTGCTTGCCGGCGAGCAGCTCGTTGACCGCCGTAAAGGAGGTGTCGGCGCGGTGGGAGATCAGCCAGCCGCCGGCACTGGCACCCGCTGAGACGTCTCCGCCCGGCCAGACCGGCTCGCGGACATCGGCGAGGCGCGCCGGGCTGCCGTCCATCCCGGTGAACGGGCCGTCCGACTCGACGACTTCCACCCCCAGGGAGATCGGGAGCGACCAGGAGGTCACGTCATACGGTGCCAGGATCTCCCCTCCTTCGGAGGCGACCACCTCCGGATAGCGCTGCGGGCGGAGCATGGTCAGGAGGAACTGCCGGTAGGGCTGCGCCGCGGGGATGACGTAGCTGCCCGCCGGGAAGATCTCCCGGCCGGCGACGACCGGTGCGTCGGTCCGCTGCACCTGGACGCCGTGCCGCAGCATCAGGTCGACGAGGAGAGGCGCCGTCAGCGGATCGTGCTGGCTGGCGGGGATGACCCAGGCGCGGGGGCTCTCGGTGCGGCCGCGCTCGGTCGCCTCGCGGGCCATCCGCCAGAAGTTGGTGAGGAGATCCGCGCGGTTCTCGGCCCCCGATTCCAGGAAGCTGCGCGTGGCGATCAGCTCGTACTCGACGATGTCGCGCAGCCGCCACCAGCCGCCCGGCCAGGGCGACGGGAAGTTGGACTGGCGCTGGTACTCGACGAGCCCTTTGACCCCGCCGCGCAGCTCGCCGGGCTCGATCCACATCGGCGTGGCGATGTCGGCGCTCGCCACCTCGGTGAGGAGGCCGGTGACGTTCTTCCACCAGGCCGTGTTGCGGGTGCCGCCGGGCCAGTAGCTGTCGAAGATCATGTTGCTGCCGACGCCGAGCTTCCCCCCCTCCTCCAGGCGCAGGCTCATGTTGGTCCCCAGCATGTCGGCCTGCCGGAAGATCAGGGAATGGACCTCCGCGGCGAGGGGGTCGGCCTGCGGCGGCACGAACATGCGCGGGCCGGTCGAGCCCATCTGGTGCTCGTCCAGGAAGATCTGGGGGAACCAGCGGTGATAGAGGACCTGGTTGACCGCCTGGGACTCCTTCTGCGTCAGCATGTAGAAGTCGCGGTTGTTGTCGTGCCCGACGTAGGGGTGGTAGAGCCAGGGCATCGGTCCGCCTTCGTACGGCGTACCGAGGTTCTTGTTGTACCAGTCGACGACCATCACCTGGCCGTCCGGGTTGATCGAGGGCATGAGAAGCAGGATGGCGTCGTCCAGCCAGGAGAGCAGCTCCGAGTCCTCTGTCGTCGCGACGTCGTGGACGAATTCCAGGGCCATCTGGGTGGAGCCGACCTCGGTCGAGTGGATCGAGCAGGTGACCAGGGCGATCGTCTTCCCCTCGGCGATCAGCGCCTTGGCTTCCGCCTCGGAGAGGCCGTCGGGGAAGGCCAGGCGGCGGGAGATCTCGCGGTAGCGCTCCAGGTTCCCCTGGTTGGCCGCGGAGGTCAGGACGACCAGCGGCATGTCGTTGCCGAGCGTCGAGGTTCCCGCCGACTCGATCGAGACCCGGTCCGAGGCGGCATCGACCGCCCGCAGGTACTCCACGACCTTGGGCCAGGGGGCGAGCTTGCGGTCCTCCCCGACCCGGTGGCCGAGAAACGCCTCGGGCGTGGGGATCTCCGCGGCGCGGACAGCGCCGGCAGAGGCCAGACATGCAACAATGAAGGCGGACGGGAGGACGGAGCGGCAGCGCATGAGATCTCCTTTTCGGCTCGCGGGCGCGAGTCTACCGCAGCGGGCATGGCAGACGGCTTGCTTTTGTTCTAGAGAGAGCGCATCCACTTTTCGGATGGCTGTGAAATGGAACCAAGATGAAATCGATCCGCAGAATCGTGCTGGCGGGCGCTCTGCTGACGCTGCTGACTCCGGCCCTGGGCACCACGGGCGAAGGGAGCCCTGTCGCCCTCGACGAGCAGTTCCAGTACCGCTGGCAGCTCAAAAATTTCGTGGGGGCCATCGCGGGCCTGTTTCTGCCCAACCAGGGAGAGGGCTCGCTCAGCTTCAAGACGATCAACGGCCACCTCCGCAGCGAGCTCATGATCACCTCGAGCCAAGGTCATCAGGGAGAGTATTTCCGCTATGGCTCGGAGATCGACAAAAAGACTCTGCAGCCGATCCGGGCCTGGAGCGCCTACTCTTGGCGGGGGGAGTCGAAGTCGAAGAGCGAAGAGATCGAGAAACAGGGCGTGCTCGACGTGGCCGCCGGCATCTTCGCCATCCGGAGCAATCCGCCGACCAAGACCCGGCGGATGGAGATCTGGTCGGACGGTAAGATCTACCCGGTCGTCGTCATCCCGCTCGAGACGGAGATGCGGAAGCTCCCGGGAGGGAGGATCAAGGCACGGCATTACTCCATCCGGGGGGTATCGCTCCCCGGCCGCCACAAGTGGAAGGGAAAGATGGACCTCTGGCTCAGCACCGACGCGGCGGCCACGCCCGTGGAGATCCTCATCTCCCGGAACCTGGCGGACGTACGGATGGAGCTGAAGTCCCGGCCGTAGGCGCCCCGGTCTGACCGCCGGAGCGTCTCTTTCGACATTTGATCAGCGAGAGGAGGAGAGCATGGATCGGAAGAAGCTCGTAGCGGCAGTCGCGGTGATGTCAGTTTTGTCTCTGGCCGGCTGCAAGAAGGACCGGAACATCGAATCCGACGCGGCCGGCGAAAGCGGCGCCGGCCAGCCTACGCTCAACACCACGGCCCCGGCTCCCGAGCCCGAGCAGGCCCCGGCGCTGGAGACGGCGACGGCGACCCTGCAAGGCGCGCCGACGGATACTGATTTCAAGGGCACCATCACCTTCACCCCGGAGGGGAACGGCGTCCGGATCGTGGCCCACCTCGAAGGGGTGGATCAGGACGGCGACCACGGGTTCCACGTGCACCAGACCGGCGAATGCACCCACGGCGAGGGGGACAAGCACTTCACCTCGGCCGGCGGCCACTTCAATCCGGCCAACACGGAGCATGCCTGCCCGCCGACCGAGCCGCGCCACGCGGGCGACCTCGGGAACATCCCGGTGACGGGCGGCACCGGGCATCTGGAGACCACCTCGAACCTGCTTTCGCTCTCCGGCCCCAACTCGGTGGTGGGCAAGGCGATCATCCTGCATGCCAAAGCGGACGACTGCAAGACGCAGCCGACCGGCGACGCCGGCGACCGCCTCGCCTGCGGCGTGATCACGATGGGCAACGCCGACGTCGCGGCGAATGGCCAGCAGTAGGCTCTCCATTCTCCTGGCGGCCCTGGCCCTCCTCGCGGGGGCCGGGGCCGCGTGCGTTCGCGACGGCGGGGCCGACCCGAGCCTAGCCGGCTGGACGCCCGCCGATCCCCCGGCCGCTCCCGGCGCGATGGCCCCCAGCCTGACGTCCACGGTGGACGGCCTGCTCCTCACCTGGCTCGAGCCGGGGCCGGCGGGCCGCGGCGGCGCCGAAACCCAGTCGCATGCCCTCCGCGTCTCCCGGCTCCGGGACGGCCGCTGGTCGACCCCGGTCTCGATCGCCGCGGGGGACGACTTCTTCGCCAACTGGGCCGACTTCCCGGCCGCGGCGCAGGCGCCGGATGGCTCGCTCACAGCCCACTGGCTGGCCAAGACCGGGGGCGACACCTACGCCTACGGCATCTTCCTGGCCCGCTCGACCAACAGCGGCGCCACCTGGAGCCCGGCCGGGCTCCTCCACTCCGACCGCATCCCCGCCGAGCACGGCTTCGTCTCCTGGGTCCCCGAGGGAACCGGGCTGCGGGCCGTCTGGCTCGACGGACGCGAGACGGTGAAGGAAGGTCCCATGACGCTCCGCACCGGGCTCGTCGGCAAGGCGGGGTCCGAGGAAGTCCTCGACGCGCGCGTCTGCGACTGCTGCCAGACCGACGCCGCGCTGACCGCCGACGGCCCGATCGTGGCGTTCCGCGACCGCTCCGACAAAGAGATCCGGGACATTTACGTGGTGCGGAAGACGGCGGCGGGCTGGAGCGCTCCCGTGCCGGTCCACCGGGACAATTGGGAGATCCCCGGCTGTCCGGTGAACGGTCCGGCGGTGGCCGCGGCGGGGCGGCGGGTGGCCGTCGCCTGGTTCACCGGCGCGCCGCCGGCGGGTCCGCGGGTCCAACTCGCCTTTTCGGAGGATGGCGGCCAACAGTTTGGCGCGCCGGTCCTGATCGACGGCGAGAAGCCGCTCGGCCGGGTCGACCTGCAACTGGATGCCCAGGGGGATGCGATCGTGAGCTGGCTCGCCTTCCAGGAGAAGGGGGCCGCCGTCCGCCTGCGGCGCGTCAGCCCCAAGGGAGCCGCCGGCGCCCCGGTGACGATCGCCGCCACCAGCGCCGCCCGCTCGGCCGGCTTCCCGCGCTCCGCGGTCTCCGGAGACCGCCTCTGGCTCGCCTGGGTCGAGGACGCGCCGGGCGAAGGGGCTTCGCGGGTGCGGGCGGCGAGCCTGCCGCTCGCGGCGGTGCGCCCCCACCCCTGACCCCTCCCCCGCGGAGCGGGAGAGGGGAAGAAGACGAAGAAGACAAGGGTCAATTTTTTCGGGTTGGGTGGGGGCGCCCTCTCCCGCTCCGCGGGGGAGGGTCGGGGTGGGGGCCTCAGGTCACCTCCACCCACTCCAGCGTCACGTCCTCCCCGAGGATCCGCCCGGCGAGCTGGTGGAACTTCTCCCCCGCGTCGGTCACACAGACGTGGTGCTCCGGCGTATGGAGGGTCGCCGCCTCGATCCCCCCTGCGGCGAGACCGGCGGCCACCACCTCGGCCACGGCCTCGGCCGAGTCCACCAGCATCACGTCCGGCCCGGCCACGCGCCGCAGCACGGGCACGAGGAGCGGGTAGTGCGTGCAGCCGAGGACCAGGGTGTCGACCCCGGCGTCCAAGAGCGGCCGGAGATAGCGCACGGCGATCTGCTCGGTGATCGGATCGTCGTGCCACCCCTCCTCGACCAGTGGGACGAAGAGCGGGCAGGGCTGGCTCAGGATCTCCAACTCCGGCCGGATGGCGCGGAGGGCCTGCGGATAGGCGTCCGAGCGGACCGTCGCATCGGTGGCGATGATTCCGACCCGGCCCCGGCTGACAGCCGCCGCCTTGCGTGCCCCGGGCTCGATCACGCCCCAGGTGGGAATCTTCAGATGGTGCTCGGGATCGAGCTGAGGGAGGGCGAGAGCCGAGGCCGTGTTGCAGGCCACCACCACCGCCTTGACCCCACGCTCAGTGAGGAACTCGATGTTGCGCCGCGTGTAGCGCGTGACCGTATCGGGAGACTTGCTGCCGTAGGGGAGGCGGGCCGTGTCCCCGAGGTAAAGGATCGACTCCCGCGGCAGCCGGCGGCGGAGCGCGGCGGCGACCGTGAGGCCGCCGACCCCTGAATCGAAGACCCCGATCGCGTCCAAATCAACCTTCCATCAGCGGGTGCGCAGCGATGCCAGCGGGACGAGAGGCCGGCTGGTGTCCAGATGGCCGGCGAACGTGGTCCGCTGCAGGCCGTTCCAGAGCAGAGCCACCCGCCGCGCCTCGGGCACGTTCGTGGTGATCGAGTTGACCAGGCTGTAGACGCGCTGCAGTTCCTCGGTCGACCCGGACGGGGGCGGGTCTTCGTGCCCATCCCACACCAGGTTCACGTAGGCCGTCCCTTCCTTGGAGAGCTGGATGCCGGCGAGCGCGACGCCTTCCGGGAAGAGACGGACGCCGTCGGGCCGGGGCGCCAGGAGCGTCTCCGCGATCCGGCGGATGCGATCCTTGGGAGCGGAGGTCACCTGCAGCTCGCGGCGCTCGACGCGGAGCCCGATCCCGTCCGGCACCCAGAGCTCGAACGGCACCGGCGCCGGCTTGGCGTCGATTGCGGCCGGTCCTCCCTCCGATCCGCCGCTGTCACGCCCCTGGAGCCACCACCAGAGCGCGCCCCCGGCCAGCAGGGCCAGCGCGAGGCCCAGGATGAATGCCGCCGCGCGCCGGTTCATCGTCTCCCCGGCGACCGAGGCTGCGGCGGACGGGTGGCCCCGGCAGGTCCGGGGGAGGGCTGTGCCGGCGCGGGCTGCGCCGGTTGGGCTGGTTGACCGGCCTGGGGGGGCTCCGGCCGGTTCTCCACCAGCGCCTTGTACCGGCCGATGGCCCGCGTCAGAGACCCGACGAGCTCGGCGCGGTAGGCGGCGTCCTGGAGCTTCTTCTCCTCATCCGGGTTGCTGATGAAGCCGACCTCCACCAGCACCGCCGGCATGGCCGCGCCGTTCAACACGCGGAACGGAGCCTGCTTGACGCCGCGGTCCCGGAGCTGGAGCGTCTGGTTCAGCTCCCCTTGAATCATCGCGGCGAAGCGCTGGCTCTCCAGCAGATGATGGGTCTGGGCGAGATCCCAGAGAATCAGCTCCAGATCCTGCGCCTCGAGCCCGGCCGTCCCTTCCGGGAGAGCCGGCTCGGGCGTGTTCTCGGCCTCCGCCATGCGCGCCGCGTTGGCGTCGGAGGCTTCGGCGCTGAGGAAATAGGTCTCCGCGCCGTGCGCTCCCGCTCCCAGGGACGAGTTCAGATGGAGCGAGATGAACAGGTCGGCCTTGTTCTGATTGGCGATCGCCGTCCGCGCGTCGAGCGGCAGAGTGGCGTCCTCATTGCGGGTGAGCACGACGCGCACGCCGAGGTGCGACTCCAGGCGCCCCTCGAGCTCGCGGGCGATGGTGAGCGTCAGCTCCTTCTCCTGCACGCCGCTCGGGCCGATGGCGCCGCTCTCGCTGCCGCCGTGGCCGGGGTCGAGCACGATCGTGCGGACACCGGGCGCCTGCTCGGGCGCCGCCGGGCCGGGTGCCACGGGGGCGGGCGCCTGCGCCGGGAGGTGCACGTCGAAAACGATCCGGAAGGGGTTCTCCAGCACGTAGCTGGAGGCCTGCGCTCCCGCAGCGAGCTGGATGCGCACCTGCTCAGGGGAGATGGTCACGCCCTGGACCAGGGGATCCGTCACCACCGGCGGCGCAGGCGGCGGCGCCAGGCGGTCGCCCATCATCTGCACGTCGACCTGTCCGGGCTGCCGCAGGACCTGATAGCGCGGCGCCTCCGGGAACTGCAGCACCACCGTGGTCATCCCCTGCAGGTGGACCACGTCGAGCAGCACCGGGATCTCGCGGGCGGCCCGGCGGGAGATGATGAGCTGCTGCACGCCCGGGCGCCACTCGAAAGCGAAGCCGGCGAGGTCGCCATAGGTCTTCTGGAGGAAATCGAGAGGCACCAGGAGCGTCCCCTCGCCGCGGGTCGGCGGCTGCGAAAGGGAGACGATGTTGTCTCCGACAGTGATGATGGCGCTGCCGACGCCGATCACCACGTCCTTGCCTTCGATCGTCAAGGTGAAGCTCTCCCCCGCCTCGTCCGCTTCGAGCGTCCCGCCGAGATTGTTGACCAGGGCGGCGAGGCCGAAGAGTGGTCCGGTGGGGGCGAGGGTCACCGGCGCCGGCAGGACCGCGCCGTCGAGCAGGACCGTGGGCTGGCGCGGCGCGACCGGAACGGAGGGCGGCTCCGCCCGCTGCGCTTGGGCGGTGACGAGCACCGGCAGGAGGAGGCTGACCAGAGCGAGGAGTCCCAGGAAACGCCTGTCTTTCACGCCGGAGAGGATACCACCGACTCCGCTCCCGCTTCGTCCCGCCTGGGCCCTGCTTGGAAAGGGGGCTCCCGGTGTGGTAATGCTGTGGGCTCACCGTGGCCCACCGGCACGGTGGCTGTCTTCCCATTCCAAGGAGAGGAACCGATGGAGATCCGCCAGTTCCAGGTGGTCGTCCGGGCCAAGAACTTCGACAGCACCTGCCGCTTCTATGGAGAGTCGCTGGCCTTCCCGCGCTTGCAGGCCTGGAACCGCGAGGACGAGCGGGGTGCGCTCTTCCAGGCCGGCGCCGCCGTGATCCAGGTCCTGGGCCGCGGTGCCGCGGCCGAGGGGCCGCGCTCCTGGGACGAGACGTACGACTACGTCGGCCCCAAGCACAAGCTGACGCTCGCCCTGCTCGTCCCCTCGGCCGAGGCCGCTTACCAGGAAGCCCACTTCCGCGACAAGAACATCCCCGGCGGGCTGCGCCGCGACACGGACGGCGCGCTCATCTTCGAGACCCACGATCCCGACGGAGTGAAGGTCATCTTCAAGGAAGGGTGAGGCTCAGCCGATGGCGTCGCTCTCCTTGGTCTCCTGGAGCGGCCGAAAGGGGATCGTCCCTGAAGTGGTCGCGTCCGAAGGGCTCCCCTGGGGGGGCGTCGGCCGCTCTTCCGTCCAGTCCACGCGGTAGACCGGCACCGGCTGGGTCTTCCCCTTGAGTTGCAGCGGCGCGAGCACGTCGACCGGCGGCGGGCTGGTCAGGGATCGATAGAGACACTCGGAGATCAGGACCTCGCCCGGGCTCGCCTCGGCGCAGAGCCGGGCGGCCGTGTTCACCGCGTCGCCGATCACCGTGTACTCCAGCCGGCGCTCGCTGCCGATGTTGCCGGCGAAGACCTCGCCCACGTCGAGCCCGATCCCGATCAAGAGCACCGGCCGCCCCGGGCCGGCCGACTCGCGGTTGAGCCGCTCGAGCCTGCGTTGCATGGCGAGAGCGGCCTGGATGGCGCGGTCTGCGTCGTCCTCGCGCGCCAGCGGCGCACCCCAGAGCGCCATCAGCGCGTCACCGATGAACTTGTCGAGCGTGCCCCCGTGCTCGAAGACGATCTCCACCATCTCGGTGAAATAGCTGGTGAGAAGACTGGCGATCTCGTCCGGGCTCATCCGCTCGGAGAGCGACGTGAAGCCGCGGATGTCCGAGAAGAGGATGGCCACCCGCCGCTTGGCGCCGCCGAGCTGGATCTCTCCCTCCTGGTCCACGATCTGGCGCGCGAGGTCGGGGGCGAAGTAGCGCTGGAAGTTGGAGAGCACCACGGCCTCCCGCCGGACCCGCTCGACGAGCTGGCTGTTCTCGATCGCCATCGAGACCATGCCGGCGAACGCGGTGAGGAACTCCAGGTCCTCCTCGCTGAACGAGTGCGTGGCGCCCAGGTTGTCCAAATAGATGAGGCCGAGCACGCCCTGTCCGCTGAGGAGAGGCGCGCAGAGCGCGCTCTGCACCCGCTGGCGCAGGATCGTCCCCTCGCCGAACCGGGCGTCGGCGGGAACGTTCTCGATGAGGAACGCCACCCGCTCGGCCACCGCGCGGCGGGCGATGACACGCGGCACGTGCCATTCCGCGTCGGGCCGCTCGCCGCGGCTCCGCGAAATCCGCGATATGAGATCCCCGTCCGCTCCCGCGAGCAGGATCGCCACCCGGTCGACGCTCATCACCTGGAAGGCTACGTCCACGACCTTCTCCAGCAGCCGGCCGATCTCGGTCTGCTGCGAGAGCTCCTTGGCGATGTCGAGGAGAAGGTCGAGCTTGCGGGCCTGCCGGTCGAACGCGGACTCGCCCTGGATTTTGAGGAGAGACGCGCCCTGGGGAGCGACCGCGAGGCGCGCGGCGATATCCGCGGCGCCGCGAACCGGCATCTGGCGGAGGATCGTCGCATCCCCGCTCTCCTCGCCGAAGTCCGGCAGCGGAAGCGCCGCTGGCATCTCCTCCACGATGTCGAAATCGACTTTGCCGAAGGCGATCCGCGACCCGGGCGGCGCGAGCGCTTCCCGGATCCGCTCGCCATTGACGAACGTCCCGTTCGTCGAGTCCAGGTCGCGGACGAGAACCGCGCCTTCGAACGGCTCCAGCTCGGCGTGCCGGCGGGAGATCGTCGGATCGGAGAGGGAGAGGTCGCAGGCCACGGCACGGCCCACCAGGAGCGAGCGCCCGTTGGGGAGCACAAGAGAGCGATCTCCGGTGACAGCGACCAGCTTCAAGGGCACGACAGATCTCTCCGGGGGCAAGATGCCCGAGCCTTTACCCTACTACAACGGCGGGGAATACCGTCCGAGGGTTGAAGGTTCAAAAGCGGTGTGTTACGCTTCGCGGCGTTCGATGGACGTCGCATCGGGCATGCCTTGATATTGTGGCGCATTCGTCTAGGGGTCCAGGACGCCGGCCTCTCACGCCGGTAACACGGGTTCGAATCCCGTATGCGCTACCAGC
>Ga0126309_10000255_pt1 | contig 18310 bp, 21 predicted proteins | sample Plot56_FD_92541 | JGI IMG/M metagenome (GOLD analysis project Ga0126309, IMG submission 92541) | Serpentine soil microbial communities from UC McLaughlin Reserve, CA, USA - Plot56 | ecosystem: Environmental > Terrestrial > Soil > Grasslands | place: USA: UC McLaughlin Reserve, Lake County...
AGGACGCCTGCGGATCCGCTGACCGATGAGTTCCGCCTACGCTCGGAGTCGATTCCTTCGACATCGAACGAGGAGGAGCCATGGCGAAGTTGGTAGTGGGCACGTTCGTCACCGTCGACGGCGTGATGCAGGCCCCCGGGGGGCCCGACGAAGACCGCGAAGGCGGGTTCGAGCACGGCGGCTGGCTTCCGCCGCACTTCGACGACGAGCTCGGCGGGTTCATGGGCGGCCTGATGGGCCGTTCCGACGCGCTGCTCCTGGGACGGAAGACCTACGAGATCTTCGCCGCCTACTGGCCCAACGCGGGTGAGGACGATCCGACGGCGCAGAAGTTGAACAGCGTTCCGAAGTACGTGGCCTCGCGGACGCTCCAGACCGTCGACTGGAACAACTCGACTCTGCTGGCCGGCGACGTGGCGCAGGAGGTCGCCGGCCTGAAGGAGCGGCTCGACGGTGAGATCCACGTCACGGGCAGCGGGAACCTTGCTCAGACGCTGCTGAAGAACGACCTCGTCGACGAGTTCGTCCTGATCGTCTTCCCGCTCGTGCTCGGCACGGGGAAGCGCCTGTTCGACGACGGCACGATCCCGCGCGGTCTGCGCCTGACCGATACGCAGACGTTCCCGGTGGGCGTAACGGCCCAGACCTACGAGCGGACCGGCGAGCCGGAGTACGGCACGGTAGGAGGCTAGGCGCGGCCGGCCTTGTGCAGCTGCGAGTAGATCGCGCGCGCGGTCTTCGCGGGGATTCCGGGCACGCCTTCGAGCTCCTCCTGTGAGGCGGCGAGAAACCGCTCCGCGGAGCCGAAGTGACGGAGCAGTGCCCGCCTCCGCGCCGGCCCGACGCCGGGCAGCGTGTCGAAGATCGACTCGCGCGCCTTCGCGTCGCGCCGCTGGCGGTGGAAACCGAGGGCAAAGCGGTGTGCCTCGTCGCGGATTCGCTGCAGCAGCTGGAGCCCAGGCGAGTGCCTCGAGAGGACGATCGGCTCCGACCGGTCCGGCACGTAGACCTCCTCCTCCCGCTTCGCCAGCGAGATCACCGCTACGCGCGGCAGGTCGAACGCCTGCATCGCGCTCAGCGCCGCAGCCAGCTGGCCCTTCCCGCCGTCGATGACGACCAGGTTCGGCACGCCCGCAAAGGACTCGTCGTACTCCTCGTCCGCGACGTCGCGCAGCCGTGCGAACCGCCGCGAGACGACCTCGGACATCGCGGAGAAGTCGTCCGGGCCGCCGTCGAGCCCGCGCACGCCGAACTTCCGGTAGTGCGCCTTCTTGGGCATCGCGTCCTGGAACACGACCATCGAGCCGACCGGCGAATCGGCCTGGATGTTGGAGATGTCGTAGCACTCGATCCGCAGCGGCAGGGCTTCGAGGTTGAGGCACTCCCGTAGCTCCTCGAGCGCCTCGACCCGTCGCGAGCGGGAGCGCTCGGCCGCCGCCTCCTCGTGCTCGATCGCGAGGCGGGCGTTCTGGTCGGCCATCTCCTGCAGCCGCCGTTTTTCGCCGCGTTCCGCCCTCCGCACCTCCACTCGCGCGCCACGGCGTTCCGAGAGGAACTCGGCGAGTGCCTCGGTGTCTCCCGCCTCGGTCGGGACGATGATCTGCGGGGGCACGCTCGGCGTGGAGCCGTAGTACTCGAGCATGAAGGCCTCGAGGACGGTCGCCGCGTCCTGGCCCTCGACGTTCTCGAGGTGGAAGCCGTAGCGGTCGATCAGCCGGCCGTCGCGGAGCGGGAAGACCTGCACGGCTGCGCGGTCGCTCTCGACCGCGAACCCGATGACGTCGATGTCGCCCGTGGCGCGCCGGTCGGCGGCCTGCCGCTCGGCGAGGTGGCGCACCGCGAACAGCCGGTTCCTGTAGCGCGCGGCCTCCTCGAAGCGCTCGTTCTCGGCCGCCTCCTTCATCTTCGCCTCCAGTTGGCGCTGGATCGGGCGCGTCTCGCCCGAGAGGAACTCGATCACGCCGTCGATGATCTCGCCGTACTGCTCCTTCGAGACGTACCCGACGCACGGGGCGAGGCAGCGCTCGATGTGGTAGTCGAGGCACGGAATCCCCGAGTGCCGGCCGGGCTGGGGCCCCTCGCACGGCCGGTACGGGAAGACGCGGTTGAGAACGTCGAGCGTCTCGCGCACCTTCTTCGCGTTCGCGTACGGCCCGAAGTAGACGACCCCGCGCCGGTGCCGCTCACGCGTGAACATCACGCGCGGATAGTCGTCCCCGACGGTCACCGCGATGTAGGGGAACGACTTGTCGTCGCGGAGCTTGACGTTGAAAGGCGGCCGGTGGCGCTTGACGAGGTTCTGCTCGAGGTGGAGCGCCTCGACCTCGTTCGTGGTCACGATCACCTCGAGGTCGGCGATCCGGTCGGGCAGCTGAGCCTGCTGGTACTTGCGGATGCCCTTCTGGAAGTAGCTGCGCACCCGCGGCCGCAGCGACTTCGCCTTGCCGATGTAGAGCACGCGGCCGCGGGCGTCTCGGAAGATGTAGACGCCCGGCTTCGCAGGGAGCGTCTTCAGCTTCTGCTCGAGCTCTGATGTAACGACGGTCACCGTCGCCAGGGTAGTGGCCCTCCAGGGGATGAACGCGGCAACATCACCTGAAGGACCACTAGTGTGCGCGACCCGTGCGCCGCGCCCTGGTCATCGCCGTCGCGTTGCTCGCCCTGGCCGGTTGCGGGGGCGGGGACGACAAGCGCGAGTTCCACGTCGGAGTCGTGGAGGACTCCACCCGTCAGCCCGACGCGGCGGCGGCGCGCGACCGCGTGCAGGCGGTCAAGGACGCGGGCTTCGACGCGATCCGCATCACGTCGATCTGGGCGTCGGGGCAGACCGAGCCGGAACCCGGTGAGCTCGATGTTCTCCGCAACGTCGCGACCGCGTCGAAAGAGCTCGACGTCCGGCTCTTCATCGCCGTCTACCAGGCCGGCAGCGCGACGACGCCGCGCACCGACGAGGCGCGCGGACAGTTCTCCTCCTACGTGGCGTCGCTTGCACGCCGGCTTCCCGTGCGGGACTTCATCATCGGCAACGAGCCGAACCTGAACCGCTTCTGGATGCCGCAGTTCGGACCAAACGGCGAGGACCTGGCCGCCCAGGACTACATGCTGCTCCTCGCCCAGAGCTATGACGCGCTCAAGGAGGTCTCGGAGGACGTGAACGTGATCGGCGGCGCGATCGCCCCGCGCGGCAGCGACCGGCCGGAGCTTCCGCGCGACACCCATTCGCCGACGGCGTTCATTCGCGACCTCGGCGCCGCGTACCGGCAGAGCGGCCGGGACAAGCCGCTGATGGACCTGCTCGCGTACCACCCGTACGAGACGAACTCGAGCGTTCCGCCGGGGAACCCGCATCCCAGCTCGACGACGATGACGCTCGGCGACTACGACCGGCTGGTCACCCTCCTCGGGGAGGCCTTCGACGGCACCGAGCAGGAGGGCGAGGACCTGCCGATCCTCTACACCGAGTTCGGGGTCGAGTCGCGCGTTCCGCCGGACAAGCAGGATCTGTACGAGGGCAAGGAGTTCGCGTCCGTCAAGCCGGTCGACGAGCAGACCCAGGCCGCCCACTACGACAAGGCGATTCGGCTCGCCTACTGTCAGAAGACGGTGATCGGGATCCTGCTCTTCCACGTCTTCGACGAGGTCGACCTGCGCGGCTGGCAGTCGGGCACGCGCTACGTCGACGACACGCCGAAGGCGAGCTACGAGCCGGTCAAGCGCACGGCGGAGGCGGCGCGCCGCGACGACGTGGACTGTGATTCCGAGGGCTAGGCTTTCGGCATGAGCGGCCAGTACGTCGCGTACACGTTCTACCGCGTCGACACTGCCTGGCGGCGGCTCCCGGTCGAGGAGCGCGCGGCGATGAAAGACGGGTTCGCGGACGTCGTCGAGAGCTGGGCGGAGCGCATGGACGCGCTGCGCGCCTACTCGACGGCGGGTGTCCGGCCCGACTCCGACTTCTTCCTCTGGAAGATCACGCAGCGCTACGAAGAGCTCGGTGAGCTCGGCGCCGAACTGAACGCGTCGCCGCTGTCGGGCTGGCTCTCCACGCCGTACTCGTACCTCGCGACCACGAAGCCGTCGCAGTACACGAGCGCGCGGCGGGCGCGGAAGGTCGTCCCGCGAGGTCACCCGTACCTCGTCGTTTACCCCTTCGTGAAGGTGCGCGCCTGGTACGCCCTGCCGGCGGACGAGCGCCAGCGGGCGATGGACGAGCACATCGCGATCGGCGCCCGCTTCGCCACGATCCAGAACCACACCACGTACTCGTTCGGGATCGACGACCAGGAGTTCATGACCGCCTTCGAGTGCGAGGAGCCGGCCGACTTCATGCATCTGATGCTCACGCTGCGCGAGAGCGAGGCGTCGCGCTACACCGAGCGCGACACGCCGATCTTCGTCGGACAGTCGATGCCGATCCGCGAGGCGCTGGACGCCCTCGACGGCGCGCGCGCCCGCGTCGAAGCGCCCTCCTAGCGGACGCTAGACCGAGTAGGAGTGCTGGTCGCGCCAGACGCGGAACATCGCGAAGCCGCAGATGATCAGCACGAGGAAGAACGCCAGCGCGCTGCGGCCCGACGGCCGGGCGACGATGAAGAGGCCGACGTCGACGACGATCAGGACCGCGGCCGCGTAGAACGCTGCCTTTGCCCGGGTCGACCACGTGTCGATGTCGGAGCGCCGCTCGCGCCAGACGAGGTAGACGAAGAACGCAATCGCGAGGAAGAACGCGATCTGCGCGATCAGGAAGAGTGCGGTCAGGGTCGCCTGAAGCTGCAGGATCACGACGACCAGCGCGACAACGGCCACGATCAGCAGGCCCCGGACGAACGAGTTCATCTCGCGAAAGAAGCGCATCACCCAGTCATCAGCGCGCGCACGGCGAGCGCTGCCGCAAGCAGGGTAGCCCCGGCGAACCAGAGCAGCCGGCGTCGAGGCTCGGCGGGCGCATACAGCCACGGGGCCAGCACCGCGCCGAGCGCGAGCGCGCCGTATGCGTAGTGGAGCTCCTGAGACGCGCGGCGGTCGTCAGAGAGCAGCAGCAGCCCGAGCCCCGCCTGGGCGATCAGGACGGTCTGGGCGAGGGCGAGCAGGTGGCCGACGAACGCGCGCGCGTGTCCCCGCCGGTAGCCGTACGCACCCGCGGCCGACGCCGCCACCGCGACCACGATCACCACGTACGCGAGCGCATGGTGCGCGGCCGACACGCCGCGAATCTATAGGCTCGATCCGATGGTCGAGGAAGGCAAGCCCGCACCCGACTTCGAGCTCAAGAGCGACTCCGGAGAGACAGTTCGGCTCTCGGACTTCAGGGGCAAGCCGGTCGTCGTCTACTTCTATCCCAAGGACGACACGCCGGGCTGTACGGCGCAGGCGTGCGGGATCCGGGACAACTTCGACGCCTTCGGCAAGCGAGGGGCCGTCGTCCTCGGCATCAGCCCGGACAACGAGTCGTCGCACGTGAAGTTCAAGGAGAAGTACGGCCTGCCGTTCACGCTGCTGGCGGATCCCGACCACGAGGTTTCCGAACGCTACGGCGTCTGGGGCGAGCGCAAGCTCTACGGCAAGACGTACATGGGCGTCGAGCGCTCGACGTTCCTGGTCGATCCCGAGGGCAACCTCTCGCACGTCATGCGGCGCGTCAAGCCCGACACGCATGTCGACCAGGTGCTTGCCGCTCTTCCTGCCTAGGCGCGGCTCGTTCTAGATCGTCCTGGCGCAGATTGCGCGCAAGTTCTGTATGGTGCGCGCGCCCGTTTCTGAAGAAAACGTGAATTTCGTCCGCGAGGGAGCTTGAAACCGGCTGCGGCCGAGCATCTTCCCTCGACGGCGAAATCGTGCGACCAGGAGGTCCCCCCTCATGCTCCGATTGGCCGCGTTCGTTCTCGTGCTCGTTGCGCTTTCCGGCGCGCCGGCCGCCGCGGCGCCGGTGCTCGTGCCGCAGGCGCCCGGCTCGATCCCTCTCCTCTCGAGCGGACAGGCCTCACCGGCCGCGCTCGAGGTTCTCGGCGGCAGCGTCCTCGAACAGCTCAACCGGACGCGAGCCGCTCACGGGCTGCGTCCGTTGCGCTCCTCGCGCTCGTTGGTGGCCTCGGCCCGTCGCCACTCGGCGCAGATGGGCCGGCGCGGCTTCTTCGCGCACGAGTCGGCCGACGGCACGCCGTTCTGGCGGCGCATCGAGCGCTTCTACGCCGACGACGGCTTTCGCAGCTGGGAGGTGGGTGAGAACATCTTCTGGCAGTCTCCCGCCGGCCTGGCGGCGCTCTCCGTCGTCCGTTCGTGGCTCGCGTCGCCCGGCCATCGCGCCAACATCCTGTCGGGCAGCTGGCGTGAGGCGGGCGTGGGAGCGATCAGCCTCCCGACCGCCCCTGGTGTGTACGGAGGCGCGCCAGTCACGATCGTCACCGTCGACTTCGGCGAGCGACGGCGGTAGGTGAAGGAAGGGGCGCCCAACCGCTGCGGCCCCGGCGGGACGCCCACTGCACTCGTCGGCAGCGCGCGCTCCGAGGTAACCCCTCCTCCGGGTGAGGCTGCAGGTTGGCCCGGTGGCCGAGATCTCGTCGTACGTTTCTACGCGCGGGAACCACGGTTCCCCGGCGCCCCCTCACGGCTCGCGGCGGATTCGGCCGGAATGACCGCGGCTACACTGGGCTTCCGCGCGGATGTGGCGGAATTGGTAGACGCGCACGGTTCAGGTCCGTGTGGGGGCAACCCCGTGGAGGTTCAAGTCCTCTCATCCGCATAGCCAGATCCGGCGGTTTCGTGGCCCGGTCGTGGCCCAAACGTCGCGGCTCGGGAACCTTCGCCGCATCGCGCTGCCGATGCTTAGGGCAGCTCGCAGCTCCCAAAATCGCGGCTGATCAACTGGCCGTTTCGGAAGCGCTCGACGAGCCTGATGCTGTCGGAAACACCCCCGCGACCGACAATGTTGAACATGTGGGTGGCGGTCAGGATCTCGTCGTCGCGCCCGCCGAACCAGATCGCGCCCCTCAGCGAGTAGGCGTTTCCGTCCTCATCGACGAGGCTGACGTGATCGGCCGTGTCCGTGACGGTGAAATGCGTGGTGCCCGAGGCGTCCACGCTCTCGTGCAGTACTTCGTTGATCGCGCCGGACGTGACCGTGTACGTGTGCGTCGGGCAGGCGAACACGGTGCCCGTGACGTCGAAGCTGTCGTGCGTCGTGGCAGCGTCGGCGGCCAAGGGCAGAAGAAGGGAGACTGCAAAGACAAGGAGACCGGCTTGCTTGCGCATCGCGATCCTTTCCCTAGCGGTGTCGCGAGTCTCCTCCCCGCCCTCGACCCCGTCAAGCGATTTGCGCACCCGGGGCCGCGTTCCCAGTCACGCCATAGAATCCGGGCGAGATGACAGCCGGCGATGACATAGAAACCGTGGCCGGCCAGCTGGCCGACCTCACTCGAACGGTGGAGCAGATGGGGAGCCAGCTCAACGAGATGCGAGAGAGCGCTGCCAGCCAGAAAGAGCGCTCAGATGTCCAGCAAGAGCGCATCGACCTCGCGGCACGGGAGCTAGCCGAGGTCAGTGACCGTCTGCAGGCTGCGGCGAACGCGCTCCGAGCATCAATCTGATCACCCCGTCCGGCGGCCGCAGCGCCCTTGGTCGCTTCTGCGTCTTCGATCGTCCTATTCGCCCGGGTTGCAGACGCCGGCCGGCGGATCCGGGCTCGTCTGCGTCCGGCAGCGGTTGTTGCTGTTCCAGCTGTTGGAGCCGTTGTTCGCGGAGTAGGCGTCGAACTGGGTGTTGAAGCGCATCTCGTTGTTGGTGATGGCGTTACCGGCAGCGCCCTCCGCGGTTGCGATCCCTTCGCCGTCGTTGCTGTTCACCTCGTTCCCGACGACCTGGTTGTCGGTCGTCAGGGCGTTGTCGAGGCTGATCCCGCTGTCCGGCGGCGGGGGCGCGAGCACGCCGCTGCCGTTGTGGGTGACCACATTGCCCCGGATCACGTTCTCGCTGGAATTCCTGATCCTGATTCCAGTGTTGAGCGTGAGGTCGGGGTCGCCGCCCGAGTTGTCGTGCACGGAGTTGGAGCTCACGTTGACGCAGCTCGCGACGTTCACCCGGATCCCCGTGGTGTGGTTCTCGACCTCGTTGCCAGCGACGAGGACCGTGCCGTCTGCGCAATGGTTGCCTTCCACGAGGACGCCGAAGACGGCCGGCCGGTACGGCGGCGGCGCAGACAGCGCCGGGCCCGTCACAGTCAGCTGCTTCACCGTGGCGCCGTCCGAGCGTCCGCGGACGAAGACGCCGCGGTCGAAGCCGTCGATCGTGCCGCCGTCGACGTGGCTGAAGACGTGGACGCCGTCGTAGCCGTTGGTGTCCACGCCGATCTCGACGCTTCCGCCCTGGCAGCTCCCCTGATACCCGGAACCGGTGCAGACGATCTTGTGCCCGTTGAGGTCGATCACCGTGTTGTCGGCACCGACGACGAGACCGGTGCTATTCGTGCATAGCAGGTCGGTCTGCAGGCGCACCGAGCCGGACACCGTCTGCGGGCACGTGGACGAGACGATTGGTGTCGCGGCCGGCGTCGAAGCGGCCGACGGAGCGCCTGCCCCTGCTGCGGCCAGCGCGACCGCGACGGTGAGCCCACCAACCGCACGCTTGCACATCCGTCGCGCGACGACGCGATTCCGAAAACCCATGCCTCTCCTTCCCCCGGGGAACGCGCCGAGTCTCTCACGGTCGGGGGAGGCGCGTCTAGGGCCGGACCCATGCGAGGCCACCGGCGTCTCACGCACCGCTTCGCATCCCACGTACCATGCGCGATCTGCGTCGGGTCGGTCTTCTTCTCGCTGTCCTCTCTCTCCTAGCCGTGCCGGGGGCGTCCGCCCTTGCGCGGACCGATCCCGGCGTGAGCGACCTCGTCGAGGTCGTCGTCACGCTCGACGAGCCGCCGCTCGCCGCCGCGGCGCCCGCGCGCACGCTGAGCGCGCGGGGCAAGCGCTCGAAGCTCGACCTGCGCACACCGGCGAGCCGCTCGTACATGCGAACGCTCGCAGCGGCGCAGCGCTCGCTGCAGTCGCGGATCGCGACGGACGTTCCCGGCGCGCGGTTCGGCTGGCAGTACTCGGTCGTCCTCAACGGCTTCTCGGTCACGCTCCCGCGTGCGGAGGCCGATCGGCTCGCGTCGGTGCCCGGCGTCCGCAAGGTGTGGCCGAGCCTGCGCTACCGGCCGCTGCTCGACCGCAGCGTGAAGCTGATCAAGGCGCACGCCCTGTACGCACCGCCGGCCTCGACGACCGGCCAGGGGATGAAGATCGGGATCGTCGACGACGGGATCGAGGCGTCACATCCGTTCTTCAACCCGGCCGGCTTCACGATGCCGCCCGGCTTCCCCAAGGGCGTCGCGTCACAGACGACCGCGAAGGTGATCGTCGCGCGCGCGTTCCCGCCGCCGAAAGCAACCTGGCGCAACGCGGGCAAGCCCTTCGACACCGCCTTTTCCGAGCACGGCACGCACGTCGCCGGGATCGCGGCGGGCAACGCCGGGACGCGCGCGAGCGGCCGCGTGCTCGCGGGCGTCGCACCCGGCGCGTACCTGGGCAACTACAAGGTCCTGACCGTGCCCACGGTGGCCGGCGTCGGCCTGAACGGGAATTCGCCCGAAATCGCGAAGGGCATCGAGATGGCGGTGCGGGACGGGATGGACGTGATCAACCTCTCGCTCGGCGAGCCGGAGATCGAGCCGAGCCGCGACCTCGTCGTGCAGGCGCTTGCCGGCGCGGCTGCGGCCGGGGTCGTCCCAGTGGTGGCCGCCGGCAACGACTATGCCGAGTTCGGAGGCGGCTCGATCACCTCGCCTGGAAGCGCCCCGCGCGCGATTACCGCGGCAGCCGTGACGCCTGAACGCCGGCCGGTGCTCGCCTCGTTCTCGTCGGCAGGGCCGACTCCGGTGTCGCTCCAGCTGAAGCCCGACGTCGCCGCTCCGGGCGTCGACATCGTGTCGTCCGTCCCCGTCCGCGAGGGCAGCTGGGCAGGGTTCAGCGGCACCAGCATGGCGGCTCCCCACGTCGCCGGCGGCGCGGCGCTCCTCAAGCAGCGGCACCCGAGCTGGACGGTCGAGCAGATCAAGTCGGCGCTCGCCCAGACGGGAGCCCCGGTCGAGGATGCGGGCAGCATCCAGCCGGTTCGGGAAGGCGGCGGGCTGATCGATCTCCAGAAGGCCGACGCCCCGCTCCTGTTCACCTCGCCGACGAACCTCTCCTTCGGACTGATCCGCCGCCGAGCCGCAATCACGCGCACGGTTCAGCTCCAGGACGCCGGTGGCGGCGCGACGCCCTGGCTCGTCACCGTCGAGCAGGAGCGCGCGGATGCAGGCGTCTCGATCGGCGTCCCGCCGACGGTCACGGCTCCCGGATCGCTCCCGGTCACGGTCACGACGACGGCGAATGCCCGTCGCCGCGAGCTCAGCGGCTTCCTCGTCCTGGCGCGCGGAGCGGATCGGCGGCGGATCCCGTACTGGCTGCGGGTCTCCGCGCCGTCGCTCGCGCGGAAGCAGCCGAAGACGTTACTGCGGCCGGGCCTCCACGCCGCGACCACGCGCGGCGCGTCCGCGAGCGTGCGCACGTACCGGTATCCGTCCGACGTCGCCGTCGAGGGCGTGACGGGCACGCTCGCAGGCCCTGAGCGGGTCTTCCGCGTGCGGCTGCGGCGTCGGGCCGTGAACTTCGGCGTCGCCGTCGTCTGGAGGGCGAAAGGCGTCCGGGTCGAGCCTCGCGTCGTCCGCGCCGGCGACGAGGATCGCCTGCTCGGGCAGACGGCGCTGCCGATCAACGTCAATCCCTACCTTCGGCAGTACCGGCAGGCGACGCCCGCTGCCGGCGCGGTTCGTCCCACCGCGGGCGCCTACGACGTCGTCTTCGACGGGCCGAGCCTCGGTACGGCAGGGGACTTCCGCTTCCGCTTCTGGGTCAACGACACGAAGCCGCCGCGCCTCAGGCTCCTCGCCCGCTCCGTCGCCCGCGGCGCTCCGCTGAGCGTTGGCGCGACCGACGCCGGCTCCGGAGTCGACCCGCGCACGGTGCTCGCATTGACCGATCGATCACAGGTCACGCCGGCGTTCAACCGAGGCGTGCTGCGGATTCCAACGGGGCGCCTCGGCCCCGGCCGGCACAGGCTCGAGCTGCAGGTATCGGACTACCAGGAGTCGCGCAACATGGAGAACGCGACCGCGATCCTGCCGAACACCGCCGTGCTCCGGACGACGTTCGTCGTCCGCTAGCGCCTAGCTCTCGCGCTCGCGGTCCTGCTCCTTGGTCACCGGAAGCTGCTCGAGGTCGCGCTGGACGGCAGCCTCGAACTCGTCGCTCTCGGTGCGGAGGAGCTTGAGCTGCGCTTTCCGGCGCGCGCGCTCGCGCCGGCGGCGGGCCTCGAGGCCCGTCCGGCTCTGGAGCCGCGGCCACTCGGCGGAGACCAGCACCACGACGGCGCAGGCGAGCAATCCGATCCAGACCCAGCCCACGCTGGAATCTTACTCTTCGCTCCTAGAACGGCAGAAACGGGATGTCCAGGTAGAGGGCGGCGGCGATCAGCGCTCCCAGCGCAGCCAGGCCCGCGAGCACCGAGACCGCCTTCTCCAGCCTGCCGAGTCGCCGCACCCGCGTGCCGGTCTGGGTCATGCGGTCGAGCGTTCGCTCGAGGACCCGCTCGGCCCAGCTGAACTCGAGCGCGAGCATCGCCAGGCCGGCCGCCATGACGAGCAGCCCCGGGCCGGGGAGCACCAACATCGCGATACCGACGAGGACGACGGTGAACCCGAGCAACGCGAACGGAACCCGGTAAAACCGGCTGCGGCCGAGGTGCCGCCGGCGCTGCTCGCGCAACCGCACGAGCCACGGATGAGGCGCGTTCTCCCTCTCCACATGCCTAAGGCTACGGGCAACGACGGCCCACCGACCCGCTCCCGACCGCGGCTATCATGCGCGCGCCCGCTGCCGATCCCCGGTAGCTCAATTGGCAGAGCATCCGGCTGTTAACCGGAGGGTTGTTGGTTCGAGTCCAACCCGGGGAGTCCCCGACCGCGAATCCGGCCCTCGCTGCGCGAGGGCCATGACGATTCGCAGTCGGATCACGTCCTGACGGACTACGTTTCTGAGCCGGCACGGGCAAAGCCCGCACCGGCGGCGAATGGATCTCTACCGCGGCGCTGCGCCTGACGCCTGAAGCGACAGGTTTTCGATCTGTTGGCGAAGTTCCTCGAGATGCGGCTGAATCTCCCGTCGGCGTGTCGGGTCTTGGGTGAGCGCGTTTCTGAGTGTGCGCTCCTTGAGCATAAGGAGACGCTGTTTGGCTCCGAGCTCACCGATCTCGTCGGCCGCCGCTCTCGCGCTGAGTTCAGCCACCAGGGGGACGAGATCGTCGTCGGGGTCCTTGCCCGCGACGAGTACGTCACGAAGTCGCCGTTCCATGGCTCCGGCAAAAGTCTCCGGGTCGAGTCCGGCAAGCATCGGAATCAGTTGATCCGGATACGCAAGGCACCCCGCAAGCGCCTCACGCTCGAGCTTGCTTGCCGCGTCGAGAAGCCTCGGCGCGACCGGCGCCGCCTTCACGGTCGCGACCGCGCTTTGGAGCTGCACCGTCATCCCGAGCTTGTCGTTCACGTACCGCCAGGCCTCGTGCCGCTCGGGAGAGTCGCCGAGCCCGTCGAGGAAGGCCTTGGCGTCGCGATACGCAGCCTGCCGGTCCGGCGGGTCGTCGACGATCAGCTTGACGCGGTAGAGCGGATACGGAAGCGAGCTCGCGAGACGCGGCTCGAAGCCCTCCGCGGCGTCGGCGGGGTCGTCGCCCGGGGACAGCGGCACGACGCGGACGTCGAAGCCCCGCTTCACCGCGAGCTCCATGCCGCGCAGCGTCGCCGCTTCGCCCGCCGCGTCCGCGTCGAAGCAGAGGTACAAGCGACGCGTCAGGCGCGAGAGCTCGCGCACCTGCTGCTCGGTGAGGGCGGTGCCCATGGACGCGACCACCGGCTCGAGCCCGGCCTGGCGAAGCGCGATGACATCGGTGTTGCCCTCGACGACGATCGCCCGGTCCTGCTTCGCGATCGCGGCCCGGGAGAGGTTCAGGCCGTACAGGATGGCGGACTTGTGAAAGAGCTCGCCCTCGGGCGAGTTGACGTACTTCCCGCGGAGGGGGTCGTCCTCGCGCAGCTTGCGTGCCTGGAAGCCGACGACCCGGCCGCGGGCGTCCGCGAGCGGGAACATCAGCCGCTGCGGGAAGTAGTCGTTGCCGCGCGCGTTCACCAGCCCCGCGGCGCGCAGGTCCCCGACGCTGAAGCCCTTCTGGCGGGCCTTGGCGGCGAGGCCGTGCCCCGGCGAAAGGCCGAGCCGGAATTCGCGGCAGATGGCTTCACCGAGCCCGCGGCTGTCGAGGTACCCGCGCACGGGCTCGCCGGCCGGTCCGTCCCACAGGTGCCGCTCGTAGTAGGCGGTCGCCTGCTCGAGCACCGAGTAGAGGCTCTCGAGTCGCCGTCGTTTCTCCTCGACCTGCGGCGAGACCTCCTCATACTCCAGCTCGACGTTGAAGCGGTCGCCCAGCCACGCGATCGCCTCGGCGAAGTCCAGCTGCTCGAGCTCGCGGACGAACGAGATCGCGTCGCCGCCCTTGCCGCACCCGAAGCAGTGGTAGAGCTTGTTGATCGCATCGACGGAGAAGCTCGGCGTCCGCTCCTCGTGGAACGGACAGCGGCCCGTATACCGCGCGCCTGCGCGGCGGAGCGGCGTGTACTGCGAGACCAGCTCGACCATGTCGACCGCATTTCGGACGTCGACGACCGAGGCGTCCTTGATCCGCGCCATCAGGTCGGCTCCCCGTACTCGAGCGCGAAGCGATCCGTCATCCCGGAGAGGTAGTCCACGATCTCCTTCCCGGAACGGCCCTCGGCGGCCAGGCGACCGAAGATCCGGTGCACCGTCTCGCGGGCGTGCTCGTGCTGGGCGCGTGTGTGCGGGCCGAGGTAGACGTGCTCGAACATGAACGAGCGGAGCGAGAGCATCGCGTCGCCGACCTCGTCGCTCTGGACGATGTCGCCCGCACGCTCGGATTGCTCGACGAGATCGTGAACGAGCGTGTCGATCCGCCCTGACCCGGTCGAGCCGAGCAGCTCGACCTCCGCCTGCGGGAGATCCGCGGCGTCGAGGATGCCGAAGCGGATCGCATCGTCGATGTCGTGGTTGATGTAAGCGACGCGGTCGACCAGCCGCACGATCTTGCCCTCCAACGTGGCGGGCTCCTGGTCGCCGGTGTGCGTGAGGATTCCGTTGCGCACCTCGGCGGTGAGGTTGAGCGATTCCGCGATCAGCAGCGACTGCTCGTTGTGGCGGAAGCGGCCGCCGAAGCGCTCACGGACCGCCTCGTCGAGCGCCTCCTCCCCGGCGTGGCCGAAGGGCGGGTGGCCCATGTCGTGACCGAGCCCGATCGCCTCCACGAGGTCCTCGTTCAGCCGCAGCGCCCGGGCGACGCCACGCGCGATCGCCGTCGTCTCGAGCGTATGCGTCATACGCGTCCGGTAGTGGTCGCCGGCGGGGTCGATGAACACTTGCGTCTTGCCTTTGAGCCGGCGAAACGGCTTCGAGTGGAGAATCCGGTCGCGGTCGCGCTGGAACGGCGTTCGGACCGCGCATTCCTCCTCGTCGCGAAGCCGGCCCCCGTGCTCGTAGGAGCGCACGGCAAGTGGCGAGAGCGACCGTTCCTCGTGCTCGCGGACGCGCGCCTCGAAGGCGTCGGCGACTCTCCCGGCGAGCTCGGGCATGCGGTTCAGCTTAGTTCGCGTTGCGGTCGAGCCACGCCCGCGCTTCTTCGACCGTTCGTCCAGGTGGAAACCGCTTGCCGACGATGCGACCGAGAGCCACGGCGGCTGCGAATTGCGTGTCGCCGTCGGCCCGTTCGTCGCGGATCACCTTCGCTAAAGCCGGGATCGCTGCCTGAGCCCGCAAGCGGCCGAGGGCCTCGACCGCAGCATCCACAGGCTCGAGATCCGGGTCGGACTCGACCAGCGCGATCAAAGCCTCGAGCGCCGCCGGATCGTCGGCGAGGCGCTCGAGTACGGACGTCGCGTCGGCGCGAATCTCCGGATTGCGGTCGCGGAGCATTTCGAGAGCGAACGGCATCGCGGCCGGCGCGCGGATGCTGAGGCCCCACGACGCCAGAACTCGGCGGTCGTAAGCGCGTCCGGCGCCGTCCACGGGCCCCGTCTCGAGGTCGTTCCAGGCACGCCGGTACTCCGCATACCACCTTTCAGCCGACCGAAACGGCCAGCGAAGGCGAACGTAGAGCTCCTCGCGGTGCACTCAGACGATGATCGCGACAGTGCCGCCGTCGGCGCTCCAGGCTGCCCCGGTGACGTACGAGGACCGCTCGGAGCACAGGAAGACGATCACCGCGGCGATCTCTTCCGGCTCTGCCATGCGGCCCAGAGGCCGCCCCTTCGCAACCCCGTCGAGCACCTCGTCGCGGCTCTTGCCGACCAGAGCCGCGCGCTGGTCTGCCAGCCCGCCCTCTTCGAGCCAGCCCTCCGTCGCCGTCGGCCCGGGCGTGACGGCGTTGCAGCGGATTCCGTCGCCGCTGTAGAGGTCGGCTATCAGTCTCGAGAGCGAAAGCTGCGCGGCCTTCATCACGGAGTAGTCGGGCATCGAGGTCGACGGCCGCTTCCCCGCCGACGACGACACGTTCACGATCGCCCCTCCCCCGCGCTCGCGCATGTGCGGGATCGCCGCGCGGGTCGCCCGCACGCAGCTCATGACGTTGAGCTGCCACTGGAACTCCCAGTCGTCGTCGCTGAGCGCGTCGAACGGGCGCTGGTAGGCGACGCCGACGTTGTTCACCAGGCAGTCGAGCCCGCCTAGCTTCGCGACCGTCTGCGAAACGAGGGCGTCCGATGCGCCCGGCTCTGCAAGGTCGCAGGCAACGCCGAGCGCGGCTCCGGCCTCGTGCCTCGCTCGCTCGACCCGGTCGGCGTCGCGGCCGGAGATCACGACCTGTGCGCCCTCGGCGGCGAGCAGGCGCGCCGTCGCGAAGCCGATGCCGGCCGTGGAGCCGGTGACGATACAGATCTTGTCGCGCAGGCCGAGGTCCATCGGCCGGGTAGCGTAGTCAGCCGTGACTCGGCTGATCCTCGCACGGCACGGCGAGACGGACTGGAATCGCGACAACCGGTTCCAGGGCCGCGCCGATCCGCCGCTCAACGAGCTCGGACGCAGGCAATCCGCAGCGCTGGCCGAGGCGCTCGCCGGCGAGGCGATCGCGCGCGTGTACACGAGCCCGCTGCGACGTGCCTCGGAGACCGCGGCGATCGTCGCCGGGCGACTCGGCCTCGACGTCGAGCCCGTCGAGCCGCTGGCCGAGATCGACGTCGGCGCCTGGTCTGGGCTCACCCGTGACGAGGTCGAGGCCAGGTTCCCCGAGGCGTACGCGCGCTGGACGGAGCGGGCGCCCCACGGCTTCGAGGACGGGGAGACGTACGACGAGCTCGCGATGCGCGTCATTCCGGCCATTCGCGGCCTCGCGGACCGCCATCCGTCGGAGACGTTGCTCGTCGTCACCCATGGGGGTCCGTCGCGCGTCGTCCAGGCGCACGCGGCCGGCATCGACTACGCGGAAGCGCGCCGCCGGGAGACGGTCCTGGCCAATTGCGCCGTGTGCCGTTTCGCGGTCGAGAACGGCGACATCCGGCGGATAGGATGATCGGCGGGTGGAGGACTACACCAGCAAGTACAAGGGCGAGCAGGTCGAGGTGGCGCTGTTCGGGGGCGACTACCAGGACGGCGTGCTGACGGCGTACTGCGCGGTCGACGAGGTCGCCCACATCGAGCTCAACGGCCACATCCTGATCCCGCTCCAGAACATCGCGTCCCTCCACTGCACGAGCCGGTGCGACGCGCCGGAGCCGGACTGGCCACCGCGCGGCTTCGCGGAGGACGAGCGCGACGAGCCGTAATGAGGAGAGCTTCGTGATGCGTCGCTCGTCGTCGAGCAGCGATGCTCGTTCCGAGGCAAGGACGCAGGGAGCGTTCGTATCCGTAGCGATACGGGCGCGACTGAGGACGCCGCATCGGGGCGAGCAGCGCAGCCCGACGGCATAGCGTCGTGTCGCGAAGTTCTCCTCTTGTTGCGGTCGCCGTGAACCTGGCCAAGGTCTGGGGCCTGCTGATCGGACTCTGCGCGCTGCTCGGCGGCCTCGGCTGGGTGCTGGGCGAGTACAGGCTCGCGTCGATCTTCGTCTTCTGCGGCTTCCTCGCCGCCGTCACCGCCTGGTGGCACGGGGAGCGCGTCGCGCTCGCGATGGTGGGCGCGCGCAAGGCCGCGGACGCCGAGGCGCCGACCGCGCGCGCGGCGCTCGATCGGCTGGCGCGGCGCGCAGGGATCGCGTCGCCGCGGCTCTACCTGATCAACGACCCGTTCCCGCGCGCGTTGTCCGCGGGTCGCGGCGTGACGGGCTCGACGGTCGTCGTGAGCTCGGGGCTCGTCGCGAGCGCCAGCCCGGCCGAGCTCGAGGGCGTCCTCGCGCACGAGGTCGCCCATGTGGCGCGCCGGGACGTGATCGTGCAGACCGTTGCGGTCCTGCTCGCGTCCACGCTCGTCGAGCTCGCGCGGCTCGGCGGCTACCTCCAGCGCGCGCTGGTCTTCGTCCTCGGGCCCGTCGCCGCAGCGTTCGTCCACCTCCTGCTTTCGCCCAGGCGGGAGCTCTACGCGGATCGCTTCGCCGCCCGGCTCTGCGAGTCGCCGCACGGCCTCGCCGACGCATTGCTGCGCCTCGAGCTGGCGGGCGAGCTCGTCGGCCTCGACGCGAACCCGGTCACCGAGCCTCTGCACATCGTCAACCCGTTCCCTCGTGAAGGTCCCGGTGTCCTCTTCGACACGCACCCGCGCATGGGCGACCGGGTCAAGCAGCTCCGCGATCTCGACCCGGAGTGGCGGGAGAAGCTGCGCGCTGCGTGATCGCGCAGAAACACGAAGAGCGCCGCCAGGGCGCTCTTCAAAGTAATTCGGCGGCTACCTACTCTCCCGGGAGGTTGCCCTCCGAGTACCATCGGCGCCGGCGGGCTTAACTGCTCTGTTCGGAATGGGAAGAGGTGTACCCCCACCGCTATGACCGCCGAAAGTTTTCAAGGTGACTAGGGGCCGTAGGCCGGGCGTACCCTCAAAACTCCATAGCGACAGACACGTGTTCAAAATCAAGACCTCGGGCAATTAGTACGGGTCCGCTGCACGCATCGCTGCGCTTCCACGGCCCGCCTATCGACGTGGTGGTCTCCCACGGCCCTTACTCCTTCTAGAGGATGGGAAGCCTCATCTCGAGGTG
>Ga0126309_10000256_pt1 | contig 18274 bp, 12 predicted proteins | sample Plot56_FD_92541 | JGI IMG/M metagenome (GOLD analysis project Ga0126309, IMG submission 92541) | Serpentine soil microbial communities from UC McLaughlin Reserve, CA, USA - Plot56 | ecosystem: Environmental > Terrestrial > Soil > Grasslands | place: USA: UC McLaughlin Reserve, Lake County...
CAGGATTGTCGAGCTCAGGAGCCCGCCGATGACGACCGTCGCGAGCGGTCTCTGAACCTCCGCTCCAGGGCTGGTCGAGACGGCCATGGGAATGAAGCCCACGCTCGCCACGAGGGCTGTCATCAACACGGGCCGCAGACGCACCGCGGCACCCTCGCGAACCGCTTCGCCCAGCGGTTTCCCATGGCTGCGCAACTGGTTGATGTACGAGACGAGCACGACGCCATTGAGCACGGCGACACCGAACAACGCGATGAAACCGACGGCGGCACTGAGATTGAGATGGAGGCCGCGCGCCCAGAGCGCGGCGATCCCGCCGACGAGCGCGAACGGGACGTTGAGCATGACGAGAAGAGCCTGTCGCCCATTGCCGAAGCTGCTGTAAAGGAAACCCACGATCAGCAAGAGCACGAGAGGTACGATGAATCGCAGGCGCTTCATCGCCCGCTCCTGGTTCTCGAATTGCCCTCCGTAGGTGACGTAGTAGCCCTCCGGAAGACTGACGCGCCGGCCGACCTCGCGTTGCACCTCGGCGGCAAATCCGCCGAGATCGCGCCCCCGGACGTTGCTCTGGACGATGACCATCCGCTCGCCGTCCTGGTGGTTGATGAGCTCCGGCCCCTGGACGACGCGGACCCGTGCGACGTGCGAGAGGCTCACGCGGCCTCCAGCCGGCGTGTCGACGAGGAGCCGGCCGATGGCCTCGGGGGTTGCCCGATAGTTCTCCGCCAGCCGGACGACGATGGGAAACCGCTTCCGCCCGTCGATCACCTCACTCGCCTGAACACCGCCGACGCCGGCCTGGACCGCGTCGCGGACATCTCCGAGACCGATGCCGTATCGCGCGAGCGCCGACCGATCGACGTCGATTTCGACCTCCATGGCGCCCGCGCTGACCTCGACCGAGACGTCCTCCGCGCCGCGCACTCCGGCGATGACGTCGCGAATCTCGCGAGCCTTCCGCTCGAGCACCGGCAAGCCGTCGCCAAAGACCTTGACGCCGAGCTCCGTCCGAACGCCGGAGATCGCCTCGTCGAGACGCATCGCCATCGGCGCGGTGAAGTTGTAATCGATCCCCGGGACCTCCGCGAGCACTTTATCCATCTTCTGGATGAGCTCGTCGAGCGATCTCGCCTGCCACTTGCTCTTTGGCTTCAGGATGACATAGACGTCTCCTGCGTAAAGCCCCATGGTTTCGGTGGCGAGCTCCGGACGCCCCATCTTGGTCACGATGCTTTTCACTTCCGGAAACTGGAGAAGCGTCCTCTCGATTTCTTGCGCGATCGCCATCCCCTGCGGCAGGGAGGTGCTCGGAAGGCGTCGCGTCTCGATGAGCAGCGATCCTTCGTCGAGCTTCGGCATGAATTCGGTGCCGAGAAATGGAACCGAACCGATAGAGACGACGAGGAGCGCCGCCGCCATGAGAACGATTCGGCCTGGATGCGCAAGGCTCCAGTCGAGCACGCGGCCATAGCGCCGGCGGACCGGCTCCAGCCACCGCGGTTCCTTGTCCTCACCTCCACGCAGGAGGATCGAGGACACGGCGGGCACGTACGTCAGCGCCAGGATCAGCGAGCCGAGGAGCGCCACGCAGACGGTGAATGCCATCGGCGCGAACATGCGGCCTTCCAAACCCTCGAGAGAAAAGATCGGCAGATAGACGGCAATGATGATGAAGACTCCGAAGAGGATCGGACGGCCGACTTCGAAAGCCGCGGTCTGGATGATGTGGCGCCGCTCACGGCCGGTGACGGCGCCGGCATGACCGAGCCGGCGGACGAAGTTCTCGACCATGAAGACCGCTCCGTCGACGATCAGGCCGAAGTCGATGGCGCCCAGGCTCATCAGGTTTGCCGAGACCCGAACTGCCGCATCAGAAGGAAGGCGAAGAGGAGCGACAGCGGAATGACCGATGCGGTGATGAGCGACGCGCGGATGTCCCGCAGGAAGAGAAAGAGAATGAGGACCACCAGAAGCCCGCCTTCGAGGAGGTTCCGGAACACCGTCGCGGTCGTGCGGTCCACGACCTCTCCCTGATTATAGAAAGGCCGGATCGTCACCCCTTTCGGGAGCAGCGGCTTCAGCTCCGCCAGCCTTTCCTGGACGCGGCTGACGACCTCCTTCCCATTCGATCCCTTCAGCATGACGATCATGCCGGAGAGCGTCTCGCCTTTGGCGTCGCGCGAGACGGCGCCTTCGCGCGGCATCGGACCGATCACGACCTCGGCGATGTCGTGGACGTGGATGGGCGTCCCGCCATCGCGCGTCGCCACCACCACGTCACCGATCTCCGCCGCGGTGAGCAGCCGCCCTACGCCGCGAACGGTGAACCGCTCGCCCCGGTCTTCGATGTAGCCGGCGCCGAAATTGCCGTTGTTCTCGGCGATCGCCGTCTCGAGATCGCGCAGGCTGAGGTCGTACCCGGCGAGCTTGTTGGGGTCCGCTCTCACGTGGAACTGTTGCACCATGCCACCCCAGGAGTTCACGTCGGCGACCCCGGGAATCGTGCGCAGGATCGGCTTGATGGTGTACTCCTGGATGTTCTTCAGCTCCATCAGGGAATGCGTGTCGGACTCGATGAGGTATTGGAAAACCTCGCCCATGGGCGTCGCCGGCGGACCGAGCGCCGGCTGGTAGCCGGCAGGCAGCGACGACACGGCGTCCTGCATCCGCTGCTGCACCTGGGCGCGGGCGAAGTACATGTCGACGTCGTCATCGTAGGAGACCGTCACGACGGAGATTCCGGCCTTCGAGATGGACCGCACGCCCTGCGTCCGCGGCAGGCCCATCATCGCGGTTTCCATCGGATAGCTGACGAGGTTTTCCACTTCCGTGGGTGAGAGGCCGGGAGCGACGGTGATGACCTGGACCTGATTGGGAGTCAGGTCCGGAAATGCATCGAAGTTGAGGTGGGCGAACGCCCAGCCGCCGGCGACTACGAGGAGGAGCGCGGCGGCAATGACCGCGACGCGGTAGCGGAGAGCGGCATGAAGCAGCTTTTCGATCATTGGATCACCCCTCGACCGGCATCTTGGCGCGTTCAAAAAGGGACTTGACGGCGAAGGCACCCCGGACGACGACGTTGTCGTTGGGCCGGATGCCTCCGACGATCAGAGTCCGTTCGCCGGTTTTTCCGCCGATCTGCACACGGCGGCGTTCCAGCCGCGCCCCGCCTCCGTTCTCCGGAGTCGCGACGAACACGGCCGGTTGCTCGTCGACGAGGACCACGGCGCCATCGGGGACCGCAACGGCATCCGTTTTTGCGCCGACCTCGAGGAGGACCGTGGTGAACATGTGGGGGCGGAGCTTGCCGCCCGGGTTGGCGACCGTCGCGCGGACAGGAACCGTGCGTGTCTGCGGATCCAGACCGCCGCCAAGGCTGTCGACGCGAGCTTCGAACGTCTCGCCGGGCAGCGCCGCGACACTAAAGCGGACGGATTGCCCCGTGCGGAGCGCGTTGGCGGCGCGATCGGGAGCCGCGATCTTCAACCACAACGTGCTGATGTCGCTGACCGTCACGAGCGGGGTGCCTGCCTGGACCACCGCGCCGGGTGTCACCTCGCGCGTCAGCACGAGCCCGGAGTGTGGCGCGCGGATCGACATTTGACCCGTGGACGGGCTGACGCCGAGCTGCTCGATCGCCCCTCGTGCCCGCGCGACTTCCGCCTCCGCCTGCGCGAGCGCGGCCTGCGCCAGCTCCTCATCGGCCAGGGCGCGGTCGAGATCCTGCCGCGCTCCCGCCTTCGCGGCGAGGAGCCGCTCCGCCCGCTCCCTCGCCGTTTTCGCGTAGGCGAGCGCGGCACGGCGCGAGCTGACTTCCGCCCGAGCCTTCGCGAGGTCGGCGAGGGCGGCGCTCGCATTGGGGCTTTGCAGCTCGACGAGAGATCGTCCGCGGGCCACCTGGTCGCCCACGGCGACAGTGACCCGGAGGACACGTCCCTCGGTCGGTGCACCGAGCTGGGCCGTACGGTCTTCATTCGGCAGCAGCTCCCCGGGAATCTCGAGCGAGGGCGCCATCTCTTCGGATTCCGCACGCGCCCAGGCGACGCCGCCATGCTGCACCTGGGCCGCCGTCATATGAATGGACGTCGGATCACCTTCCGGCCGGGGAGTCTCGCCGGCTTCCTTCTCGGGGGAGGAGCAGGCGAGCACAAAAAGAGCGCAGAGAGCGCTGACAGCGCTGACAGGGACAAGGGGCTTCATCGAGGGCCTCCATACAAGGAATTGACAACGGTCACCGGATCGTCCGCGCCGACGGCCTCCTCGATCGCGAGGACTCCCTGCTCGCGTGCGAGGAGGGCCTGGTAGTAGGTCTGCCGGAGATCGCTCGAGGCGCGCGCCGCATCGAGCACCTGCACCAGCGTCCCGGCGCCCTCGCGATAGGCGGCGAGCGCAATCTGACGCGACTCCTCGGCGCGGGAGAGCAGGCCGGGGGAAAGCGCCGCCAACTGAGCCGTGAGGATCTCCATGGCACGCCGCGCCGCTTCGACACGTGAGGTGATGCGCCGTTCGGTCCATTCGAGATCGTGCTCCGCGGCGATTCGATCGGCGGCTGCGCGCGCGATCTCCCCGCGATTGCGATCGAAGAGCGGAATCGGCAGGCTGATGCCCGCGACGAGGGTCGTCTCGTCACCGGACCTCTTGGTGCCGAGAGTCGCGCCGAGCTGCCGCACGCGGAGCGTCCGTTGGTAGGTTTCGGCGGCGCGCGCTGCATCGAGCCGGGCTCTTGCCGCAGCCAGCTCCGGCTGCTGCGCGCGTGCCCGCTCCACGAGCTCCGCAAGCTGTGGCGTGCCGTTCACCGCAAGCGGGCCGGCTTCGACGACCACGCGCTGCGTGACCGGCTGAGCCGGGGCGGCTGCGGTGGGGACGAACTGCCGCAGCTCCGCCCAGGCGCGCGCGAGCTCGGCTCGGGCGAGGGCCTCGTCGATCGCCGCGCGGTCGACCTCCGTCTGCACGCGCAGGAGCTCTCCTTCGGCCGTGGCGCCTTCGGCGACCCGCGTCTCGTTGTAGGTCCGCAACTCCTCGAGGCCCTGGCGAAGGTCGACCGCGGCATCGACGACGCTTTGCGCGACGGCGACGCGTTCGAAGGCGCGTGCCGCCTCGAGGGCCACCAGCCAGCGTGCGCTGCGCAGCTCGGCTTCGGCAGCGCGGATCCCTTCGTCGGCGATCCGCGTCCGCGGGCCGCGTTGGTAGAGGAACTCGAGCGGCAGCGTCACATACGTCGACGTCTCTCGATCGAGACCGCGCGACGATCGGCCGGGAAGCGCCAGGTTCTCGATCCAGAGGGTGGCGAGCGGATCGGGAATCGTTCGCGCCGTGAGGCGCGACGCCTCGGCCGCCTGCAGGCGGGCGCGTGCCGCTTCGACGAGGGGAGTCGCGCTGACGGCGGTCCGGATGACGTCATGGAATCGAAGCGCCTCCTGCGCCGCGAGTGCCGCCGGCGCAAAGAGGAGCAGGAAGGCGATCCGTGCACGTTGCATGTCGGCTCCGTTCGGCAAAGACGAATGAACACGAGTTTGTGGCGCCCGATGGCGCCCGAAGACACTCACGGCGGGCCGCGGCCTCACGCCGCGGGGATCAAATCAGCAGGGTGCAGAGGAGATGCAGGACCGGCGGCCTGGAGCCGGCAAGCCGGGGAAGCTGCCAGACGGGGCCCCTGGCAAGCAACGGAAAAGAGAGCTCGCCGGCAGAAGTCCCTGGGTGGGGGGCTGCCGAAACCTCAGAGGCCTGTGGCGCTCTGTGGCGGAGCGGAGGGGCGGGCAGGAGGCGATGCTCGTGGTCTGGGGCTCCCTCCTCATGGTGGTGCCCGTGGACCAGGACCTCCGCAGACCTGGCCGAATGCGCCGCGTGCTCCTGAGGCTGAAGGACATGCGCTCCCAGCCCGAGCAGTTGCGGAATCCCCGCAAGGGCAAGGAGGAAAAGAGAGACGGCGAGTCGCTTCCAGAGCAGCACGCCGGGATTGTATGCATCCTGCCCCGTGAGGTCAACCGGCGCGGGCGGAGCTGCGCGCCCGGACCCATGTGACCACCCCGCTCAGGAGCAGTAGCAGCCCGAAAATGCAGATGATCGTCGGCCCTGTAGGCAGGTCCAGGCTCTCCCACTGGGTGGAGAGGAGCAAGCCGCTGATTCCGGCCGTGAACGCGACCACCCAGCCGATGGCCAGACGCGCGGCGGTCCGCGAAGACAATAACGCTGCGCACACCGCCGGCACGATGAGATACGAGAACACGAGGTAGACCCCGGCGATGCGCACGAAGCTGGTGACCACCAGGCCGAAGGTCGCATAGAAGACGAAGTCCCAGAGCCGTACGCGAATCCCCTGGCGCACCGCCTCCTCCGGCTCGAAGGAGATCATGTGGAAGCGCCGGCGAAGCACGAAGTGAAGAGCGCCGACGAGCACGTAGAGCGCCAGCGTCCGCAGCACTTCCAAACGGGAGACGAGCAGGAGGTTGCCCACCAGCAGGTTCTTGATCTCCTCGTCGCCCGCGGCGGTCCGGCTCAGCACCAGGGTGGCGGCCGCAGCCGCGACGATGTAGATGATGCCGATGATCGCCTCGTGGGGGACGCGAGGGTGGCGGAAGCGGGTCAGCGAGAAGAGCGCGGCGCCGCCGATCGTGAAGAGGACGGCGAGCGCGTAAGGCAAGGTGCCGTGCCCGGGGTCGGCCCCGAACAGCACCGCGACTGCGATGCCCAGGGCGGCGATCTGCGCCAGCGCGAGATCCACGAAGATGATGCCGCGCCCCACCACGTGCAGGCCGAAGTAGACGAGAGCCGTCGGCAGCAGGATCAGCCCGACGAGCGGCCACAACCAAAGCGTCAGCAGGTTCATCGTGTCCCCCTCCTCAGGTTTTCGCCAGCGCCTGAGCGACGCGCTGGACAACGACATCGATCAATTGCAGGTATGTCGATGTGCCGGGCAAGCCGCCCGGGAACTGGCAGACTTCCACCACCATGGCGTCATTGCGGGAGGCGACGGCCACGGCGGTCTTGCGGGGCTGATAGGGCTCGACCAGGAGCACGCGGATCTTCTCGTCTTGCATCTTCTGGATCACTTTGGCCAGGTGCGGCGGCGAAGGCGGGATCCCGGGCTTGGGCTCCAGGAAGGTGTCCGCCCGCAGACCGAAACGGCGCCCGAAGTAGCGCCAGGTCGGGTGATAGGTCACGATCTGGCGACCGCGAAATGGGGCGAGCAGGGCAGTCCACTCTTTCATCTTGCCGTCGAGCTCGGCCGAAAAACGTGCGAGATTGGCGTTGTACGTCGGGCCTCCGCCCGGGTCGAGCTGGCCGAGCACCCGTGCAACATGCTGCGCGACCGTTTTCGAGTTGAGGGGATCGAGCATGAAGTGCGGGTTCCCCGCCACGTGGGTGTCGCCCTTGGAGCGGTCGGCGGCGAGCGGGATGTCGAGCAACTGAATGCCCTCCGAGGCGACGATGCGGCCGGGCGCACCAGCCAGGATCTTGGGGTTGCGGGCGCCGTCGAGCAGCGGCGGCAACCAGCCGATCTCCAGCTCGGCGCCCCCCTCGATGAGCACGTCGGCGCGGTTGAGGGCGACGATCTGACTGGGGCGGGCGTCGACGAAGTGGGGGTCTTCGGTCGGCTTCGCAATGGTGGTCACGGAAACCCGGTTGCCACCGATCTCCGTGGCCAGGGATCCATATTCGCCGGTGGTGGCGACGACGCGGAGCGCGGCGGAGGCGGGCAATGCCGCCGCGAGAAGGGTGGCGGCGCAGACGATAGGAATGAGTTTCATGGAGTTGGCCTTTCTTAGAATTTGTGGGCGGCGTGCGCCCCGAGCAGGAACTCGAGCTGCAACCACAACGAGTGCTCGTCCTGCTGCAATGTATCGCCGCGGTCGAAGTTGTACTGCAGGCGAAGCTTCGAGTACTCGGTGGGAAACCAGGTGAAGGCCGGGGAGAGGCGCCAGCGAGCGCCCAGGGCGGGATCGCGAGGTTCGCCGGAATCACCACCCACCCGGTCGATCCGCAGCGCGACGACCTTGCGCGCGCGATATCCCCAATTCGCCTGGAGGTAACCACCCCAGTCGCTGAAGCTCGCCGCCGGGAGGTCCTCCGTGGCCCCCACGGTGGCGCCGCGGCGCATCACCTCGGCTTGCACCTTGACGAAGGGGAATCCCTGGAACGCGTTGACCGGCTTCCACTTCCAGAAGCCGTCGAGACCGTAGATGCGGGTGCGGGCGGAGCTGCCGGTACCGTTGGGACCGAGGGCGGCCGAGGCGCCCAACAGGATGGTCTGGGTGTCGCTGAGGTCGAAGGAGGCCGAGTACCGCGGCACGACGAGCAGGTCGGAGAAGCTCGCCACCGGGCGCTCACCGGTCTCGCGACCGAAGAGCGTCTCGCCGGGCGTGCCGCGGAAGCTCGTGACCGTTTCTCCCTGGCTGTTCTGAACGGTCAGGAAGGCTTCGGAGTAGAACTCGCTCGGCAGCAGCCAGGAGAGCCGCAAGCCGGTCGAGCGCAGGCCGTCAGGGCCGAAGAAGCGCCCGTTCACCAGCGGTTGATCGACGAAATCCCACGCGTGCGGGTGGGTCGGGTTGAGCCGGCCGAACTCGGTGAAGAACTGCCCCGCCTTCGCCTGCAGCCGATAGGGCAGCGACGTCGTCGTGACATACGCCTCTTCGAGCTCGACCTGGGTCTCGCCTTCGGGCGTGATCTGGAAGATGAGGTTGGCCTGACCGCGGAAGTAGGGGTCTACCGCGCCCTCGAAGACGGTCTCGACGTTCTGCACCGTGAACCCCCGCTGGGCGGGGTCGTGGCCGCCGACCTCCAAAGCCCCGACGTCTCCCGCCGTCGAAGTGCCGGCGGCGACGAGCCCATCGAGCGACAGGTTGAGGAAGTTCTTGCCCCCCGCGGCCGATACGATGGTCAACGGCGGAGGCTCCTCCGTGGGCGCGGGCTCGGCCGGCGGTACCGGCGGGGAGTCAGCCGGTGGTGGCGCCTGGGCGGCGGCGGGCTCGGCCGGCGGAGCTTCAGGCGGCGGCGTCACTTCCGCGGTCGCGGGCGGCGCGGGTGCCTGTCCCTCCGTCGGTTCGAGATCGGCGAGGCGCCTTTCCAGAGCGGAGATCGTCTGCTTCAGCTCCTCGATCTCCTGCCGCAGCCCGGCCACGGAGGTGTCCGGCGTCTCCTGGGCCCGCGTGGTTGCGGGAACGAGCAGGCAGAGAGCCATGCAGGCTCCGGTCATCCAAGAGCGGGCGCGAGCCGCCCGTGAATCGGTCGACATGGTGTCCTCTCCTCGAACGTCTCCAGCACCCGAAGCGCCGGAGGGATGGAGTCATCCAGCTCGGATGGCCCGCGCCTACGCGGAGCGGGCCGGCTACGCGGACGGAGAGGCGACCGGAGGAGCCCGGGCCGGGCCGGGAAGGGAGGGCTTTGCGGACGAGACCTTGGCGACCAGCGCGGCGACGTGTCCGGCTGGCGGCAGCAGCAGCGGCGGGGCCGGCGGACGGCCCATGATGGTGCTGCTCCCGAGTTGCAGCAGGCAGGCGGTGCAGCCTGGATGGACTTTGATCTCCGCGCCTTCCAGGTGCACCGGGAGCTCGGGATGGACGGCGGTCTCGGCGACCTCTACGTGGGAGATCACTCCCGCCAGATCCACCGTCACGTCGTGCGGCGCCATCATGCCGGCCACCAGGGCCAAGCCGGCCAGAAAAGCGAGGAGCGGCCGCCGCCAGGTATCAGGCGCCATGGCCCGCGAGCGCCAAGGGCGCGGGGAGGAGGAACGCGGTCGCGAGCTTCTTCCAATCCGCCACGGGGGGGATTGTGCCTGATCCGGCAGAGCGGCGTCAAATACGGCGGCTATGCCGGTTTGATTCGAATGTGGCGAAAGGCCACCCTCTCGCTGTGCGCCTGGACACCGATGTAGCCGGAGGAGTTATCCGGCGTGGGCGCCAGGCCGCGGTTCTGGTACTTGCCGGCCGGCTTGTCGAAGGTCGTGACCTCCTGGAAAGTCGTCGGCTGGCCGTCCTTGACCTCCCCGAGCCGCACGGTGTATTTGTCACCGGCCACCGCGATCTCGAGCTCATACCACTTCCTCGGCTGAAGGATGGGGCCGGGAGTGTAACTCTGCTCCCTTGGTTCGCCGCCCTGCCCCGTGGGGATATCGTAGAGGGCGCCGGTCCGGTGCTTCTCCGCGAATACGTCCTTGCCCTGCTCGTCGATCTGCACCTCGAAGCCAGTCACCGCCGCCACCCACGCCGGATTCCCCTGCGCCTTCGGCTCCTGCTGGTTCACGTCCGCCCACTTCGTGTGCGGGTAGCGGAAACGCAGGAAGACGCCGGAGTTGCCGACGGCCTTGCCGAACTGGTCCACCGGCCCGGGCAGGCGGAGCTGCAAGCGGAGGACGTAGTCGCCGAACCTGCCCGCCGCATAGAAGAAGACCGAGTGATCTCCCGAAGGCTGGGCGATGAGCAAGCCGCCCTGGAGCGCGAAGGCGCCCGGCCCGGCGAGCTTCCAGCGTTGAAAGGTTTTCTCCGTCCCGTCGAAAAGGGCGGTGAAACCCGGCTCGAGGGCAGGCGTCGCCGCGTGCGTCGCGATCTTGTCCGCGGTGCGGCGCGCCAGTGCGACGCCCGAAAGCATCGGGTTGGGCGAGCCCATCGTCGGCAGGAGCGCCGGGCCGACCGCGTAAAGGTTTTCGGTTTCCCAGATCCTGCCGGTCTCGTCGGTGACGGACGACTCCTGTTTCTCGCCCATCCAGAGCGTACCCGACTCGTGGTGCGTCGAGCTGAGCGTGTCGCGGCGCAGGTCGGTGATGGGCGTATCCTTCTGCCAGTGAGAGTTGCCCGGCTCGTTCGGACGCGAGAGATACTCCACGGCACCGCCGTCTGCGAAGATCGAGGCCAGCTCTTCGCAAGCCTTGTCCATCGCGGCCCACAAGTCGTTCTCCTTGGTGCGTCTCTGGTCGTTGGGGTCGGTCACGCGCGGATCGTTCGGGTCCGACCAGTTCGTTTCGAGACGCACCATCGCGCGGGGTACGCCGTTCCCGTCCGCCGGCCCCGCCGTGATGCGGTTCTGCGGATTGGAGGAAGTTTTGTCGCCGACCATCTCGCCGATGCCGCGCAGCGTGATGACGACCCACTTGTCGTTCAAGTCTTGGAACTGGTCCAGATCATCGATGTTGGGGATCTTCTTGAACAGCTCGGCCTCGGAGTTCATCCCCAGCTCCCCCACTCCCGAAGCCGTGATCTGGACGTGATAATGCCCCTTCGTGCCATCGGCGTGGGTGTGGATGCCCTTCACGAAGAGCGCCGAGATCTGGAGCTCCTGGAGGAGCTGTTTCTTCACCGGGTCCGCTTCCTTGTTCGGGTCCAGCGCGTCGCCGAAGGCGGAGCGCAGGACGCGAAGCGTCAGGTTGGAGCGGAGATGCGCCATCAGATTCCTGCCGATGAGCTTCTTCTCCGGCACGGTGTTCAGGGCCAGACGCGTGTTTTCGATGGTCCCGAGGGCGAGGAAGACCTTGCCGCCGGCGGGAACGTCGATCTGGCGCTCGACGCCCTGAGACTTGACGAAGATGCGCGAGACGCGATTCCCGGTGCGCTCCAGCCGCGTCACATAACAGTTGTCCACGAGCATCAGGCGCTTCTTCGTGTTCTGCACCTCGGGGGTTGTGGGCCCGGCCGCGGCCTCGGCCTCCGATTGCGCGACGCGCAACGCGCGGAAGAGCAGTTGCACGCCGCTGAACTTGTTCAGGGAGAAGAAGCCGGGGCGCGGCGACGAGGAAGAGACGGCGAGCGGCGCCTCGAGCTCCTCCTTGCTGTTCAGCGCCCCGCGGTTGCCCGTCAACACGTCCCCCGCGCCCGCCGGCCTGGTCTTCAGACCTTTGAAGAGCTGATTCCTCATCGCCTCGTGCAGCGGACCGAAGACGAACTCATTGGTCGTGTCCGTCCCGATCTGCCGCGCCGCGGTGTCGAGGTACGACTCCTTGGGATTGGCGGGGGGGAGCACCGGCGTCATCAAGTCTTGACGGACGTTGGCAGGCCAGGAGGGATCTGCCACTTCGGAGTCGATGAGGTAGGGCGACCAGCCGCCCCAGAAGACGGAGCGCCCGCCGATGCAGAAGGCAAGCCCCGGGAAACCCTGGTTGAAGCTCGCCGGACTGTCCGACAGCCAGGGCTGGCCCCAGACGGTTCCGGGGTTGCCCTTCCCCGGCGGGCTGAAATCCGGCGGGAGGTTCTGCACGTGCTCTTGCAGCGCGAGCGGCCCGGCCTCCAGCACGAGGATGCGATGAGCATGAGTGCGGTCGAGGTTGAACAGCCGGGCCGTGATCACCGCCCCGAAGCTCCCGCCCCCGATCACGATGTAATCGAAGGGGCGCGCATCCTCCTGGCCAGCCAGGCTCGTGTTCATGCTGTCCAGAGCCTCGTCCAACGTATTGCATGCGTACCGGCCCGGGACGTCGAGAGTGAAAGTGGTATCCTGCGGGATCTTGATGGTGACCATTGCTGTCTCCTGATGTGGCGCCTCTGGCAACTCAGCTCCGCGGCACTGCGCGATAGTTGCTTAGGCGACAGAAGTTCAGAAATTGTTACTCGCCCGGACGGGCACGCTTGTGATGGAATCGTGTCCGGTCATGCGCTGCGCTCTCCGTTCCGCGATCCTCCTGGGCTGGCTTGTCCCGGCCGCGGCTCTGCCCGCGCTTTCGGCGAGCCCTCCGGGAGCCGTGGTCGCCGCCGCGCCCGCCTCCAGCCTGGTCGTCCTCGACGGCTCCCTCGACGAGCCCGCATGGGAGTACGCGGGCATCATTCCCGATCTGACACAGCAGGAGCCCGAGCCCGGCAGGCCCACACCGTTCGACGCGACCCGCATCTCCGTCCTCACCGACGGCGTGACCCTCTACGTCGGCATCGTCTGCCCCGACCCGGAGCCGGAGAAAATTGCGGTCCATACACTCCAGCGCGACGCCGAGATGGACGGAGACGACACGCTCGCCTTCGTCCTCGACACCTTCGGAGACGGACGCACGGGCTATCTTTTCCGGGTCAACGCAGGAGGCGCCCGCCAGGACGGCCTGATCTCGGGGAAGGAGGGGGTCTCGCTCGATTGGGACGGCCTCTGGGACGCCCGGGTCCGCCGCACCGCCCTCGGCTGGACGGCCGAAATCGCCATCTCGGCGCGCAGCCTCCGCTTTCGCCCCGGCCTCGAGCGTTGGGGATTCAACGTCGAGCGGACCGTGGCCCGCGACCGGCTCACCCTCCGCTGGGCGGCTATCAGCCGCGACGCCCGGCTGGAAGACCTGCAGCGGGCGGGGACGCTGGCCGGTGTGGCCGGGCTGCGCCAAGGCCTTGGGCTCTCCTTCGTCCCCTATGCCCTCGGCCGCTCCGACGACCGGCGAGACGCCCCGGAGACCCGGCGCGAGGGTGAGACGGGCTTCGATCTGTCCTACAACCTGACGCCGGAGCTCGGAGCCGTGCTCACGGTGAACACCGATTTCGCCGAGACCGAAGTGGACACCCGGCAGATCAATCTCACCCGCTTCCCCCTCTTTTTCCCGGAGAAGCGCTCCTTCTTTCTCGAAGGTTCGAACCTCTTCGCGTTCGGCTCCGGGATCGAGGAAGACTTCATCCCCTTCTATTCGCGACGCGTCGGGCTCGTCCGCGGCCGGGTGGTCCCCCTCGACGCCGGCTTGAAGCTGCTCGGCCGCGCCGGCCGCTGGTCCATCGCGGCCCTGGACGCCGAGACGGGCGACTCCTCCGCGGCCCGCGCGACGAACCTGTTCGCCGGACGGGCCACCTATGACCTCGGCGAGCACCTGAGAGTCGGCGCGCTCGCCACCCGCGGCGATCCGGACGGCGAGGAGGAGAACGCGCTGGCCGGCCTCGATGCCCTCTGGCAGACCTCTTCTTTCCGGGGGGACAAGAATCTCGCATTCGGAGCGTGGGCGGCGCAGAGCGACGGCGACCTCGACCCCGGGCAGCGCAGCGGCTGGGGGTTCAAGGCCGACTATCCGAACGACCTCTGGGACGTGTTCCTGACGTACCGGGAATTCGGGGATGCCCTGGAGCCCGCCCTCGGCTTCCTCCCGCGCCCCGGCACGCGCCAGGCCGAGGGCGGAGGCTCCTTCCAACCGCGGCCGGGCGACGCCGGACCCTTTTCCTGGGTGCGTCAGTTCTTCTTCGAGCTGTTCCTGTCGCGGGTGGACCGTCTGGACGGCACGACCGAGAGCTGGCGCGTGTTCACCGCGCCCTGGAACGCCGTCACCCGCTCGGGCGAGCACCTGGAAGCCAACTGGGCGCCCGAGTTCGAGCGCTTGGACGAGCCCTTCGAGGTCGCCGCAGGGGTGGTGATCCCGCCCGGCGAATACCAGTTCACGCGCTGGCGCGTCGAGGGGCAGTCCGCCAGATCGCGCCCCTGGCGGGTGGGCTCCACCGTCTGGTTCGGGGACTTCTTCGACGGTCGCCTCACCCAATGGGAATCCTTCGTCTACTGGACGTTCGGACCGGGGCGCCTGCGCCTGGAGCTCGCCGCGGAAAACAACTTCGGCGACCTGCCGCAGGGAGACTTCGTCCAGCGCCTCTGGCAGTGGAAGACCGTCTACGCCGCGAGCCCCGATCTGGTGGTCTCTCTCTTCACGCAATACGACTCGGAGTCGCGCGGCCTCGGCCTCAACTCCCGCCTGCGCTGGACGATCCGGCCCGGCCGGGACCTCTTCCTGGTCTGGAACCGCAACTGGCAGCGAACCCTCGACCCGGGCTACCGGCTGGAGCTGGATTCGGATCAAATCGTGGTGAAGCTCCGCTGGACGACGCTCTGGTAGGGCTCAAGGTTCGGTCCACTGAAGCACTGCGAAATCGAGTCTCCTCGTCCGTCTCATGGTGAATGGGAGGTCGTGAAATGACGAGCTTTACCCGCTTCGATGCCGAGCAATCGGCCCTGCTCGAGGAAATCGGCGAAGCGCTCCTGCGGCGACAGAACGGAGCGCCTCTGAGTCTAAGAGAGTTGGGGGCGATCCCATTTCTGGAACGTCTTCTCGCCGAGACTTCCGGCGACGCCGACTTGATCGCCCACTTCGAAAAGGTCGTCCAGGACCCCCTCCGCTCCTGCCCCATTCAGGAAGTGCGGGACTGGCGCGCTCGCCGCGGTTTGGATCCCGAAGCCAAATTCGACATTGTGACCAGCGAGAACCTGATGAGGGCAGGCGAAGACCAGCCGATCTCCCGGGCCGTCTTTTATGTCGAGTATATTCCGCTGCTCGTCCAAGCCGCCCGCGCGGCGAAGAAGGCTCCCGGGTATGACTCTGCGATCTTTGCGAAAGAATTGTCAAAGAATGAATCTAAGTTCTGGCCCAGCAGCTCGCAGAAGTCCGCCTTCTTGATCAAGCGGCTCCTGGAAGATTTACTGTATGCCCTCATGGGCATGCAGAACCCAATCGATGAGACTCGGCGTTCCGCCTTTCTCACGAAGCTTGGTGAGTTGCGCCGGGTAGGCAACAAATTCGAGCCCCGCCACGCAGAAGCTGCCGTGGATGCCTTCCGGAAGGCCCTCGATGAGGCTTCGCAGTCCCCGAGAGAGGAGCTGGAAGAGGTACCTTTGTCGGTGCCGGAAGTTTCTCTTTCCATCGGCAACCCGCCGCTGACCACCAAACGCGAGCACCTGGACCTGTAGGGCCGGAGGTAACCGATGGAGACTACAGATTTCGTCGTCGTCGGCAGCAGCGGTGGAGGAGGAACGATCGCATGGCTGCTTGCCAAGGCCGGCTACAAAGTCGTCGTTCTCGAGCTGGGCACGGATTGGGCCAGGCCGCTGGAAGATGAGACCCTCCGTTACGATCCCGACAGACCGGGCAAGCCTCTTCCGAACGAGGATCTCCGTTACAACCCCCTCCCTCACGACGAGTACCGTTTCCGGGTCGAGAGGCCGGAATGGAAACGGCGGCCGCGTGGCGATTACAACACCTACCGGAGCAACGAGTTTGAGAAGGCCAGTCCTTTTGGAGCCGGTTGGACCGCGTCCATGCTGGGAGGAGGCTCCGTTATTTGGGGAGCGTGGTGCTTCCGGGCTCTTCCGATCGATTTTCGGTTGGCCACTCATTTCAAGGAGACCGGGCAGGCGGAGATTCTTCGGAACGAGGGATACACCATTCCCGATTGGCCCATCGCATACAGTGAGATGGAGCCGTTTTACAACGTGGCGGAGACACTCCTCGCAGTGTCCGGCAACCGTGAACCCCTGAACGAAGCGATTCGCCAGACCCGCTGGTTCGAGCGCTTTGGCGGGATGCCGCATTTCCAACAGAGTGCGACGGAGTGGTTTCCCCGGTTTCCATTCCCCTGTCCTGAGTATCCGTTGACACCCGCCGGCTTCGCCGTCGAACGTGGCTTTCGGGAGATCAACTGGAAATCCGCACGCCTGCCCAGCGGCATGGTCGCCCCTGGATCGAGCGGTTACAGCACCCGGGAAGCCATCGGAAAGGCCCTCGATCAATGGGGAGCTGATAGGCCGGAATTCTGGGACCGGAGTGCAGATACGATCTGGTCGGACCGCATTCGCGACGCCTGCAACATGTGCGGCTTCTGCGGTGAGTATCTCTGCTGGGGCAAGAACGGTCCCAAATCGGGATCGCGCGCGAGCAGCCTCAAAGAGCTGCGGGATCTTCCCAACGCGGAGGTAGTCACCAACGCAAAGGCCTATGAAGTCGTCTACGATGAACGGACTCGGCGCGCTACGGGAGTCCGTTATCTGGACATCTCGGATCCCGATCGGCCGCGCGCCGTCTTCCAGCCCGCCCGCTTCGTGATCGTCTCGTGCGGGGCGGTCCAATCAGCGCGTCTGTTGCGCATGTCGGGACCGCCGGCTGGGCTCGGCAACCGCTACGACCAGCTCGGGCGCTACATTACTTTCCACCTTTTCGGCCTCGGTACGGCTTGCACGCTTCCCCCCAAGTTTCAAGGGGCTCTTCATGGTCATCTCGGGCACACTGGCAACGTCGTGAGCTTCGACCCTTACTTCCTGGAAGATAAGGAGACCGGCTTTTGGTGGAAAGGGGCCACCGCTGTCAGCGCTGCCAAGAAAAATCCACTGGAAAACGCGACAGGCGCAGTCCGCAAAGATCTCATCCATGACGGTCTGCTCGATAACCTGGAAGCCTACAACCGCACCATGGAGATTCGCCTCACGGGAGACGATCTGCCGATGGCCAGCAACCGGGTAGATCTGGACCCTAGCCATGTCGACGAATATGGCCTTCCCGTGGCACGGATCACACGAGGCTTCGGGCCAGCCGAACGACGCATGTTCAAGCTCTCCCTCAAAGCGTTGGAAGATGTCTGGCGGCCCTATACGGCTCTCCCGTTGACCAAAACTAAATCGTCTGAGGGAAATCCCACGCTGATCGGGGATCATCAGATGGGGACCTGCCGGATGGGAGATGATCCCACACAATCAGTCCTCGACCGTTTCTGCCGCTTGCACGAGTTGCCCAACGTTTTCGTTGTGGATTCCAGCTTCATGCCGACCGGACTCGGTCTCAATCCGATGGTCACCGTCGTCGCGAACGCGCTACGCGTCGGCACATGGCTAGTGGAAGAGCTCAAGAAAGGGAATGACCTCGAGCGCCCGCTAAGGCCATAGGCGCTTGCTGGACCCTCCTTTGGGCGGAGGCGCCCCCTCTCCCGGGCGGGCGTGAGTGCGGTGGGAGAGGGGGAAGAGGGGTGAGGGTCTTTGGGAGGAGGGAAGCCTCCGCCGTGATGACTTTGACGGGACCTTGGTCTTTCAAGGGGTTAGCGGATCCGCCGCCACCTGGCCGAAGCTGATCAAGAAAAGCCCGCAGCAGCTCCGACCGAGGCGCCTGAAGGAAGGCGCTGAGCGGCCCCGCCTCCTCGACCTCTCCCTCCCGCAGCACTACCGCCGCGCGGCAGAGCGGCGCTGCTTCCAGCGCGCGGGAAGCCGACCAGGTGGTCGTCAGCTCCGCTGGACCACGCTCTGGTAGTCCTGGCTCCTTCCTCCGCAGAACGTCGACTCATTCCTGGCTCCTCGTTATGCCCCTTCGTCACGGCGCGGGGTCTGCGGGCTCCGGAACGGCATGGCGAGCAGCCCCGAGGTCGTCTGCACCAAGGGATGGTCGAAACCGTCGAGCCCGCAGACCACGGTCGTCCCGCGCCAGGACGGCGTATAGGTGCCGAATAGCCGATCGAACCACGAAAAAATGTTGCCATAGTTGCTGTCGGTCTCTCGCACGTCGCGCGAGTGATGGATCTTGTGCAGGTTGGGCCAGGTCGTCACCAGCGACAGCGCGGAGTCGAGACGGCGCGGCACGCGGATGTTCGCG
>Ga0126309_10000257_pt1 | contig 18254 bp, 19 predicted proteins | sample Plot56_FD_92541 | JGI IMG/M metagenome (GOLD analysis project Ga0126309, IMG submission 92541) | Serpentine soil microbial communities from UC McLaughlin Reserve, CA, USA - Plot56 | ecosystem: Environmental > Terrestrial > Soil > Grasslands | place: USA: UC McLaughlin Reserve, Lake County...
CGCCCGCTCGGCCACCTCGGCGACCTTGTCCCGGCCGCCGATGTTGCCGGGGTTGAGACGGATGCAGTGGGCGCCGGCGTCGATCGCCTTGAGCGCGAGGGTGTGATTGAAGTGGATGTCGGCTATCACCGGGATCGGCGACTCGCGGACGATCGTCCGCAGCGCTTCGACGTCCTTGTCGCGAGGCACGGCGACCCGGACCAGATCCGCCCCGGCGTCGGCGACGGTGCGGATCTGTTCCATGGTCGCCGTGAGGTTCGCCGTCTCGGTCTTGGTCATCGTCTGAACGGCGACGGGGGCACCGCCGCCGATCGGCACGCCGCCGACCCAGATCTGGCGCTTCGAGGGCATACCCCAAGGTTAGGGGGGTTGCGATGCGAGCCGGCCTGTGGTCGAATCGCGGCGGATGCCCGGTCCCAGGCGCACTGCGATGGTCCTCGCCTGTCTCTGCCTGCTCGTAATGCCTGCCGCCGCCCGGGCCAACCACCATCTGGTCAGCATCCGCGAGGTATCGGCGGGAACCTCGGCCCAGCCAATGGCCGAGTATGTCGAGCTCCAGGCCTACTCCGCGTTCCAGAACGTGATGATGGGCCAGAAGATCAACTTTTACGGCAGCTCAGGCAACTTTCTCGCAGGGTTCTCCTTCACATCCAATCCGCCCAACGGCGGCAACCAGCGCACTTTCCTGATGGGTACCGCGCAGGCCGCCGGACTCTACGGGGTGGCGATGGACCAGACCATGGCCTCGTCTCCGGGCATTGAGGCAGATGGCGGTGCCGCGTGTTTCCAGTCCAACACGTTCGGGGTCATCGACTGTGTCTCCTGGGGAAACTTCTCGGGTTCGCTTCCTGATCCTGCCGGAAGTCCAGCCGTGCCCGGAGGCATCCCCGATGCCCAGTCCCTGACCCGGGACATCTCGGCCGGCTGCGCGACGCTGCTTGAGATGAGCGACGACACGGATTCGAGCAATGCCGACTTCTTCCTGACGGCCCCGACCCCTCGCAACAACGCAACCGCGCCTACCGAGACCGCCTGCACCGGCCCAGGGCCCGGCGCCGACAGGGACCCGCCGCAGACGACGATCCGCAAGCGGCCCCCGAACCGAACGGCCGACCGCACCCCCACCTTCCGGTTCGTCTCGGATGAGCGCGGCTCGCGGTTCCAGTGCAAGCTCGACGGCCGCCCCTACAAGTCGTGCTCCTCCCCGTTCACGACCAAGCGCCTCACGTTCGGCTCGCACACCCTCCGCGTCCGCGCGATCGATGCCGCCGGCAACCGCGACGGTTCGCCCGCGAAGGACACCTTCAAGGTCGTGCGGCCGCGCTAGGTCTCGAGCGCCGCGAGGTGCTCGCGGCCCGCCCAGGCCTCGAGCACCCAGCCCAGGTGGTAGGGCCGGTCCGTGCGGTTGACCTCGAGCATCCGCCGGGCGTCCTTCACTCTCGGCGGCTTCAGGTAGGAGGCCGCGGTGCGGCCGTAGAGGTAGGCGCGATCGAGGCGCTCGCGGCGGCGAATCGAGCGGTAGAGCATCCCGGTCTCACGGTCGAGCATCTCGGCGCCGAGGTCGTTGCGGCCGAAGATCCAGCCGAGGCCGTACACGGCGGCCGATCTGTAGCGGAGGTCGCCCGTGACGTGGGTCAGGGCGCCGAGCCCCATCGGCGCCATCGAGTCCTGGTGAACCGAGTAGATCTCGTAGGGCTCGACGATCGTCCCGCGCTGGGCGTCGAAGATCCACGGCCAGGCGCCGTCCGGCATCTGGAGCGCGAGCAGGCGGTCACCGGCCTCGCGGGCGACCTGCAGCGCTTCGTCGTCACCGCGGGCGCGTGCCAGGTAGGACAAGGCGAGGATCCCGTAGATCTGCGTGGCGAAGTTCGGAAACCGGCGCCGCGGCCCCCGCGAGGAATGCAGCAGCAGTCCGCTCTCGGTCCGCCGCTTGACGACGAGCTGCTCGCGCGCCCCGCTGAGGATCCGCTCCCCCTCGCCCGTCTCGCCCCAGGCCTCGGACTCCGACAGGCCGAGCGCGATCCACGCGACCTCGGTACTGATCAGGGCCTCGAGGCCCGAGGGACCGCTGAGCCGGCGTGCAAGGCCGGCGACCAGCTCGTCGGCGGCGCTGCCGTCCATTCGCGCCTCGGCCCACAAAGCGAGCCCGAAGTCGCCGGGTGTGAGTCCGTCGGAGTCGAGCTCGGAGAGCACACGGCTGCGCAGCGCGCCGAGGTGGAACCGGTGGTCGACGCCGGCGTCCTCGGCCCGCAGCAGGCCGATCAGGACGATCAGCGTGTAGCGCAGGGACCGCCCGGCGGGGCGGCACCCGTTCTCCACTGCCACCTCGTGGCAGAAGAGGCCGTCGGCCAGCTGCATCGTCGGCAGCCGGGCGATCGCGAACCTCTCGAGCTCGCGGACGCGGGCGACCTCGTCCGGCGAGCCGGCCGGGTCGGATCCCTGGGCGGTGTCGGGAAGGTCCTGCATCAGGCGGGTGCCCCGCGCCCGCGTGCGCGGGCGGCCTCGAGGATGCGCGGATCGTAGATCGTCACCCCGTCGGCCAGCATCCGCTCGAAGGTCTCGAACATCGCGGGCAAGGGCTGGCAGAGGACCTCCCCGCGACCCAGCTCGACCGAGCGCATGCCGCCGTCCAGCAGGCGCCGCTTGACCTCCGCCTCGACCGCGGCGCTGACGTCGATCCGCCCCGGCGCGAGCCGCGGATGGTGGACCAGCGTCGTCATATTCGTGGTCTCGCCGTCCATCCCGATGCACGTCGCCGGGATCCGCTCGGGCCAGAACACGTCGATCGGGAACGGCGGCTCGCGGATCACCTCGAACGAGTGGTACATCGTGATCGCGCGCACCCCTGCGCCGAAGAAGACCTGCTTGGCGCCGCGCTCGCGGAGGACGAAGAACGGGGTGCCTTCCCCGAACGGCGTCTCGGCCAGCTCGTGGCCCGCGACCACCTCCTCCGCTCCGGGTCCCCGGGCGCTGATCGAGTGAGTCGGGTGGACGCTACGGAGCGTGCGGGGCCCGGTCCGAAAGCGCTCGCTGACCGCCCCCATCCGGGACGGCATCGTCCGGGCGTCGAAGACCGGGTGCTCGCGGAGGTGCTCGATCGCCGGCCCGGTCAGCGGAAAGGCCGGCATCGCGATCAACCCGTCCGTCCCGACGACCGCCTCGAACGCGTCGATCACGGTCTGCGGGCCGCCCTCGATCGTCCCGAACGCGGCCATGCCCGCCTGGACGAAGACCGCGTCTCCCTCGCCCACGCCGGCGGAGCGGATTGCCGCCTCTATCTCCTCGCGTCCGAGGCGGGTGGGCCTGAACCGCTCACGCAGGCGGTAGCGGACGCTGCGGTAGCGCTTGCGCGCCGCGCGCATGCGGTCGCGCACGGGCTGCGGCAGCCGCCGGAGGAGGGCCTTCATGCCGCGAGCGCTTCGGCCTCGACCCGGTTGTCGTTGAAGATCGGGGCCTGCGCCGGGCCGGTCAGCTCCTGCGACGTCGTCGCCTGCGCCGCGAGGCCCTTCCAGTCAGGGCTCCACCACCCCATCGGCGCGACCAGGACGCCCTCACGCGCGTCGTCGGAGACGGACGCGATGCAGTCGAAGCCGCCGCGGTCGTTGTGGACCCGGATCCCGCCGCCGTCGCTGATCCCCCGCGCCGCCGCGTCGGCTGGGTTGATCACCACCACCGGGTGCGGCTGCGCCGAGTGCTGCCGGTCCTGGTTGGCGAAGGTCGAGTTGAGGAACAGGTGCGTCTTGGGGGTGATCAGCGCCAGCGGGAACCGTTCGGCGAGGGCCGCGTCGGCGACCTCGGCCGGCTGCTCGTAGGCCGGTAGCGGGTCGAGGTCCTGGTCGGCGAGGACCTGGGAGAAGAGCTCTAGCTTGCCCGACGCGGTGCCGAACCCGCCCTCGGCGTGGGGGATCGGGCCCTGCCCGACGTCGACCTTCTGCCAGCCGCGGGCCCGCAGCTCCTCGAGCCTGATGCCCCCGCCCCCGCCCTCGAGCAGGCTGACCAGCAGGTCGTCGTCGCTCTCGGTGAAGCCCGGATCGGCGAAGCCCAGGCGGGCGGCGATCGCCCGGAACGTCTCGGTGTTCGCGCGCGCCTGCCCCTGGGGCTCGATCGCGCGCTCGTTCCAGGTGAAGTACTGGTGGCCCCAGGAGAAGAGGGCGTCGCGGTGCTCCAGTTGGGTCGTCGCCGGCAGGACGACGTCGGCGTGCGCGGCGGTGTCGGTCATGAACTGCTCGAGGACTACGCAGAAGAGGTCGTCCCGACGCAGCCCCTCGAGCACGCTCGTCTGGTCGGGGGCGATCTGGGCGGGGTTGGAGTTCCAGACCACCAGCGCCTTGACCGGCGGGTCGAGCGACGGATCCGTCAGGGCAAGGCCGAGCTGGGACATGTTGATCGTCCGCGCCGGCCCGTCCCGCAGGTCCTCTCGCAGGAGCGGCTCCTTCGACACGGCCGCCGCCGTCGCGGTCGGGATGTAGGAACAACCCCCGCCGCGGTGGCGCCAGGCGCCGACGAGCGCCGGGAGGCATGAGATCGTCCGGTATGCAGCGGGCGCGCCCTTGTGGCGCTGCGCGCCGACGCCCAGCCTGAGCAGCGCCGGCTGCGTCGTCGCGAAGGCGCGGCCGATCCGCTCGACGACCTCGGGCTCGACGCCGGTCTCCCCCGCCCACCCGGCGACGTCGCGCTCGCGTACTCGTTCGGCGAACTCGTCGTAGCCGACGGTGTGCTCGCGGCACCAATCCTCGTCCTCGAGCCCGGCGTCGAGGATCGCCCGCATCATCCCGAGGGCGAGCGCCGCATCGGTCCCGGGCAACGGCCGGACGTGCTCGTCGGCGACGTTCGCGGTCCGGCTCCGGAAGGGGTCGACGACGACCAGGTGCGCTCCGGCCTTTCGCGCGGCCAGCAGCTTCTTCCACAGGTGCGGCGCGGTCGACATCGGGTTCCAGCCCCAGATCAGCAGGTAGCGGGCGTGCGGCCACTCCTCCGGGTCCACCTCGGGCGAGATGCCGTGAGTGGCCACGGTCCCGGCGACGCCGGCGCTGGCGCAGATCGTCCGCTCGAGGTTGCAGGCGCCGAGCGCGTTCATCAGCCGCGTCCCCATCAGCTCACCCTGGATCAGGCCCTGGGTGCCCATGTAGCTGTAGGGCAGGATCGACTCGCCGCCCCACTCGTCGCGGGCGGTGCGCAGACCCTCGGCGACGGCGTCGAGCGCCTCGTCCCATGTCGCCTCGCGGAACTCCCCCGACCCCTTCGGGCCGGTGCGGATCAGCGGGGCCAGCAGCCGGTCGGGGTGATACACGCGGTCGAGGTAGTTCGAGACCTTGCCGCAGAGGAAGCCCGCGGTGATCGGGTGGTCCGGGTCGCCGGTGACCGCGGTCGCGCGGCCGTCCTCCACCGTGACGTGCATGGCACAGGTGTCGGGACAGTCGTGGGGACAGGCGCAGCGGACGGTGCGGGGCGCCATGAGCCGATCCTACCGGCGGCTCAACCGGCGTAAAGGGCCTTGATCTGGTCCTCGTACTTCTCGGCGATCGGCCGGCGCCTCAGCTTCATCGTCGGCGTCAGCTCGTCCCCGCCGGGCTCCCACTCCGTCGGGAGGATCGTGAACTTCTTGATCTGCTCCACTCGCGAGAGCTTCGAGTTCGCCTCGTCGACGCCCGCCTGGACTGCGGCGAGGAGCCGCTCTTCCTCGACCAGGTCGCCGAGCGCCACGCCGTCGAGCCCGTTCTGCTTCGCCCACCCGGGCGTGAAGTCGGAATCGAGGACGATCAGCGCCACGTTGTAGGGGCGGCGGTCGCCGATCGCGACGCACTGGCCGATCAGCGGGCTGGCTGCCTTCAGCTTCGACTCGATGTTGGCCGGCGACATGTTCTTGCCGGCGGCATTGATGATCAGCTCCTTCTTGCGATCGACGATCTTCAGGTAGCCGTCCTCGTCGAGCTCGCCGATGTCCCCCGTGAGGAGCCAGCCGTCCTCGAAGGTCTCCTCCGTCTTCTCCGGCAGGTTGCGGTAGCCGGGCATGATCGGGTCGCCCTTGACCAGGATCTCGCCGTCCTCGGCGAGCCGGATCTCGACCCCCGGGATCGGCGGGCCGACGGTCCCGAGCTTCACCTGGTCCGGCGGGTTCATCGTCGCGACGCCGCAGGTTTCGGACATCCCCCACAGCTCGCCGACCGGGACGCCGATCGCGTGGAAGAACTCGAGCACTTCGAGCGGCGTCGGCGCGGCGCCGACGCTGACCGCAACCGCCTCGTCGAAGCCCAGGGCGGTCCTGAGGCTCGAGAACATCTTCTCGTCCGCCTCCGCCACGGCGGCGGCCAGCTCGTCCGGCACCTCCTCCCCCGCCTGCTCGAGCCGCACCTTCTGAAGCGCCGCCTCGACGCCCCGCTGCGCGGACGCTCGCTGCTCCTCGGGTAGGCCGGCGAGCTGCGCCTCGAGCCCGGCCTTGAGCTTCTCCCAGATCCGCGGCACGGCGAAGAACCACGTCGGCTTCACGTTTGGCAGGAACTCGACGACCTTGCGCGGGTCCGGACAGATCGTCACCGAGGGCCCCTTCGTGACCGGCAGGTAGTAGTGGGCGCCACGTTCGGCGATGTGCGCGGCGGGCAGCCAGGAGATCAGCTTCGCGCCGCGCTCCGGAACCTCGATGATCTCCTCGACGCTGGCGGTCAGGGCAAGAAGGTTGCGGTGCGTGAGCTGGACCCCCTTGGGAGGCCCGGTGGTGCCGGAGGTGTAGATCAGGGTCAGGAGGTCGTCGAGGCCGACCTGGGCCGAATGGCCGGCCGGATCGAAGCCCGGATCCTCCTCCTGGAGCGACTGAAGATTCGGACCCTCCTCCCCGTCGAGGACGATCAGGTGCTCGAGCCCCGGCAGGTCCCCGCGCGCCTCCTCGAACTGGGGCAGGTAGGCCTGCTCGACGATCGCGACCGTCGCGCCGGCGTCACCGACGACGTAGGCGATCTGTTCGGGCGAGGCCGTCTGGTAGATCGAGAATGGGACGGCGCCCAGGGACACCGCCGCCAGGTCGGAGGGGATGAACTCGGGGCGGTTGGCCAGCATCAGCGCGACCGTGTCGCCCTTGCCGACGCCGAGCGCCGCCAGGCCACCGGCGATCCGCCTGACCATCGCCGCGACTTCGTTCCAGGTCCAGGCCACGGCGTCGTCGTCGGTCCTGATCGCGACGTCGTCCCCGACCCGCGCGACCGTGGCGAGAAAGGCCTCATAGAGGTTCTCGTGATCCGGCGGCTTCGCGTCGCCGCCGGTCGCGTAGCGCTCGGCCGTCGTGACCTCCATCGGCACTCCTCTCTCGCGTCCCTCGCGCGAGAACCTACCTCACATCGAAGCCCTCGCCGCTCAGGCGCCCTATGTCGTTGGTCAAGCCGATCGCGAACAGCATCAGGACCAGGACGAACCCGACCACGGACGCGCGTTCCATGACCGAGAACGGGACCGGCCGGCCGCGGACCTTCTCGACCAGGCTCCAGAAGATGTGGCCGCCGTCGAGCGGCAGGAAGGGAAAGAGATTCAACAGCCCGAGCGACAGGCTGATCACCGCGAGGAGCGTCAGCGCCTCCCGGGCACCGAAGCCGAACGCCTGGCGGGTCACCTCGTAGGAGCCGACGACGCCGCTGATCTGCTCACGCTGCTCGGGCTCGAAGATCCGCGCGATCACCTCGACCGTCTTGCTCGAGACGAACCACATCGTGTCGAGTGCCGCCGTGGTCGCCTCGCCGGCTCCGCGATCGGCTGGCACGAGGCCGCCGCCGGCGAAGCCGAAGCCGATCCTGTTGCGGCCGGCGTCGGGGTCGTAGAACGGACGGATCAGGAGGACCTTGCGGGTCCCGTCCCGCACGACCACGACCTTGACCGGCGCGATTGCACGGCAGTCGGGCACCTCCGCCCCGTTTTCGCACGCATGTGAGTCGATCCTGTCGGAGAAGCGCTCGGCGCTGCCCTCGAGATCCTCGCGATGGGCGCGGAGGCCGTCGACGGAGACCAGGCGGTCGCCCTCCTGCAGCGCGGTCGCCGCCGGCGTTCCCTTCTGGACCTCGGATACCTCCAGCGTCGTCGCCTTCTCGGCGTCGAGGGCCAGGAAGAACAGCAGCACGAAGGCGATCACGATGTTGACCGCCGGGCCGGCGCCGATCACGACGATCCGCTTCCACACCGGCTGCCGGTAGTAGGCACGCTCCAGCTCCTCCGGCGGCAGCGGCTCCGGCCCCCCCGCCGAGGGCGGGGTCTCCGGACCGGAGTCGGCGGACTCGATCCGCGTCAGGAGGTCAGGCCGGGTCCTGCGCTCCGGCGAGTGGGCGCTCTCCGGCTCGACCTCGTCGGGGTTCATCCCGGTGATCTTCACGAAGCCGCCAAGCGGGATCGCGCCGATCCCGTACTCGGTCTCGCCCCGCTTGACCGAGACCAGTTTCGGCGGGAAGAAGAGGAAGAAGCGCTCGACCCGCATGCCGACCGCCTTCGCGGCGACGAAGTGCCCGAACTCGTGGAGGATGATCAGCGCCGCGAACCCGGCGAAGGCGAGCAGCCAGCTCACGCGGGGGCCACCTCGCGGGCGAGCTCGGCGGCGCGCCGGCGGGCGTCCTCGTCGCAGGCGAAGAGCTGCTCGAAGTGGGAGACGGGGTCGGCCGGCATCGCCTCGAGCGCCCGCTCGACGACCTCGGCGATGCCGGTGAAGGGGATCTCGCCGGCCAGGAACGCGGCGACCGCCACCTCGTCGGCGGCGTTCAGCACGCAGGGCGCCGTGCCTCCGGCCTCACCCGCCTCCCGCGCCAGGCGCATGCAGGGGAAGCGGTCGGGTTCGGCGGCCTCGAAGGTCAGGGCGCCGACCGAAGCGAGGTCGAGGCGCGGCACGGCGACGTCGGCGCGCTCGGGGTAGTGGAGCGCGTAGGAGATCGGGACCCGCATTTCGGGGAGCCCGAGGTGCGCGAGCGTGGCGCCGTCGATCATGTCGATCAGCGAGTGGACGATCGACTGCGGGTGGACGACGACGTCGATGCGGTCGTACCCGACGTCGAAGAAGTGGTGCGCCTCGATCACCTCGAAGCCCTTGTTCATCAACGTCGCCGAGTCGACGGTGATCCGCCCGCCCATGTCCCAGGTCGGGTGGGTGAGCGCCTCCTCGGGGGTCACCCCGGAAAGGTCCGCGCGCTCGCGGAACGGGCCGCCGCTGGCGGTCAGTACGAGCCGTTCGACCGTGCCGGCCGCCTGGCCGGCGATCAGCTGGTGGAGCGCGGAGTGCTCGGAGTCGACCGGGATGATCCGGGCGCCGGTGCCCTCGGCGAGGGCGGTGACGAGCTCGCCTCCGATCACGAGGCTCTCCTTGTTGGCCAGCGCGACGTCGATGCCCTCGGTCAGCGCCAGGACCGTCGGCCCCAGTCCCGCGGCCCCGACCATCCCGTTCAGGACAAGGTCGGCGCCCGACGTCGCGATGAGCTCCCGGATCCCCTCCTCCCCCTCGAGGACCCGCCCCCTCCAGGCATCGGCAGCCTGGGCCGCGGCGCCGGGATCGGCCAAGGCCACCGTGGGGACGCCGTGCTCGCGGGCCTGCTCGAGGATGAGCTCCCAGTTCCGCCCCGCGGCCAGCCCGGCGATCTGGAGGTCGGGCGAGCGCCCGGCGATCTCGATCGCCTGCGTGCCGACCGAGCCGGTGGAGCCGAGTATCAGGACCCTCTTCATGCCCGCTGAGGATAGGGAGCGGGCCTTCTGCGGCTTCAGCGCGGAGCCGAGCGGATTGCGCGAAGCCGCAGGGAGTCCAGGATCGGAACCGCCGCCAGGTCTCCGGGGTCGTCCGCGTAGCCGGAGATCGCGTGGCCTCCGCGCCTCAGTTCGAAGTGGGTCCGGGCTCCATGGAACCTGTTGTGCGGCAGGGCTCTGGCGAGATTGCGCTTCAGTCTCGCCCGGGCAAGACCGGACGTCCCCGACCAGCGCGACGCGGGAATCTCCGCCAGCGCGGCACGTAGCCTCTCCAGCTCCGCAGCGTCGACCTCGAGGCTGATCTCCTCGCGGCTCCGGTGCCGCTCGTCGAGCTCGGCGCGGCCATCCTCGAACACCGTCAGGCGCTGGTCGACCTGGATCTGACCGCCGGTGACGCGGTAGCGGACGAGCACATCCGACGGGGCGGTGCCGTCAGTCACGTCTCACTCCCGCGCTCCCGGCCTCAGGTCTGGGCGACGTTGAGGGCGGCGACCTCGTATCGCTCGACGGAGACCGTCTCGCCGGGTCCGGTCACCTCTTCGCGGACGCGTGTTGCCTCCTCCTCGCTGGCCCGCAGCGCGTCCTCGTCCTGCCAGAGGGAGACGATGACGATCGTCCCCTTCTCGCGGTCGCAGAGGAACATGTCGCCCATCATCCCTTCGGTCTGCCCGAACTCGGTCGGGAGGACGCCTCTCTTCCTCGCCAGCGCCTCGTCCATCGCGTCCGGCGGACAGTCCTCGTACCGCGTCACCCGTGCGTGCATCTCTCCTCCTTGATCGCGAACCAGCGGAAGCTATGCGACCGAGCGCTAGTACACCAGCAGCCGGCTGAGGTAGTAGCCGACGACGATCGTGAAGAAGACGGCGTCGAGGCGGTCGAGGAGGCCGCCGTGGGGTCCGAAGAGAGTGCCGGTGTCCTTGCGGCCGAGGTCGCGCTTCAGCATCGACTCGAAGAGGTCGCCCACGGGCGCGATCGCGGCGACGGCTGCGCCGAGGATCAGCGCGTCGACGCCCGAGAGCCAGTCCTGGTAGAGGCCGGCGAACCAGAGACCCATCGTGCCGATCACGAAGCCGCCGATCAGTCCCTCGAGGGTCTTGTTCGGCGAGATGTTCGGTGCGATCCGGTGGGAGCCGAAGAGGCGGCCGGTGGCGTAGGCGGCGGTGTCGGTCACGAAGGTGCCGACGAGGACGTCGATCAGCAGGGCCCCGCCGTGCAGCGGCAGGTCGCGGAGCAGTACCGCGTGGACCAGGGGGATCCCGATCCACACGATCCCTAGGAGGGTCACCCCCATCGACGTGGTGATCCCGTCGCGGTGGCTGCGGTCGGCGCCGAACGCGAACAGGACCGCGAACGACGCCGCGATCACCATCAGGACGTGGTAGGCGGTGCCGAAGTGGGCGGCGGCGATCATCGCCGCGACGGCCGCGTAGCCCGCGATCTGGATCGGCCGGAACGAGCTCGTCATGACGAAGAACTCGCGCAGCCCGATAACTCCCAGCAGCCCCATCGCGACCGTGAACGGGATGCCGCCGGCGATCGTGATCACGATCGCGAAGACGATCCACGGGATCGCGACGAGGATCCGGCGGATCGTCTCGCCGCTCAGGCCGCGCCGGCGGGCCTTCGGCGGCTCGATCCCGCGCCGCGCTCTGGGGCCCCGGTCGCTCGGCTCGACCGGGTTCAGGCCGAACAGGTCCTCGAGCTCGGACTGGCTGGGCAGCCGCCGGCGCGGTCGGTCCTCGTCGCCGGCTTCCATTCGCCTACGCTCTCGCCCCGAACCGGCGGCGCCGGCTCTCGTATTCGCGCAGCGACTCCTCGAATGCCTCGCGGGTGAACTCGGGCCAGAGCTCGTCGCGAAAGACGAACTCCGAGTAGGCGCACTGCCAGAGCAGATAGTTCGAGATCCGCATCTCGCCGCTCGTCCGGATCAGCAGGTCCGGGTCGTGCAGGTCGGGCGCGTAAAGGTTGCGCCGGAACTCTTCCTCGTCGCCATGCGTGAAGCTTCGCGCCGCGTCGACGATCTCCGCCCGGCCGCCGTAGTTGAACGCGACGAACAGCGTGATGCGGTCATTCGTCGCGGTCTTCGACTCGGCCCACTCCATCCGCTCGACCAGGTCGAGCGGAACCCCCTCCCGGCGCCCGATGAAGCGCATCCGCACGCCCTCTTCGTCGAGCTCCGGCGTCTCGGCGTCGATTCGCTCGCCGAACATCCGCATCAGCCCCTCGACCTCCTCGTCGGGGCGGGTCCAGTTCTCGGTCGAGAAGGAGAAGACGGTCAGCTCCTCGACCCCGAGCTCGACCGCGTCGCGCAGCCGGGCCTTGACGACGTCCGCACCGGCCCGGTGCCCCTCGAGGGGCTCGAGTCCGCGCTGCTGGGCCCAGCGGCCGTTCCCGTCGGTGATGATCGCGACGTACCGCGCGGCCGCGGTCAAACCTCGAGGATCTCTTCTTCCTTGCCCTTGAGCAGGGAGTCGACCTCGCCGGTGGCGTCGTCGGTCAGCTTCTGGAGCTCGACCTCGGCGCGGTGCTCGTCGTCGGCGCCGGCGTCCCCCTCCTTCTTCATCTCGCGCAGGTCGTGCATGATGTCCCGGCGGACGTTTCGGATCGCCACCCTCCCCTCCTCGGCGACGCCGTGGACGACCTTGACCATCTCCTTGCGGCGCTCCTCGGTCATCTCCGGGATCTGGAGTCGAATGACGTTGCCGTCGTTGTTGGGAGTCAGGCCGACATCGGACTCCAGGATCGACTTCTCGATCGCCGGGATCGCCGACTTGTCGTAGGGCGTGATCGTCAGCAGGCGGGCCTCGGTCGCGGCGATGTTGGCGAGCTGCTTGAGCGGCGTCTGCGTGCCGTAGTAGTCGACGCCGATCCGGTCGAGGAGGTGCGGGGACGCGCGGCCGGTGCGCACCGTCGCCAGCTCGCCGCGGGCCGAATCGACCGACTTCCCCATGCGCATCCTGGCGTCCGCCAGCAGGTCGTCGATCAGGTCCATCTGCCCTTTCGCTCTCTCAGCCCGAAGGGGTGCTCGAGACGAGTGTCCCGACCCGTTCGCCGGAGACGATCCTATCTATGTTCTGCTCGTCGGCCATGTTGAAGACGTAGATCGGCAGGTCGTTGTCCATGCACAGCGACAAGGCGGTCGAGTCCATGACCTTGAGGCCCCGTTCGATCGCCTCGCGGTGCCCGAGCGCCGGAATGAACTCAGCCGCGGCATTGTCGCGGGGGTCCGAGTCGTAGACGCCCTCGACCCCGTTTTTCGCCATCAGGATCGCCTCCGCGCGGATCTCCAGCGCCCGCAGCGCCGCCGCGGTGTCGGTCGTGAAGAACGGGTTGCCGGTGCCGGCGGCGAAGATCACGACGCGACCCTTCTCCAGGTGCCGCATCGCTCGCCGGCGGATGTAGGGCTCGGCCACCTCCTTGACGTCGATCGCCGACATCACCCTCGTGTGCTCGCCGAGCTTCTCGAGCGCGTCCTGGAGGGTCAGCGCGTTGAGGACCGTGGCGAGCATCCCCATGTAGTCGCCGGTCGCCCGGTCCATGCCCTCGGCCGCCGCCGCGAGGCCGCGGTAGATGTTGCCGGCGCCGACGACGATTGCCACCTCGACGCCGCGGGCGCGGGTGGCCATCACCTGATCGGCGATCCGGCGGACCTGGTCGGCGTCGGTGCCGTAGGCCAGGTCGCCCATCAGCGCCTCCCCGGACAGCTTCAGGAGGACGCGGCGGAACTGCGGTTCGGGTGCCATCGCCGGCGCGAGCCTATCCGGCGCGTCGCGGGCCGGCCGTCATTCCTCGCCGACGCGGAAGTAGGCGAACCGGGCGATGCGGACGTTCTCGCCGGTCTTCGCGGCGAGCTCCCCCCGCATTTCCTCGATCGTCTTGCCCTCGTGTTTGTCGGTGTTCACGTGGGGCTGCTCGAGGAGGGCGACCTCCTTCGCCCACTTGGAGAGCTGGCCCTCGACGATGCGTTCGAGGACGTTGTCGGGCTTTCCCTCCTCGCGCGCCTTCTGCTCGAAGACGCGGCGCTCGGCGTCGCGCTCGTCCTCGGCGATGTCCTCGGCGGAGACCACCCGCGGCCCGGTGGCGGCGACGTGCAGGGCCACCTGGTAGGCAAACGACTTGAAGTCTTCGTTGCGGGCGACGAAGTCGGTCTCGCACTGGACCTCGACCATCGCTCCGACCTTGTCGTTGGCGTGGATGTAGGCGGAGACGACTCCCTCGTCGGTGCCGCGGCCGGCGCGCTTCGCGGCCGAGGCCTGGCCCTTGACGCGGAGGATCTCGACCGCCTTGTCGACGTCCCCCTCGGCCTGCGCCAGCGCCGCCTTGCAGTCCATCATCCCCGCCCCGGTTCGGTCCCGCAGCGCCTTCACATCGCCAGCGGTGATGGCCACTACGAACCCTCCGGGGACGGCGCCGCGGCAGGGGCCTCGGGCGCCTGGGCCGGAGCGCCCCCGGCCTGCTGGGCCGCGGCCGCCTGGGCCTCGGCCGCGGCGGCCTCCTCGGCCTCCTTGCGGGCGCGCTCCTCCTCCTCGCGCTTGCGGCGCTCCTCCTCCTCGCGCCGCCGCCGCTCCTCCTCCTCGGCCCGGCGGCGGGCCTCCTGCTCGCGCCAGGCTCCGGCGCCCTGCTGGACCGACTCCCCGATCGCCGAGATGATCAGGCTGCAGGAGCGGATCGCGTCGTCGTTGCCCGGGATCACGTAGTCCACCGGCGTTGGGTCGCAGTTGGTGTCGACCAGACCGACGATTGGGATCCGCAGGCGGGCCGCCTCGCGGACCGCGATGTCCTCGGTCTTCAGGTCGGTGACGAAGACGGCCTCGGGGAGGCGCTCCATGTCGCGGACGCCGCCGAGGTTGTAGTCGAGCTTCGCCAGCTCCTTCTCCATGCTCATCCGCTCCTTGGTCGGCAGCAGGTCGAGCTGGCCGGACTCCTTCAGCTCGGTGAGCTCGTGCAGGCGTCCGATCCGCGAGGAGATCGTGTTGAAGTTGGTCAGGAGCCCGCCCAGCCAGCGCAGGTTGACGTAGGGCATCTCGGTTCGGTCTGCCCACTCCTTGACCGAGTCCCGGGCCTGCTTCTTGGTGCCGACGAACAGCACGGTCCCCCCGCCGCTCGTCAGCTCGCCGACGAACCGGGTCGCGTCGTCGAGCAGATCCTTCGTCTGCATGAGGTCGATGATGTGGATCCCGTCGCGCTCGCCGTGGATGTAGCGGCGCATGTTCGGGTTCCAGCGTCGGGTCTGGTGGCCGAAGTGGACTCCGGCCTCCAGCAGCTCCTTGATGCCTGCCTCGGCCATTCGCTTCTCCTTGTCTGGTGCTGCTCCCCCGGGGCTGCGCGGGACCCGGCATCTGCTGCTCACCGGGCAGGACCCCGCCTCGCTCACCGAGGGGTCGGTTTGGAGGCGTCGAGTCTAGCTGTGCGAGTCTTCCGCCGTGCCTGGGGACGGCGACAGAGGCGGTGAGGGCGAGGCGCGCGCCGACCTCGCCGAGGCGATGGAGCGGCGGCGGGCGACGCTCGACGAGGCGCGCCCCGAGGCGGTCGAACGGCGCCACGCGGCGGGGGGCCGAACGGCCCGCGAGAACATCGCCGACCTGGTCGACCCGGGCAGCTTCGTCGAGTACGGCGGGCTGGCGATCGCCGCCCAGCGGGCCCGGCGCGAGGTGCCGGAGCTGATCGAGCGCACCCCGGCCGACGGGCTGGTGGCGGGAACCGCCCGGGTCAACGGGGATCTGTTCGGCGAGCGTGCCGCCTGCGCGGTCCTCTCCTACGACTACACGGTGCTGGCCGGGACGCAGGGGGTGCTTGGCCACCGAAAGAAGGACCGGCTGTTCGAGCTGATCGAGCGGATGCGGCTGCCGGCCGTCTTCTTCGCCGAGGGCGGCGGCGGGCGGCCCGGCGACACCGACTACCCGGTCGTCTCGGCGCTCGACACGCGCGCCTTCGCGCTCTGGGCGCGGCTCTCCGGAGTCGTGCCGCGGATCGCCGTGGTCGCCGGGCGCTGCTTCGCCGGCAACGCCGTGATCGCCGGCTGCTCGGACCTGATCGTCGCCACCGAGAACGTCTCGCTCGGGATGGGCGGCCCGGCGATGATCGAGGGCGGCGGGCTGGGGTCGGTGGGCGCCGACGCGGTCGGTCCCGTCGAGATGCAGTCGGCAAACGGGGTGATCGACGCTGTCGCGGCGGACGAGGCCGAGGCGGTGGAGGTCACCAAGAGGCTCCTGTCCTACTTCCAGGGGCGCACCGAGCCCGGCGAGGCGGCCGATCAGGCGCCGCTGCGAGAGATCGTGCCGGAGCGGCGGCGCCGCGCCTTCGACGTCCGGCCGGTGATCGAGACGCTCGCCGATGCCGGCTCGGTGGTCTTCCTGCGGGAGCGCTTCGCGCCGGAGATGGTGGTCGCTTTCGCGCGGATCGAGGGCCGTCCGGTCGGTGTCATCGCCAACAACTCGACCCACATGGCGGGCGCGATCACCAGCGACGGCGCCGACAAGGCGGCTCGCCACCTCCAGCTCTGCGACGCCTTCGGGCTGCCCGTCCTCTCCCTGGTGGACACGCCGGGGATGATGGTCGGGCCCGAGGCCGAGGCGACCGGCCTCGTCCGCCATACCTCCCGGCTGCTCGTCGCCGGGGCCGCGCTGCGGGTCCCACTGGTGGCCGTGGTGCTGCGCCGCGGCTTCGGGCTGGGCGCGCAGGCGATGGTCGCCGGCAGCCTTCACGAGCCGCTCCTCACGGTCGCCTGGCCCGCCGCCGAGCTGGGGCCCATGGGGGTGGAGGGCGCCGTGCGGCTCGGCTTCCGCCGCGAGCTCGAGTCGATCGCCGACGAGGCTCAGCGCAACCGCCGCGTCCGCGAGCTGACCGAACTCGCCGAGAAGAACGCCCGCGCGATCAACGCCGCGACCCTCTTCGAGATCGACGACGTGATCGACCCGGCCGAGACCCGGTCCCTCGTCGCTTCGACCTTCGCGGCGGCGGAGGCCGTCCCGCAGGTCCACCCGCGCTTCGTCGACACCTGGTGAGCCGCTAGCGGGCTCGCGCCGCCTTCAGCGCCGCCGCAAGGTCTTGTGGGAGCGGCGACTCGAACTCGAGCCGCTGGCCGGTCGTGGGGTGATCGAAGGCGAGCCGGTGGGCGTGCAGGAACTGGCGCTCGAGGCCGAAGGACAGGGAGCCGCCGTAGGTCGTGTCGCCGGCGAGGGGATGCCCGATCGCCGCCAAGTGGGCGCGGATCTGGTGGGTGCGGCCGGTCTCGAGGCGGGCCTCGAGATAGGTCTCGCGGGGCAGCAGCTCGAGCACGGTGAAGTGGGTGCGGGCCTCGCGCTGGGCCGCGCCGGAGACCGCCATCCGGTGGCGCTGACGCGCCGAGCGGCCGATCGGCGCGTCGATCGTGCCCGTCCGGCTTGCCAGCCTTCCCTCGGCGAGCGCCAGGTAGGCGCGCTCCACTTCGCGGCGGCGCACCGCCTCCTGAAGGCGGCGGTGGGCCTCGTCGGTCCGCGCCACGACCATCAGCCCGCTGGTGTCCTTGTCGAGGCGGTGGACGATGCCCGGCCGGTCCGGCTCCTCGCCACCGCCGAGCAGCGGACCGAGGAGTTCGACAAGCGTCGCGCCGCTGTGGCCGGGCGCAGGATGGACCACCAGCCCGGCCGGCTTGTCGATCACCGCGAGCGCGTCGTCGCGGTGCACGATGCGCGGCGCGGGCGCGCTCAGGCCTCGGCCTCCCGCAGGAGAGTGAGCACGAACAGGCCGACGCCCAGCGTGATCGCGATGTCGGCCAGGTTGAAGGCGGGCCAGGCCGGCAGGTCGATGTAGTCCGTGACGGCGTCGATCCGAACCCGGTCGGCCAGGTTCCCGAGCGCCCCGCCGGCCACGAGGCCGACCGCAACCCACATCCCGGCTGCGCTCGAGGCGCGGGCGAACAGCACCACGATCACCGCGAGCGCCGCCAGGGTCAGCACGACGATCCCGTCCCCGCTGCCGCCCGCGAGCCCGAAGGCGACGCCCCGGTTGTGGACGTTCGTGATCGTCAGGGGCCCGAAGACGCCGGCCTCCTCGCCCGGCACGAGGTTCGACTCGACCACTGCCTTGATCGCCTGGTCGGCAACGACGACGATGCCGCAGAGGGCGAGCGCGAGCCGCCAGGGGCGGGAGCTGTCGGCGCTCACCCGTTGATCGCGCCGACGATGATCGCCTGCAGCAGGAACAGGACGAGGATCCCGATCACCGGCGACAGGTCGAGCGCGAAGCCGCCCCCGCCCACCGGGGGCAGGAAGCGGCGAAAGAGGTTCAGATAGGGGTCGGTGGTCTCGTGGACGAAGTTGACGATCGCTCGCAGCGTCAGGTTGTAGGGGATCCGCGGGATGAACGAGAGCAGCACCCGGGTGAAGATCAAGATGATGTAGACGATGAAGACCGCGTTGACGTACGTCGCCACGTCCTCGCGGCTGATCGCCAGCGGCAGGTCAGGCATTGCCGCGCATCCTCGCAATCGACGCCGAGACGGCGGCGGCAAACGCCTTGCGCGCGCCCTCCCGGTCGAGCGCCTCGAGGCCGGCCTCGGTGCTGCCGCCGGGCGAGGC
>Ga0126309_10000258_pt1 | contig 18146 bp, 11 predicted proteins | sample Plot56_FD_92541 | JGI IMG/M metagenome (GOLD analysis project Ga0126309, IMG submission 92541) | Serpentine soil microbial communities from UC McLaughlin Reserve, CA, USA - Plot56 | ecosystem: Environmental > Terrestrial > Soil > Grasslands | place: USA: UC McLaughlin Reserve, Lake County...
CCCTGGGCGGAGGTGATCGGCGTGGTGGGCGACGTGCGCAACGATCCCGCCCGGCCGGAGCCGGAGCCCCTGACGTACGCGTCGGTCCGGCAGGATCCGTGGGGCTACCGCACCTTCGTGCTCCGGACGCAGGGAGATCCGCTCTCCCTTCTCCGTCCCTTCCAACGCGAGCTGGCGGCGCTCGATCCGGGGGTTCCGATCAACCGCGCGGTGACGCTCCGCGCCCTGCTCTCCGAGGGGCTCGCGGGCCGCCGGCTCCCGGTGGTGCTGATGACCGCGTTCGGCGCGCTGGCGCTGCTCCTCGCCTCGGTGGGCGTCTACGCCATGTTCGCCAGCATGGTGGCCGCTCGGGAGCAGGAGCTCGGGGTCCGCGTCGCCCTCGGATCGAGCCGGCGCGCCATCGCCGGGCTGGTGCTGCGGCAGGGCGCCGTCTGGATGGCGGCCGGGCTGGCGGGAGGCGCGCTCGGGATCGTGGGAGTCGCGCTCTTCCTGCGCGATCTGCTCTACGGCGTACCGCCGTTCGACCCGATCGCGCTCTCCGCCACCGCGGCGGCGCTGCTCGCCTGCGCCACGGCCGCGCTGCTCGTTCCCATCCGCCGCGCCACGCGCGTCGATCCGATCACGATCCTGCGCTGAAGCCGGAGATCCCGCAGGACCAACGTACGACTCTTCAAAGCTCCCGGAAACCTCCGTGTACGAATATCTTCGAGAAGGTGGAAAGCGAGCCGAGGTCCACTCGATAATCCTTCTCTTCCAACAGGCGTGACTGTTCCGCGCTACATTCCTGAACCCATTGCTTCAGCTCGGCGCCAAAGCCCTGCACCGTCGTGTATTGAAGCACGATTCCTCCGAGAAACGTGCGCGGGGCGATCTCAAGAAAGACGGCGAGCCAATTATCATCTGCGAACGGGCAGAAAGCGTACATTCCGGGCGACCTCATCGCCATTAGCGCTTTCACTTTCTTCTTATCTGTTTCCGCGCCAAAGCATACTTCGACGAGATGCACCAGTGTCGCCTTGGTGAGGCCCACCACCTTGTCCAGAAGCGCCGCTTGCGCCTGTTCCAGATCAGGCGTGTTATAAAGCAGCAGTATATCCGTTCTGTCGCGTATCTCCTCCAACAAACTAGTTGCTTCAGAGACGGACATTGAGCAGTCGACACATGGGAAATCCACCAGGATGCGTTGATAAGGCTCTGTTCCGGGTCCTTTCCAAGTGTCGGTCCTCGCAGCGAACCGGATGAGCCTCAACTGGCAGATCACTGTTTCGACATGGGTTACATCACCCCGGATGCGGATGCTGACCGCAAGGCGTTTCTCCGGGTTTTCGAGAGTTTCTTCGATGAAGTCACTCGGTACGCCATCTCCAACAGCAATCGGCAGCATGTCGGCCGGTAGTCCGGAGACGTGCGGATCTGCGACAATCATCCGGGCGGCCAACTCGGGTTCCGCGTCGGAATCCAGCATAGGGCCATCGAGCACACCATACTGTTTGAGCTCCTCGAAGCACCAATTGTGAAAGTCAAGGACAGTTCGACGGCCATCCTCGATCGCGAGACCCGCGGGCTGCGAACCGAGGATCTTCCTCACCGCGGCCCGTGCGCCGGTCAAGACAGCCTTGCGCAACCGTACCCCCTCCACTGAGGGCGTCAAGAAACGAAGCTCGGCGATGACCCGAGCCAGATCGGCGTCTGCATTCTTCGCGATCTGAGTGAGGTGAGCCCACTCGTTACCGACGGTTTGTCGTTCAAGCTCCTCAACGAGAAGCCTTGAGAGCACGTTCAGACGGTGGTTCGGCTGCGCCAACGGATCACTGAGGGACGCCCGTATGCTGAAGACATCCAGGTTCGTGGAGCGGGCAATCCCAAGAATGGGGGTGTCGAAAACCACTTCGGCGAAGGCGCGAAGAACGAAGTGAGAGAACGGTCTCAGCAATCTCGGCAGAGCCTCGACCACGGCACGGTAAGGCATCATCGCGCGCTGGTATCTCGGGGGCGGCTCCGGAACATCCGGCACCTTGTTGACCAAGGTAACGAGGCTCTCGCGCGCCACGTACTCGCCCATGGTCGCGTAGCCCTCATGGGCGTCGAAGCTGACCGCCAGCATGTCGAAAAGCGCCTCGCGGGCGTCACCCAGATTTTGCGGCAAGAGCCGCCCCCGGGCTGATTGTGCATCGGCACGGGCGAGCAGCACCTGCAGATAGCTGAATGTGGTCGAGCTGAAGATCTCGCGATGCCTGCCCTCGTGGGAGAGCGTGTACAGTTGCTGGAGCTGGCCGTCGTGAGCCTGCGGGACCAGACGAACCTCGGTGCTCGTCATTTCGCACAGGCCGAGGATCGCCTGGCCGAGAGACGCATCTCTGTTCAGCGAGACGGTCCCTGAACGGTGAGCCTCTGTTTCGAAGCCCATCATCCTTGCACCTCATGCCCGGCCGCAAGGCGCCGGTCAAAGTCCCCAAAAGCCTCCCTGATGAGGTCGTCACATCTCGCCGCAACAGCTCCGGTTTCGCCAGCATGGACCTCATAACCGGCCTTCGTAGGTACTGCCCGGTGCATCACAGTAGAGCTGAGCTCGCCCTCAGGGTCTGTGATCTCGAAGCTCGTCCAATAGGTGATCAGGTCTCGGCCCGCGAGGCCGCTCTCTCGGAGGGTCTTTTCGTGAGAGAGTCTTCGACCATTGAAAACCAAAGTATGCGAGAGGCTCACCGTCAGATGATCCAGGGAATAGCTCACTTGGCCGGGCAGCCTGAAAGCTCTCTTCAGGACGCGCAAGAGATTGAGCACTCGAAACTCCAGAGAAACCGTCAGCTGATAGACCTTGTCGTGACGGTTCGAGTACAGGAACAGGGTGACGGGCTCATCGCGGAGAAGCTGCAGCAAGTCATCGCCATAGTGCCGGGAGAACTCCTCCCGCAGGGCGTCCTCCGTGCGCTGGGCAGGGATGCGAAGAATCTGCCGGAAGTTCCGCGTAACAGCGTCCGGAAACCGGTCGCAGGCTGCAATCCAATAGGATCGAGATCGGAGATCGAGCTCCCGATGCTCAGCTCGCATCCTTGCCTCCGCCGCGCCGGTAATATCCACGTTCACACAAAGAACATACTTCTCCCAACCGAGAACGTCTCTTGCTTTCCGAGCGGCCCGAAGAGATTCCAGCGCCTTTCCAGGATCGAAGTCACCAGCGCGGCCGGATTCGACGCTCTTGCATTGATAGGCGGTCTTCGTTGCGGGGCAATACAGATCAACTCCGCTCTCCGGCGGCGTGCGACGAGATATATCACTGCGCCCTTCGGCCAAGTTGAGAATCTTGCAGCAGAATGCCTCCCAAGCATCCGTAAAGCAATGCTCTTCTGGAACAACAAAAAAAGGAGGATACAGATGATATTCCATGGCTCCTTTTCTGCCCCTGGCAGGACCTCATGCCACTAGTCTACACCTTGTATCTGGCTCTCCTCGCCAGCTTCAAAGCCCCCTTGGCCGAGCTCGTCTCCCTCCGCCGGGCCGCGCGCCAGGCAATCGCCGAGATCCAGGCCCACCTCCTGAGCGCCGCGCCCCGCCAGCTCTCTCTGGCAGGCGCTGAAGTGGGCCGGTTGTCGCTGGCCTCCGACGACGCGGGCCAGCTGTCACTCGCCCCGGAGGGAGCCGGTCAGCCCGCGCTCCTGCCGCACGGGGCGGAGACAGAGGGCACCTGAAACCTTCCCTCAGAAGGCGCGTAGGGACGGACAGACCTGCGAAAGGAGCTGTTCATGAACGCGCCCTGCCGTCTCGCTCTGGCCTTCGCGCTTCTTCTGTCCACCTCAGGGGAGGCCGTTGCCGCTGCCGACGGCCGGGACGAGGGGCGGGCGGCCTTGGACAAGGCCCGCGCCGCCTATCGCGCGGCGGGAGCCTTCCGCGAGACCCTGGAGGCGACTCTGGAGTTTCCGGACGGCCGCAAGGAACCGCGGGTCCTGGAGTACGGCGTCGGCCCGACCGGGGGAGCCTTCTTCACGCTCTCCTCCAATGGCAAGACGGTCTTCCAGATCGTCGCCCGCGACGGGCGGATGGTCGGCACCCAGCTCGGTGCGGACGGACGGTATGCGGAAGTGCCCTTCGAAGGGGATTTCGCCGCGGCCCTGCGCCGCATGGGAGGCGCGCAGGCCCAGCTGGGACCACCGCCCGCCGTTGTGGCCCGCCTTGGGGGAGATCTCGCGGCGTTTCTGGACGCCCTGCGGTTCGGAGTCCTGGCTCCCCTGGAGGTCGTGGGCGCCCGGCGGACCGTGGCGGGCGATGGGGCGGCGCTGGTGGAGGTGGAGCTCCGGGCGTCAAATGGGCAGCTCATCGTGGGCCTGGACCCGGCGACCGATCGCCTGCGGGAAGCTCGTGTGGCCCTGGGCGACGGGAAGCAGCAGGTGCGCTTCTCCGGCCCCTACCGATTCACCCCCGGCGATCCGGACGATGCCCTGGCCTGGCCGGATCTCTCCGGCCGCACGGCGATGCAGACCTTCGCCGAGCTCGAGTCCGCGACCTATCCCCTCGGCCAGCCCGCGCCGGACGTGAGCCTGCGGTCCATGGAGGGCGGCACCGTGAGCCTTGCCAGCCTGCGCGGGAACGTTGTCGTCCTCGACTTCTGGGCGACCTGGTGCGTCCCCTGCTGGACGGCCCTGACGCACACCTCCGAGCTCGCCGCCTGGGCGAAGTCGTCCGGCCTCCCGGTCCAAGTCTTCGCGGTGGATACGCTGGAAGAGGTGAGCAGCTTCGAGGAGCAGAGTCGACGGGTCGCCGAGTTTCTCCGCTCCAGGAAGCTCGATCTCCCGGTCCTGCTCGACAGTGAAGGCAAAGCCTTTGCGGCCCTCCACAAACCCGGCCTCCCCAGCCTCGTCATCCTCAGCAAAGACGGCAAGCTCGTCCACTACCACTCCGGTCTCCTGGAAGACATGACCGCGACCGTGCGCAAGGAAGTCCTCGCGCTGACGGCGGCGCAGTGGAAAGGTGGGTGTCACACGGCCTCGAGCCCCCTCTCCCCGTGGGTTGGTGTGCGATGGGAGAGGGGGGCGAGCCCAGTCTCCTGGCCGCTGCCGTCCCGGGAGATCGCGAGCTCATCGAGCCCTTGATCCAAGACGGCGGCGAAACGATCCAACTGCTCTTTGCTGTGGCCCGCGGTGATCGAGACACGGAGGCGCGCCGAGCCTTTGGGGACGACCGGATGCGGAATCCCCTGCACGTAAAAGCCCCGCTGCTGGCAGTACTTCGCGAGCCGTAACGCCGCCCAATCATCGTCGCAGATCACGGTGTCGTGGCGCCCGACAATGCTGGTGATGGTCGAGACGTTCGCGGCGTAGCCGCTGGTGAACGCGACCGCGGACTCGGTGCCCTTGAAGCGCGAAAGGGACATCCGGCCGTCTTGGAGCTGTTATATTGGCTGCTGCGACGCTGCCAGAACCCAGTCGGGAGGGGTCATCATGTCGATCGTCTTTGTAATTTACAGCCCACAGGATCTCGACTTCGTCCAGGGGACGCTTCTGCGCTCGCTGCCGAGCAACGGCTTCGACCGCTGGGTCTCGGCGGCACACCTCATGGCGCAGTGCCGCGTGATCCTGGCGGTCATCTCCCGCGCTGCCGTCGCATCGCCCTTTGTGCGGGACGACATCGCGACCGCGCTGGACAGCAAGCGCCCGGTCATCGCCGTGCTGGCCGATTGCATCGAGGGTGAAGAGCAAGCCCGGCTTCCGAAGGGGCTGTGGGCGCTGCCGCTGGTCGATTTCACCGAGGACGTCTCCGCGGCGCGAGAGGATCTCGCGGACCTGCTGCCCCCGGTGGGGCCCCTCGCGGAAGCGGACGAGCTCTCCCGCGCGGCCCAGTCGATCGAATGGAACGAGGAGATCTTTTCCGCCTCGCTGGCCGACGTCGTGAAGCGGCACGATCAGAGCCGGGCGCGTGTGCTGATCGAGACCTTGGCTCGATCCATGGAGCACCGGCCGTATCCGCCGCGCGCTGCCAATGCCGACCTGGCGGTCCTGCGCAAAGACCGGCAGTTCAAGCTGATGCAGCGCTACGCCGAGGCTGTTCTCGCCACCGGCACGACGGACGCGAAGGTCCGCCGGCAGTATGCGCAAGCATTGATCGAGCAGAAGGCGTTCGATCGTGCCCTCGACGTCCTGGCGTCCATCACCCAGGATGGTGCTTCCCCCGATAGCGAGGTGGCGGAGGCGTACGGTCTGATCGGGCGGACGTACAAACAGCAGTACGTCGATGCCCCGAATGCCCCCGGATCGCACGAGCTGCTGCGCCGGGCCATCGAGGCGTACGAATCCGTCTACGAGAAGAATCCGACGTTGCTGTGGCACGGAGTCAACGCGGCGAGCTGCATTCTGCGCGCGCATCGGGACGGCGTAGAGGGCGCGGACCCGGAGCGCGCCCGAGAGATCGCCCGGCGCGTGCTGGAGCACATCGATCGACTTGAAAGCGGCGGTAGGCTCATCGACGTCTGGGACTGTGCGTCGCGCGTGGAGGCGCTGCTCGCGCTCGACCGCTACGAGGCGGCGCAGGCCGCCCTTGCCATGTACATCCACCATCCGGACATGCACGCGTTCGAGGTCTCGTCCACGTATCGGCAATTCGATCAGCTCCTCGAGCTGGGCCGGCGCGAAAGCCGGCCGATCCTCGATCAGTTGTGGGAAGTGGTCGAGCGCCACCGGGCGGGCGGCCTGTCGGGCCAGCCGTCTCCAGGGCTCGAGAGCGCCGAGTCGGCCACCCTTGGAAAAATGTCCCGGCCCCTGCTCATTCGAGTGACGGATCCGGACTGGCAACCCGCGGGGATCACCGATCTGGTGCTGGAGTCTCGGCTGGGCACGATCGTCTCCGCCCAGGGGACGGATGCCAGTGTGGCGGAGCTCCTCCAGGATTCCGAGGTGATGTCGGTCGATCAGAGCCGGCCGGGCGGGGTTGGCGAGTGCGCCCGCTCCATCCCGTTCATCCGCGTGGCCGCCGACTATCCGTTTTCGGGAGGGACCTATCAGGAAAATGGCGATGGCGCCCTGGTCGCCGTGATCGACAACGGCATCGACGTGCTCCACGAGGCGTTCCTGGACGGGCAGGGCCAATCGCGCATCGTGGGGATCTGGCATCAGGGGAGCTCCACCGGCACTCCGCCCCAAGGGTTCACGTACGGCACCTACCACACGGCGGCCGACATCGCGGGATACGTCGGCACCAAGACCCTTCCGGCAGGCCTCAGCCGCAATCCGGATGGACACGGGACGCATGTCGCCAGCATCGCCGCCGGCCGCGCGGTGGGCGCCTTCGCCGGAGGCGTCGCTCCGGGAGCCCGGCTGCTGATCGTGATCTCCGCCGGCCAGGGGCCGACCGGCTATTCGAAGAGCCATCTCGATGCCCTCACATTCGTCGACGCCGTTGCGACGGAGCTCGGGCTCCCCGTGGTGGTCAACCTGAGCCAGGGCATGAACGCGGGTGCCCACGACGGGACCTCGGCGCTCGAAGTGATGTTCGACGCTTTCTCCGAGGGGGGCCGGAAGCCGGGCCGGGTCGTCGTCAAATCCGCCGGCAACGAGCGGAACAACAAGAATGGACACGCCAAGGTGACCCTGGGTCAGGACGGGCTGGACAATCTGCCCTGGCAGCGCGACGCTCAGGCGTCGGGTGTCGAACGGCTCGAGCTGTGGTGGAGCGCCGCGGACGAGCTCGATTTCCGCCTCGGCGATCCGAGCAACAACTGGACTCCTTGGGTCAGTCGTTCCGCACCCAAGCAGTCCGGCTCCCTCAATGGCGTGCCGTTCGTCCTGCAGCTCACCAAGCTCCACATCGACAACGGCGACAGCCAGCTCTCCGTCGAGATCGGCAACGACACGTCGACGGTCCCGCCCGGCATCTGGCAACTCCAGATCCGGAGCTATCAGGTCCCCGAAGGCGGCACGGTCCATGCCTGGATCGAGCGCGGCCTCGGCGCTCCCAGCTCGTTCACCAGGCATATGGACGAGGAGATCACCTTGAGCATCCCCGGAACCGCCAAGAACGTGATCGCGGTGGGGGCCGTGGATGCCGATCTGCCCATCCAGGTCGGCGACTTCTCGTCCTACGGTCCGACGCGGGATGGGCGCCAGAAGCCGGAGGTGGCTGCGCCGGGCGTGGGGGTTCAAGCGGCCAAGGGCGGCACCTCGACCGGAATCAGACCTGATTCTGGGACGAGCATGGCGGCGCCGCACGTGGCAGGCGCCATCGCGCTCCTGCTCTCGCGGATGGCGAAGACGCAGCAACCGATTCCGACGTCGACGCAGATCGCCTCCGCGCTGCGTCGCAAGACGCGCAACTACAACGGCCGCTGGGCCCCGGGCCAGGGATTCGGCATCGTCGACGTGGCGGCCTTGCTCGCCGCATTTTAAGAACTATTTAGAGTATATTCGGATGATCCTCCCGGGGGAGTCTCTCTTTCTGGAAGGACAGGAACTTTCCGCATCTTCCAGGAGGTACAACATGAGTCCAGTGAGAAAGTTCACGACGATTTGCCCGGCCGTTCTGGCGCTTCTGACTGCACTTGCCCTGGCCGTACCTGGCCACGGAGCCGGCCTGCGGCACCTGGCTCGGCAGGTGCGGTCCACCGAGGGGGCGGATGTCTCGTCCGGAGCCCTGGGACTCGCCTGGTCGACCTACCTCGGCGGAACAGACCTGGACACAGCTTTCGGGGCTGCGCTGGATGGCGAGGGGAACGCGTACATCGTGGGACTGACGCTCTCTGCGGACTTCCCCTCGGTTCCTCCGGTCCTGTCGTCTCCTCCGCCGCCCGCCAAGGCATTGCTGGTGAAGGTCGCGCCGGACGGCAGAGTCCTCTTCTCGACTTTCCTGGGCGGCTCCGCGAGCACGAGGGCCACTGCCGTCACCCTCGGCGTGGACGGCTCGATCTACGTCGCCGGCCTGACGGGCTCGGGCTTCCCGCTGGTCCAGCCGCTCCCCGCACCGCTGCGCGGCGTGGGAGGCCAGGAGGCGTTCGTCATGCGGCTCAGCGCGGATGGCTCCCAGATCCTCTTCTCGACGACGATCGGCGGCTCGGGCAACGACTATGCCGACGCGATCGCGGTGGACGCTGCCGGCGCCGTCTACCTCGCCGGCGGCACCAACTCAGCCGATTTCCCCACAGCGAGCCCTGCCCAGGGGAGCTTCGCCGGTGGTCTCGCGGATGGGTTCGTGGCCAAGATCCTCCCTGCGAGCTCGACCCTCGCCTGGTCGACCTACCTCGGAGGCCACGACTTCGAGCGGATCAACGACATTGTCACGGACGAGAGCGGAGGCGCGGTCGTCGTAGGCGTGACGGACTCTCCCGGCTTCCCTACCCTGGGAGCGCGGCAGCCGGCCCTCCGGGGTCCCAGAGATGGATTCATCGCGGCCTTCGGGGCTTCGGGCGCCCTGCTCGTCTCGACATATCTCGGCGGCAACAACGAGGACGCGGTCACCGGTGTCGCCCGGGATTCCGCAGGCTTCGTGTATGTGGGCGGGGCGACCACCTCTCGTGACTTTCCCACCACGCCCGGCGCGTTCCAGCGGAGCCCCCGCGGCATCTTCGCGACCAAGCTCACGCCGGACCTCGCTTCCTGGGTCTGGTCCACCTATTTTGGTGGGACCGGAGGGGACGGCGCCGAGGATCTCGACATCGATGCCGAGGGGAACGTCTACTTGACCGGCGTCACCCAATCCACGGACTTTCCGCTGCGGAACCCGGTCGACTCCGAGTGCGCGCCGGCCTCCGGTAGGTTCTGTGAGGGCGAGGCTTTCCTGGCGGCCCTCTCCGCAGACGGCTCATCGCTGCTTTTCTCGACCTACCTCGGCGGCAGTCTCGACCCGATCGGGGACGGCAACACCGCTCTCGACATTGGCCAGGCGATCGACGTCGGCCCGGGCGGGGACGTCGTGATCGCCGGGGAGGCCTTCTCGCTCGACTTCCCGACCACGGACAATGCGTTTCAGCCGACCTATCCCGGCGGCCAGTCGCGGGACGCCTTCGCTGCCCGCTTCGCCCGCGGCGCCGGCAACCGTCCGCCGGACTGCTCGGCGGCCACGGCGAGCCCTTCCACGATCTGGGCGCCCAACCAGCGCCTGCTGCGCGTCGCGATCCTCGGCGTCGCGGACCCCGACGGAGATCCGGTCACTCTGACGGTCACCGCGATCCGGCAGGACGAGCCCCGGACCGGCAAAGAGCCGGACGCGCGGGGGGTGGGCACGGCGCAACCCTGGGTGCGGGCGTCGAGGGCCGGAAGAGGCGACGGCCGCGTCTACCACATCAAGTTCCAGGCCCAGGACCCGGACGGCGCGAGTTGCACCGGCGAGGTGACCGTCTGTGTACCCCATGACCGAAGCGGCCGAGGGTGTGGGGACGGGGGTGCGCTCTTCGATTCTGGAACATAGTCACGCGGGACAAAGCTCCGGCTCACCGCCAGACGGGACGCTCGCCGGCTGTCTGGTAAGCTATGTCTATCTAGGCTATGTATGTCTAGGTAAGAACCGGACCTGTCCGAACGGAGGATCTCATGCGGTTTGTCTCCGTCTTTGTCCTGGCGTCCCTCGCGGCCCTGCCGTTCTTCGCACCCCGGCCGGCCCTGGCCGCGGACGCCGCCCCACCGGCCCCGAAGCTCGAGCTGAAGCCCTGCACCACCATCTCCGGCCTGCCGCCGGAGGCCCGCTGCGGCACCTATGAGGTCTGGGAGAACCGGGCGGCGAAGTCCGGCCGCAAGATCCCGCTCCGCGTCGCCGTCATTCCGGCGCAGGGGTCCGACCGGCTCCCCGACGCCCTCACCTTCTTCGGCGGCGGCCCGGGGGAATCCAACGTGGCGTCCGCTCCCGAGGTCCTCGACCTGTTCAGAGCGCTCCGCCAGCGGCGGGACATCCTGCTGGTGGACTTCCGGGGCACCGGCGGGTCGGGAGGGCTCTTCTGCCCCGAGATGCAGGGCAGCGCGGGAATCCAGGGGCTTCTCGACTCCTACTACCCGCCGGACAAGGTGAAGGCCTGCGCCGAGCGCCTGGCGAAGACCGCCGATTTCAGCCAGTACACCAACGACACCAGCGTCGACGACGTCGACGCGGTGCGGGCCGTCCTGGGCTATCCCAGGCTCGACATCTATGGCGGCTCCGGCGGCAGCCGGACGGCGCTGGTCTACCTGCGCCGGCACCCGGGCGCAGTGCGCACGGCAACCATCTCGGGGGTCGCGCCCCCGGACGAGCTCGGCCCGTTCGCCATGGCCCGGTACGCCCAGCGGGCGCTCGACGGCCTGATCGCCGAGTGTGAAGCCGACGCGGCCTGCCGCGGCGCCTTTCCCAGGCTGCGCGACGACGTGGCCGCCGTGCTCCAGCGAGCCGAGAAGGATCCGGTCGTCGTCACGGTGACCGACGGCGAGACGGGCACGCCGGTCGAGATGCGGCTGACGCGCAACGGAGTCGCCCAGACCCTACGGTACATGCTCTACCGCCCCCTCTCGGCGTCCATGCTCCCGCTGAGCGTCCACCTGGCGGCGCAGGGGGACTGGAAGCTCCTGGGCGAGACCGGCGCCCACTTCGCCTCCGGCCGCGACTTCGGCACTCTCGCCGACGGCTACTATCTCTCGCTCACCTGCTCGGAGGACGTCCCCTTCATCCGCGAGGACGAGATCCCGGCGGCCGTCCAGGGCACCTTCCTGGGGGACTTCCGCATCCGCAAGCAGCAGGCGGCCTGCGCCGCCTGGCCGGTGCCGCCGGTGGACCGCGCGTTCCTGGACCCGGTGGTCTCCGACGTACCGACGCTCCTGGTCTCGGGCGAGCGCGACCCGGTGACCCCGCCGGTCAGCGCCGAGCGGGCCGCGCGGACGCTCAAGAACAGCCTCCACGTGGTGATCCCGGACGCCGGCCACGGCTACTTCGGCGTCGAGGGTGCCCTCGAATGCTTCGACAGCCTGACGGTCCGCTTCATCGAGGCCGGCACCGTGAAGGGGCTCGACACCTCCTGTGTGACGCGGACGAAACGGCCGGAGTTCGTCCTGAAGTGGGACCCGGACGTGGAGTTGCCCGCCGATCAGCTCGCCCGCCTGACCGGCACCTACAAAGAACCGGAGAGCGGGCGCGAGGTCAGGGTGGTGACCGCGGGCTCTCGCCTGCAGCTCCTGGAGGGCGAGTATCCCCCCACGGTCCTGGTGGCGATCTCGCCCACCCGCTTCCGGATCGAAGGCATGCCGCCTGGCACCTCCGTGGTCTTCCAGATCACGGAAGGCCGGGCGACAGCCCTCACCATCCCGTGGGAGCCCTCCCTGAGATGGGAGCGGGTCGGGGCAGGAGCCGGCCCGCCGGCTGCGAAGCCGGCTTTTACGCTGACGCGGGAAGGCCCGGCCGCAGCGCAAACCGACAAGGTGGACGAGTACATCCAGGGCGAAATGCAGCGGCGCAAGATCCCCGGCCTCTCGGTGGCCGTCCTCCGCAACGGAGAGATCATCAAAGCGAAAGGCTACGGGCTGGCGAACGTCGAGCTGAACGTCGCCTCTGCTCCGGAAACCATTTATCAATCCGGCTCGATCGGCAAACAGTTCACCGCGGCGCTCGTGATGATGCTGGTCGAGGAAGGCAAACTGAGCCTGGACGATCACATCGGGAAATATATCTCCGACGCGCCGGCCCTCTGGAAGGACATCACTCTGCGCCACCTGCTGACGCACACGTCAGGTATCTCGAGCAGCCACTATGAAAAGCTCAATATGCGCCAGGACTACGCCGAAGACGAGCTGGTTCAAGCGATCGCGGCACTTCCGCTCGATTTCCAACCCGGCGCTCAATACGACCGCCGACGGCGCCCTTTATTTGACCGTGCTCGACATGGCCAAATGGGACGCGGCGCTCTCTACGGAAAAGCTGCTCAAGCGGGCTTCGCTCGACCTGATCTGGACGCCGGCAAAGCTCAACGACGGAAAGGCCGCGTTGTTTGGCTATGGTTTCGGCTGGATGACCGGCGAGCTCCGCGGGCACCCTTTCGTCCGGCATGGCGGAGGATGGCAAGGCTTCTCCACGCACATCCTGCGCTACGTCGGCGACAAGCTGACGGTCATCGTGCTGGCGAACCTCGGAGGGGTCAACGCAGGGACGTTCGCGGACGGCATCGTGGGGCTCTATGAGCCTGAGCTTGCGCCCAGGGAGCACACGGCCATTCAGATCGATCCGAAGATTTTCGATCCGTAGGGGGACCGGTTCTGGATGCAGGCGACCGGCCAGGGGCGTGCGGAGCTCCTTCCCGAATCAGAGACGACGTTCTTCACCAGAGTCGCGGACATCACGGTCACGCTGGTCAAAGACGGGAACGGTGCGGTGACGCACCTGATCCTGCGCCAGAGCGGCGGTGACCTCGAGGTGAAGAAGATCGAGTGAGGCGGGGGCTCGCTCATCTCCGTCATCGTGTATACTGAATGGCCTCAACTCCTCAGGAGGGCCGTTCGTCATGCCGTTTCAGTATTCGTGCTTTATCAGCTACTCCGATGGCCAGGGCGACCTGATGAAGCGCTTCATCGACGAGCTGGAGAGAGCTCTGCAAAGCAGCCTCGGGCCCTATCTCAGGGAAGGGGTCTACATCGACAAGAAACGTCTGAGCGCCGGCTACAAATACAACGAAGCGCTGGCCCAGGCGATCTGCCAGAGTGTTTGCATGATCGTCGTCTACTCGCCGATCTACGAGAAGTCGTCCTACTGCCTGCGCGAATTCACGGCGATGCAGCGCCTGGAAGAAAAGCGTTTCAAGGCGATGGAAAGCTCAATCTCCTCGCAGTGCGGCTTGATCATTCCCATTCTCTTCCGAGGGAACGCGGCGGAGCTGCCGCCGATCATCCGCGAGCATATCCATTTCTGCGATTTTTCCAGGTTCACGACCGCCAGCACCAAGATCACGCGGCACAGGGAATCGGTCGAGAAGATCGAGCAGATCGCGCGCTACATCTACGATCTTTACGAGCGCTTCGGCAAGTCGGGCAGCGACCCTTGCAGCCAATGCACCTCGTTCCGGTTGCCGGCTGAAACCGAGGTTCAGCCTTGGCGCACTCCGGTCTCTCCTTTCCCGATGCGCGAGGGGATCCGGTGAAGGAGGAGGTCGAGGCGTCAGGTCAGGTCATCACGTTCTATTCTTACAAAGGCGGGACCGGCCGCTCGATGGCCCTCGCCAATGTGGCCTGCCTGCTCGCGCAACGCCAGACCGGAAGCGTGTTGATGGTGGACTGGGACCTCGAGGCCCCTGGGCTCCATCGCTACTTCCGCGAACGGTTCAAAGTAGAGCTGGTCGGGGCGGACCTCGACCGGGCGCTCGACGAACGGCCCGGCCTGATCGATCTATTTCTGGAGCTCGACCGCACGACGCGCGACATGCAGCCCGGGGACGAGGCGCAATCGGAGGAGAGCGCCCGGGAGATGCTGCGCGGCCTGGACCTGCAGCGCTTCGTCGTCCGGACGGACATTCCGTCTCTCCATCTGCTCAAAGCCGGGCGGTTCTCCGAAGAGTACGCTCCCCGGGTCAACTCGTTCGACTGGGTGGGACTTTATCAGCGCTCTCCGTGGCTCATCCGCGCTTTGTCCGAGCGTCTGACCGCGGAATATCGATATGTCCTCATCGATTCCCGCACCGGCCTGACGGACATCAGCGGCATCTGCACCATGCTGATGCCCGAGCGGCTGGTGGTGGTGTTCACTCCCAACCGGCAGAGCCTCACCGGCGTCCTCGAGCTCATAAGGCGGGCGACGAAGTACCGCCGGCAATCGGACGACTTGCGCCCTCTGATCATATTCCCTCTGCCCTCCCGCATCGACGATGCCCGGCCGAGCCTGCGCGACCTCTGGCGTTTCGGAGACCGGGAGCGTGAGATCCCGGGGTTCGAGGCGCTGTTCGAAGAGGCCTTCCAGGAGGTGTACGACCTCGCCGAGTGCGAGCTCGGCCGGTACTTCGACGACGTGCAGGTCTATCACGTCCCCGACTACGCCTACGGCGAGGAGATCGCCGTGCTGGTCGAGCGGGGCTCGGATCGGCGGTCCCTCTCCCGCAGCTTCGAGAGCTTCACCAACACTCTGGTCGATCGCGCCGGCCCCTGGGAGGACTCGGAGGCGGTCGAGGCGCAGAGCGCCGTCGACGAGCAGAGCCGGGCCGCCGAGGCCGCGTTCGCGCGCCTCACGCCCGAGGAGCAGGACGTGGCACGGCAGGTGTTCACCAGCCTGGTCCTCCTGGCGCGCCCCGGGGAAGGCGGCGAGGATACCCGCCGGCGGGCCCGGATGAGCGAGCTCGGCCCCGCGTCCGCGCCGGTGGTGAACGCGCTGGCTGCCGCGCGGCTGGTGACGGTCAGCCGGGAAGCGGGAGCGGAGGAAGAGACGGTCGAAGTCACCAGCGAGGCTCTCGTCCGCAACTGGACCCGGCTCCGTCAATGGCTGGACGACGACCGGAATTTCCTGCTCGCGCGGCAGGAGCTGCGGATCGCCGCCGCGGAATGGGAACGCAACCGGCAGAACGACGATTTCCTGTTGCGCAGCGCCCGTCTGAAAGAAGCCGAGCGGTGGCTGTTGGAGCGGAACCCTGTCTTGTCCCGGGCAGAGCACCTCTTTCTGTTGAAGAGCGCGACTCTGCAGCGACGGTATAAGATTCGCTGGCGGCTCGCGGCAGCGGTGTTCTGCCTCCTGGCTGGGCTCTTCGCGGTTTTCCTTTATCGTTATCAAGAACAATCGAAGGCCACCCTCGCCAGCCAACTGGCCGCGCGAGCGCTCAGCCAACCGGATAGCCAACAGGACCTGGCGTTGTTGTTGAGCCTCGAGAGCATCCGGCTCAATGACACCTTCGAGGCGCGCAGCAGTCTGCTCAAGGCCCTGCAAACTAGCGCCGTACCTCGCATCCGGGCTTCTCTGGCCGGCTCCACGAGCGCTGTGGGGAGCGTCGCTTTCAGTCCGGACGGCAGCACGGTTGCGGCGAGCAATGAAGCAGGACGCATCCTCGTGTGGAATTCGGCGAATGGGAACCTCATCGTGAGTCTCCCCGGCCGGCAGAAGGGGATCGACAGCATCGCGTTCAGCCCCGACGGTGAGACGTTGGCCTGGGGCGGCCAGGACGGCGTCGTCCTCGGGACCGCAGGAACGCAGCCGAGGGTCCGTCCCTTTCCGCGGCTCCATCAAAAGGAAGTCGACAGCGTGGCGTTCAGCCCGGATGGGACGGTCCTGGCGTCGGGCAGCGACGATCGGACCATCATCCTCTGGAATGTAGCAAAGGGTCAGCCCATCCACAGCCCTCTCATAGGTCACTCGGGCGAGGTGGACAGCGTAGCGTTCAGCCGGGATGGCAGGTTGCTGGCCTCCGGCAGCGAGGATGGACGCGTCGTCTTGTGGGACGCGAAGACTGGAGTGGCGTTGATCCGACTCCGCGGCGATGGGTCCGGGATCGATGGTGTGGCCTTCAGCCCGGACGGCGAGCTGCTGGCGGCAGGGACCGACAACGGTGCCCTGCTTTTATTGAGCACGTCGACCGGGGAGCGGTTCGCAAGTCTGCGCGACCAGGGGGACGACATCAACTGCGTCGCCTTCAGCCCGGATGGCTCGATCCTGGCGTCGGGAAGCCACGATGGAAGCATTTTGCTGTGGAACGTCGCAGCCCGCGCGCAACAGGGGCCGGCTCTCACCGGCCACAGCAGTACGGTCCAAAGCCTCGCCTTCAGCCCGGACGGCAAGACTCTGGCTTCGAGCAGCGATGACCAGAAGGTCCTCCTCTGGGATATCGCCTCCGCTCCGTCTCTCGGCCGGCGTCTCCCAGGGCCGGAGACGTCGAGCGTCGCTTTCCGCCCGGATGGCAAGCTGTTGACACTGACGACAGGCGACATGGTCGACACGATCGTCCTGCGGGATGTGGCCACCGGAAAAGCTTTGGACCGACCCGCCGACCTCCCGGTCAGGGTCCGCTCTGTGGCTTTGAGCCCGGATGGAAAGCTGCTCGCGGCGAGCAGCGGAACCCAAATCCTGCTCTGGGACCCAGCCTCCCGGCGGCTCCTTGACGATCCCTTCATCGGCCACCAGCGGGCAGTCTTCGGCGTGGCCTTCAGCCCAGACGGCAAGCTGCTGGCGTCGAGCGGCGACGACAAGGAGATCCGGCTCTGGGACGTGGCCTCTCGGCGGCTTTTCCGCACGATCACTCACCCGCATGAGGTCTTTGGCCTGGCCTTCAGTCCAGATGGCAAGACCTTGGCATCGGGCGATTACGCAGGGAGCATCCATCTCTGGGATGTGGCCTCCTGGCAAAATTCCGGCGTGTTGACCCGTCATCAAGCCCCGGTCTGGAGCCTCTCTTTCAGCCCGGATGGCCGACTACTGGCGTCAAGTGACGTGGCGGGGAACATCTTCCTGTGGGATCCGAAAGCGGCTCAGTTTCTCGGAGAGCTGCTGAACTTTCGGGGGTTGCGAGGAGTGTTCGGAGGGGTGGCCTTCAGCCCGGACGGCAAGACGTTGGCTTCGGGCAATCCTCTCACCCTCTGGGATGTCGACTTCGACTCGTGGCAGGCTCGCGCCTGCCGCCTGGCCCAGCGTAACCTCACCCTTGAAGAATGGAAACGAGAGATAGGGAACGAGCCCTATCACCAGACGTGTCCCAACCTGGCGGGGCCAAAGAAGGCGTCTTGATTACTCAAACACCCTGATCCCCTCCTTCGTCGGCTCGAGCAGGAACGGCCGCCTCTGCAACTGGCCGACGCAGGAGGTGTCGAGCCCCTGGGTCGTTCCCCGGCGGATGAATTCATCGCGAGGGTTTCGCGGATAGAATGCGATCGTCTTCCCCATTCCACGGAACGACGCCCTGGAGCGGGCGGGCGGCAACCTCAGCGAGGCGAGCCGGCTCCTCGGGATCTCCCGCAATACGCTCAAGGCGCGAATGCGGCTGTACGGGCTGTAAGGGAAAAATCCGGGGGACAGCCGCTGCACGGCCGAGTTTGCCGCAACCGGCGCCGTGGAGGCGTTGAAAGTCCCGTGGAGGCGTTGCAAGTCCCGTGGGGACCTTGAAAGGCCCGTGGAGTGGCTGCACGCCGGTTTTAACGCCTATCCGGCGCCAGTTAGCGGCTACGCGCAGTTTTTAACGGCTACACGCCGGAGATCACTGTGAACCGGCGCCGGTTGGCGGCTGCACAGAGTTTTTCATGGCGATCCGCCGCAGCTCACGG
>Ga0126309_10000259_pt1 | contig 18128 bp, 18 predicted proteins | sample Plot56_FD_92541 | JGI IMG/M metagenome (GOLD analysis project Ga0126309, IMG submission 92541) | Serpentine soil microbial communities from UC McLaughlin Reserve, CA, USA - Plot56 | ecosystem: Environmental > Terrestrial > Soil > Grasslands | place: USA: UC McLaughlin Reserve, Lake County...
CACGCGCTCCACGGGCACGCGCTCCACGGGCACGCGCGCACGCGCGACGGGCACAGGCTCGACCGCCAAGCGCTCGACGGGCACGCGCGCACGCTCGACCGGCACCCGCTCGACCGGCACGCGCGCACGCTCGACCGGGACGCGCTCGACGAGCCGCACGACAGGCAGCCGGAGCACGGCCGGCCGGAGCACCACCCGCCGCACGCCGTCGACGGCCGCGAAGCGGAGTGCCGCGAAGACGCTCGGCCGCGCAGGCGGCCGCGCGTCGGCACGGAGCTCGAGCGGCTCGGCGGGCCGCACGTCGAGCACGCGGTCTCGCTCGACGGGCACCCGCAGCACGGCGGGCCGGAGCACCGGCAGCCGCACGGGCAGCCGCAGCTCGACCAGCCGGAGCACCGGCACGCGCGGCCGCTCGACGGCGTCGCGCTCGCGGAGCACGTCGTCGCGCAGCCGCACGTCGTAGCGGTAGGCAGCAGGCGTCCAACGGGCCGGGGCAACCCGGCCCGTTGCGTTTCGGCCACTCCTCACAGCAGATCGCAAGCCGCCGTGCGGCACGGCCGCGGCTGGACGAAGGAGACGACGAGTCGCCGCGTCCGCTGTGAGCAGAAGAGGGTGAGAAGAAGAAGGCTGCGGGGGCCGAAGTGGCCGCACCGAGACGCCCCGCGCCCTCCTCTCGCGATGAGCGTACTCGGTCGCTGTTAGGAAATCGAGCAGGCGACGGCGTAGCTCGCGAAGGCGAGGGTCCGACCGGCCACCTGGGGATCTGCAGCCTCGTGGACGCGTCCCCACGGATCCGGTCGGTCGTCGACCGCAGTCCGAATCAGCTCCGCCCACTCGGCCGTCAGCGACTCCAACGCCCACGCGGCGGCATTCGCCTTCGTCGTCACAGTCCCCGTGCGCGCGGTGTGCAGGAGTCGGCAGAACGTCAGCACGAGGTAGCTCTGCTGCCAGCGATTCATGGCTGCCGCGTCGGCGGACTCGCGCGCCCACTGGGCGTACTCGTGGACCCGCGTCAACGCTTCGGACCGCAACTGCTCTGCGGAGACGGGATCGACGAGGTCCCGCGGAGGAGGTCCGGCGAGACCGATCCCGCGCTCGCGGAGAATCCACCGGACGACGGCGGTGTTGCAGTGCTCGTCCCCGACGAGCTCGCTCGAGCCGTTGTCGAGAAACGGGTACTTCTGGCCTGGATCGAGCCGGCGTAGCGACTCCGCAGGCACGTACGAGCCCTCGAGATGCTGGGCCCAGGAGACCGGGAGCTCGAAAATCGCCTCGTGCATCGCCTGTAGCCGGTCGATCCGCGCGTCGTCCGGCTCGCGCGCGGTGACCACCACGAAGTCGACGTCGCTGTGCTCGTCCGCAGAACCGAGCGCGAACGAGCCCTGCAGATACGCGCCGACGAAGTCGCCGGCGAGAGCGCGCGTGGCGCCCGTCACGAGCCGGCGCAGGACCTCGTTCAGGTCCGGGTAGAGCGTCGGGCCGTCAGACGGAAGCGAGCAGCTCCACCCCGACGGCGAACGTCGCAACGTCCGCCACCTCTTCCCGGGAAACCCACGTTGCATGATCGACCTCGCGGGTCGGTGCGAGGTCACCGCCCACAGGGCGCATCAAGAACCAGCGGACCACCTTCGGAGCGACGCCGACGTGGTAGCGCGATTCGCCGAGCGACCGAACGATCTCGCAGCGATACCCGGTCTCCTCCTCGACCTCGCGGAGCGCGCAGTCCTCGTCCGACTCCTTCCGCTTGCACTTTCCCTTCGGGAGCGACCAGTCGTCGTACTTCGGCCGGTGCACCAGCAGCACGCGGTCGCCGTCGACGACGATCCCGCCGGCTGCGCGGATCAACGCGTCGCCGTCCCGAGTCTCTCCCACATTGTCAGCCTACGCTTCCTCGCCCGCCGCCAAGGGCCGGGTCGTGCTAACGCGAAGCGCTGCAGGCGCAGGTCGTGGGAGCCGCATCCAGCGTCGAGGAGGCGTCGCCGAGCACCCGCAGGACCTGCCGCTTCGCGAGCTGGTGTGCGTCGACCGCGAAACCGACCAGCGGCACGATCAGCATCAGGCCGAGCCACGGCTTGAGCCCGATGCCCGACGCGAGGCCGAGGAGCTCGTTCCGAACGTCCCAGCGGAGCGCTCCGGCGTCGAGGTGCGCGCCACCGAGCAGGTTGTCGAGGGAGAAGGCGATCGCGATGAGCATGACGATTCCGACGATCGCGGCGTTCGCGTGATCTGCACTCCAGCGGCTGACTCTTGCGGGGCGATTCTGGTGACTGGCGAGCGTGGACACTTGGGCTCCTTGGCGAGGGTGACGGGCTTGTTGCAGCCTCCCTCGACGGCGCCAGACGGAAAATGAGGCTTCCAGGTGTCCTTGCGTACGGCTGTCCGCACCACGCGCGGTGCGGCCGAACGGCGACCGTTACCGGCCGTTCAGGCGTTCAGATAGGCGACGACGGCGCGAACGCGCCGATGATCCTCGGCACTCGCCGGCAAGCCGAGCTTCGAGAAGATGTTCGTCACGTGCTTTTCGACGGCACGCGGAGTGACGACGAGCTTCTCGGCGATCGCGTTGTTCGATCGCCCCTCCGCCATCAGCTCCAGGACCTCGCGCTCCCTGGGCGTGAGCGCGTCGAGCGGGTCGTCCCCACGCCGCCGGCCGACGAGCCGTGAGACGACCGTCGGGTCGAGCGCCGACCCGCCCTCGCCCACGCGCCGGACGGCATCGGAGAAGTCCGCAACGTTCGAGACGCGGTCCTTGAGCAGGTACCCGACGCCTTCGGCGCTGCCCTCGAGCAGCTCGACCGCGTAGCCAGCCTCCACGTACTGCGAGAGCACGAGGACGCCGACGTCCGGATGGCGTTCTCGGATCTCCTTCGCCGCACGGAGGCCTTCGTCCGTTTGCGTCGGCGGCATCCGGATGTCGACGATCGCGACGTCGGGGCGGTAGCTGCGGACCTTGAGCAACAGGTCGTCCGCCGTGCTCGACTGGCCGACGATCTCGAAGCCTGCGTCCTCCAGCAGCCTGGCGATCCCCTCGCGGAGGAGGACGGAATCATCGGCGAGCAGCACGCGCATGACGTCTCCTTTCGGTGCCCCCTCGGTGACGAGCGGCATGAGTTCGTCGGAGGCAGGACCGGCGAGAACCTGGAAGATCCGTTCGCGCTCGGGGAACCCGGGTAGGCGGTGCTCCCCGAGATCGGCGAACCGGACGGCGTCGTCGCGTGTCTTCGCGCGCACCGAAGAGGAGACCAGGATTTGCCCACCCGTGGCCACGGCGCACACGCGGGCGCCGTAGTGGACGTCGAGCCCGGCGTACGACGCGGCGTCCGTCGCGGCGGTGCCGGAGTGCAGCCCCATCCGGACGCGGACCGCCACGCCTTCCAGCCAGTCCTCGCGAGCGAGCGCAGCTTGGGCGTCGACCGCGGCGGCGACACCCTCGTCGGGATCGGCGAAGACCGCGAAGAACTCATCTGCCCGGACGTCGACGACCCGACCGTTGCGCGCCTCGACGGCCCCGCGGATCAGCGTGCGGTGGGTGTCCAGAACGTCGCCGAAGCGGTCGCCGAGGCGTCGCGCGACCGCAGTCGAACCCTCGATGTCCGTGAAGAGGAAGGTGACGTCGCTCACGGTGGTCATGACTCGATCGGGATCTCCGCCCGAATCGTCGTGCCTCGGCCGCGCGCACTCGCGACCTCGAGCCGCCCGGAGAGCGCCTCGACGCGATCGGCGAGGCCGCGGAGGCCAGAGCCGCCCGAGGCATCCGCACCTCCGACGCCGTCGTCCGTGACGACGACGACCACGGCAGCGTCGTGCGGCGTCACGCTCACGTGCGCGGCGTTCGCCTCGGCGTACTTCGCGACGTTCGTGAGCGACTCGGCGACGACGTAGTACGCCGCAGCCTCGACAGAGGGCGAGAACCGCTCTTCGCTCACGGCCCGCAGGTCCACGGGAATCGGTGCGCGTGAAGCGAGCGCCTCGAGCGCCGTCGGGAGGCCCCGGTTCGTGAGGATCGCGGGATGGAGGCCCCGCGCGAGCTCTCGCAGCTCTTCGAGCGCGTGCATGAGCTCGTCGGAGGCGGCGTCCACGAGCTCGGATGCGCCGGCAGGATCCTTTTCGAGCCTCGCCTGGATCAGGCGCAGCGTCAGCGACAACGTGACGAGCCGCTGCTGGGCGCCGTCGTGGAGGTTCCGCTCCATGCGGGAGCGCTCCTCGTCGCCGGCACGGACGATGCGCGCGCTCGACGCCTTCAGCTGTTCGCGGGCTTCGGCGGTCGCGAGTGCGACGCCGACGAGCCGCGTGAACTTCGCGAGTCGCGCCTCGGCGTCCGCAGGGAATGAGCGCGGCGCCAGGATCGACATCGTCGTCGCCCCCCACGTGGAGCCGGAGACGAGGATCGGCGCGGCCACCATCTCGCGCAGTTGGTCGTCGCCGTCGAGGTAGTACTCCCGCCGGTCGGGCAAGCTGGTCGCCTTTGCGCGCGTGATCGCGCCGCCGTTCAGGGGGACGCGGGCTCCCACCTCGAGCTCGAGCCCGCCCGCGGTGTGCCACTCGCCGACCACGACGACGTCCGATTCTCCCTCGTAGCGCACCGTCGACGCCCGGTTCGCGTCGAACAGCAGCGCGACTTCCTCGGTCACGACGTCGAAGAGCTGCTCGTGACGCGGCTCGGTCGCGACGGCGACGGCCACTCGGCTGAGCGCGGCTTGCTCCGCTGCGAGCGCCTGCAGCTCGCGTTCCTGCCGCGTCCGCGCGCTGACGTCGCGGAAGATCATCACTGCCTCGTTGTTCGCGGCCCGGACGATCCGCGCCTCGGTGTCGCGCGACTGGTCGCCGAGCTCGATGTGGTACTCGACGGTCTCCCCTTCGCCGGTTTCGAGGACACGACGAAGGCCGGCCATCAGGAGTTCGGCGATCGGCGATGGGAGCGCCTCCGTGACGTTCGCGCCGACCAGCCGCTCCTTCGGGAGCTTCGCGAAGACGAAGTCGCCTTTCACATGAGCCTCGAGGCACGTCCCGTCCGCGCGAATGCGGTAGACGTTGTCGGGAATCGCGTCGACGATCGCCTCTGCACGACGCTCGCTCACCTCGAGCGAGCGCAGCGACAGCCCGCGTTCGAGTGCGATGTGCGCTGCTCCGACCACCTCGTCGAGCTCCGGCGTGTCCGAGAGCGTGCAGTCGTGGACGATGATCGCGTCGCCGATGTTCGTCACCGCGCGCGCGCTGCCCGGATCCGGCAGCCGAAGCGTGCGGCCCGTCACGTCGACGTAGCCGTGGCTCGTCTCCGTCAGATAGCCCAGCTCGAGCGTCGGGTCGCGCAACGCGCCGCGCAGCACTTCCTGCACCTCCTCGGGGCGACGCTGCTGTGAGAGCTCCGTGACCAGGTGCCGCGTCGCGGCGCCGAGCCGTGGCCGCAGGAGGCCGAACGCGAATGCGAGCGGAACCACCAAGATCGCCGAAAGCACGGCCCAACGCAGATCGTTTCCGAGTTGGCTGTAGAGCGCACCGGCCGCGTTGACGACGAGCAGGACGAAGACGAAGACGCCGCCGGCGATCACGACTGGAGCGAGCGCGCGGCGGAGTGCCGGGCTCCCCGCGCGCCAGCGCTGCACGAGGCGGACGATGACCGCGACGCACAGGGCGAGCGCGATCAGGATCTGCACCACCTCGAAGGCTTCGGCGAGCCGCGGTGCGTGCACGAGCTCCGCGCGGTACGTGGGGCACGGCCCGCCGCACTGCTCGTCCAGGTCGCGGCCGAGCCCGTAGATCAACGCCGGAGACAAGACCACGAGCGCGTAGACGGTGATCACGATCGCGCGGTCCACCGTCCGCTCGAGCCGCCCCGAGGGGAACGCCAACAGGAGATGCACGAGTGGCGCGATGAAGATCGAGCCGACGATGACGCCGACGGTGAAGACGATCGGCGAGTTGCCGGCGGACACGCCGCCGAGGAACCACGTGAATCCGGTGACGACGAGCAGCGCGCCCGTCCAGTTGTTCCGCCGGCGCACGCGCGCGATCAGGCCCGCCGCGATGAACGCGAGGCCCGTCGGAACCGCAAGCGCGATCGTCGCGCCTCGGTCGGCTCCGACATGGTCGCTCGTCAGCACAATTGCGACGACGCCCGCGGCGCAGATCAGCGCGAGCGTCCACACGGCGACGACCGCTCGTGTCCTCACGCCGCGAGTGCTCCCGATCTCGGGCGCGATCGCGGCGCCGCGCGCATCAGCGATCGCTCACCGTCAGGAAGCTGCCGAGCTTCTTGTGCGCGAGCGATGCCCCCGAACGCCGTCGCAACGAATGGTGGCCGAGGCTCCAGAGGACGAGGATCAGCGCGCTCGTCGCTCCGCCGACGGTGTCGAAGATCAGGTCCGTCGCGGTGTCCGTGACGCTCGTTGCGAGGTTCGAGCCGACGAGGCTGTCCAACGTCCACTCGGTGATCTCCCACGCGGCGCCGATCGCCATCCCGAGCATCAGCGCCGTGAGGAAGAAACCGAAGCGCTGGTGGAGCTGCGTCAGCTCGCGAAGCTCGGGCAGCACCTGCAGCCGCAGCAGCAGGACGTAGATCACGCCCGTCAGCAGCAGCGGGACGATCGTGTGCACGACGTTGTCGTAGTAGCGCCACGAGTCGTAGAAGCCGAGGACCTCGCCCCACCCGATCAGCACCATCGCGACGATGAGGCTGAAGTCGTAGAACCGGGGCAGGCTCGCGATGCGCGCGAGCACGAGGATCCCGCAGGCGCCGAGGACCGGTGCCACCGAGTGGTTCGTGATGCCCCACGCGATCGTCGCCGCGATGAACACGATCCTGAGCACGTCGAGCGGGTCGCGGACGATCGGCGACCAGTCGCCGAGGATCAGCTTCTGCCACGTGAGGCCGCCCTCTGCCGGCGCCGGGGTCACAACGGTCTGGGTCATCTCTCGCTCCCTGTCCAGGTTTTGGCCATTAGCTCACGGCACCGCCAGCTCCAGGGCGATGATCAGCAACCCGACGCCCGCGTTCATCGCTGCGGCGGCGGCCATTCCGGCGACGCCTTGGCCCTCGCGCCGCGCGAAGACGACTCCCCAGGCGACGAGCATCAAGATGCCGAGGAGGGTGGCGAGGCTCAGCGCCAGCTCGCTTCCGATCACGCCGAACGCCCCCGCGACGAGCGGCACCGCGAGTGGAAGCGTCGACTGGAAGAGCGGCCGCTCGCGCGCCATGATCCGACGCACGTCGGCTCGCTTCGTCTTGTGATCCCCGCGCAGTCGGCCCGCGAGCAGATGGGCATAGACATGCGCCGACCAGAAGACGACGCCGGTCCCCAGCAGGATTGCGAGGGCGCGCGGCGCCGTCACCGACGCGCTCTCGTTCAGCCCCGTGACGATCGCGGTCGCGAGGATCGTCCCGTAGATCGCGCCGGCGAGGTTGGGCGACCGCTTGCCCGCGTATCGCCCGACCCGTTTGGCCGCTCTTGTCGGGACCGCAACCACGGCGAGCTCAGGCGATGACCGGCTGGGACTCGACGACGTCTCCCGCAGCCTTCCAGGAGGAGTTGAGGCCGCTCTGCTGGTAGCCGTAGAACGCGGGCGCGAACACGAGGTAGAGCACGAGCCCGAGCCAGCCGTTGATCGGCTGTTGGCCGGTCAGGCGCTGCGACGCCTGCACGCGCTGGAACGTCGTCACCGTCGTCCAGAGCGCCGGGATCACGATCAAGGCGCCCGGGAAGAGCGCGAGCGTCGACTTGACGGGATTGGTGCCGAGGTCGTCCGTGCCACGGTTCCGACCGTAGTCCGCCAGCTCTCGGTTGATGAAGTACTGCCAGAAGATGACGTAGATCCCGAGCGTGATGATCGCGAGGATCGTCACGGCAATCGGGTTTCGGATCTTGGTGGCCGCGTCGACACCCGGCGGCCGGTTCGAAGCTGAGACTGACATCGCGGCTCCCCTGCACTCGCGTTCCGCGTCGACCGCGGGCCGACACGCTTGCCGACCGAGTGCTGGAGCCGGACCGGATGCGCCTGCCGAGGGTTTGGGGCAGGCCAGAGGAGCGTAACACCCTCCCTCTGCGCAGTCGAACGCGCGGGCGCACGATGCTAACGTGCGAAGCGTCGGCCGCTCGAACCCCCGGCGGACGGCACGTTCCGACTCCAGCACCCGGTCGGCATGACGTCGACGAGCTTCGGAGTCGGATGGCAGCGCCTAGCAACTCGAACCTCTTCCGCCGCGCCGCGTTGACAAGCGCGGCGCGAACGCGGCTCGCGGCCGTCACGGCGCTCGCTGCGCTGGTCGTGCTCGTCGCCGGCGGCGCGTTCCTGGCGATCGCGCACCTCGGCGACCTCCTGTTCGTGCTCCTGTGCCTGATGATCTTCGCCTCGTGCGGATGGCTCGCTTTGACGAGGCGCCGTGTCAAGCGCTGGCTCGCCGCGACCGGCTCCGCGCTCGGCCTCCTGGGCGCAGTGCTGCAGATCGGCGTCGGCGGAATCTTCATCTGCGTCCTGTTCCTCGGCCTGCTGGCCGTGTACGGGACGACCGCGCGCTATGCGGTGCGTCATCACGACCCGACGCTCCACGGGGTCAGACCCCAGGCGAAGTGCGCTCCCGTTGCGGAGAACGGCGTCCTGATCATCAACCCGAAATCGGGCGGCGGGAAGGCGCAGCACTTCAACCTCGTGGAGGAGGCGCGCCGCCGGAACGTCGAGCCCGTGCTGCTCGAGCCGGGCGACGACCTGCGGGAGCTCGCGACGCGTGCCGCCGCGCGCGGCGCCGACGTGATCGGGATGGCCGGCGGTGACGGCTCGCAGGCGATCGTCGCGACCGTCGCGATGGAGCACGACGTCGCGCACGTGTGCGTCCCCGCCGGCACACGGAACCACTTCGCGCTGGATCTCGGGCTCGATCGGAACGACGTGATCGGCGCGCTCGACGCGTTCACCGACGGCGTCGAGAGGCGAATCGACCTCGCCAGCGTCAACGACCGCGTGTTCGTGAACAACGCGTCGCTCGGCGTCTATGCGCGCGTCGTTCAGGCCGAGGCGTACCGGGACGGCAAGCTCAGAACCTGGAGGCGCATGCTTCCCGAGATGCTCGGACGCGGAGCCGTCCCGATCGACCTCCAGTTCGAGACGCCCGGTGCGCAGACGTGGTGCAGCGCCGCGCTCGTCGTCGTCTCGAACAACCCGTATCAACTGACTCGCCTGGGCGGCGTCGGGACGCGCGCGCGGCTCGACTCCGGCCAGCTCGGGATCATGGCCGGCCGGATCAAGGGAGCGAGATCGGTCGCGAAGCTGGTCACGCTCGGGTCGGTGGGGCAGCATCGACGCTTCCACGGCGTGATCGAGTGGGCGGTCTCCGAGTTCGAAGTCCGATCGCGTGACGCCGTCGCCGTGGGCCTGGACGGCGAGGCGCTGCTCCTCACACCCCCGCTGCGGTTCACGTCGTTGCCGGGCGCCCTTCGCGTCCGCGTCTCGCAGCACGCGACGCGGATCTCGCCCGCGGGAGCGGCGGTCACGATCACGCGCCGCGACTTTGCACGGCTGGTTCGCATCGCCCGGAGCAGGACGCCGCCGACGCCCGTCTGAGCTGCGGGCCTTCGCTACGCGCGCAGGTAGAGCAGCACGGCGAGCACCCGTCGCGACTCGCTGCCGCTCGACGGCAGTCCGAGCTTGCTGAAGATGCTCGAGACGTACTTCTCGACGGCGCGGAGCGTGATCACGAGCACGTCCGCGATCCCCTGGTTCGAGCGGCCCTCGGCCATCAACACGAGCACCTCGCGTTCGCGCGGCGTCAGGGCGTCGAGCGGTCCGTCGGTGCGCCGTTTCGAGAGCAACGTGGAGACGATCGACGGGTCGATCGCCGAACCGCCGTCGCTGACGCGCCGCACCGCGCCGACGAACTCCTTGACGTCGCCGATCCTGTCTTTCAGCAGGTAGCCGGCGCCGTCGGCGGAGACGGAGAGGAGCTTCATCACGAGGCCGAGCTCGAGGTACTGCGAGAGGACGAGCACGCCGACCGACGGGTGGTGCTCGCGGATCTCGATTGCGGCGCGCAGCCCCTCGTCGTGGTGCGTCGGCGGCAGCCGGATGTCGACGATCGCGATGTCCGGCGGAGAGTCCCGCACCTTCGTCAGCAAGTCGTCGGCCGTCTCGCAGGTCTCGACCACGTCGAAGCCGCCCTCGAGCAGGAGCCGCGAGACGCCTTCTCGAAGGAGGACGCTGTCCTCAGCGATCACTGCGTGCATGGAATCTCCGCCCGCACGCGCGTTCCGCCCCCGCCAGGGCTCCAGATCCGAAGCCTGCCGTCGAGCGCCTCGACCCGGTCCGCGAGTCCCCGCAGTCCCGTCCCATGCTCGGTGTCGGCGCCGCCGATCCCGTCGTCGGTCACCTCGACCACGACGCCGCCGTTCGAGCGGCTGACGTCGACCGTCGCCCACGTCGCGTGTGCGTACTTGCCGACGTTCGCGAGGCTTTCGGAGACGAGGTAGTACGCCGCGACTTCGAGCGGTTCCGGAAGCCGTCCGTCGACCGCCACCGTCAGGGTGACGGGCACGGGCGCGAGCGCGGTCAGCTGCTCCAGGGCGACGGCGAGGCCGTGGCCGCTGACGACGGCGGGATGGATCCCGCGCGCGACCTCCCGCAGCTCGTCGAGCGAGGTCGCAATCTCGCGCCTCGCCAGGTCGAGCTGCGCAACGGCGCCGGGGTCGGCGTCCAGCCGCTCCTCGAGGAGGCTCAGCTCGAGCGACAGCGCGATCAGGCGCTGTTGCGCGCCGTCGTGAAGATTGCGCTCCAGCCGCTGGCGCTCCTTGTCGCCGGCCTCGACGATGCGTGCGCGAGAGCCGCGCAGCTCCTCGAGACGAGCTCGCAACTCGGCGTGCAGGCGGGCGTTCTCGAGCGCGATCCCTGCAGCGGCCGTCGCCGCCGCGAGCAGCTCGGGCTCGTCGTTCAGCGCCGGGTCGTGGATCATCGCGGCGACGCGCCGGCCGCGGCGGTCGATGATCGTCGCGGAACGACCTCCCTCAGTCGGCAGGAGGACCGGCTGGCCCGTGAGATCGGCGTAGCTCCCGAACTCGGGCAGCCAGTACGCAAGCTTCAGCGACGGATCGCGAAGCGCCCGCCCGAGCGCGTCGCGTACGTCCGCGGGCTCGGGATTGCTCCTGAGCTCGATGAAGAGGTCACCGACCGCGGACCGCGCGAGGCGGGCGCTGAGCAGTCCCGCGAGGAACGCGAGCGGTGCGAGGCCGATCGCGAAGAACGTGACCCGACGGACGGCTTCGAAGCCGACGTCTCCGCTCATCCCGCCTGCCGCACCCGAGAGGAAGAGGACGGCGATCATGAGCAGGACGAACGCGAACGAGTCGATCAGCAGCGCGAGCGATCGCCGGAGCGGACGCCCGGCCGCCTGCCGTCGGATCGCGAGCACAGCGAGACCCGCGAGCATGAGCGCACTCAGCGTGACGAGCTGCAGACGGAGCAACGTGCCCGCGATGCCCGGCTCCGACGCGACCGCGAGCACGTTCCCCGCCTCGAAGCCGCCGAGCAGCAGCCCCGCCGTCTGTGCGGCGAGCGCGACGGCGTAGCCGGTCCCGACGAGGGCGCGCTCGAACCAGCCTTCGAGCCTGCCGCTCGGGAACGCGAGGAACACGTGGAGGAAGACGACCGCCGGGATCAGGTCGAACACGATCCCGATCGTGTACGGGAGGCCAGCGTTCGCCCACGACAGGCTCGACAGGAACATCGCAAAGCCTGCGGCGACCATCAGGAGCCCGAATCGGTTCTCCGGCTGGCGCCACCACGCCACCACGCCTGCGAACACGTAGCCGAGGATCGCCCAGACCGTCAGGGCTCCCTGGAAGCGCGGGTTCGCCAGGTGATCGCTCGTCGTGGCGAGCGAGACCGAGCAGCCGGCGGCGACGCACCCCGCGGCGGCGAGCGACCAGAGCAACGTCGCCCGCTGGGGGCGCACGCTTGCGGATGCTCTGACGAGCGGTACGGCGGGACTCTGGGCCGTACTGCCTCCTTTTCTCGGCGGTCACCTTCAGCGATCGGACCCTCTCGGGCGCCACCGCCCGCCGATCGACGGAGACGTCCTCAGGCGAGGATACTCGGGCTTGCACCCAACGTCCACACAAGTAACCCGTTCCCCACTCGACAAGCGTTCCGCCTATCGCGCCGCGGTCGCGGGTGCGAGCGTTGACGGAACGCTCCAGTCGAAGGACGGCGATGAAGACACGGATCATCCAGGACGAGCCCGACGCCTCCGCGCCTCCGACGCGCGTTGCACCGCGCGAGAAGCGGAACCAGGGCACACCGCGCGCGCCTCAGCGTCGCCGCGCTCTGGCCTGGTTCACGCGCCGCATCCGTTCGTTGGAGAGCAGCGGCGTCGACGCCTTCGCGGCGCTCGCCGCATCTCGAACACACAGAGGGACCCGATGAGCCCGAACGTCGCACGTGCCGTCCTGCCCTCGTCCCTGCCGGAGATCGAGCCCGAGCGCCCGCGGTTGGACGAGCAGGCGGACGTCCCGATCCTCGAGGCGCGAAAGGACGGCTACGCCGCGTGGCTCGAGACCGTGGTCCATCGCGCGTATCCGTTCGCGGCTTCGTACACGATCGCAAACCTCGCGTCGTTCCTGGTCACCGGCACGGGGATCGCGGTCGGCCTGCTCCTGACGAAGGTCCTCCTGCCGATCGGCGGGCTCGACGAGCTCGACGAACGGCTGCCCGGGTGGTTCGAGGATCGGCGCACTCCGTTCCTCGACTCCGCGTCGTACTGGATGTCACTCATCGGCGCGGACTTCCTCGTCGTGCTCATTTCGATCACGGTGATCGTGTTCGCGTTCCGGCGGAAGTGGCGGATCGCCGGGTTCCTGCTGACCGCGATCGTGATCGAGGTCACGACGTACCGGCTGATCGCGGGAACGGTCGGTCGCGAGCGCCCGGACGTTGCGCCACTCGACCACCTGAATCCCAAGCACAGCTTCCCGTCGGGACACACCGCGGCCTCCGTCGCCGTCTACTGCGGGATAGCGCTGCTCCTGACCTCGCGGGTCAAAGCGACGTGGTTACGGATCGCGATCTGGACGCCCGCGATCGCGATCCCGGTGCTGGTCGCTGTTTCGCGGCTCTACCGCGGCGAACACCATGTCACCGACGTCGTGGGCGGGGCGATGCTGGGGACGGGCGCGATCCTCGTCGCGCTGCTTGCGACGCGCGCCGGCATCGTCGCCTCGGAGCGCCGTGAAGTGCAGGCGCCGACGGAGGAACCCGCCGCATGACCTCGGTCGCCGTCGTCGCCAACTCGAGCAAGAAGCTCGGGGGCGGCCTGCCGGAGCTGCGCCGCGTCCTCGCGGACGAGGGAATCTCAGATCCGATCTGGCACGAGGTGCCGAAAAGTCGCGAAGCACCGGAACGGGTTCGACAGGCGCTGGAGGCAGGCGCCGAGCTCGTTTTCGTCTGGGGAGGCGACGGGATGGTTCAGCGTTGCGTCGGTCCGCTCGCGAACACCGACGCAACGCTGGCCGTCGTTCCTGCCGGAACGGCGAACCTGTTCGCAGCCAACCTCGGCATCCCCCACGACATCCACGGAGCCGTCGCCAACGGCCTCCGCGGGAAACGGAAGAAGTTCGATATCGGACGGATGAACGGCGAGGCGTTTGCCGTCTTCGCCGGGGCCGGCTTCGAGGCGCTGATGGTCCGGGACGCGAGCCGAAAGGTGAAGAAGCGGATCGGACGTGCGGCGTACCTGTGGGCCGGGGCGAAGAACCTCGGGATCAAGGCCTTCGACGCGAAGATCGACGTCGACGGCGACCGCTGGTACCAGGGCAAGGCGAGCTGCATCCTCTTCGGCAACGTCCGCACGATCTCCGGCGGTCTCGAGCTGTTCGACGGCGCGCGGCCGGACGACGGGATCCTCGATCTCGGAGTCGTGACCGCGGAGAACCGCATCGACTGGATGCACACGTTGTCGAAGACCGTGCGCGGCCACGCGCGCGACTCTCGCTTCGTCCACGTCACGAAGGCGCGCTCCGTGAAGATCAGGCTCGATCGCAAGGTGCTGTACGAGGTCGACGGCGGCGCGCGCGAGAAGAAGAGGACGCTCCGGGTCGAGGTCGAGCCCGGCGCAGTCAGCGTCTGCGTACCTGAGCTGTCCGGCTAAGGACGGAGATCGCGAACCGTGGCGATTCCCGTCCAGCGGCCTCCGCGACGTCGAGAAGGACGCACGGCCCGAGCCGCGATCGAGGCCACGAGCGGACGCTTCCTGAACCGGGAGCTGTCCTGGCTCGACTTCGACGCGCGCGTGCTCGAGCTCGCCGCCGACGAGGAGACCCCCCTACTCGAGCGCGTGCGGTTCTGCGCGATCGCCTCGTCGAACCTGGACGAGTTCTTCGCGGTGCGCATGGCCAGGCTCGAAAGCCGCGCCGCGCGCGTCGACGCGGTGACTCCGCCGGACGGCAGCACAGCGATCGCGACGCTGGCGCGCGCGCGGGCGAAGATCCTCGCGCTCGAGGCACGACAGGATCAGCTCTGGGCCGAGGAGCTGCGACCGGCGCTCGACGACGCAGGGATCAGGATCGTCTCCGTTGACGACTGCAACGCGCGTGAGCTCCGGTCGCTGACGAAGCAGTTCCAACGGGAGGTTCGGCCGCTGCTCACGCCGATCGCCGTCGGGCCCGAAGCGCCGTTCCCGAACATTCCGGCGCTCGCCCTGAACGTCGGTCTGATCGTCGAGGACGACGTCGGCGGTGACCACCACTTCGTCCGTGTGAACGTCCCCGACGACGTGCGGCGGTTCATCGAGGTCGGCGGGGGCGGCGTGCACGTCGCACTCGAGGACGCGATCCGGCACTTCCTCCCCCAGCTCATGGTCGGCCGAACGATCGCGGCAAGCGCGATCTTCCGTGTCACGCGAGACGCCGAGCTCGCGATCGACGACGGCGCCGGCGATCTGCTCGAGGCGGTCGAGAGCCAGCTCCTGTATCGGCGGTTCGGAGGCGTGATCCGCCTCGAGACGAGCACCGATCCCGCACCGGAGTTGGTCGTCGTGCTGAAGAAAGAGCTGGCGATCAAGGCGCGCCAGGTCTACGAGCGCGCGTCGCCGCTCGGCCTCTCCTCGTTGATGGAGCTGACGAACATCGACCGGCCGAAGCTGAAGAACGCGACCTGGCGTCCCGTCACGCGTCGCGCGCTGGTCGATCGCGACGCCGCGGGCGTCCTCGGGCGCATCCGCCGCCGCGACGTCCTCGTGCACCACCCGTACGACGCATTCGACTCGAGCGTGCAGGCGTTCGTCTCGGCGGCGCGCGATCCGAAGGTCGTCGCGCTGAAGGCGACCGTCTACCGCACCGACGACCCTTCGCCGACCCTTGCGTCACTCGTCGACGCCGCCGAGGAGGCGAAGCAGGCGGTCGCGCTCGTCGAGCTCAAGGCGCGCTTCGACGAACGGCGCAACATCGGTTGGGCGAGGTCGCTGGAACGCGCCGGCGTCGACGTCGTTTACGGCGTCCCGGACCTGAAGGTGCACGCCAAGCTCGCGCTCCTCGTGCGGCGCGAACGCGCCGGCGTGCGCCGCTACGTCCATGTCGGGACCGGCAACTACCACGCCTCGAACGCGTCGACCTACGAGGACCTCAGCCTCTTCACGGCGGACGAGGAGATCGCGGCCGACGTCGCGGAGGTCTTCAACGCCGTCACGGGCCTCACCCGCCCGACGTTCTTCCACAAGCTGCTCGTCGGGCCGTGGTTCCTGCGCGACGGGCTCCTGTTCGAGATCGGCCGCGTCACGAGTGCGGCGCGCGCGGGAGAGCCGGCACGGATCCGAATCAAGGTGAACTCGCTGGCCGACGCGGGGATCATCGACGCGCTTTACGCCGCGTCCTCGGCGGGCGTTACCGTCGAGCTGATCACGCGCGGGATCTGCACGCTGCGCCCGGGCGTGCCCGGCCTCAGCGATCGGATCACGGTGCGGAGCGTGCTCGGGCGCTTCCTCGAGCACAGCCGGATCTTCTCCTTCCAGACGGGAGACGGGACGACGACGTGGATCGGGAGCGCGGATCTGATGCCGAGGAACCTCGACAGCCGGATCGAGGTGCTCGTCCCTGTCGAGGACGCGCGCCTCCGCGCCGAGATCGACGCGATCCTGACCGCGCTGCTCGCCGACACCCGATACGCGTGGGAGCTCGACCCCCAAGGCGAGTGGCATCGGGCGCGACACCGTGCACGAAGCGTCTCCGCGCAGGAAACGCTGATGAACCGCGCCGCAAAACGAGACCGAAAGCGCGGAGCATGAGCAGGCCCGCGACGAAGCTGTCAGACCGCCCGATCGAGCAGCTCCGCGTCCTGATCGCGAACGAGCGTCTCGACCGCCTGGCACGGGTCGCGCCGCTGATCGTCGCGCTCGGGCACGAGGTTATCGCTTGCGAGGTCGACGTCGCCGACGTGGGCGCGGTGACGGCGCGCGAGCGTCCCGATCTCGCGGTCGTCGGTCTCGGCGACGACGTCGACCACGCGCTTGCGCTGGTCGATCGGATCGTGCGCGAAGCGACCTGCCCGGTGGTCGCGCTGATCCACGCTCCAGATCCGACGTTCCTGAGCGAGGCTTCGAAGCGCGGCGTCTTCGGCTACATCACCGCTGCGCCGGGCGAAGACTGGCAGAGCTCGATCGACATCGCACTTCGGCGCTTTGCGCAGTACCGCGAGCTCGAAGGCGCGTTCAGCCGCCGTGCCCTCGCCGAGCGCGCGAAGGGGATCCTGATGGAACGGCACTCCGTCGACGAGGTGGCCGCGTTCGACATGCTCCGCGACCAGGCGCGCGACACGAACCGCAAGCTCGTGGACATCGCGGCCGCCGTCGTCGACGGGCACCGCCTGTTGCCCAGGCAACCGGCGAACACGCCGTCCGGCTAGCGGACTGCATGCGAATCTTCTCGCTGCTCCGCGGGCCGACAACGTTCCGCGTCTTCCGCAAGGAGCTCCGCTCGTGGTCGTACCCGTACCGCGTCTGGCTTCCGTACGCGAGCTATTTCACGGGCGGCGTCGCGTTCCACGAATCCGCCGACGTCCCGACACGGGCGGCCTCCCACGGCTGCGTCCGCGTACCGAGTGGTGACGCGCCGTTCATCTACGCGTACACGACGGTGGGGACGCGGGTCGTCGTCTCATGAGCTCCGAGTCGTTGCCGCAAGCCCTCGCGGTCGACGAACAGGACGAGAGCGCCGTCGAACGGTGGGAGCGGCGATTCGAGCTCCCGGTGCTGATCGCCGCGCTGCTCGTCGTGCCCGTGATCGTCGTCGAGCAGGCGTCGCCCGGCGAGCCGTGGACAAGGACCGCGAACGTGCTGAACTGGGCTATCTGGCTCGTCTTCGCGCTCGAGCTCACGACGATCCTCGTCGTGTCACACGATCGGCGTGCCTGGCTTCGGAGGCATCCACTGGAGCTCGCGGTCGTCGTCCTGACGCCTCCGTTCCTCCCGGCGTCGCTCCAGGCGGCGCGCGTGCTGCGCCTGCTGAGGCTGGTCCGACTGGTGCTCCTGTTCGCGATCCTCCGAAAGCTGTTTTCGCTCGAGGGGCTGCGTTACGCCGCGCTCGTCGCGGTCCTGACGGCGCTCGGCGGCGGCGCGGCGTTCGCAGCCGTCGAGGGAGTCTCGACCTGGGACGGCGTCTACTGGGCGGTGACGACGATGTCGACGGTCGGCTACGGCGACGTCGCCCCCGTGACGAACGCCGGCCGCGTGATCGCGATCGCGGTGATGGTGATCGGAATCGGCTTTCTGTCGATCCTGATCGGAGCCGCTGCCGAACGGTTCTTCGCGACCGAGGTCGAAGAGGCGGAGGAGGAGCTCGGCGGCGAGCTCGACGATCTGGAAACGGACGTCCTTCGCGAGCTCGCGGAGATCAGCGAGCGCCTGCGCCGGATCGAAGCGAAGGTGCGGCAGCTCGGCTCGAGCTGACGGCGAACCGCGGGCCGGCGGCCTCTCAAGCCGGGTCTTGGAGCCGCGCGCGAACCTCGTCGAGCGCTGCCTGCTCGGGGCCGCTCACGTCGTGACCTTCTTCCTCGTGCGCGGCAGCGACCCTCGACGCGACGTCGATCACGAATGCGCGGTACGCGGCGAGCTCCTCGGGCGCCTTCGCGCGCAGCAGCGCGGCGATCTCGCCGAGCTGCTCGAG
>Ga0126309_10000260_pt1 | contig 18112 bp, 2 predicted proteins | sample Plot56_FD_92541 | JGI IMG/M metagenome (GOLD analysis project Ga0126309, IMG submission 92541) | Serpentine soil microbial communities from UC McLaughlin Reserve, CA, USA - Plot56 | ecosystem: Environmental > Terrestrial > Soil > Grasslands | place: USA: UC McLaughlin Reserve, Lake County...
ACCAAGGCATCCCGGTATTTCTCCTCCAGGTAGGAGGCGAGCTGCCCCACGGTCGGAGCGTCGAACAGCGCCATCACGTAGAGGATGGCGTTCAGCTCGCGCTGCAACCGGTTGATCAGCAGAGCGCCCTGGATCGAGTCGCCGCCCAGAGCAAAGAAGTCGTCGAGCACGCCCACCTGCTCGACTCCCAGCAGCTCGCGCCAGATCGCCGCCAGCCGCTCCTCGACCGGCGTGCGCGGTGCGATCCACGGCGTCACCTCCGACCGGTGGGGGTCCTCGGGAGCCGGAAGGGCCTTGCGGTCCACCTTGCCGCTCGGGTTCAGGGGGAACGTCGGCAGCACGATGAATGCCGAAGGCATCATGTACTCCGGCAGCCGCGCACGCAGCCAAGCGGCGAGGGTGGTCTTCAGATCGGACGGATCGGTCCGATGAAGAGCCACATAAGCCGCCAAAGCCCCTTCGCGCGAAACGACCACCGACTCGCGCACCGCCGGATGCGCGTTCAACGCGGCCTCGATCTCGCCCAGCTCGATCCGGAAGCCGCGGATCTTCACCTGATGGTCGATGCGCCCCAGGAACTCGATCACGCCGTCGGCCCGCCACCGCGCCAGGTCGCCCGTGGCATAGAGGCGGGTTCCCCCAACCCCCCGATCGGACCGATCCGTCCGATCCGACCGATCCGTCGGATCTGGCACAAACCGCTCGGCCGTCAGCTCCGGCCGCTTCCAGTAGCCGCGGGCGAGCCCCACGCCGCCGATGTGCAGGTGCCCCGGCACGCCCACCGGCACCGGCTCGCCCGCCGGGTCGAGCAGGTGAATGCGCAGGTTCGAGATCGGCCGGCCGATCGGCACCGTGCGCGCCTCGGGCTCGCGCAGGCAGGGCCAGTGCGTGACGTCCACCGCCGCCTCGGTAGGCCCGTACAGGTTGTGCAGCTCCGCCCCGAGCAGAGCCCCGAAGCGCTCCTCCAACTCGCGCGGCAAAGCCTCCCCGCTCGTGATCACCCGCCGCAAGCACGAGCATTCACCGAGCCGCGGCTCCTCCAGGAAGACCTGAAGCATCGAGGGAACAAAGTGGAGGGTGGTGATCTCCTCGCGCTGGATCAGCTCCGCCAGATAGGCGCTGTCCTGGTGGCCGCTGGCCCGCGCGAAGACCACGCGAGCCCCGACCAACAGAGGCCAGAACAGCTCCCACACCGAGACGTCGAAGCTGATCGGAGTCTTTTGCAGCACCCCCTCGCCCGACACCAGGCCGTACTCGGCCTGCATCCAGAGCAGCCGGTTGACGATGCTGCGGTGCGTGTTGATCGTGCCTTTGGGCTGGCCGGTCGAGCCCGAGGTGTAAATGCAGTACGCCGCGTTGTCGGGGGCAACGTCCGTGAAGTCCTTGGGGTCCTTTACGTCCCTCAGGTCCTTTCCGTCCTCCAGCAACCGATCCTGCGTCAGCAGCACCGCCACCCCGGCGTCCTCCACCATGAACGCCAGCCGCTCCGCCGGATACGAGGGGTCGAGCGGCACGTAGGCCCCGCCCGCCTTGAGCACTCCGAGGAGCCCCACCATCAGCTCGACCGAGCGCTCCATCGCGACCCCCACCAGCACCTCCGGCGCCACCCCCAGCCGCCGCAAGTGATGCGCGAGCTGGTTGGCCCGGCGGTCGAGCTCGCGGTAGGTGAGCGACTCCCCCTCGCAGGTCACCGCCACCGCCTCCGGCGTGTGCTCCACCTGCGCCTGGATCAGCTCGTGGAGGCAGCCCGTCTCGGTCAGGGCCGGCGCGTCCGTGGCATTCCAGTCGACGACAATCTGCTGGCGCTCCGCCGCGGAGAGCAGCGGCAGCTCGCTCAGCCGCCTCCCGGGATCGGCCACGGCGCCGGCCAGCAAGCCCTCGAAGTGCCCGGTCATCCGCTCGATCGTCGCCGCGTCGAACAGGTCGCGGCTGTACTTGAAGACCGCCGCCAGCCCCTCCTCCGTGTCGAGGAGAGACACCGCCAGGTCGAACCGCGCCGTGCCGTTGTCGGTCTCCCGGCCGCGCAGCGCCAGACCCGGCACCGGCGGCGCCTCCAGCGGCTCGTTCTGGAGGACGAGCATCACCTGCACGATCGGCGGCACCGACAGGTCGCGCCGGAGGCGCAGCTCGTCGACCAGCCGCTCGAACGGCACCTCGCGCCCGGCCAGAGCTTCCAGCACCGTGCCGCGCACCCGCTCCAGCAGGGCGTCGAACGACGGATCGCCCGAGAGGTCCGTGCGCAGTGGCACGGTGTTGACGAAGAATCCGATCAGCCCTTCCAGCTCCACGCGGTCACGGTTGGCCACCGCCGTGCCCACGATCACGTCGTCCTGCGCGGTCAGGCGGCCGAGGAGAGCCTGGAAGCCGGCCGCGAGCGCCATGAACAGGCTGGCACCGCGGCGGCCGGCGAGCCCCCGCAGGGCGCCCGCCAGCGCGGCGGGCAGGACGTGCGTGGCATGGGCGCCGCGGTAGCTCGGCAGCGGCGGGCGCGGGCGGTCCGACGGCAGCTCCAGGACCGGCAGGTTGCCGCCGAGCCGCCGCTTCCACGCCGCGATCCGCGGCTCCAGGGCGTCCCCGGTGAGCCGGTGCTCCAGCCAGCGCGCGTAGTCGCCGTACTGCACCGGCAGCTCGGGCAGCGGCGATGGCCGACCCTGGGAAAACGCGCCGTACAAGACCGCGATCTCGCGCAGCAGCACGCCGAACGACCAGCCGTCCGCCACGATGTGGTGTACGGCCACGTGCAGCTCGTGCTCGTCCGACGCGAGCCCGACCAGGCGGGCGCGCAGGAACGGGCCATGCTCCAGCTCGAACGGCTCGCGCGCCAACTCCCGCTCCAGGTCCAAAGCCGCCCGCGCCGGCTCCGCGTCGAGCGAAACGTCCACCCGGGCCAACTGCACGACCACGGCATCGACCGGCAGCACCACCTGCGCCGGCACGTCGTCCAAGACCCGGAACACCGTCCGCAGCGCCTCATGCCGCCGCACGATCTCTGTGAGCGCCTGTGCCAGAGCCTCTCCATCGAGAGCCCCCGAGAGCCGCACCGCGATCCCCAGGTTGTACGCCGGATTCCCCGGCTCCAGCTGATCCAAAAACCACAGTCGCCGCTGCGGAGAGGTCAAGGGCGGTGGCGCCCCCTCTCCCCGGGGGATGTGAGCACGGGTGGGAGAGGGGGTCGAGGGGTGAGGGTTTCTTGCCGCCAGATCCGCCAACGTCGGAGCCGCGAACAGCTCCTCCAGCGAAACCTCGACGCCGAGCGCCTCCTGCAACCGCGCCAGAAGCTGCGTGCCGCGCAGCGAGTCGCCGCCCAGCGCGAAGAAGTTGTCCTCGGCCCCCACCGTGCCCGGAGCGAGGCCCAGGACCTCCTCCCAGATCTTTGCCAGGCGTTCCTCGGCCGGCGTACGTGGCGGTGTCTTAGATGCCAGGCGCTCCCGCGTTTCATCTCCCTCTCCGTCGCGCCACTCGCCCAGCGGTACGAGCCCGCCGGTCAGGAAAAGCTGCCGGCACTCGCGGCGCTGGATCTTGCCGCTCGTCGTCTTCGGCACGGCGCCCGGCTTGACCAGCACCAGCGCCGACACCGGCACCTCGTGCTCCTCCGCCACCGCCTGGCGAATCGCCGTCGCCACCTCGTCCAGATCGACGCCGCGGAACGCCACCTCCTGGACCACCACCAGGCGCTCTTCTCCACCCGCGTCGACCGTGAAAGCCGCCCCGCAGTCCGGCCGCGCCGCCGGGTGGCTGCGCGCCGCGGTCCACTCCACGTCCTGCGGATAGAGGTTGCGCCCGCGGATGATGATCAGGTCCTTGATGCGGCCGGTGATGAACAGCTCGCCGCCGCGCAGGAATCCGAGATCGCCCGTGCGCAGGTACGGCCCATCACGATTCTCCAGACGCGCGCCGAACGCCTCGGCCGTCGCGTCCGGCCGGTTCCAGTACCCGTGGGCCACCGTGTCTCCGGCCACCCAGACCTCCCCCTCCCCCTCCGCCGGCCGGCCAGTCGCCGGGTCGACGATCCGCAGATCGACCCCCGACGGGATGCCGCCGCAGCTCACCAGGCTCCACGAATCGGCCGCGTAGACCGTCACCTCCGGATGCAGCCGGCTCCCGGAGACCATCAGCGTCGTCTCCGCGAGCCCGTAGCACGGCAGGAACGACGCGCGGCGGAACCCCGCCGGAGCGAACGCCCGGGCGAAGCGCTCCAGAGCCTCGGCCCGCACCGGCTCGGCGCCGTTGAACGCCACCCGCCAGCGGCTCAGGTCGAGATCCGCCAGATCCTCCGGATCGACCTTCCGCGCGCACAGCTCGTAGGCGAAGTTGGGGGCCCCGCTGACCACTCCTCCGTACCGGGAGATCGCCCGCAGCCAGCGCACCGGGCGCTGCAGGAAGTGGAGCGGCGCCATCAGCACGCAGGACGAACCAAGCCAGAGCGGATGCAGCAGCCCGCCGATCAGCCCCATGTCGTGGTAGAGCGGCAGCCAGCTCACCATGACCGAGGCCGGGTCGCTCCGGATCGCCTCCTGGATGATCCTCTCGTTGGCGACCAGATTGCCGTGCGACACCATCACGCCCTTCGGCGTGCTCGTCGAGCCCGAGGTGTACTGGAGGAACGCCAAGGTGTCCGCGGTCAGACCGGCGTCGCGGTACCCCGCGGCCTCGGCCTCCGCGATGGAATGGATCTCCAGGCAGAGTGCCGCAACCCCCAGCCGCTCCACCACCGGGCGGAGTGCCGCCGTCGTGAGAATGCAGCGGGGAGCGCAGTCGGCGAGGATCGCCTGCAATCGCGGCACACCCCGGCTGCCTGTCGGGGGATAGGCCGGCACCGCCAAGGCCCCGGCCGCGAGGCAGCCGAGAAAGGCGACCGGATAGTCGAGACCGGGAGGAAAGAGCAGCAGGACCCGCTCGCCCGCGAGACCGAGCGCCTGCAGCCGGGCCGCCACGGCGCGCACGCGGAGGTCGAGCTCTCCATAGCTCAGCGTGCGCTCGTCGCCCTCCCCATCCGCCAGGAAGGTGTAGGCCCGCCGGCCGGGCTCCACCCGAGCCCAGCGCCGCAGCACCTCGACGAGGCTCACCACGTTTCCCCGATCCTCAGCGACCCCTGCGCAGCTCAAAGACACCCCTTCCAACGAGCTCCGGAACATCAATTGGGCGGACTCAGAGCCGCTCAGAATATACCGACCCTTCCCCTCCTTCAAGGCGCCGGCAGGACGCTCAAACCTTCCCGGGATGGTGAGCCGATCCGATATACTTCGCCTGCTTCTTTTGAGATAGACATGATCAAGACAGTCGATCTGAAAAAGATGAATCGCTGCGCCGCGTTGCTGGCCGGTGCTCTCTTCTGGACGCTGCCGGCCGCCTTCGCGTCGACGGCCGCCGGAGACAACGTGCGGGTCAACGCGCCGCAGCTCCCCGGCCCCGCGGGCCAGCTCGGCCGGGCCGGCTTCGCGGTCGCGGCGAGCGCGGACGGGCGGGAGATCCTGGTCGGCTGGGACGACATCCAGGGCATGTGCGGGCCGCCGATGGGCCGTCCCTGCCAGCCGCCGAGCCCGCCGGGGCTCACCGGCATCGCCTTCTCGACGGATGGCGGGCGCACCTGGACCGACCTCGGCGCTCCGCCGACGGCCAACGGCTTCATGGCCGGCGGCCACGTCTGGATCGATCGCGGCGGCGCCGACAACCAGACCTTCTTCGTGATCAGCCGGGCGCGCAAGCTGGACGACCCGACCTCGATCGGCCAGATCGGCTTCGTCCTCAACCGCGGGCGCTTCGAAAACGGCACTTTCGCCTTCAAGGACTCGCAATACCTCGGGCCGGCCAAACAGGGGGACCTCTGGCGGGGTCCCACGGTCACCGCGGCGAAGGACGGCAGCGGCAAGGTCTACGTGGGCCTGTCCAACTCGCGGACACTGTGCGGACAAGCCACCTCCGGGTCGGGCCAGATCGAGCTCCTCCGCAGCAACGACGGTGGGACCACCTGGGAGGGGCCGGTCGTCGTCGGCCGCGACGAGACCTACGAAACCTTCGTGGGGGACCCGCAGTGCGCCGCCCGGGGCCGTTTCCAGGCCAGCCCCACCACCGCCCTGGGGCCCTTCGGCGAGATTTACGTGACCTGGCAGTACGGCCCGCCATTTCAGGTCTATTTCGATCCGATCTCCCAGGAGACGCCGCCCACCGTGGCCTACGGCTTCTCCCGCTCCCTCGACGGCGGCCAGACGTTCAGCCTCCCGCGCATGCTGGTCACCGTCAGCTCGATGGCCGAGAACGGCCCGGCCGGCTTCACCAAGGACGTGATGAACGACACGCCGCGCATCGCGGTCGCCCAGAGCGGTCTGCACCGCGGGCGGATCTACGTCACCTATGCGGCGTCGGTGCGCGAGGTCCACTGCGCCTCGTTCCTCTACAGTCCCAAGGACTACAGCCCGGCGTCCTCGCAGACCTGGCTGATCTGGTCGGACGACCGGGGCGAGACCTGGAGCGCCCCGGCGCCGCTCGGCCCGCCCCTGCCGGCGACCGGCGTCAAGCGCTACTTCCCCACCGTCGCCGCCGGCCCGGACGGCGCCGTGGACGTGATCTACTTCGAGAGCCGGGAAACCCAATTCACCGCCGACCCGCGCGACCTGGAGTGCCCCACCACGACCAACCTCGGCTACTTCAAGAAGGGCCGGGCGCACTCCCTGGTCGACCTGTGGTGGACGCGCTCCACCGACGGCGGCGCCACCTTCGGCCCGCGCGTCCGGGTCACCTCGGAGACCAGCGACTGGTGCGCGGTGCAGTTCGACTACGGCGGCCTTCTCTTCGCCAACTTCGGTGACTTCCTGGGACTCTTCCCGGGAGCCGACCGCACCTTCGCGGTCTGGACCGACGGCCGCAACGGCGTTCCGGACACCTATTTCACGACGCTTGGAGGACCGACCCGATGACGCTCTTTCCGGGCCTGACCCGCCGCTCCTTCCTGCGGCACGCCCTGCTGACGGCGCCCGCCGTCGCCGCCCTTCCCCGCCTGGCCTCCGCCGCGGAGCCGGCGGCGCCAGCGGCGCAGCCGGGCGTGCCGCCGCGGAAGATCATCGTGGTGGGAGCGGGGCTCGCCGGGCTCGCCGCGGCGTACGAGCTCGTCCAGTCGGGGCACGACGTCACCGTGCTCGAGGCCCACCACCGCCCGGGCGGCCGCGTCTGGACGCTGCGCGAGCCGTTCGCCGACGGCCTGTATGCCGAGGCCGGAGCGGTCAACTACGGAGACGCCTTCGTGCACGTCGGCCGCTACGCCAAAACCTTCAACCTCTCCGTGGTGAGCCCGAAACCGCCGAAGAAGCCGTTGGGCATGGTGGAGCACCTCCACGGCCGGCGTCTGGAGATCACCGTCGAGAAAGAGCCCGAATGGCCCGTCGAGCTCAAGCCCGACGAGAAGGGGGTGGGACTCTTCGGCCTCTTTCGGAAATACCTCCTGCCGGCGGCGACCGAAATGGGCACCCCGTCCGATCCGGGCTGGAGCGTCGACCGCTGGGCGGACTACGACAAGATGACCCTGGCCGACTTCTACCGCAGCCGCGGGGCATCCAATGGCGCGATCGAGCTGATGTCCGCCAACACGACGTTCGGCTACGGCTGGGAGGAGGTCTCCGCCCTCCACCGCTTGATCTCGGACATGGCGTTGACCCAGATCACCAGCCCGGCGCCGGGCCGCTTCTTGGAAGGGGGCTCCGACCGGCTGCCCTACGCCTTCGCCCACACCTTGCGCGAGCGGATCTGGTACCTCGCGCCGGTGACGAAGATCCAGCAGGAGCCCGGCAAAGTGCGCGTCGTCTTCCGCCAGCGAGGCGAGGAGCGGGTCCTGGAAGCCGACCGCGTCGTCATCGCGGCACCGGTCCCGGCGCTGCGCAACATCGAGCTCACCCCTGAGCTGCCGGCGGCCCGGCGGCAGATCCTCGCACAGCTGGAGTATGCCCCGGTGACGCGGATCTTCGTCCAGACGCGGCGCCGCTACTGGGCCGAGCGCGGCCATATGGGCCTCTCGGGCACGGACCTCCCGGTGCAGCTCGTCAACGAGCAGCCGTTCATCCGCGCCGAGGACCAGACGCGGGGAATCCTCGAATGCCACATGAAAGGCCCCAACGCCCTACGCGCCGGAGCCCTGGACGAGGACGCCCAGATCGCCTTCGCCGTCGAGAACCTGGAGAAGCTGCACCCTGGCATCAGTGAGCACGTCGAAGGCGGAACCGCCGTCAGCTGGCACGAAGACCCCTACATCGGGGGCGGCTACGCCTGGTGGAAGCCGACGCAGCTCACGAGCTGGATGCCGGAGCTCGCCAAGCCGGAAGGAAGGCTCCATTTCGCCGGAGAGCACACCTCCCTGCTCGCCCGCACCCAGGAAGGAGCCCTGGAGTCCGGCAACCGAGCCGCCCGAGAGGTCAACGCGGCCGCGACAGTCGAATCCAGCGGACGTTGAGCTGAGAGCGGGTTGCCGCGAGTTCAGCCACAAACCGGAGCTGCAATATCCCAAACCTCCTCGGGGCGAGCTGTCGGCTCTCGCTCGGCCCGCGCGATGCACGTTCCCAGGATCTCGGCGAGGGTCTCCACGTGGGGCGCTGCGATGATCGTCATGTGGCTTCCGGGGACAGTGTGGACCTCCACGCCGCCCGCTGCGACGGTACCCCAGCCGAAGGTGGGGTCCTCGAAAATCTGCCGCCGTTGCGGGGTCAATTCCCGGAGGGCGGCTGGATCGACGCTGCTCGCCCGGAACAGGGTGATCGTTCCAGGATAGGTGAACACTTTGTAGCGTTCGGAGGCCGTCGCTCTGGAGCTCCACCCCAGGGTCAGATCGCGCAGCAACGGGATGTCGAAACCCGGTCCGAGCGCCTCCATGCTTCCGAGGATCTCCAGGCCTCGCGCGAGCTGGGCTTCGAGGGGAAGACCGCGCAGCTCGTCCGCATGGAGCGCCGGTGTAGTCCCCCGATCGCCGGCGTGATGCCGCACCATGTCGGCGATGACGGCCGCGGTATCGACTTCCGCAGCTTCGTCGCCCACAGGAGCTCCCTGATCCAGGAGAGCGAGCAGCGCCACCTCCTCACCGGAATCGGTGAGCTGGCGCGCCATCTCGAACGCGACGATCCCGCCGAAAGAGTAACCGGCGAGAAGGTAGGGGCCGGCGGGCTGAACGCTCCGCACGGCTTGGAGGTACTCGGCCGCCATCTCTTCGATCGTGGCCTGCGGTGCTTGGGCCTGCCCGTCCAAGGGGCGCGCCTGGAGGCCATAGACCGGCTGGTCTGTGCCCAGCTCGCGGGCGAGGCGGTAGTAGAAGAGAACTTCACCCCCGAGCGCATGGACGCAGAAGAGCGGCGTCCGCGTCCCGAGGGGCTGGATCGGCACCAGCGGCGACCAGGGGGTGCCACCCTCCTCCTCGAGCCCAGGGACGATGAAAACCTCCTTTCCTTCCCGGCTGTGCTGGATCAGCTCCCGTAGCGCGCCGGCATAGGCTGCAGCCAGTCGCTCTGCGGTCTCCCGGCGATGCGTCCGCGAGCCGTAGGTCAAGGTGATCCGGAGCCGGCCATCGGCCACGAGACCTCCGATTTCCAGCAGGTGGCTGCGGTGGGCGCGCGGGCTCCGGCTGGGGCCGGCCGAGGCGCTCGAAGGACGGAAGAGAGAATGCTCGTCCAAGGTGGCGTCGACCTGGCCCAGATAGTTGAACAGAATCTCGGCCGCCGGAGCTTCTTCCAGCGCAGAACGCAGCAGACCGTAGCCGATGCCGCGCCCGGGCACGGCGCGCAACCGCTCCCTGGCGCTCACCAAGGCGGCGCCGGGACCGGCGTCGCCCGCCTCCAGGACGACCGGGTACAGAGAGGTGAACCAGCCCACGGTGCGCGAGACGTCGAGGTCGTCAAACAGCGGCTCGCGGCCATGCCCTTCCAGGTCCACGCGCAGGCGCGGAGAGCCGGTCCAACCCGCCAGAGCCCGGACCAGGGCGCTGAGCAGCGCTTCGTCGATGCGATTCTTGTACACCGACGGCAGGGTCTGGAGCAGGTCCGCGGTCTCTTCGACGCTGAGCTCGAAGGAGACCGTGGCCTCGTCGCGGACGAGATTGCCACCCGGCGCGGGGAAGTCCACCGGCAGATGGGGCACGGGAACCTGGGCGGTCTCACGCCAGTGCGCCAGCTCGCGCGCCAGCTCCCCCGAGCCGGCGCGTTCGGCCAGACGGCGAGCCCACTCCTGGAATGAAGTGGTTTTCGGCGGGAAGGCGGGGCGCACCCCGCGCGCGGCCTGGCGGTAGGCCCCCTCCAGGTCTTCGAGCAGCACGCGCCAGGAGACCCCATCCACCGCCAGGTGGTGGGTGACCCAGAGCAGACGCGCCGGCTGCCCGGCACCACCCTGGGGGACATCGAACAGGCAGAGACGGGTGAGAGGTCCGGCCGACAGGTCGAAGCTCGCCTGGAGAGCCGCGGCCGCCTGCTCGAAGGCCTCGCTCCTGCGAGGCGCCGGCAAGCCCGCAAGATCGACCTGGTGCAAGGGCGCCTCCGGCCCGGCCGGCGCGTTCTCCTGCCGCCCGCCATGGAACCGCAGGCGCAAGGCGTCGTGGTGCTCCACGAGGGCGGCCATGGCGCATTCCAGGGCGGCGGGGGCGAGGGGCTCTCGCGACTCCAGCAGGAGAGCCTGGTTGAAGTGGTGGGGGTCCGCAAAGCTCTGCGCGAAGAACCAGCGCTGGATCGGGGTGAGCGGCACCTCTCCCGTCACCGGTCCCTGCTCGGCACGGATGGCGCCGGCGGTGTCCGTGGCCGTGGCGTGGCGGGCGAGGCCGGATATGGTCTGGTGCTCGAAAATCTGCCGCATGGTGAAATGCAGACCGGCCTGACGCGCCCGGGCCACGATCTGGACGGAGAGGATCGAGTCGCCGCCGAGCTCGAAGAAGTTGTCGTCGACTCCCACCCGCGGCAGGCGCAAGGTCTGCGCCCAGACAGCCGCCAGGATCTCCTCCTCGCGCGTGCGGGGCGCCACGTAGCCGCCCGCGCGCGCACCGGGCTGCTCCGGAGCCGGCAGGGCTTTCCTGTCCACCTTGCCATTGGCGCTGAGGGGGAGCGCCATGAGCGTGACGAAGGCGGCGGGCACCATGGGCTCCGGCAGCCGCGTCCGCAACGACCGGCGCAGCTCCTCGGCCGCGACGTCGCCGACCACGTAGGCGACCAGCCGCTTTTCGGAGCGATCCTCCCGCGCCATCACGACCGCCTCCCGGACTCCGGGCAGCGCCGTCAGCGCCGCCTCGATCTCGCCCAGCTCGATCCGGACGCCGCGGATCTTGACCTGGTGGTCCAGGCGGCCGAGGTACTCGATGGCCCCGTCGCTGCGCCACCGCGCCAGGTCGCCGGTGCGGTAGACGCGCTCGCCGGCCTCCCTTCCCTCGGGATCCGGCAGGAAGCGCTCGGCCGTGAGATCGGGACGCTCGACATAACCGCGCGCCAGGTTGACTCCGGCGATGAACAGCTCGCCCGGGACTCCCACCGGCACCGGCAGCAGGTTGCGGTCGAGCAGGTGGATGCGGGTGTTGGCGATGGGCCGCCCGATGGGGATGCCGACGCGGTCGTTCCCGCCGCCGGCCGCTTCACAGACCCAGGAGGTGACGTCCACCGCGGCCTCGGTGGGGCCGTAGAGGTTGTGCAGCCGAGTTTGTCCGAGACGGGCGGCGAACCGGCTGGCCAGCTCCGAGGACAACGCCTCGCCGCTGCACACCACGTCGCGAAGAGTGCGGCACTCCGCGGCTCCTGGCTCCTCCAGGAAAAGCTGCAGCATGGAGGGGACGAAGTGGAGCACCGTGATCCCCTGTCCGGCGATGAGGCGCGCCAGGTAGCCGTTGTCGCGGTGGCCGCCGGGCCTTGCCACAACCAGGCGGGCGCCGGTCATCAGGGGCCAAAACAACTCCCAGACCGAGACGTCGAAGCTGAAAGGGGTCTTCTGGAGCACCCGGTCGGCGGCGGTCAGGTGCAGCGCGTCCTGCATCCAGAGGAGCCGGTTGACGATGGCGCGATGGGAGATGACCGCGCCCTTGGGCCGGCCGGTGGAGCCGGAGGTGTAGAGCACGTAGGCCGGGTGGTCAGGATCGACGGACACCGCGAGCGAGCCCGCATCGAGATCACCGAGATCCCCGTCGAGGAACAGGAAGCGCTCCCCTTCACCGGATCGATCATCCGGCAGGCGGTCGGCCAGGCCGGCGCGGGACAAGATCACCCGCAGGCGGGCATCGCGATCCTGGAAGGCGAGGCGGTCGGCCGGGTGGTCGGGGTCGAGGGGGACATAGGCGGCGCCCGCCTTGAGGATGCCGAGGAGGGCGACGAGCAGCTCGCAGGAGCGCTCCAGGAGCACGCCGACGCGGCTCTCCGGGCCGCAGCCGCGGGCCTGGAGCCGGCGCGCCAGGTGGTTCGCCCGCCGGTCGAGCTCGCTGTAGGTCATCTCCTCGTCCTCGAAGACGAGGGCCACGGCATCAGGGGTCCGGCCGGCCTGGTCCTCGATCCAGGCATGGAGCGGACGCTCGACGGGATAGTCGACGGCCGTCTCGTTCCAGGCGCGAAGCTGGAGAGCCTCCGCCGCGGTGAGCAGCCCCAGCTCGCCGACGGGACGCTCCGGCTCTTCGACCATGCCGGTGAGCAACAGCTCGAAGCACGCGATCAGGCGGTCGACGGTCGCGGCGTCGTAGAGATCGCTGGCGTGCTCGACCACCCCGAGGATTCCGCCGCCATGCTCTTCGAGGCTCACCGTGAGATCGAGCCTCGCCGTCGTCGTTTCTACGGAGACCGGCCGCAGGCGCAGGCTCTCGATCTCCAGGCTTGCGACGGGAGCGTTCTGCAGGACGAGCATCACCTGGAACAGGGGGGAGTGGGCGAGGCTGCGCTCCGGGGCGAGCTCCTCGACCAGCTTTTCGAACGGCACGTCCTGGTGCAGATAGGCGGCCAAGGCGGTCTCGCGCACCCGGCCGAGCAGCTCGCGGAACGTGGGCGTGCCGGCCAGATTTCCTCGCAGGACGAGAGTGTTGACGAAGAACCCGATCAGCTCTTCGGTCTCGATCCGGTTGCGTCCGGCGATAGGCGTGCCCACCGCGAGATCGTCCTGTCCGCTGAAGCGCGCGAGAAGCGCCTGGAAGCCGGCCAGGAGCACCATGAAGAGGGTCGCTCCTTCGCGCCGGCCCAGGGCCTCCAGGGGGCGGGTGAGCGCGGCCGGCAGCCGCACCGGCCGCGTGGCGCCGCGGTAGCTCTGGGCCGCCGGCCGCGGCCGGTCGGTGGGCAGCTCCAGGAGCGGCGGCAGACCGGCGAGCTGCCGCCGCCACCAGTCGATCTCCTGCTCCAGGACCTCGCCGTGCAGCCAGGAATGCTGCCAGACGGTGAAGTCGGCGTACTGCACCGGCAGCTCCGGCAAGGGCGAGGGCTCACCCTGGGCCAACGCGGCATAGAGCGAGACCATCTCGCGCACCAGGATGCCCATGGACCAGCCGTCGCTCGCGACGTGGTGCATGGTGAGCGCGACGACATGGTCTTCCGGCGCCAGGCGCAGCAGCACGCCGCGCAGGAGCGAACCGCAGGCGAGATCGAACGGCCGGCCGGCCTCTCCCCCGGCCAGGGCGAGTGCCACCGTCCCCCGCGCAGGCTCCGGCAGCCCCGAAAGGTCCACCAGCGGCAGGACGAAGGGTGCCGGCGGCTGGATCACCTGCACCGGCTTGCCCTCCGGCGCAGCGAAGGCGGTGCGCACGGCCTCGTGGCGGCGCACGATCTCTCCGAGGCAGCCCCGCAGCACCGCGGGTTGCAGCGGACCTTCGGTGCGCAGCGCCACCGCCAGGTTGTAGAGCGGGCTTCCCGGCTCGAGCTGGTCGATGAGCCAGAGCCGCTGCTGGGCGAACGACAGGGGCAGCGGACCCTCCCGTGGCACCGGGATCAGAGTGGGAATGGATTGTTCGGCACCGGCTCGCAGGGATTCCTCGACGCGGGCGGCGAGGTCCGCCAGCCTGGGGGCCGCGAAGAGATCGCGCAGCGGTATCTCGACGCCGAGGGCAGCGCGCAGGCGCGACATCACCCGGGTGGCGAGGAGGGAGTGGCCCCCCAGGTCGAAGAAGTGGTCGGCCGCCCCGACCCGTTCGAGACCGAGCACCTCGGCCCAGATGCCGGCGAGGACCTCTTCGACCGGCGTACGCGGCGCCAGCCAGGTCTCTGGAGTGCCCTGCCGTTCCGGCGCCGGCAAGGCTTTCCGGTCCACCTTGCCGTTCGCGGTGAGGGGGAGCGCCGCGAGCGTCACGAAGGCGGCCGGCACCATGTGCTCCGGCAGCCGCTCGCGGAGCGACTGGCGCAGCTCTTCGATCACGACGTCGCCAGCGACGTAGGCGACGAGCCGCCGATCGCCAGGCGATCGGTCGGATCCGTCCGATCGCGCCACCACCACCGCCTCGCGGACTCCCGCCAGGGAGAGCAGCACCGCCTCGATCTCTCCCAGCTCGATGCGGAAACCGCGAATCTTGACCTGATGGTCCGAGCGGCCCAGGAACTCGATCATCCCATCCGGCAGCCGGCGCGCGAGATCGCCCGTCCGGTACAGCCGCTCTCCCCAGGCTCCAAAGGGGTCCGGGACGATCTTCTCGGCCGTCAGGCCAGGCCGGTGGAGATACCCGCGGCAGACACCCGCGCCACCGAGATAGAGCTCACCCCGTGCTCCGATCGGGACCGGATGCAGCTGCGGGTCCAGGATCAGAATCCGGGCATTGGCGATCGGGCGTCCGATGGACACCGGCCCGGCTGGCGGAATCGACACCGGAATCTCGTAGGTGCAGCACCCCACCACCGTCTCCGTCGGCCCATACTCGTTGATCAGGCGCAGGCCCGGCGCGTGCTCCCGCCAGAAGGCGAGCTGCTCGCCGGAGAGCGGCTCGCCACCGATGACGAAGGCGCTCGCGCAGCCAGCGACCCGCTCGGTCGGCAGCAGACGCTCCAGGACCTCCAGATGCGCGGGTGTGAGCTTGACCAGCCCGAAGTCCCCCTCGGCGAGCGCCGCGGCCAGTCCTTCGACTCCCTCCTCCTCGGGCACCAGCTCGACGCAGCGGCCGGCGAGCAGCGGCAGAAAGAGGCTGGTCACCGTCAGATCGAAGCTGATGGGAGAGTGGACCGGAGCGCCTCGTCCTTCCCCCGCCGGATAGGCCTCCGCCGCCCAGAGCAGGTAGTTCGCGAGCCCGCGGTGGGTGACCGCCACCCCCTTGGGAGCACCGGTCGAGCCCGAGGTATAGAGCACATAGGCGAGATTGTCGGCCGCCGGTCGCGCGGCCGGACCCGCGGCGACCGCGACCTCCGGGAGATCGTCGAGGCAGATGACGCAGGAGTGCTCCGGGAGAGCTGGCAGCAACCGCGTCCGGGTGAGCAGGAGGGACGGGCGGGCGTCCTCGAGCAGGAACGACAGCCGCGGGCGCGGGATGGAGGTGTCGAGCGGCAGGTAGGCGCCCCCGGCCTTGAGCACCGCCAGCAGGGCCACCACCAGATAGATCGAGCGCTCGAGAAAGAGCGCCACGAGGACGTCGGGCCCGGCGCCCAGAGCCCGAAGGTGCGCGGCCAGGTGCTCGGAGCGGGCGTCCAACTCACCGAAGGAGAGCTGTTCGAGACCCTGGGCCACGGCCGGCAGCACCGGAGTCTCCGCCGCCCGGGCAGCCAGAAGGTCCTGGAAGAGAATCTCCCGCGCCGGAGACACCTCGGTGTCGTTCCACTCGGCGATCGCCTGGTGGCGTTCCGCCGGGGAGAGCAGCGGCAGCTCCCAGGCTGACAGCTCCGGCGCCGCCAGGGCCGCGGTCAGCAGCCTTTCGTAATGAACGGCCAGCCGGTCGACGCTGGCCGCGTCGTAGAGGTCCGTGGCGTACTCGAACGTACCAATGAGCCCGCCGTTGTGCTCGGTGAGATTGAGCGTGAGATCGAACTTCGCCATCGTCCCTGGGTCGCCGGCGGGCCGCAGGCGAAGAGCCTCGGTTTCCAGGCTCTCGGCGGGAGCGTTCTGCAGGACGAGCATCGCCTGGAACAGGGGGGCATGGGCGAGGCTTCTCTCCGGGGCCAGCTCCTCGACCAGCTTTTCGAACGGTACGTCCTGGTGCAGATAGGCGGACAGAGCGGTTTCGCGCACCCGGCCGAGCAGCTCGCGGAACGTGGGGGCGCCCGTCAAATCGCCCCGAAGGACCAGCGTGTTCACGAAGAATCCAATCAATCCCTCGGTCTCGACCCGGTTGCGTCCTGCGACGGGTGAGCCCACCGCGAGATCGTCCTGTCCGCTGGTGCGCGCCAGCAAGGCCTGGAATCCGGCCAGGAGCACCATGAAGAGCGTCGCCCCCTCGCGCCAGCCCAGGGCCGAGACCTGCCGGGTGAGCGCGGCCGGCAGCCGCACGGACTGCACCGCGCCACGGTAGCTCTGTACCGCCGGCCGCGGCCGGTCGGTGGGCAGCTCCAGGAGCGGCGGCAGGCCGGCGAGCTGCAGCCGCCACCAGTCGATCTCCTGCTCCAGGACCTCGCCGTGCAGCCAGGAATGCTGCCACACCGCGAAATCCGCGTACTGCACCGGCAGCTCCGGCAGAGGCGAGGGCTCACCCTGGACGAACGCGGCATAGAGCGCGGTCACCTCGCGCACCACGATGCCCATGGACCAGCCGTCGCTCGCGACGTGGTGCATGGTGAGGGCGAAGGCATGGTCCTCGGCCGCCAGGCGCAGCACCATGCCGCGCAGCATCAGATCGCGAGCGAGATCGAACGGCCGGCCTGCCTCTTCCACGGCCAGGGCGAGAGCCGTCGTCTCGCGCGCGGGCTCCGGTAGCCCCGACAGGTCCACCAGCCGCAGGACGAATGGGGCCGGCGGCTGGATCACCTGCACCGGCGCGTCCGCTTGCAGTGCGAAGACAGTGCGCAGGGCCTCGTGGCGGCGCACGATCTCTCCCAGGCAGCGCTCCAGCACCGTGGTTTGCAGCGGCCCTGCGACGCGTAGCGCCAGCGGCATGTTGTACAGCGGGCTTCCCGGCTCGAGCTGGTCGATGAACCAGAGCCGCTGCTGGGCGAACGACAGGGGGAGGGTCCCCCGTTGCGGCGCCGGAAGGAGAGGAGGAACGGCCGGCTCCGCGCCGGTCCGGCGAGCGGCTTCGATGCGGGCAGCGAGACCCTCGACCGTCGGAGCCTCGAAGAGATCGCGCACCGGCAGCTCGACGCCCAGCGCACGGCGCAGGCGCGAGATCACCTGCGCGGCCAGCAACGAATGCCCGCCAAGCGCGAAGAAATGGCCGTCCAGCCCCACCCGCTCGAGGCCGAGGAGCTCGGCCCAGATGTTGGCGACCACCTCTTCGACCGGCGTGCGCGGGGCCAGGTAGACCTCTGGAGCGCTCTGTTGTTCCGGCGCCGGCAGGGCCTTCCGGTCCACCTTGCCGTTGGGGGTCAAGGGCAGGGTTTCGAGGGTCACGAAGGCGGCCGGCACCATGGAGTCGGGCAGCCGCTCGCGTAATGCCTGGCGCAGCGAATCGACCGCGGCGTCGCCGGTCACGTAGGCGACCAGGCGATCCTCACGCACCACGGCCACCGCCTCGCGGACCCCGGGCAACGCCGCCAGCGCCGCCTCGATCTCGCCGAGCTCGATGCGCTGGCCGCGGATCTTGACCTGGTGGTCCACCCGGCCGAGGAATTCGATCTCTCCGTCGCGGCGGTGGCGGCAGAGATCTCCCGTGCGATAGAGCCGCTCCCCGCCTCTCCAGGGATCAGGCAGGAACCGCTCCGCCGTGCGGCTCGGGTCTCCCAGATAACCGCGGGCTAGAGCGGGCCCGCCCACCCACAGCTCCCCTGCCACCCCCGGAGGCATCGGCTGCATGCACCGGTCCAGCAGATGGATCCGCAGGCCGTCGATGGGCCGGCCCAAAGTGAGGGAAGAGTCGAGAGCCGCGCTGGTCACCACCGAGGCCTCCGTCGGGCCGTAGTGGTTGATCAGGGTGAAACCGCACCCTGGCTTCGGGTGGAGGCGAAGGCGGTCGCCTCCGACCAGCAACCGGCGCAAGGTCGGAATCCGCAGTCCTTCGCTGGCGAGGAGCGCCTCGGCGAGGGGGGTGGGCAGGAAGGAGACGGTGACCCCGCGCTCGGCCATCCAGGCGGCCAGCCGC
>Ga0126309_10000261_pt1 | contig 18093 bp, 20 predicted proteins | sample Plot56_FD_92541 | JGI IMG/M metagenome (GOLD analysis project Ga0126309, IMG submission 92541) | Serpentine soil microbial communities from UC McLaughlin Reserve, CA, USA - Plot56 | ecosystem: Environmental > Terrestrial > Soil > Grasslands | place: USA: UC McLaughlin Reserve, Lake County...
CATGAGACACGTCGACCTGTCTACGATCCCGCTCGTGAGCACTCGACACGCCGCGTGTAGTTGTGAGCAGCTTCGGCTCACCGTCGAGGGAGAGCCGATCCGAGTCTCGATCTGCCACTGTCTCGCCTGCCAGCGTCGAACTGGAAGCGTCTTCGGTGTCCAAGCGCGATTCGACGCAGAACAGGTAACGACCGAAGGCGCCTCTCGGCAGTACATCCGCGTCTCAGACGGTGGAGGAAAAGGCCTCTTCCACTTCTGTCCGGACTGCGGCGCGACCGTGTTCTACACCACGGAGGCCTCGCCCGGAGTTGTGGGCGTCCCGGTGGGCGCGTTCGCGGATCCTTCCTTCCCTGCGCCGAAGAGGTCGGTCTGGGAGGAGCGGCAACATTCGTGGCTGCGGCTTCCAGACGACATCGAACACGAGCGCTAAGGCCTCGCTTGACGGCCGCTCGCAGCGTTAGCATCGTCGCTTCGACGATCGGGCGAGCCACAAACGGAGGAGATGAACATGGCTGTTGGTCGAGACCGCAGGTACGGCGGCATCACTCTCGGCGGGATCCTCGTGATCATCGGGATCATCGTCGCGCTCTTTTGGAGCCTTTGGCTCGGGATCATCATCGCGCTGATCGGGCTGATCGCCTTCGGCGGCTTCGCGAGAGGCAAGTGGTACTGAGCAGGATCAGCGGATCCGCCACATTCACCCGACGAGCCACAGGTCGCGCTGCGGCGTGCTCAGCCACTCGATTCCGTCCGAGGTGACGAGCACGTCCTCCTCGAGCCCGACATAGCCTCGGCCCGGAACGGGAGCGCCGTACTCGAGGGTGAAGACGTTGCCCTCCTCGACGGTCCCGAGCGGCGACGACCCGTACCGGTCCCAGCGTGGGCCGAGAATCGTGCCGCCGTCATGAGCGGAGCGGCCGAGCTGATGGCCGAGCGCGTACTTCGGCTCGGGGAAGCCGGCCGAGACGAGACGGGCGCGGGCAGCCGCGTCGACCTCGTGCCCGAGCGCGCCGGGGCGAAGAGCCGCCGCGCCTGAGTCGACGGCGGCCCAGACCGCCTCCCAGGCGGTCCGGATGTCGAGGGGCGGCTCGCTCTCGCCGTCGTCGAGCAGGTACCACACACGCTGCAGGTCGCTGCAGTACCCGTCCTTCTCGACGCCGAAGTCGCAGTGGAGAAGCTGGCCGCGCTGCGTGGTCAGCTCGCTCGGTGCGCTATGCCCGATGTCCTTGTCGGGGCCTGCGTTCACCGCCGGGCAATGCGACGGCTCCCATGCGTAGCCGAGCCCTCGGCGCGAGACCTCGGCGTCGAAGAGCGCGGCGATCTCCGTCTCCTCAAGGCCGGGCCGAAGCTCCGCTCCCACGAGTGCGAGGATCGCCTCCGTTTCGTCGACCGCGGCGCGGATCCGGGCGAGCTCGGATGCGGACTTCCGCCCCCGGAGCGAGTTGACCACCGGCGCCGAGGAGGCGACTCGATCGACGTACGGCGTGCCCTCGAGAGCCTCGCGCAACACGAGCCAGAGCCCATGTGTGAGGCCGTCCGCGGCCGGGTCGCTGGTGGAGTAGTTGAGCGCGATCGACTCGGGCGCGAGCCGCTCGATCGTCCCCCGGAGCCCGGGCCGGATGCTCTCGTCGTACGGCACGACCTCGTCGTAAGCGTCGAGGTCCTCGACGCTCGTGGCGTCGTGCCGCCCGACAATGGCGACCCGTTCGCCGGAGCGTGAGACCAGGAAGGCGCTCTGCCACGCGCAATATGTGCCCGCGACGAGGTCGAGGCTCGGGTCACGGGTGAGGAGGGTCTCGCGAACGAGCGTCAGCCAGACATCGATGCCGTGCTCCGCGAGGATCGCCGGAGCCTGGTCCAGCTTCTCACGGACGATCGCCGCTTCCATGTCAGCGCGGAACGATCAGCTCGAAGCGGGCTCCATGGTCGCCGGGCGAGTAGACGAGGTCGCCGCCGTGTGCGCGCGCATAGGCGCGCGCGATCGCAAGTCCGAGCCCGCTCCCGCGTGCGGCGTCGCCGCGGGCGAACCGCTCGAACAGGCGGGTCTGAAGCTCCTCGGGGACGCCGGGCCCGTGGTCTTCGACGGCGATCCGGATGTGCCGGTCGCGTTGCTCGGCGGCCACGACGATGGGCGGCTCGCCGTAACGGACGGCATTGATCAGCACGTTCGAAAGGACGCGGTCGAGCACGAGCGGGTCGGCCACGACGGCCACGTGCGAGGCCACGTCGATCTCCAGAGGCGTGTCCGCCGGAATCGCGGCGTCGGCGATCTCGGTCAGCACGCTGTGAAGCACGAGCGGCCTCGGCTCGACGCTGATCGCGTGCGAGTCCAGCCGCGAGAGGTCGAGCAGCTGCTCGATCAGGCGGCGCAGCCGCTCGCCGTGCTCGTATCCGACACGGATCAGCTGCTCGCGGGTGGCCGGAGGGAGCTCGTCGCCGCGGTGGGCGAGCGTCGCGAGGACGCCGTAGACCGACGCGGCGGGCGTTCGCAGCTCGTGGGACGCAATCGCGACGAAGTTGAGCTTCAGCTGATCGAGTAGGACGACCTCCTCGTGGAGCCGCGCGCGCTCGATCGCAACGGCGACGCGCTCCGCCACGAACTGGAGCAGCTCGGTGTCCTCGTCCGTGAAGGTGCGAGGCGTCAGCGAGCCAACGTGCAGGACACCCATCACGTCGCCGCGCACGACGAGCGGGATGCCTAGCAGCGACTTGATCCCTTTCTCGCGGAGGATCGGATTGAGAACGTCCGCATGGTCGACGTCGTCGAGGATCACGGGCCGGCCCTCGGCGGCAACGCGCCCGGCGAACCCTCGGCCGAGCGGGATCCGCACGCCCTGCTCGACCTCCTCTTCGATCCCGACTGCAGCGCGGGCCACGAGCTCCTGCCGATCTTCGTCCAGGAGCAGGACCGCGCACGTGTCAGCGCCGAGAATCGTCCGGATTCGCGGTAGGAGGACCTCGAGAAGCTCGTCGATCTCGAGATGCGCGAGCGCGGCGTCGGTGATCGCCTGGACGTGCTCCAGCCGAACACGCGCCGCGCGCTCCGACTCGTACAGGCGGTTGTGCTCGACCGCGGCGGCAATTCGATCCGCTACGAGGTGGGCAAGCTCGGTGGCACCGTCGTAGGGCTCCGGTGAGCTGCGTGAGCCGATGACGAGCGCTCCGATCACCTCGCCGCCCACGAGCAGCGGTACGCTCCGGGGCGCGTCGTCGGTCGCGTCCTTGCCGAGGACGATTGAGCACTCGGCGACGCCGAGGATCTCCTCCGCTCGCTCGACCAGTGCCGGAAGCAGCTGCTCGAGCTCGAGGTGGGACAGGGCGACGTCGGTCAACCCGTGCAGGCGACGCAGGCGCTCCGCGCTTCGCGGGGAATCGGCCATGCTCACTATTGTCGCGGCAAACGCGGAATTCCTACACCGCGTACCGATAGGCCTCCGGGAGCTCGCCGAACCGCCGTTCCCTCACGCTCCCTCGCTACCCGCCGGGAAGCCCCGGAAACCGGGCGCTCAGCCCGAGCGGTTGTGGTTCACCATCTCGATGTTGTGGCCGTCCGGGTCGAGCACGTACGCGCCGTAGTAGCCGGCGTGGTAGTGCGGACGTTCGCCGGGGCGGCCGCAGTCGCGGTAGCCGGCCGCGGTTGCCGTCCGGTGGAAGGCGTCGACGCCGGAGTCGTCGGCGGCCGGGAACGCCATGTGGACGTTCTCCGTCGGCCGTCCCTGCCGCAGCGTGAAGGAGCTCCGCGGCCCGACGAACTGGACATGGTCCGGAGCCGCCCGGCTGAGCTCGAACCCCGTGTGCGGCGCGAGGCGCTCGTAGAAGCGGCGCGACGCGGCAACGTTCGTCACGCGGAACCAGAGGTGGTCGATCCCACCGCCGCGCATCGCGCCGTGATGGACGGCCTCGATGCTGTTTCCGTCGGGGTCGAGCAGGAACGCGCCGTAGTAGTCGCGCCGATACTGCGGTCGCGGGCCGGGCCGGCCGTCGTCCTCGTAGCCGGCGTCGGTGCCCGCAAGCCAGAACGCGTCGACGTCCTCGCGTGAGGGCGCGACGAAGGCGACGTGCAGGCGCTTCGTGGGCGGCCGTTCCTCGCTCGCCGCCGTCAGGGAGAAGTCGTTCCACTCGACGAATTCGGGGCCCGCGTGCGTGGGCTCCGACCCGATCGCGCGCAGCACGGTCGCGTAGAACCGCTCGCACGCGTCCCGGTCGGACACCCGGATCGTCACGTGGTCGAACACCTAGATCGTCTCGAGCGAGGCGCGGCGCCGGCCGGCGCTCTCGAAGTAGCGGAAGAGCCCGTAGGCGCCGAAGGCGTAGACGGCGCCGATCGCCGCCTCGGTCCAGAGCAGGTGGTCGACCGCGGAGAGGGGCGCGCCGCCGGCCACCTCCCTGGCGGCCTCGATCCCGTGCGTCAGCGGCAGGGAGCGCCCGATCGCCTCCATCCACTCGGGCAGCTGGTCGAGCGGCACGTTGACGCCGCAGAACAGGAGCAGCAGGAAGTACGCGAGGTTGGCCAGGAACATGACGTCCCGGGCGCGCAAACCGATCGAGCCGATCAGCATCCCGAACGCCGTGCAGGACGCTGCCGAGACCAGGACGCACGCGGCCAGACCCGGCAGCGACGAGAGCGGCGGGTCGAAGTCCAGGAAGACCCAGCCGATCAGGAAACCGAACGTCGAGACGATCAGGCCGTTGGCGAAATTCGGCAGCGCCCGGCCCATGAAGAGCGCGAACCGGTTCGCCGGGGTGGCAAGGAGCGGGGAGAGTGTCTGCGTCCAGCGCTCGGCGCCGATCGTCTGAGCCATCCCGTAGATGCCCGCCATGCACGCCACCTGGACGGCGTTGCCGACCACGAAGAACGCATCGTCCTGCAACCCGGCGAAGCGGCCGACGTACGCGAAGAAGAGGATCTGGAAGAGCGGGCTGCCCAGCATCGTCGGCACGTAGATGCTCCAGTGGATCCAGGCGAAGAGCGCGCGGTAGGCCATGAACCCGCCGATGAAAAAGACGCGAATGTTGTTCACGTGAGCGAGAGCGTCGCGCGGTCGCGGGCCAGGTTCTCGAAGTACCGCACGGTGACCGAGCCGATCGCGAGGTAGGCGCCCCCGAGCGCGAGGCACATGGCGATGGCGGCCAGCGGCTCCCCCGTGCCGAGCGCCGCGTCCCTGATCGCCCGCACGCCCCAGGTCGGCGCCAGAACCCACGAGAGCGGCGCCACCCAGCCCGGCAGGAGGGAGATCGGCACGAGCAGCCCCGTCACGAGCCAGATCGGGTACTCGAGCAGGTTGGAGAGCGCATTCGCATTCCGCCAGAGGATGAAGGTGGACGCCATCACGAGGCCGAGCAGGCCGAGCCCGATCACGGTGGCCGGCACGGCTGCCAGGAAGAGCAGCGGGTGGGCGACCTCGAACGGCACGCCGAACAGCAGCCGCCCCCAGAGGAGCGTGCCCGTGAGCGAGTAGAGGCCGATCGTCGCCGAGGCGAGCGTCATCGGCAGCAGCACGAACAGGAACGGAGCGGGGGAGGCGATCGAGAGCTCGAGCGTTCCCTGCCAGCGCTGCCACTGGATCGCGCCGCCCGAGGCGAAGAGCGTCGCCGACCAGATCCCCATCAGGCCGGCGCCGAGCGAGACGTACAGCAAGGTGCCCTCGCGCGCGCCCGCCTTGAACATGAAGAAGGCGATCGACGCGAAGATCACCGGCTGGATCGCCGAGGTCAGCAGGAAGAAGCCCGAGAGCGTCAGGCTCTTCACGTGGAACTTCCAGCCCGCCCAGACGAGACGCCCCGTCTTCACGCTGTCTCCAGGGTGGCATGGACGCGGCTCTGCCATTCCAGGAAGCGCAGCAGCCCGTAGCCGACCAGCCCATAGGCGAAGCCCACGAGGAGCTCCTGCCCGATGAGGTGGTCGACGGAGCCGAGCGAGGCGCCGTCGGCGAGGAGGCGCGCCGCCTCGATTCCGTGCGTCAGCGGCACCACCTCGGAGATGGCGCGCATCCATCCGGGCAGCTGATCGAGCGGGACGTTGGCGCCCGTGAAGATCAGGAGCAGCCCGAACATGATGTTCGCGAGCACTGCGTTCTCGCGGACGCGCAGGCCGAGCGCGCCGTTGATCAGGCCGAGGCCCGTGCAGGAGATCGCGCACACGAGCACGACGAGCGCGAGCGGCGCGAGCGCGGAGGCCGGAAGGTCGACGCCGAGCAGGAAGCCGCCGACGGCGAGCGAGAAGGCGGCGACGAACGCTCCGTTCAGCATCACGGGCACAGCACGGCCGAGGAAGAGCGGCAGCCTGCGTGCGGGCGAGACGAGGATCGAGCCGAGGGTCTTCTGGTAACGCTCGCCGCCGATCGCGAAGCCCATCGCGAAGACGCACGGGATGGCCGCGTACTGGAGGGCGTTGCCGATCACGTAGAACTCGTCCGACTCCAGCCCGGCGCTACGACCGATGTACGCGAAGAGCAGGATCTGGAAGATCGGCGCGACGAGGAGGCTCGGCACGTAGACCCACGGCGTGAGCCAGTAGAAGAGGGCGCGGTAGCTCGTCAGCCCGCCGATGAAGAAGACTCGCAGCGAGGTCATGTGAGCGAGAGCGAGGCCTTCGCGCGGGCGGCGCGCAGCACGGTGTCGAGGACGAGCACGCCTGCCAGGACGTACGAGACGCCCAGCGCGAGACAGATGAGGACGTCGGGCAGAGGCGAGCCTCCGAGCGCCGACTCGCGGATCGCGCGCACTCCCCACGTCGGGGCGAGCAGCCACGAGATCGGCTGGACCCAGGAGGGCAGCAGCGAGAGCGGTACGAGGAACCCGCAGATGAGCCAGACGGGGTACTCGAACAGGTTCCCGAGCGCCCAGGCGAAGCGGTAGCGGACGAAGCTGACGGCGAGCAGGAAGCCGAACGCTCCGATCGAGAGCACGGCGGCCGGGACCGAGATTGCGAACAGGAGCGGGTGGACGAGCTCGAGCTCGATCCCGAACACGAGGCGGCCCCAGAGGAGCGTCGCGACGAGGCAGTAGATCCCGATCGTGGACATCGCGATCGTCAGCGGCAGCAGGACGAGCGCGAAGTTCGCGGGCGCGGCGACGAGGACCTCGAGCGTCCCGTGCCAGCGCTCGCGCTGGAGCGCGGAGCCGGCCGACGTGCTCGTCATCGACCAGATCCCCATCACCGCGGCGCCGAGCGAGGCGTAGAGCAGCGTCTGCTGGCCTCCGCCGGCCCGGAACATGAAGAACGCGACGGTCGCGAAGAAGAGCGGCCACATGACGCCGAGGAGCCCGTCGAAGGCCGAGCGCGACAGCATCTTCAGGTGGAACACCCACCCGAGCGCGAGCAGCCGGGCGGCCGCTTTCACTCGGAGCTGCCGACGAGCGCCACGTACGCGTCCTCGAGCGTCGGCTCGCGGCGCGAGATCCGGCCGACGCTGGCGCCGTCGATGCGGCCCAGGATCGCGCCCGTCAGCTCGAGGTCGGCCGGCGTCTGCACGACGAGAACCTGCGCCTGCTCCCGTTCCTCCACGCCCACGGAGCGGACGCCCTCCAGCTGACGCACACGCTCGACCGCCCCATCGGGGATGCCGAACACCTCCACCTCCACGACGGCGCCCTGCTCGACGCCCGCCTTCAGGTGCGCCGGGGTGCCGTGCGCAACGATCTCGCCCTTCGCGATCACGGCGATCCGGTCGCAGAGCGCGTCGGCCTCGAACATGTAGTGGGTCGTCAGCAGGACCGTTTTCCCCGCCTGCGTGAGCGAGGCGATCGTCGCGCGCAGCTCTCGGGCGCCGACGGGGTCCAGCCCGATCGTCGGCTCGTCGAGGAAGACGACCGGCGGGTCGTGGAGCAGGCCGCGCGCCACGTGCAGCCGCTGCTTCATCCCCCGTGAGTAGCCCTCGACGCGCTCCTTCTCGCGCCCCTTGAGCCCGACGAGCTCGAGCAGCTCCTCGATCCGCGGACGGATCTCGCGGCCCGGCACGCCGTAGAGCTCCGCGAAGTAGCGGAGGTTGTCGAGGCCCGAGAGCCGCTCGTAGACGCCGCGTTCGCCGCCGAACACGTACCCGATCCGCTTGCGCACCTCGCGCGCGTCCTTGACGACGTCGTAGCCCAGCACGCGCGCGTCTCCGCTGGTCGGGATCAGCAGCGTGATCAGCATCTTGATCGTCGTCGTCTTCCCGGCACCGTTGGGGCCGAGCAGCCCGAAGAGCTCGCCCTTCTCGACGTCGAACGTGACTCCGCGGACGGCTTCGACCTCGAGCGAGCGCCGCCGGATCGTCCCCGTCGTCGTCTTGTAGGTGCGGTGCAGGTCGTGTGCCTCGATGACTGCCATCGGGATGGAGACTAGCCTCAGGCGCGTGGTCGAATATCTGCGCAGCCTGGACCCGCGCCTGCCCCGCGCCGTCTGGGTCATGGAGGCGGGCGGGCTGGCCAACGCCTTCGGGAACGGGCTGGCCTTCCCTTTCCTGTTCATCTACCTCCACAACGTCCGCGGATTCCCGCTGGGCACCGTCGGCCTGATCGTCGCTGCGAGCGCCGTTGCCGGCATCGCGACGATCCCGATCAGCGGCGCGATTGTCGACCAACTCGGCGGGCGGCGCGTGCTCGGCGTGTCGCTCGTGCTGCTCGCCGTCGGCTACGGGCTCCTACCGCTCGTGCGCGAGCCCTGGCACGCGCTCGTCCTGATGGCGATCGGCGGCGTCGGCAACGGCGCCTTCTGGCCGAGCCAGTCGACGCTCCTCGCCGGGCTCGCCCCGGTCGAGCGTCGGCACGCGGCGTACGGGCTTCAGCGCGTGACGCGCAACCTCGGAATCGGGCTGGGCGGCCTCACCGGGGGCCTGATCGCAACGACCGAGAGCGCGGCGAGCTACACCGTGCTGTTCGCCCTGGATGCAGCGACGTTCCTCGTCTTCCTCGGGGTGCTGGCGTTCGTGCCGGACCCCCCGCTGCCCGAGCACGAGGACGGCCTCGGTGGCCGCTACCTCGACGTTCTGCGTGACCGCGTGTTCCTCGGTGTCGTCGGCCTCAACGCGATGTGGGTCGCCGCCGGGTACGCGGTCTTCGAGCTGGTGCCCGTCTACGCGAAGAACGAGGCCGGCGTGACCGAGAAGGCGATCGGCGTGATCTTCTTCGTGAACACCGTCGCCATCGTGGTCGGCCAGCTGCCGCTCGTGAAGCTGCTGGAGGGGCGGCGCCGGATGCGCGCGCTCGCGTTCATGACCCTCGTCTGGGCGACGGCGTGGCTCGTGATCCTCGCAGGCGGCGTCTGGTTCGAGGGCGCGGCGGCCGCGCTCGTCTTCGCGGTGGGAGCCGTGATCTTCGGCTTCGGAGAGTGCTTCCACGGGCCCACGCAGGGAGCGCTGGTCGCCGACCTCGCGGCCGATCGCGTTCGCGGCCGGTACATGGCCTTCTCGACCTTGTCGTGGGAGGTCGGCTTCGCCGTCGGGCCCGCGATCGGCGGCCTCGTCCTGGGCACGGCGCCGAACGCCCTCTGGGTGCTCGCGGCGGCGACCTGCCTGCTCGCCGGGTTCGGCGCGACCCTGCTCGAGCGGCGCGTGCCGGTCGCGCTGCGGCTGACGCCGGCCTAGGAGCTGCCGTAACCGCCGCCGCCGGGCGTCTCGATTCGGACGACGTCTCCCGCTTTCAGATCCACGGTCGCCTTCGCGGGCAGCACACGGCCGTTGACGAGGTTCCGTCCTGTCGCTCCCGGCTCGCCGCCGTCGGCGCCGGCCGGTGCGTGCGCTCGCCGTTCGCTCAGCAGCGAGAGCCGACAGGCCTCGAGGACGCGCAGCTCGCGCACGACACCGTCCCCGCCCCGCCACGTGCCTCGTCCGCCCGACCCCAGGCGGAGCGCGTGGCGCTCGACCCGGATCGGGTAGGCGAGCTCTAGTGCCTCTGCGGGGGTCGACAGCGTGTTCGACATGGCGACGTGAATGCCCGAAGGCCCGTCCGCTCCCGGGCAGGCGCCCTGGCCGCCGCCGATCGTCTCGTAGTACGTGAAGCTGTCGTTGCCGAGCGTGACGTTGTTCATCGTGCCCTGACCGCGGGCGGGCACGGGGAGGGCATCCCCGAACGCCGCGAACACGACGTCGACGATGCGCGAGGACGTCTCGACGTTGCCGGCGGCGACCGCCGCGGGCGGGCGCGCGTTGACGACCGATCCCTCCGGCGCACGGACGGTCACGGGCGCGAATGCGCCGCCCGAGGCGGGCACGTCGGGATCGGTCAGGCAGCGGACGACGAAGTAACAGGCGGACCGGGTCACCGCGAGCGGGCAGTTGAGGTTGCCGTCGTGCTGCGCGTCCGTGCCGGCGAAGTCGATCTCGATCGCGTCGCCGGCCACGGTGACGCAAGCGCGGATGGTCAGGCGGCCGGTCTCGGCCTCGAGCACGTCGGCCGCCTCGAAGGTGCCGTCGGGCAGGTTCGCGATGCCTGCCCGGACGAGGCGTTCCGAGTAGGCGTAGAGCTCGTCCATGGCGGTGCGGACGCGGTCGGCCCCGTAGCGTGCACGGAGCTCGTCGACTCGCGCGCGGGCGAGCGCCTGGGCGGCCAGCTGGGCGCGGAGGTCACCCCGGCGCTCGTCGGGATTGCGCATCCGCGAGACGAGGCGGTCGAGCGTCTCGGCGTCGAGCCGGGTCGGTGGGATGACGACGCCCTCGTCGGCGAGCTTCGTGGACGTGGCCGGCATGCTGCCCGGCTCCGCGCCGCCGACGTCGGCGTGGTGGGCGCGCGTCACCGCGTAGCCGAGCGCCGTCCGTGAGACGAGCGTGATGTCGGGCAGGTGGGTGCCGCCGGCGAACGGGTCGTTGAGGACGAAGACGTCGTCCGGGCCGGGATCATGAGCCGCCACCGCCGCGACCGCGTCGGGCATCGCCCCCAGGTGGACCGGGATGTGCTCGGCCTGCGCGACCATGCGGGCGCGCTCGTCGAAGAGTGCGGTGGAGCAGTCGCGTCGCTCCTTGATGTTGGCCGAGAACGCCGACCGGATCAGCGCGGCGCCCATCTCCTCGCAGACGGCTCGGAGCGCCGACCCGATCACCTGCAGCTCGATGTTCACGCCCTTTTCACGCTTCCGTCATGCCCTCGTGAGGGTCAAGCCGGCACCCTGGTCCGACCCATCCCTAACCCCCACCCACCCCGGGGCGATCCAGGCGGTGGAGCCGTCCAGTTCGAGCACGGCCGGGCCGGACACTGTCAGCGGCTCGCCGGGCGCGAGCTCCAGCTCGGGGCCCGAACGAACCTCCGCGGTGCGGACTGCGACCAGCTCGATCGGCCGGCTCCGGTCGGCGTAGCCGTAGCGCTCCTCGTGAGCGGCGTGAAAGCGCTCCACGAGCGCGGCTCCGAGCGGCACCGTCAGCTCGAACGACTGGCCGCGGTAGCGGAGGTCGGCTTCGCCGTCGCCCGGCAGCTCGCCGGCCTCCGCGAGCGGCGCCAGCACGGTGCGCACCGAGTCGCGGCGCTCGTCCGCGACGGCGAGCCCGAACGCCGACAGCACGCCTGCCCCCTCGGGAACGAGCACCGTTTCCATGCCGAGCTCCTCGGCCAGCGCGCACGCGTGCAGCGGCCCGGCGCCGCCGAAGGCGACGAGCGCACGGTCGCGCGGGTCGCGACCCCGCTCGACGGAGACCACGCGGAGCGCTCGCAGCATCTCGGCGTCGACGGCGCGAATGACGTCGGCCGGATCGAGGCCGCGCATGGCGGCGAGCGCCGCTTCACGGTCGAGCGCGAGACCGCCCGCGAGCCGCTCGGGGAGCCGGCCCAGGAGCAGGTTCGCGTCGGTGACGGTCGGGCGCCTCCCACCGCGCCCGTAGCACGCCGGACCCGGGTGCGCGCCCGCGCTCTGGGGCCCGACCAGCAACGCGCCCCCCGCGTCGCGGTGGGCGATCGACCCTCCGCCGGCGCCGACCGTGTGCACGTCGACGGTGGGAAGCCGCACCGGCAAGCCGCCGACCGAGCGCTCGCCCGAGCGCTCTGCGCCGCCGGCCTCGATGAGGCACACGTCCGTCGAGGTTCCGCCCATGTCGAACGAGATGGCGCGGTCGAAGCCGGCACGAGCCGCCGCGCGTCCCGCGCCGACGACGCCCGCGGCGGGCCCGGACAGGAGCGCGAGCGCCGGATGGGCGGCGGCCTCGGCGAGTGTGGCCAGCCCGCCCGACGACCGCATCACGAGCGGCTCCGGCAAGTTTGTTCTCGCGCACGCGCGCGCGAGGGCGTGCAAGTAGCGGCCCAGCGCGGGCCCCAGATACGCGTCCACCGCCGTCGTCGACGCGCGCTCGTATTCGCGGAACTCGGGCGCGACCTCGTGCGAGGCAACGACGTGAGCCGCGGGCAGACGGCGCCGGAGCTCGTTCGCGACGGCGCGCTCGTGGGCCGGCTCTCGAAACGAGAAGAGGAGGCAGACGGCCACTGCCTCCGCGTCCAGGCCGGGCAGCGAGCCGAGGTCGAGCGGCTCCACGACGCCGTCCGGGCCGACGCGCTCGCGCACGCCCACGCATCGCTCGAGCGGAACGAGCGGCTCGGGGTGCTCGGCACAGAGTCGGTAGAGGTGCGCTCGGTTCTGCCGCCGCAGGTGCAGGACGTGCTCGAAGCCCTCCGTGGTCACGAGCGCCGTCCTTGCCCCCTTGCGCTCCAGTAGGGCGTTGGTCGCCACGGTCGTCCCGTGGGTGAAGCGCTCGAGGTCGCCCGCGCCCACCGCGCGCGCGGCGGCTAGGACCGACCCCTCCTGCCGTTCGGCGGTCGGCACTTTCGCGGTCCTCACCCGGCCTCGCTCGACGAGCACGGCGTCCGTGAACGTTCCGCCGACGTCGACCCCGAGGATGCCCACGGGACGACTCTAGGACTATGCGAGCGGGCTCAGCCGTTTCAAGTCCGCAGGTGGGGGCGACGATCGAACTTCCCGTGGTCGGAGCGGGCGGCGAGCCGGTCGACCTCTGGCGCACGATCGTCTCGCACGGCGTCGCGTCGCTGCCGCCCGCGGAGGTGGACGAGGACGCGCGCACGATGGCGATCACGTTGCCCGTCGACAAGGGTGCGCGAACGGTCCGCATCTCGGAGGGCGGCGCGGGTCGGGCAAAGCTCGAGCTGCTCGGCCGCGCCGGACCACGACAGGTCGACCGCCTGACGGAGGCCGTGCGGCACGTCCTGCGGCTCGACGAGGATCTCTCCGCGTTCTACGAGCTGGCCGCGAACGACCCCGAGCTCGCCTGGGTCGCCACGGGCGCCGGCCGGATGGTGCGGAGCGCGACGGTGTTCGAGGAGGTCGTCAAGACCGTGTGCACAACCAACTGCACCTGGTCCGCGACCGAGCGGATGGTCGGGGCCCTCGTCGCGCACCTGGGCGTCGCCGCTCCGACCGCGCCGGCGGAGGGCCCCGCCGGTCGCGCGTTCCCGACCCCGGAGGCGATGGCCGAGGCGCCTGAAGCGTGGTACCGCGACGTCGCCCGCGCAGGCTACCGCGGCGCCTACCTCCGCACGCTCGCCGCCGACGTCGCGTCCGGCGAGCTCGACCTCGAGGAGCTGAATGCGGACGACGTCCCCGACGACGAGGTCGAGCGCCGTCTGCTCGCGCTCCCCGGCGTCGGCCCCTATGCGGCCGCGCACGTGATGACCCTGATCGGCCGTTATTCGCGCCTGATTCTCGACTCGTGGACGCGGCCGAAGTACGCGAAGCTGAACGGCGGCGAGCCCGCGCCCGACGCCGACATCGTCGCGCGGTTCGCCCCGTACGAGCGCTATGCCGGGCTCGCCTTCTGGCTCTACCTGACACGAGATTGGGTGCCGTAGCGTCGGAGCAGGCGCCGCTGCGTGAGGGCGCCCGCCGCGTAGCGCCGCTGGTGATCCCCGCGGCCGCGTTCGGCGTCTCCTTCGGCGTCCTCGCCGCAGCGGCCGGCATGGGTACCGTCGCGCCGATCGTCATGTCCGCGACGACCTTCGCCGGCTCGGGTCAGTTCGCCGCCGCGTCGATCCTGGACGAGGGCGGAGCAGTGGTCGCCGCGATCGCCGCCGCGGTCCTGCTCAACAGCCGCTACGTCCCGATCGGGATCTCCGTCGCGCCGCTCTTCCGTGGCCCGCCGTGGAGGCGTGTGCTCGAGGGTCAGCTGATCGTCGACGAGTCCTGGGCGATCGCGAACCGCGGCGAGGGCCGGTTCGATCGCGGCCTGCTGCTGGGCGCGGGCCTCGTGCTGTACCCGTGCTGGCTCCTGAGCACCGCCGTCGGTGCGGTTGCGGGCGACCTCCTCGGCGATCCGGAGCAGCTCGGGCTCGATGCGGCGTTCCCGGCGCTGTTCCTCGCGCTGCTCGTCCCGCAGCTGGGCTCGCGCCGCGCGCTGGCGGCCGCGTTCGGGGGAGCCGCCGTCGCGCTCGCGCTCGTGCCGATCGCTCCGGCAGGCCTGCCGATCGTCGCCGCCGCGGGCGTGTGCCTCATCGGCTGGAGGCGCGCGTGACGGCGGTGTGGATCACGGTCGCGGCGGTGGGCGTCTTCACGATCGCGTTCAAGGCCCTCGGCCCCGTGGCGTTGGGCGGCCGCACGCTGCCGCCGAGGCTGCTCGGGGTCGTCGAGCTGCTCGCGCCCGCGCTCTTGGCGGCCCTCGTCGTCACCCAGGTCTTTGCCAGCGAGCGCGACCTCGTCGTCGACGCGCGCGCGGTCGGCCTGCTCGCTGCGATTTCGGCGCTCCTCCTCCGTGCGCCGATCCTCGTGGTGGTCGTGGTCGCCGCTGCGGCGACGGCTCTGGCGCGGGCTTTCGCGTGAAAAGACGGCTGCTACACTCGCCGCGCTCGGCGGCGTAGCTCAGCGGTTAGAGCGGCGGACTCATAACCCGCAGGTCGGTGGTTCGAATCCACCCGCCGCTATCGGAGCGTCGCCTTGTCCGGCCGCGGCGACCGGAATAGGGTCGTTGCATGTCCCGTCTGCACGCGGACGAGGTCGAACGGCCGGCGAGCGTCTCGCCTCCCGTTTCGGTAGCACCGCCGACCGTCGCCGCGGCTCGCATGCCCGCTGAGACCGCGACGCTCGCGCGCTCCCTCTCAACCGGCGCGCCGCTCAGCAATCAGGCGGTGTCGCGGATGCTCATGCGAGACATCGGCGGTTTCTGGGCGACGGTCGCCGACGACCCGTCGTACGCCACGGAGGCGCTCGCGGCCGAGACCACGTCGACGCCTGCAGCTGACGGAGACCCGCTCGCCGGGCTGAAGGCGACGTTTCGCGCAGAGGTTCTGAAAACGCTCGAGCGGTTCGCGGGTGCGCCTGCCGTGGAGGGCACGGACGCGTTCGACACGTTCCTGAGCCCGGAGACGGTGACGCTCGAGCGCAGCCTGGTCGGCTGGACGAGCTGCATCACGACGCTGACGAAGATCTTCGACGACGCCGCCGACGCCGTGAACAAGGCGCTCGGAGTGAACGTCAAGAGGACGCAGAAGGGGTTCCTGATGAAGGGCATGTACGGAGCCGTCAAGTTCGCCGCGAACTCCGAGGCCGAGAAGCACGCGCGCTCCGTGAACGCCTGGACGACCTGGCCCGGAACCGACGACCCGAGCCCCGAGCACAAGGACAACGCGCACCCGGTGCCCGGAGACATCCTCGTCCTCCACAAGCCGAGCGGCGAATTCGGGCATGTCGGCTTCTTCCACTCCTGGACCAAGGGAGGAGAGCACGAGATCTGGACGACGATCGACGGCGGTCAGGGGACGAAGGGCAAATGGAAGAACGGCGTCTACGTCCCGGGCTCCGGCAAGCAGGAGATCAAGCGGCGCGACCGCAAGCTCTGGCCCGACGGGAAAATCGAAGGCGAGCCGGGCCAGGGCGCGGCTCTGAAGGTGCGCGGATGGGTGAACATCGAGAAGCTCGTTCTCGGTGCAGCCTTCGCGCCGTGAGCCCGCTCGCGCCGCAGTGAGTCGGGATTCGTTCCGCTACCATGCCCGCTCGGCCGAGCGCGGTCCGATGTGGCGCGCTGCCGGAGACTGAGGGAAGGAAATGGCCAAGAGCGGAGTCAGAGTTGCAATCACGCTCGCGTGCACCGAGTGCAAGCGGCGGAACTACCAGACGAACAAGTCCAAGCGGAACACGCCGGACCGCTTCGAGGCGCGCAAGTACTGCCGCTGGTGCGGTCGTCATACCGCCCATCGGGAGACCCGGTAGGTGGCTCGGCAGACGCGCAACCAGCGCCGCAAGGCGCGGCAGGAACAGCGCGCCGAAGGCGGCGTCTCGCAGCGCGCGCGCTCGCGCCAGGCGGCCGTTCGCCCCTCCGCGCAGCCGCAGAAGACGCAGACCGGCGGCCGGCGCGTTCCGGGCGGCGGCTTCCGCCGCTTCGTCTCGGAGTGCTGGGGTGAGCTCAAGAAGGTCGAGTGGCCGAACCAGCGGCAGGTCTTCCAGGGCACGGTCGTCGTGATCGTCGCGTGCGCGATCGTCGGGGCATACCTCTACGTCGCCGACCAGGCGCTCAAGCCGCTCGTCCAGCAGATCCTGACCGGTCAGTAGGAGCCCGCCGATGTTCAACTGGTACGTGATCAACACCTATTCCGGGCACGAGAACAAGGTCAAGGCGAACCTCGAGCACCGCATCGACTCGATGGGGCAGGGGACCCGCTTCCGCCGCGTCGTCGTCCCGACCGAGCAGGTGATCGAGACGAAGGACGGGCAGAAGGTGCAGGCGGAGAAGCGGATTCTGCCCGGATACGTGCTCGTCAACATGGACATGACCGACGACTCCTGGACCGTCGTCAAGAACACCCCGGGGGTGACCGGGTTCGCCGGCCCCGCCGGCAAGCCCGTGCCGCTCTCGCAGGGCGACGTCGACCGGCTGCTGCACACCGGCACGGCGACCGCGGAGCGCCCGCGCGCCCAGGTCGAGTTCTCGCTCGGCGAGTCGGTCAAGGTAACCTCCGGCCCGCTCTCGGACTTCGACGGCGAGATCGTCGACGTCAACCCCGACCAGCAGAAGCTCAAGGTGCTCGTGGACATCTTCGAGCGCCAGGTTCCCGTGGAGCTCGGCTTCGACCAGGTCAAGAAGATCGACTAGGCAGGCATGGCAAAGAAAGTCCTCACGCTCATCAAGCTCCAGATCCCGGGCGGCCAGGCGAACCCGGCCCCGCCGGTCGGCCCCGCGCTCGGCCAGCACGGGGTCAACATCATGGAGTTCTGCAAGGCGTTCAACGCCCAGACCTCGCAGGCGAACGGCCGCATCACGCCGGTGGAGATCACCGTCTTCGAGGACCGCTCGTTCACCTTCATCACGAAGACGCCGCCCGCGGCCGTCCTGATCAAGGAAGCGCTGAACCTCGAGAAGGGCTCCTCCGAGCCGAACCGCGCCAAGGTCGGCCGGCTGACGCGCGACCAGGTGCGCCACATCGCCGAGACCAAGCTCGAGGACCTCAACGCCCGCGACGTCGAGCAGGCGATGCGGGTCGTCGCCGGAACCGCCCGCAGCATGGGCGTGGAAACGGACATCCTCTGATGGCGCAGCACGGCAAGAACTACCGCAACGCGCGCGAGCGCATCGACCGCGAGCAGACGTACTCGCCGGTCGAGGCCGTCCGCATGCTCAAGGACTTCCAGACGGCGAAGTTCGACGAGACCGTCGAGGTCCACTTCCGGCTCGGGCTCAACGTCCGCCATGCCGACCAGCAGCTCCGCGGGACTCTGATGCTCCCGCACGGCACGGGCAAGGAGGTCCGGGTCGCCGTCTTCGCCGAGGGCGAGAAGGCCCGCGAGGCGGAGGAGGCGGGCGCCGACGTCGTCGGCAGCGCCGACCTCGCCAAGCAGATCGAGGAGGGCTTCGACGACTTCGACGTCGCCGTCGCCACGCCCGACCAGATGGGCGTCGTCGGCCGGCTCGGCCGCATCCTCGGCCCGCGTGGGAAGATGCCCAACCCCAAGACGGGCACGGTCACGATGGACGTCGCCAAGGCGGTGCAGGACTCCAAGGGCGGCAAGCTCGAGTACCGCACCGACCGTGGCGCGAACGTTCACGTCCCGATCGGCCGCAAGAGCTTCGACGAGCGGCAGCTGGTCGAAAACTACGCGGCGATCATCGACGAGATCGTGCGCGCGAAGCCGGCCGCGTCGAAGGGCCGCTATATCCGCGGGATCACGCTGACGAGCACGATGGGCCCCGGGATCCA
>Ga0126309_10000262_pt1 | contig 18040 bp, 7 predicted proteins | sample Plot56_FD_92541 | JGI IMG/M metagenome (GOLD analysis project Ga0126309, IMG submission 92541) | Serpentine soil microbial communities from UC McLaughlin Reserve, CA, USA - Plot56 | ecosystem: Environmental > Terrestrial > Soil > Grasslands | place: USA: UC McLaughlin Reserve, Lake County...
CCGCCGCGCCGCCCGGAACTTGGCGATCTCCTCGAAGAAGTCGTTGTGGCTGTTGAAGAAGAAGGAGAGCCGCGGCGCGAACTCATCGACGTCCAGCCCGGCGTCGATGCCGTACTGCACGTACTCCATGCCGTCGCGCAAGGTGAACGCCAGCTCCTGGAGCGCCGTCGATCCCGCCTCGCGGATGTGGTACCCCGAGATCGAGATGGTGTTCCAGCGCGGCACGTGCTGCGCCGCGAAGGAGAACTGGTCGGTGATCAGCCGCATCGACTGCCGCGGCGGATAGATGTACTCCTTCTGTGCGATGTACTCCTTGAGGATGTCGTTCTGCAGCGTCCCCGCCACGTGCTTCTCGACGTCGACTCCCTGCTTCTCCGCCACCGCCAGATACATGGCGAACAGGATCGGCGCGGTGGAGTTGATCGTCATCGAGGTCGTCACCTCGTCGAGCGGGATCCCTTCGAACAGGATCTCCATGTCGGCGAGCGTGTCGACGGTCACGCCGCACTTGCCGACCTCCCCGCGGGACATGTAATGGTCGGAGTCGTAGCCGTAGAGCGTCGGCAGATGGAAGGCCACGGAGAGGCCGGTCTGCCCCTGCGACAGGAGATATTTGAAGCGCTGGTTGGTGTCCGCGGCCGTGCCGAAGCCGGCGAACTGCCGCATGGTCCAGAGCTTGCCGCGGTAGCCGGTGGGATGGATGCCGCGCGTGTAGGGGTACTCGCCGGGGATGCCGACGTCCTTGCGCGGATCGATGTCCGCCACCTGCTCCGGGGTGACCAGATGGGGGACCTCCATGCCGGAGACGGTCGTGAAATCCCGCTTCCAGCAGGGGACCTGCGCCTCGGCTTTCGCCTTCGCCGCCTCCCAGCGCTGGCGCGCCTCTCCCATGGTCTCGAGGGCATCGTCCTCATAGATCGAGTCGGCCGGTGCGGTCGCCCGGCTTTCGAGTAGAGTCGGCTCCTGATCCTTCACAGCCATCGCGGCGGCTCCTTTCAGAGGCGGAAACCCGGGGCCGGCGGACTGCTCCCCACCCCAGGGAGACTCCCAAGTATACCCGACCACTTTTTCAGCTTTGGCGGGAAAACGCGGCTTTGCAACGATTCCCGCTATGATGCCTTGGGATGACAGAGGCTCGCTGGCTCTGCCGGGGACAGGCCGCGCCGTGGATCGGCGTGGCGCTGGTCCTCCTGATCCTGAGTGCGCGCAAGCCGGATTCGTTTTTGAACCCTCAACTCTGGGCGGAAGACGGCAGCGTTTTCTTCGCCCAGCAGGTCGAGCACGGGGCGCGAGCCCACCTCCAACCCTACGCCGGCTACTTCAACGAGGTTCCCCGCATCGTGGCCTCGATCGCCGCGCTCCTGCCCCACCGCCATGCCCCGGCGGTCTACAACCTCGCCGCGCTCCTCGCCCTGCTCTCCCTGATCCTGAAGCTCTACTCGCCGCGGCTGGATCTCCCCTGTCCCCTGCCGTTTGCGCTGGCGGTCGCCCTGGTCCCGCATCCAGGCGGCGAGGTCTTCGTCTGCCTGGCCAACGTGCAGTGGGTCCTCGCGCTGTTCCTCCTGGCCGTGGTGCTCCAGGAGGGTGCCACGACGCGCGCTCAGGCGCTCGGCGATTCGATCGCCGTCCTCCTCGCCGGATTGACCGGTCCCTTCGTGGTCTTCGCGCTCCCCCTCCTGGGATGGAAGATCTGGCGCCACAGGTCCCGGCTCGATCTGCCGGCCTCCTCGATCGCGCTGGGGACGGCCCTGGCTCAGCTCTGGGCTCTCCTCCACTCCTCGATCGAAGCGCCGCCCCCCACCCCTCCCACTCCCGGTGTGTGGCTCCGGCTCCTCGGACACAGGCTGGTCGGAACCCTGTTCCTGGGGCCTCAGCTCACCTACCGATGGAATCCTCTCGTCCTCTCGATCGCGGGGCTCCTGGTTTTGGGCGGCATCCTGTGGGCGCTCCGCCGCTCTCCGGAGACGCTCGAAAGGGCCGGCCTGTCGCTGGTGTTCGCCGGCGCGTTGACCGTTGGCGTGCTCGCCAAGTTCGCCGCGGCTCCCAGCCTCCTTCTCCCTTGGGCGAACGGTGCGCGGTATTTCTTCATCCCCGCGGCCGTCGTCGCCTGGTGTCTGCTGCTCGTGACCGCCCGGGCCCCGGGAGCAGCACCGCGGCTCCTGGCCGCCGCCGCCTTGCTCGCAATGCTGGCGTCCAGCCTCCTCGCCGGCTTCCGCAGCCCGCCCCTGGCAGACCGCCGCTGGGCGGAGCAAGCGGAACGCATCGGCTCCTCCGAGGCGGAGGTCCGGATTCCCATCAACCCCGAAGGCTGGGGGGTCCTCATCCACCAGACGAAGTCGATCCGGAAGAGCCGCGCCGATTGACAGGCGCCGCGGCCCCGCGTAGCCTCCCCCCTTTGAGCTAACGACCCTCTCCCCGAGGACATCAAATTCATGATTCGACGCAGCAAGCCCTCCCTCCTCCTTCCGGCGCTCGCCGTCGCCCTTCTCGCGACCGGGCTCGCGGGCTGCAACCGCGACGAGCAAGCGGCCGAGACCCAGGCCACGGATCAGGCCCAGGGCGGTGCTCCGGAGCCCGGAACGCCCGCGGCTCCGGAAGGCTCTCCCTCTCCTGACACACCCGCTCCGGCGGCGGGCAGCGCTCCCGCTCCCGATCAGGATCTCCAGACGAGCCGGCCGATGAACCCGGGCCAGCTGCCGGCCGTGGTCGCCCGCATCAACGGCAGGGAGATCAAGAAGGAGGAGCTGGTCGAACGGGCGCAGGAGATGCGCGTCCAGCTCGCCCGGGCGCGGGGCGTCGAGGTCCCTCTGAGCTCAGGGTTCTTCCACGAGATCCTGGACGGCATCATCGCCCATCAGCTCCTGCTCCAGGAAGCGAAGACGCTGGGCATCTCGATCAGCGACGCCGAAGCCGACCAGATGATGCAGGCATTCAAGAGCCAGTTCCCCAGCCAGGAGGTCTTCGAGAAGCAGCTCGCCGCGAACAAGATGACGGAAGCGCAGCTGCGAGACAAGATGCGCAATGACGCCGACAGCAAGGTGAACAAGCTGATCCAGACCCGGATCGCGGCATCCGTCCAGGTGTCCGAAGCCGACGCGCGCACCTTCTATGATCAGAACAAGCAGCGGATGAAGATGCCCCCGCAGGTGCATCTGCGGCACATCCTGATCGCGGCGGGCCCGCAGGCCACGGCCGCCGACCGCCAGAAAGCGCGGGAAAAGGCGGACGGACTGCTCGCCCAGATCAAGAACGGCGGCGACTTCGCCCAGCTCGCGACGCAGAATTCTGACGACACCAGCTCAAAGCTCCGTGGTGGCGACCTCTCCTGGGTCCAGCCCGGCCAGACCGTGCCCCCGTTCGAGAAGGCGGCCTTCGCGCTGAAACAGCCGAACGAAGTGAGCCCGGTGGTCGAGACCCGCTTCGGATATCACATCATCCAGCTCGTGGAGCGCCGGGAGGCGCAGACCGTTCCCTTCGAACAGGCCAAGAACCGCATCGGGATGATGCTGCAGGATCAGAAGGTGAAGGAGGCGCTGCGGACGCACATCCAGGAGCTGAAGACGAAGGGCAAGGTCGAGACCTACATCTGATCGGATGTGGGAGGGGGCCAAGGGGTGAGCTCCCCCCGCGTCACCTTGTCCACTCCCTCCAACGTCTCGATCTCCTCGCCGCCAGCCGCTCCCAGATCGCGGAAGCGGCGGGCGGCGGGGAGGACGCGCCCTTCGAGGGAGCCCACGGCGCGGTTGTAGGCGTCGACGCTCTGCGAGAGGTTCCGCCCCATCTGCGCGAGATGGCCGGTGAAGATCCGCAGCCGCTCGTGGAGGACCTTGCCGAGGTCGCTGATCGCCCGCGCGTTCTCCTCCACCTGCTCCTGCCTCCAGCCGTAGGCCACGGCCCGCAGGAGCGCGATCAGGGTCGTGGGCGTCGCGAGGATCACCCGTTGCTCCACCCCGTATTCGATGAGGCTGGGGTCCTGCTCCAGCGCCGCGCCGAAGAAGGTCTCGCCCGGCAGGAAGAGGATCACGAACTCCGGCGCCGGCTCGAACTGGCTCCAGTAGCTCTTCTGGGAGAGCTTCTGGAGGTGCACGCGGACCCGCCGCGCATGCTCCACCAGCCGCTCACGCCGCCGCTCCTCATCCCCGGCCTCCAGAGCGTCCAGATAGGCGTCGAGCGGCGCCTTGGCGTCGATCACCACGCTCTTGCCGCCGGGCAGGCGGATCACCAGATCGGGGCGCTGCCGGCCGTCGTCCGTGTCGACCGTGGCCTGGGTGGCGAAGTCGCAGTAGGCGAGCATGCCGGCCATCTCGACGACGCGCTGGAGCTGGATTTCTCCCCAGCGGCCGCGCGCCGCCGGAGCGCGCAAGGCTCCGACGAGCTTGACCGTTTCGCGCTCCAGGCTCGCCTGCGCCGTGCCGAGGCTCTTCAGGTGCTCGGTGAGCCCGGCGTAGGCGGCGGCGCGCGCCGTCTCCAGGTCCTGGATCTTGCGGTCGACCTTGTCCAGCGACTCGCGGAGCGGCGCCACCAGCTCGCCGATCGCCTGCTGCCGCCGCTCCAGGTCCCCGCGCGCCGTCTCCTGGAACCGCTCCAGCGTCGCCTTGGCCAAGTGCAGGAAAGACGCGTTGTTCCCCTGGAGCGCCTCGGAGGAGAGAGCCTTGAACGTGTCCCCGAGCCGCGCCTGGGCTTCGTCCAGAAGACGGAGCTTCTCCGCCGCGCTCTGCCGTTCATGCTCCAACGTGGTCTCCAGGCGCGCCAGCCGCTCGCGAGCCACCAGCCAGGCCACGGCGGCTCCAGCGGCGAAAACCGCGAGGATCAGCGCAATCGAGGCGAGAGAGAGTTCCACGAGTCTTTCGATCTGTTTTCGCCCGTAGTATAGCGCTCCCTAGTGTCCAACGCCGGCGATCCCCTCGATCAGCCTGCTTTTTACTCCTGCCGCAGAGGGGGTCCTGCCGTGGACGAAGCTTCTTTTGCGCGCCAGTTGAGGTATCATAACAACTTAAAATTTGTGAGGCGAATGGCATTGTGCCAAGTGAAGGAGCGTCTCTGGCGGACGCTGGGAGGTATCTTGGTGCTCTCCCGGAACATGAACCGAAACCAGCGGATCATCCTACCCAGCACGGAGTACAGCCGGTTCAAGGCTGCTTCCGAGCTTTCGCGCAAGGCCAAAGTGTCAACGGCCGAGCTGTTGCAGGCCCTGGGCGACATCGTCGACCTGCTCGACCAGCAGGCGCTCCTGGAAGTCGAGATCCGTCATCTGGATAACCCTCCCTTGCTCCTTCTCGCCCTGTCCCCGAGCGAGTGCGATGGCGCCATCCAGGCGGACGAGATCATGGTCCTGGCCGTGACCCGCCGCGGGACCCTGGTGCGGTCAACGTTGCGTTACGCCTCTCTCGAAGGTTGGATTTGGCAGGAGGCCGAGCACTTGGAGATCCCGAACTTCGATCCTGGCCGCGATCGGCTCCTGGGGCTCTACTGGACTCGGAGCACCATGATCTTCCGGTCGACGCCGGATCTGCTTCTCGCTACCCGTCAGAGCGGGGCGACCCACGTGTACCTGAACCGTTTGACGGGGGAACAGAAGAGCGAGCTGCGGCACATCGGTGATCAGGTGCCGGATTGGATGAAAGTCTGCCCTGTCGGCGCCCCGGTCGGCGTGGACCTGCTGGCAAAGCCACCCGGGACCACCCCTCCCATTGATGCGACGGCGGCGGTTGTGCTCGACTCGAAGCTCTTCTCCTCCGTACCCCGCAAGCAGTCCTGCGAGGAGGTCATGGAAGCTGATTTCGTGCATTGCCTCGGGCACCACCTGATCTTCTCCCGATCTCCCCAAACCCTCCACTGCCGTACGCTTTCTGGCATGCCCGAGCCGGCGGGAGCCCGCCGCCTCACCGACAAGCCCGTCTGCTTTTGTCCCTTCCCCGCGATCGAAGACGAGTACCGTCTGATTGTCGGTCATGAGACGGGGCTACTCTCGCTCATGGTAATCGTGGGGTCAGTCAGGTTGACGGAGCTCTGGTCCGCACTTCAAACCGCCCTGGAGAAGAACGAGGGGATCAACTCCTTCGATTCCTGGGTCTCCTGGGCCGGCCGCGAGCTTCAGCATCGGTCGCGTTTCGAGAAGAGCCCGGGCGCGGTGGCGGCCATCCTGCGCGCGCTCCTCGAAAGGCTGCCTCACTCGCCGCAGGAGGGTGCCGACGCCTTCAACGACAAGGTCGCCCAACTTTTCCGGCAGCCGCTGAGCTTCACCGAGTTCCTCCCGGTAATGCACCCGCTGCGCACCCTCATCCAGAAATGGCGTGGCGACGAGAGCTGCCACAGCGCGGCGATCGTCGAGAGGATCTACGGCCATCTCCCGTACATGCTGCAGGACCTGTTCGACCTCGAGCTGGCACGGCACGACAGGGATCTGTCTTTGCAGCGGGACTCGGGGCCACCGCCGGAAGTCGCGCCATCCGAGTCGGACGTCAAGGCTTACAAGGAGCTCCGTAGCGATTGGAAGACCACGCGCGCCCGGTTGCTGGCGAAGCCGGAGACGAGCGAGCTCGCCCGCACCGCGCTTTGGACCGAGCAGTGGCTGGAGCATTACGTCCTGGAGATCGCCCATCCCTCGCGGCAGAGGAACCAATCCGCGCGAGTGCGGGAGTGGCGCGGCTCCGGCAGCGTTCTCGTTGTGTATCCAAAAGCGCTCTTTTTCCTGGCTCCGGACCGCGACCTGGAGGGCCTCGAAGAGATCGCCGTTGAGGATTTCGATGCGAGCCGGATCGTGCTGGTCCAACAAGACACGGATCAGGCTCCTCGGCTGGTCATTGGCAACGAGAAGGAGATCCGGCTCCTCGACGTCCGGACAGAGCCGACAGAGCGGGCGCGGGCCCAGGTGATAGCGCGGCTCGACCTGCCAGACGGCCGGCAGTTGTCCCTGGCCGGTGACGCGGGTGAGGGGCGCGTCCTGCTGGTCACGTCGAGCCGCCAGGATGCGGGAGCAGAGGTCTGGCTTTATTCGTGGGCCGAGGGCTTCCTCGGCAAAGGCCCGCTCGAGCATCTCCCGAGGGAGATGGTGGTCCTTCCGTCGGGCGAGCCGGACCGGTGGTGGCTGGTGAGCGATGTCGCAGACGAGGAGATCGGCCTGCTGGGGGTGTCACGGCGCGGCGCGACCTTGGAAGTCGAGGTGCTTTCCCGGCGGCACCTGCGCGGCAAGGTGCGCAGCATCGCCGCGGCCCGTGAGGCCACCGGAGCTTCTTCCCTCGTGGCGTTCGTCGGCACGGCGAGCGGCTACGTCTTCGGGCTGACCGTACCGGCAGAGAGCTTCTCCTTCGAGCTCGCCTGGATCTACCGCCTCCACGGCGCCGTCCGCCACCTGCACTTCCGGCCGCTCGCCAGCCGCCCTTCTCTGCTGGCGTTGGGGGCCTCGGGAGAGGCGGTGCTCCTCGACCGGTCCGGTCTCCATCATTGGATGGCGGATCTCGCCGTGCCGCTCAACAGCGGCGTCTTCCTTCAGCAAGGGGAGGCCCTCCGTCTCTGCCTGGTCGACATCGAAGGCAACGTCCGCCTCTACCGCGAGATGGACTCCCGGGCCGCCTGGGCAAGCGCCCAGGACCATATGCAACGGGTCACTCCGGAGCAGTGGAAGGATGCCAGGACGGCCCGTTGGGAGCTCGCAGAGGCCATGCGGCTCCTGGTTCTGGCTCCGCCCCGGTCGTGGCAGCACTTCAGTTCACTCCAGACCCGCGCTGCGCGAAGCAGCCTGCTTCGGCGCCTGGGCGAGGTGGTGGCGGAAGAGGGTCAGATCTCACCGCTGCTGCGCAGCCTGTTGCCCGGCCTTCTGGAGGACAGCCGCGTGCAGGAGCTGCGCATGCTGGCCCGCATCTCGCCCGGAATCCCTCCCCTGGCGAGGAAAGACCTCGTCCTTTTCCTGCTGCGCGAGGTCGCCCGGCGGGCCGACGAGTACGAGGCAACCGACATGGAGCACCGGTTGGAGGCGGAGGACCTCTTGGCGGAGATGGTGAACGGTCTCGGAGCCGGGTTCCTGCGCCCCAGCCGGCTGCTGGAGAACGAGTTGGAGGCCTGGTGGCGCATCCATGAGGAGGTGCGGCGCGACCTCTGGGTGGTGGCGGCCCTGCTGGTGGCAGGCGTCCATGCCGATCCGGAGCCCCGCCGGGCCCTGTCCGCGCTGATCGAGCAGGCGACGTTTCTCGGTCCGCGCGCCTTCGAGGTCCTGCCTCTGATCGTCTCTCCTGGCGACGTGAAGACAGCTGAAGCACTTCACGAAGCGGTGGATCACATCCGCCAGGACATCGAATGCAGCACGGACTGCCCTACCAGGCTCCGGGAGCTGCTAGATGGAGGCCGTCTGCGCGCGGAAGCCGGCGCCTTGGTCCGGCTCTTGGTTCTGCTCACTCGACGCGAGGCCTCCTGGGCCGAGCTCCTGGAAACCACGGCACCGGTCCAGGGCGGGGACGCCCGTCTTCATCCCGCCCTGCACCACTTCATCCAGTGGAGCCACCCTTACCGCAGCCTCGCGTCTCCCTCCTTGGAGCAGGCGACCGTCGAAGAGCAGTTGCAGGACCTGGAGCAGGTGGCGTCGGACCATAAGCTCGAGGTCCCCTCCCGGCCAGGGGAGTGGGGCGCATGGCTCGAAGCGGCACGCAAGCGCTTCGCCCGGGTGGCGACCAGCCTCCTGGATCACCAGCGCAAGGAGCTGCGGCGCCGCCAGTGGGTGCGCCTTGAAGACTTGAAGGTCGAGCGGCACGGCCCCCGGCTCGCCTCGGTGCGGGCCCGGCTGGTGCGCGACGGCGTCCAGCGTCATGCCGCCCGGGTGAGCGTCCGCGCGGAAAACCAGGAAAGCGGCTTGCGCGCCCTCGCCGCCGACCTCAATGCCTCCTGGACCTGGGATCAGGTGCCTGATCAGTTGGAATGGCTCGGCTTTCTCGAGGAGGACGCCCGGCAGATCACGCTCCTCTCCGAAACAATCCTCGACGCCGAGGGCTATCAGCATCCATTTTCCTGGACCGCTCCCATCCCGCCGGCCGAGAGGAACGTCACCGACACTCTGTTCGACCGGGTTCCCGCCCTGCGGACCCGGGTGGTCGAATCCGTCCAAGCGATCAAGAAGGACGTCCATCTGCTGGCGCTCGACGAAGAGCTGGGCGCCCTTGCCCTTGCCTCGGCTCTCCTGGAAGCCGGTGGATCGCACCTGGTCAAGCTCGACGACGAGCTCCGGGCGGCCGGCCCGGGCCGAGCCGACCCGGCGGGCCTCACAGCGGAACATCTGCTCCAGGCGCTCGAGGCCCACAAGGGCTCCAAGGGGGAGTGGAAGGTCGGGCAGGCCGCCGGGCGCAAGCGGATCGTCGTCTTCCCGGCCGAGGAGACCGTGGCGCGCCTCCTCACCCCCACGCTCCGGCCCCTTCTAGAGGAGGTCGGCAAGATCCTGCGCCGACTGGAGGGCCTGCCGGTCTTCTGGATCCTACCGGCAGAGCAGGCGAGCGCGCTCAAGACCGTCCTGGGAACAGCCGCCCGCCTACATGCTCTCCATGTCCTGCCGGACCGGAGCACTCTGGGCAGAGCAGGCGACAGAGCGCTCGAGGCCTGGGCCTCCGGCGTCGCGGGGGTCGGTGCCGCCGAAGCCGGCGAAGCGCTGGAGGCCTTCGGCGGCAACGTCCGGCTCTTCCTGGCCTGGGCCCAGCTGGGGAGCGCCGGCCGGCCGGTACCGGACGAGTTCCTCCTCTCTGTTCATGAAGCCGACGCGTGCCTGCGCCAGGAGCTGGCCGGGGTCGGGCTGCGCGAGCTGGGCGACGTGGTGGTCGCCAGGTGCAGCCGCACGCGCTTGAGCCTGCGCGAGCTGCGCGAGGGAATGAAGCCCCTGGAGACGATCCGGTCCACGGTCAAGAAAGGAAGCGCCACCGACATCATCCGGACGGGAGAGGAGCTCACAGCTCAGGCCCTCAACAATCTCCGCTCGGACCCCGGGGCCGGCAAGTGGCCGGAGATCTGGGTAGAGGGCTATCACTCGGGAGGCCGCAACAGCGATGTCGGCCGGGCGGTCCGAGCGCTTCATCAGACGCTGCGGCGCCCCGCCGCCACGATCCAGCAGACCCACCGGCAGCTCGCCGAGCGCCACGTGCTGAGCGTCAATGGCCTGGTGGCGCACGTCCAGAACCCCTTCCGGACCTGGATTGACCGGCAGCTCGAACTCGACCCGAGCGGCCGCACCTGGGTCGAGAACCTGCACGGCAAGAAGCTCTTCGAGAGCCTCACCTTCGAGGAGATGTTTGCCGCGGGCGACGGCCTGCAGGACCTCTGCCCCGAGCTGAGCCGGCCCGCCGCCGAGCTGGCGCGCGAGATGGGGAGCCTCCGGGTGTCTGGAGTCGAGCCGAAGCGTCTGGAAAACCTCTGCGCGGCCCTCACCAAAAACCGCGTTCAGCCCCTGGACCTCAGAACCGAAGCCTGGGTCCAATCTCTGTCCCCGCAGGACCGGAGCTGCCTGCTCGATGCAGGGACTTTCTTCAAGGTTGACAGGCCTCAGGAGCAGGGACGGCACGTCCTGGGGTACTGGTCCGGCGCGTTTCCCGAGGTTCTGCAAAGCCTGGCCGAGCTCCTGTACGCACCACAGAACGACGTCGTCGTCACCCTCTTTGGCCCCGGCCTTCCGGAGGCCGGAGTCGCCGAGTCCAAGGGGCTCTGCATTCTGACTGACGACCTCCTCAAGGAAGTGCTGCGCGAACGCGATCTCTCCTCGGCGTTCTGGCGGGCCGTCCGCAACCGGACGGGCCTTCGCTTCTTCTCACCGTTCCAGACGCAAAACGCCCTCGCCAAGGACAGCCTGGTCTTCGTCGGCCGGGAGCCGGAGACGCGGCGCATTCTCGAGGGGATCGCCAACACGAGCTTTCTGATCCTCGGTGGCCGGATGATCGGCAAAACCAGCCTCTTGCAGCACCTCTACGGGAAGATCGCCGACGAGGGTAATCACACGGTCCTCCTCATCGACTGTGCCGGCTGCGAATCGGCGGAAAAGCTCTGGGGAAAGCTCCGGGTCGCCTGCGAGGCCAACCGGTTGCCGCTCGGCGTGGACGCCGATCCCGAGCTGGCGATCGAAAAGACTCTTCGCGGCTGGCAGAGGCCGGTCCTGTTCCTGAATGAGATCGACGGCCTGTCGCTGAGCGCCAGGGGCCTTCTGCAGCGCCTGCGCGGGCTGTCGGAAAACGGGACCTGCCAGTTCGTGATGGTGGGGTACCACGGTGCGTTCGGCGGTCTGCACGACCCGCAACATCCGTTCTATCACTGGGTGCAAGGAGAGCGGGGCGAGAAGGCGTTCTTCCTGGGGCCGCTGTCCGATCTCGCCGCCCGGAGCCTCATCGCCAAGCTGGAGCAGCCCCCGCTCGAGATCCAATGGGAGAGCGAGCAGACCCGCAGCCAGGGTTATGCCCACCTGAACGAAAGCACCTATCGCATCCCGATCCTGCTCCAGCAAGCCTGCCAGGGGCTGCTCGAGCGGTTGGACAGCGAGCGCCGCATGACGCTCCGGCGGGAGGACTTTCAAGCCAGGGACACGTCGGTGAGGCCGGTCTGGAAATACCTTCAGGATACGCGGCCGGCCTTGGGAGAAATTTCAGCAGAACGTGCGAAGACGCCTCCGGAAGAGACCTACTGGGGGGACCTGATCCTCGCAGCCACGGTCGAAGCTCTGTTCTATCGACCCCAGCCGGCTCCGATCCACGATCCGAAACTGCGCGAACTGCCTCCGGAGAGGCGCTTCAGCTTCAACGAAGCCGCGATCCGGATCTATGTCCGCCAGGCGTTGGAACGGCTGAAGCTCCTGCCTCCCGACCTCCAACGGATCGAAGAACGCTTCGGACCCGAGGCCTACGGCAAGTTTTTGGACGTGATGACGCTCACCGTTCTCGTGGCTCCGTTTCCGGAAGAGGACCGAGCGTATCATTTCTCGCGCCACATCTATCCTTTGGAGCTCGATCGATATCTGCAGATGCGGCGCATGAGCATCGAAGACCACATTCTGAATCAAGCGGGGAACCTTCTGGAGGTGCTCCGCAAGGCCACCGTGACGTCGAACCAGTAACTTGTCTAGTCAGGGGGGGGGCTCTGTTGCAACGACCGAACGACGGACTCTTTTATACCCGGAAAGGGAAGCCTTTCACTTTCTCCTGGCGAGAAGGGAATCAACAGGCTTACCGGTTGGAGCCAGTCACTGATTTACCAGGTACGCTGAAGGTCCCTGCGCCTGCCGACCGCAAGTACACTCCGGCCAGCCTTCCTGCCGTCCTCATCGTCGTCAGCGAGCGGGGAGGTGGCACGTCGCACTTCTTCAAGTGGCTGTTCGGCGCGCAATCCGGTTCGAACCGCTCCACCGCGAGCGCTGAGAAGACACGTCCTGCCGGCTGGCAACGCCTCTCCCTCCATGACGCCTATCGCACTCTCTCTGACTGGATCAAGAATCCTGAGCGCGTTCAGATCGTGATCGACCGGACGGCCGGCGAGGAGCCAAACGACGAGATCAGGCGAGCGTTCGCCGAGATCGTCTCCATCGTCGAGCGGTCGGAGTGGACGGAGACCTCCAGCAAGCTGATCTGTGCCACACGGGAGGTCCATAAGCTGAAGATCGATCCCCTCTACTCCAACCTTCTGTCGCGAGGTCAAGCGTGCCGTCTGCCTCATTTCTCTCCCCCTGAGTTGGTGGATTGGTGCGCTGAGCTGGACCAGAAATGGAAGCTCGGTACGACGGAGCTGGATGGTCTCGCCAAGGAGGTCAAGCGCTGGGTGGGCGGCCAGGTTACGTTGACTCAGTTCTTCTTCCGGTTCGTCGACGACCAACTGGAGAAGGCGCCAGGGAGCGATGTTTTTGAGCTATTTCAGCAAGCCGGGAAATATCTTCGCGCCCATCGGCCGCATATCGTCGACCGCTGGGCGCTCGACCTTCGCGACCTATTAGAGCTGCCCCCTGTCCGCCGCCGGATGGAAACCTATGCTTCCGGCAGCACCAAAGATCCCTTGGATCCCGACTTCGACGACGAAGATGCGCGCCTGTTCCTCGCCGGCTGGGTCGGGCTCAATCCGGAAAAGCAATGGGGTATCCGCTCGCGCTGCCACATGCAATGGGCACGCGAGATCCTGCGAGGCTGAGGCTATGAGTGAACGTTGCCGTCTCCACCCTGAACAGGAACGAATCGTCAGTCGGCTGTTGGACTTTGTGAAGAACCCTCCGGGACCCGAGCCTGGCTTTGCGCCGCCGAACACCCCGCCACGGATAGCCGCAGTCGTGGGACCCCGCGGCATCGGCAAGTCGACGGTTCTCGCCGCCCTGAGGTCGGATCTCGAGCACTCGACAGAGGGCCAGACCCGGCGACTGATCCTACTGCCGATCCTCGATGCAGCGGTCGTTCACGACGACCTCGGCCTGGCAGCCGCCACGATCCGGGAGCTGTACCGTACGATCGAGAAGAAAGAGCCCCCTGCTGGGGCCCGGGACCGCAGCCACGAGCTTCGGGAGGAGCTGGACCGCAGCTTCAAACACTGCTTCGAATCCGCGCTCCTCCAGGAGGAGTCTCATCGCCGGCTGGCTCAGGAGCTGGCGATGACGCCGGGGCATTACGGCAAGATCGTCTCCGAGGCCAATGACCGGAAGCATCACATCGGCACCGAGTTCGGGAAGTTCCTCAATTCTCTCCTCGAGTTGCACCGCGCCCATTCCCTCCTTGTACCTGTGGACATCAAGCAGGCGCCGGCATTCGTGGTTCTGGTGGACGACCTGGACCTCGGTCCTTCGCGGGCCGTGCTTCGTTGGGTCCGCTCGCTGCTCACCGACTACTGCGATCCACGGGTCTGCTGGATCCTCGCTTTTCATCGCGAGCCTCTGATCCGGCTCCTGTCTCTGCCTCCCGAAGGCGACGATCGCATCGAGGCTTCTCCCACCAACGGCCAGGCTCTGCTCGGCAAGGCTGTTCCGAGCTCCCGGCAGTGGGAGCTGCGCCGATGGACGGCACAAGAGCGGCAGGAATTCCGGCCTCTCCCGAGCAACTCCGGGAACGGGAAGACGGTCCCCGAGCTCTCCACGCTCCGTGATCTGCTAACCAAGGCGGGCCGGGGGGAGCTGCTCACGCTGCTCCCTGCTCACCCGCGCGCTCTCGAAGGCGAATACGTCCGGTTACTCCAGAGCGAAGATCCGCTCTCCGCCGAAGAGATGCTGCGCCGGATCGCGCTGGTCAGCGGCGAAGCCGAGCTGGTCCGGCGCCTGGACCAGCGCGGAGCCGCCCTGCTGGGGAGCTCTTTGTTCTGGCAAGGCGAGGAGAGAGGAGGAGAGGCCGGCTGGCAAGCCCTTGTCGAGGCCGCACGCACGGACAATCCGCTGTGGGGCTTTCAGTTACCCGAAGACTTCTCCAAGCTGGTGTCCGGTCCGGACCCCGAAGCCTACCTGGAGACGCTGCTCGACATCGCCTTGGCGGAGGGTAGGTTAACCCCTTATCAGCTCCTTCAGAAGCTGCCCTTTACGAGGACCCGCTTGAAAGGAGCTCAGTCCGAGCTCCGGATCCCCGAACCGGGCGTGCTCCACTACTTCTCTCCCGAAAGCACTGCGGCAACCGAGCTCGTCTCCACGGCCCTGAGCTGGCAACGCTGGTCCGATGATGCAGACAAGGATCGTTTCTGGACCGTTTTCCTGAATCCCACCGACTTCTGGGAGCTCTGCCTCGATCAGCGCACCGCCTCGCCGGAGTCGCTCTTCAAGACCCTTTCCCTGGAGCGCATCCCGGTGGCACCGCGGCCGGCCGGTACTCCGGCCTTCCTGCCCAACCGACTCCGCCCGCTGATCCTGCTGGTGGACGGCTTGAGCCGGTCGGCCTGGCAGGCTCTGAGCACAGCCCGTACGTTCTGGAGCCCACTGACCTTCACCCGCTGCGCCGCCGCATTCACTCTGGCCGGTTATGTCCGCCACCGTCCCCTGGGCCGGGAAGAGGAGATCCCCAAGCTCTTGCGCTTAACCAATCCGATGGCAAGCCGGGACCTCCTTGCCTTGAACGATGCCGATGTGGAGATAGAGCTCGCGCGCTTGATGGGCTGGCTGGAGAGACAAACCCAGGAGGCAGCGCCGGTGCCCCCCAGCACTCCGGCCGAGCTGGCGGCCAAGGAGCTGAACACCGCTCTGGCAGCTTTTCTGAGCCTGCCTGGCGTGGCGCGGCTGGCCCCGCGGAGCCCGGCGTGAAACCGGTGCAGTCCCCTGCGCTGAGCGCAGCGCGGGCCTTCCGGTTGCTCGATCCCCGGCTCTCCGGCCTCGCATCGCATCGAGGCTCCGAATCTGAAGGTCTCGCCGCGGCCCTGATCGATCGCGGATTCATCGATGAGTGGCGAACCGCCCGCGACCTCGCAGGGCAGCTTCTGGGCTCGGGAGAGCTGCCGCTCGATGGCCTGTTCGAGCTCGCCCGAGGCCTGGTCGGCTTGCGGGCCGGCATTCCGTCCTGTGCCGACCCCGTGCTGTGGCACCGGCTCTGCCCGGAGGTCGACGCCGACCTTCTGATCGCCGCTCGTCTGGCGTTGATCGAGCAACCCCCACCGCGGGAGAACGCCACCCCCGCCCTCTCTTGGCCCAGCGTCCTCAGCTCCGACACATTTCTCGTCGAACGGCTGCTTTCCCAAGAGCTGGTGGACACCCACGTCCATCTCGGTGGCGCCTTACCGGGAAATTTCTATTGGATTGCCGGGATGAGCGGTTTCGCCCATCTCTACCGCACCGCGGAGTGGGCGGAGGAGCCCGAGCTCTGGCCCGACGCGATCGCAGAAGCTCTGAAAGACCGTCGCCATCTGGCCCACCAGGCGCTCATTCTCGAGATCCCGGAGAGGCCGCTGCCCGACGACGATGACATTTGGGCGGAGGACCAGCCGGACGAGGCCTTCGTCGATCCGATCCTGGCTTGGCTGATGCCGGACCGGGTCCGGCGTTCGGGGCTCAATCCAGTCCTGGGAGAGCGCCATCTCCTCTGGGCCTCTCTGAGCAAGATCCTCCGCTCCTCGGACGGTGCGCAGGGTGAGTTGACTCTTCTGCGTTACCTGCGCCGCCGCAACAGCTTCCTCCGGCACATCGCCTACGCTCCGGGCGCGCGGGGCCTCGCCCGCTTCCAGGCGTGCTTCCGGCGCCAGCACCTGCTTTTTGCCGATACACTCGGCGGCGACCGGCGGGACGGGATCCGGCGCCGGCGGGCGCAGCGGGCCGGCCTGCGGCTCGAGCGGTTCCGTACGCGGCACGCCTTACGCTATCAGTTCTCCGACCCGACCGATGCTCCCTGGGCCAGGGATCAGGGGAGCGGCCTTGGCTCGGACCCGGTCCCCCCCTCTCCCTGGCGGCCGGCCAGGCAGATCGAGCTGCGGGTGTCGGCGGCGCGCCCCGCAACCCTCCAGGCGCGCGTCCTCCGGGCCCAGCTCCAGGGCTTCGCCGACTTCGTCCGCCACGACCGGGACGCTCCTCCGCTCCGGCTGGGTTTCGTCTATCACCTCCTGCGCGGGCCGGTGGATGAGGTGCGGGAGACCTCGGGATTTATGATCGAAGGACTGCTGTGCCTGCTGGACGAGGTCCCCGCTCTGCGCACCTGGGTGGTCGGGATCGACGCGGCCGGAGAGGAGATGCTTTTGCCGCCCCGCGATCTGGCTCCGAGCTTCCGGATGGTCCGCAGACGGGTCCAGGACCAGATGAACCGGCCTGGGTTGCCGCCGGTCCATCTCGGCCGGACCTGCCATGCAGGGGAGGACTTCCGGGACCTCCTGACCGGACTGCGGTACGTGGACGAAACTGTCGAGCTGTTCCAACTCCAACCCGGAGAACGGATCGGTCACGGCTTGGCTCTGGCGCTCGATCCCGCGGACTGGTACCACGGGCGGTGCGAGGTCTATCCTTTTGCCTCCGATCACGGCCTCGACCTTCTCTGGGGGCTTCGCCTAGCACGCCTCACCGATCCCGAGATTAGCCTGCGGCCCGATACGGATCTCGCTCACGTGCTCCACCTCCGGCTGGAGGAGGCCGTCGGCCTTGAGCGGGCGCGGCAGGCTTTGGGCTGGATTGATTCTCTGGATCGCATCCCTGAAGAGCGTGAGGTGCTCGCCATGCTTGGCCTCGACCGGAGCCGCGCTCCGCGCTGTTTGCTGGTGGACTCCGAGTATACGGAGCTCGTCGGCAAACTGCGGCAGCGGGTGTTCCGGCGGGTCGAACTCGCCGAGGTCATCCTGGAAGTCTGTCCCACCTCGAATCTGCTGATCGGGAAATTTCCCTCCTACGACCGGCTGCCGTACACCAACCTCAATCGGCTCCATCTGGATCCTGCGGCAGACAACGAGCCGCAGATCCTCTTCTCGATCAACAGCGATGACCCGGGGATGTTCCAGACCACAGTCGCCAACGAGTACCGCGCCCTTGGACAGGCACTGATCGCGACCCGCAAGTACCAACGCCGCCAGGTGGTGCAATGGCTCGACGAGGCACGCCGGGTCGGCCTCGCGAGTACCTTCATCCCGCCGTGGAGCCCTCCCACTCGCCGGGAGATTCTGTTCGCTATCTCCAACCTCGGCGAGCTCTGAGCCGGTGGAGGCGAGGAGATGCAGGAGTCGGCGTCTGAGTTGGGCAGGTGCGCTCCGTCTCACTGCCACGCCTTGGCTACACTGCCCCGGCGGACGATTCCGCATTTCTGCCCGTAGTATAGCGTTCCGCAGCCAGTAGAGCCCTTTTCCCTCCAGAGACTCCAGAGACACTTTCCTCACAGGTGTTGCGCGATCGGCAGGGCCGCCCACCAGATGTCACCTTGCGAAATCACCACTCGGTGCGTTCGAGGACCTGCCGCGCGGCGGCTGTGACAAAGGGGTCAGGCCGCGTATCGACCTCGGCACAGACGGCGTTGATCTGCTCCGTGATGGCATCGGGGTCGTGACGGGCCACGTATTCAGATACAGCTTCGCTGAAGACCTGGTCTCGCGACTTTTGTAAACGCTCCGCCAAACGCTCGGCATCACGGAACACCTGATCGGGAATGGAGACAGCCGTCTTCATGCTCAAGGTATA
>Ga0126309_10000263_pt1 | contig 18035 bp, 11 predicted proteins | sample Plot56_FD_92541 | JGI IMG/M metagenome (GOLD analysis project Ga0126309, IMG submission 92541) | Serpentine soil microbial communities from UC McLaughlin Reserve, CA, USA - Plot56 | ecosystem: Environmental > Terrestrial > Soil > Grasslands | place: USA: UC McLaughlin Reserve, Lake County...
CTACTTCCGTGGCAAGCTGACTTACGCCTCTCACTTCGCCGTTCCGCCCCCCGGCTTTCCCCGCGAGGGGAGCGTCCTGGTCATCGCTCCTGGCTTCGGGCTGGTGCCTCCCGACTGGGCGATCGACCCGGAGAGGACCGAGGTGCTCCGCACCACGCCGGTGGACCTCAAATGTCCCGGCTACGTCGAGCCGATGCGCCAGCACCTGCAGACTCTCCGCGACCACCTCCCGGCGTCGACTCCCGTCGTCCTCCTGGGCAGCATCGCCACCGGCAAGTACGTCGACCTCCTGGAGCCGGTCTTTGGCGAGCGGCTCCTCTTTCCCCGCATCTTCGCCGGAGCGGGGGATATGCGGCGCGGCTCTCTTCTGCTGCGCGCCGCGCGCGAGGGAGAGGAGCTCGAATACGTCACGCTCGCGGCTCCCCGGCATGCCCGCCGCTCCCGGACTCCCGCCTGAGCGGGACCTGACTGGCATGCGCCTTGCTCTTTCAAGCTATCGACGAGGGAAGTAAGGCAAAACACAGCCTGGAGATACAGCGAACAAGGCAAAGGAGACGCTCATGACTCTCACGAACAAATCAGCCTGGAAGTCCCTGGTGCTTGTCCTGGCTCTCTTCGTGTCCTTGGCGAGCGGCGCCTGCCGCGTCCGCCAGACCGAGGAAGGCGAGATGCCGGACGTCGACGTCAAGACCGAGGGCGGCAAGCTGCCCGAGTACGACGTGGATGCCGCGGACGTGGACGTGAAGACCGAGAAGCGCGAGGTCGACGTCCCGGTCGTCACGGTCGAGCCGCCGCGGGACGGCGACCAGGACGGCGAGCAGCAGGCTCCGCGGCCGCCGCAGCCCTGAACACCTTTCGAGCATTTTGTTCCCAAAAAACCGACGCCCCGACGGGACAGCGAATCCGTCGGGGCGTCGGCTGCGGGGCGGAAGTGGCGTCAGGAAATCTTGACGACGTTCTTCGCCTGGAGGCCTTTGGGGCCTTCAACGACTTCGAACGAGACGCGGTCTCCCTCGCCCAGAGTCCGAAAACCCTCGGCAATGATGGACGAATGGTGTACGAACACGTCCGCGCCACGCTCACGGACGATGAATCCGTATCCCTTCGCGTCATTGAACCACTTCACGATCCCTTGCTCAGCCATACTCTGCTCCTTACAACAATAGAGTTGATGTTGTGCCGCTCGCGCGGCATACCTCCGCCTCCGGATGGAGGATCGAATTCAAATTTTTTGGCCTGGTGATCCTCGCTCGCAACTCTTCTGGTCTACGCACTTTGATCGGGGGCTGCTACCGCGGGGGATGCGTGAGGAGGTCTTGCTCTGGAGCCGCTGCCAACCACATGCGCTAACAAGTTTCCAGAAGCATGGCATCGCTCCAGCAAAAAATCAAGAGGGCAGAACGGGGCGACTTGCCGGAGAACGGAACAACGTCCGGGATAAGATCAGAGGGACTTGGAGGAAAGGCCGTGTCATCCACTCGCATCCCCCGCCAGCTCGACGCCATCGAGATCCGTGTCCTCGGCGTGCTGCTCGAGAAAGAGCAGACGACCCCCGAAATCTGCCCGATGACGGTCAACGCCATCGTCGCCGGGTGCAACCAGAAGACGAACCGCGAGCCGGTCCTGGAGCTCACCGAAGGCCAGGTGGTCGAGGCCCTGGAGCGGCTGCGCCAGGAGGTCCTGGTCTGGCGCAGTGAAGGAGCGCGCTCGGAGAAGTGGCAGCAGAGCGTCGTGCGCCGTTGGGGTCTCGACCACGCGGGCAAGGCGCTGATGACGCTGCTCCTGCTGCGCGGCCCCCAGACGCCGGGGGAGCTGCGCACCCGCAGCGAGCGCCTCCACCCCTTCGCCACGCTCCAGGAGGTGGACGAGGCGCTCCAGCGGATGGCCACGATCGACGAGCCGCTCGTCGCCGAGCAGCCGCGCCGCGCCGGTCAGAAGGAGATCCGCTGGACCCACCTGGTGGGGGAGATCCTGGAGCCGGAGACCGTCACCACCCCGCCGGAGCTGGCGGCAGTGGGGAGGCCGTCCGGGCCCGCGCTCAGCGAGCGGGTGGCGCGCCTGGAGGAGACGGTGCAGCGGCTGGAGGCGGAGCTGGCGGAGCTGCGGGAGCTGAAGAGCCTGCTGTAGGGCCGGCCTCGCCCTACCGTTTGATCCGCCACCCGCCGTCTTCGGCTTCCAGGAGCCAGCCGACGATCTTGCCGGGCCGGATCGCCTGTTCCTCGCCCCAGAAGCGGCGGTTGCGGAGGCGCCGGCTGGACGTGTCGTGCTCGGGGATCGCCTCGATCTCCTCCTGAATCCGGCGGAAGCGCTCGATCCACTTTGCGCAGCTCTCGCGGCGGAGGTCCGCCCAGCCGTCGCGCACCCAGCTCTCCAGCTTTTCGGGCGTCACCGGCTCGTCCTTCAGACCTGCGGGGACCAGGGTGCGCGGGCCGCGCAGGATCTCTCCCGAATCAAGGAGGATCGGCACGCCGATCGAGACCACCTGGTTGGCGACGTCCGGCTGGTCGCGGACCAGGCGGTCGAGCCGGTCGCGCACCTCGTCGGGCGCCGCCTCCCGGACCGCCGTCATCGTGCCGAAGGCGAGGCGCAGCAGGTGCGCCTCGAAGAGGAGCTTGGAGATGCGCGGCGGCCCGAGCTGCTCGAAGGCGACGCTGTGGACTCCGTGTTGTTCCTGGAGCTCGTTCATCCGCTCGATGGCCCAGTGGCGCAGGATGCCCGCCCGGTAGGTCGGCCCGAGCACCGCGCCGTCCAGCGCGTTGACGATCTCGCGCCCGGTCTGACGCCCTTCGATCTCGAAGACCAGGTAGCTCGCGATCTCCTCCGGCGTGACGAACTCCATCTGCTCGCCGGTGGAGACCGAGACGAACTCCTCGGCGCTGAAGACGCCGTTTTCGCCGGTGTCGATGAAGACGTTCTCGTAGAGCACGTCCGTCTCGCGGGCCGCCGCCGGATCCTCGGTCGAGAACGTCGCTCCCAGCGGGCGGGGCTTGGCGTCGACCAGGCGGAGGGGCTTGCCGTGGCGGTAGATCGGGCCGTAGCCGATCTTCTTCCAGGCGATCGCCGCCGCGGGCTTGATCTCCTTGGTGATCGGCGCGTTGGGGGTGCGCGCCATCAGGAACAGGAGCATGGACTGGGCGCCGGCGAGAGCGCTCTTCGACAGGAGCACGCGGCTCGGGCGCTCCTCCGAATGGGTGTAGGGGATGTTGAGCCCCATGCCGCCCGTGCCGGTGGTGCCGACCTTGACGTAGACGCGAGTCTTCGCGTCGATCATCCCGCGGTACATGACCTGGATGTGGCGGATCAGCCGCGGCATGTAGAGGGCGTCGAGCAGCGCCTCGGTGCCCTGGGGCGTCACCGCGCCGGCTTCGAGCTGGTTCAGGAGCGCCTCGGCGGCCTGGAAGATGTTGCCGTAGGCGATGCCGGTCGCGGTGTTGACGCAGTCGATGACCACGTCCGGCTTCGACGCCGTCAGAAGGCGATAGAGGCTGAACACCGAGAGGTTCTCGTCCGAGAGGGTCTTGAGCTCGGCGCGGATCTTCTCGATCCGGTCGTCGATGCCGTCCAAGCCGAAGATGTTCCCGGCCGAGACGGAGATCCGGGTGGGGCCGGCTTCGGGAGCCAGCTCCTCGCGGGCCCGTTCCGACTCCTCGATGCGCAGGCTGTGGATCTGGATTTCGGCCGGCCGGCGCTCGAGCAGCTCCCGGCAGACCGCCATACCGACGAGGCCGTAGCCTCCGAGCACAAGGATCTTCCGATTCTCCAGGTTCACAGTCCGGCTCCTCCAAGGGATCAAGTGCGCCAGCTTGGGCGGCGAGCGGCGGCATTCTATCCCGGGCTCCCGTCCTGTCCACTCTAGACACGGTTCCTGCCCAGGTTGGGCGAGGGCGCCTCGACGTTGTACACTCGGCGGGTTTCGCAGGGGGGAGGGATACCGCATGATCGCTTGCAGGAAATTTGCGCGCCTGGCGTGGATGTGCAGCCTTTTCGCGGCCCCGGCGCTCGCCCAGGATCTCGGGGCGCGCATCGACCAGGAAGTGGACCGCGCGGCGCCCGGGATCGTCGAGATCCGCCACAAGCTCCACCAGAACCCGGAGCTGAGCAACCGGGAGACCCAGACCGCCGCCCTCGTCGCCGACCACCTGCGCAAGCTCGGCCTCGACGTGAAGACCGGCGTGGCCAAGACCGGCGTCCTCGCCGTCCTGCGCGGCGGCAAGCCCGGCCCGCGCATCTCGGTGCGCGCCGACATGGACGCCCTGCCGGTCACCGAAGAGACCGACTTCCCCTTCCGCTCGACCCAGCGCGACACCTTCCTGGGGCAGGACGTGGGCGTTGCCCATGCGTGCGGCCATGACGTCCACACCTCCTCGCTGCTCGGGGTCGCCACCGTGCTCGCGGCGCTCAAGGACCAGATTCCCGGCACCATCCAGTTCATCTTCCAGCCGGCCGAGGAGGGGCCGCCGCCCGGAGAGCGGGCGGGCGCCGAGCTGATGCTCGCCGAGGGCGCGTTCAACGAGAAGCCCGAAGCGGTCTTCGCCCTCCACTCCTTCCCGGACCTCTCCGTGGGACAGGTCGGCTTCAACCCGGGGCCGACCATGGCCGCGGTCGACCAGTTCACCGCCCATCTCAAAGGCAAGCAGGCGCACGGCGCCTATCCCAACCTGAGCGTCGATCCCGTGGTCATGGCGGCGCAGGCGATCCTCGCGCTGCAGACCATCCGGTCGCGCAACCTCTCGGCTTTCGAGCCGAGCGTGGTCACAGTGGGCATCGTCCGCGGCGGCGAGCGCTTCAACATCATCCCCGCCGAGGTCCTCCTCGAGGGGACGGTGCGCACCTACAACGACGCGGTGCGCACCACCGTCGAGCGCCGCATGCGGGAGATCCTGGACGGGGTCGCCCGCGCCGCGGGCGGCTCGTATGAGCTCGACTACAAGAAGAACGCGCCCGCGACCGTCAACGACCGGGCGCTGGCCGCGACCGTGCGCCCCCTGCTGGAACGTACGCTGGGGGCCGACAACGTGAAGGTTGTGGAGCCATCCATGGCCGGCGAGGATTTCGCTTACTTTGCCAATCAGGTCCCAGGGTTTTTCTTCCGGCTGGGCGTGGTCAAGCCGGGCACGACCTCTGGCGGCCTGCACACCCCCACGTTCCGGGCGGATGACTCCGCGGTCCCGGTGGGAATGCGGGTGATGGCGCGGCTCCTGGTGGATTACCTCACCCAATCCAATCAGAACAGATCTCCGAGGTGACGGAATGCAAAACGAAGGGCGGTTCAAGAGCAGCTACGGTTTGGACAAGCTGGGGATCTCCGGCGCGCGGACGGTGTACTGGAACCTGCCGCCGGCGCGCCTGGTCGAGCTCGCGGTCCAGCGCGGCGAAGCGCAGCTGGGCGCCCAGGGACCGCTGGTCTGCCGCACCGGCCAGCACACCGGGCGCTCGCCCAACGACCGCTTTATCGTCCGCGATGCTTCGATCGACGGCGACATCTGGTGGGGGGACGTCAACAAGCCGTTCGACCGCGAGAAGCTCGACGCGCTGTTCGAGCGCGCCCTCGATCATGTGAAGGACCGCGACCTCTTCGTCTTCGACGGCTATGCCGGCGCCGATCCGCGCTACCGCTTGAACGTGCGGATCGTCACCGAGAACGCGTGGCACAACCTGTTCGCGCGCAACATGTTCATCCGCGAGGAGAGCGGCGACGTCCTCTCCTCCTTCGAGCCGAGCTTCACCGTGCTCAACGTGGCCTCTCTGGACGCCGAGCCGCAGCGGGACGGCACCCGCTCCTCGACCTTCATCCTGCTCGATCTCGCGAAACGCCGGGTGCTGATCGGCGGGACGCAATACGCGGGCGAGATCAAGAAGAGCATCTTCAGCGTGATGAACTACTACCTGCCCAAGCAGGGGGTGTTCCCGATGCATTGCAGCGCCAACTACGCGACCAGGGATGACGTGGCGCTCTTCTTCGGCCTCTCCGGCACCGGCAAGACCACGCTCTCGGCCGACCCGAACCGCACGCTCATCGGCGATGACGAGCACGGCTGGACCGACCAGGGGGTGTTCAACTTCGAGGGGGGCTGCTACGCCAAGGTCATCCGCCTGAGCCCCGAGGGGGAGCCGGAGATCTATGCCACGACGCGGACCTTCGGGACCGTCCTCGAGAACGTCGTCATGGACCCCGAGACCCGCCGCCTCGACTTGGACGACGAGAGCAACACCGAGAACACCCGCGCGAGCTATCCGCTCACCCAGCTCGGCCGGGTGGACCTGGGAGGCCAGGCGGGGCATCCGCGCAACATCGTCTTCCTGACCTGCGACGCCTTCGGCGTGCTGCCGCCGATCAGCCGGCTGACCGAGGAGCAGGCCATGTACCACTTCCTCTCCGGCTACACGGCGAAGGTCGCCGGCACGGAGAAGGGGGTCACCGAGCCCAAAGTGACCTTCAGCACCTGCTTCGGCGCGCCCTTCATGCCGCTCCACCCCGGGGTCTACGCCGGGCTGCTCGGCGAGAAGATGAAGCGGCACAACGCCAAGGTCTGGCTGCTGAACACGGGCTGGACCGGCGGACCCGTCGGCACGGGCCAGCGGATCAAGCTCGCCTACACCCGCCGCATGGTCACCGCGGCGCTCACCGGCGAGCTCGACAACGCCGAGACCTGGGTCGATCCGATCTTCGGCCTGCACGTGCCGAAGCAGGTCGAGGGCGTGCCGGGCGAGGTGCTCCGTCCGCGCGACACCTGGAAGGACTCCGCGGCCTACGACGCCAAGGCCTCGCAGCTCGCCGACATGTTCGCCGAGAACTTCAAGAAGTACGAGTCGGGCGTCAGCGAAGAGGTGAAGGCGGCCGGGCCTGGCAAGGTCCGGGTGTAGGGGGGCGAAAAAAAGGACACCAAGGACTCCAAGGGACATCAAGGTCAAAGCCCTTGATGTCCTTGGGTCCTTGAAGCCGTTCTAAAGCCGGAGAACGCTGATCCGCCGGCCCTCGTTCCCAAGCTCCTGACGGGAACAGCGCTCTGGTAGGGGGCTGGCCTTGGACCGAAGGTCAAAAATGACGAGGGTTCCCTCATTCAGGCCGAGCCGTTCCAGATATCGCGAAAGTTGCTCCAGACCTTCCTTTTGTGGATCGGGTCGGCCGTCGCGCCAGACTTTGAGCTCCGCTGCCCAGCGTTCCACTCCTGCGGGATGGGGCCAGCGGACACAGAGGTCGACGCGTCCTCTTCCCACTGCGTACTCGCGATCGATGAAGCCTCCGCCGTTGACGACTTTCTGGAGAAAGGCCATGAAAACGAGCTGAGCCGCGGCTTCGGTGTAGGGCGCGCTGGAGAGGAAGGCCTCAGCGTGCTGACACCAGAAAGCGCGGAAGTCTTCGAGAAGGAGGTCGAAGCGCAACCGGCCGTCCTGTCCAACGTAAGAAGGGCGTGGCACCCCCACCGATTGCTCGAGCAAGGACGTGAGCGCGCGCGGGATGACCTCGCGGTACACCGGATTCGCCACCGACAAGCCATCCGGCGTCGACACGACAAGACCGAGGTCTTTGACGAACTGAACGTCGTCATTCAGGACATCCGCCCCGAGCGGCTCGCCCGCAAGGAGCGGCTCGAGAACCCGTCGGACCCGCGGCTCGCGCAAGCGGTCGATGAGCGAGTCGAGGTGCGTGTCCCGTCGCTGGATCAAAGCTTCCTTCGCGGCTTCGATCACCTCCATGGTCACTGGAATCACCGGATCGGGTGCGATCCGCTCGACCGCCTGCCGGGCCAGCGCGTTGACCAGCCAGGGATGCCCACCGGTTAGCTCCCAGGCGAGATACAGCGCCTCCGGTGCAAAGACCTGCCCGCTCTCCGCCGTATGCTGACTGTAGAGCTCGGCGACCTCGTCAGCTGTGAAGTTGCGGAGGGTCAGCGACTCGACTTTGATGTTGAAAGGAGACGAGGTCCCCAGGCTGTGTGAATCCGGCCGGAGGTCGAGCCGGTAGTCGCGGACGTCGCGCAGCCCGATCAGCGCAACGGACTGTGGGAAGTTCCGGGGGCGCTCGGGATAACCGCTGCGGAGCTGGCGCAGCACCGAGATCAGCGCCGCATCCAGAAGAGCGTCGATCTCGTCGAGAAACAGCACGACAGGCCGGGGAGACCGCTGCGCCCAACGGATCAGGACATCGCGGAGCCGGGTTGTCGGATCAAAGGAGAGATCTTCCTCGGGAGGACGAAGCTCGGCGGGCAGGCGGAGGGCTGCATCCTGCCTCAGGGTTTGAAGAACGGCAGAGATTCCCCGATCGAGATCAGCCCCTGCCGCCTGTGCCGCCTCACAGGTGGTCAGCAGCGCTGTATATCGGCCTTCGGCCGTGAGCGCCTCGGCCAAGGTCCTAAAGCTGGTTGTCTTCCCGACCTGGCGAGGAGCGTGGATCGTGAAGTACTGCTTCTGCTCGATCAGCCGGCGCACGTCCGGGAGACGGCGCTCCGGCGGCAACATGTAATGGTCCAGAGGATTACAAGGACCCGCAGTGTTGAAGAATCTTGACATGGCGGCGTGGAGCGTCCGAGCGGACCAATCTACCACGCCCCTGCAAAGGGCCGGCCCGCCAGTCCCCCCTACTCCACGTCATGCACCAGCGGCTGGGGCCGGCACAGCCAGTACCCCTGCGCGTAGTCGACCCCCAGCGTCTTGAGAACCTCGAGCGTCGGGCGGTTCTCCACCCATTCGGCGATGGTCTGGATGCCCAGGGCGTGGCCGACCTGGTTGATCGACTCGACCATGGCTCGCTTGACCCGGTCTTCGAGCATGTTCTGCACGAACTCGCCGTCGATCTTCAGGTAATCGATCTGCAGGTCGCGCAGGTAGGAGAAGGAGGAGAGGCCGCTGCCGAAATCGTCCAGGACGAAGCGGCAGCCTTTTGTCTTCAGGCCGGAGATGAAGCGCATGGCGCTGTCGAGCTTGCTGATCGCCGCGGTCTCGGTGATCTCGAAGCAGACCCGGCGGGGATCGACGCCGCTCTTCTCGAGCTCCTCGCCCACGTAGTCCAGGAAGCCGTCCTCGGCCAGCGCCTGGGCCGAGATGTTCACCGCGAAGAGGACCGGCCGCGAGACCTCCCGCCGCTGCACCTCGGAGAGGGCCCGGAAGGCGGTGTGCACCACCCAGCGGTCCAGCGAGCCGATCAGCTTGTAGCGCTCGGCCGCCGCGATGAACGCGCCCGGGGAGACCACTTTGCCGTCCGGATCGAGCATGCGCAGGAAGACCTCGCAGAGCAGCTCCCGGCTCGGGTTGCCTGCCAGCGGCTGGACGAGCTGGTAGTACAGCCGGAAGCGGCGGTCCTCGAAGGCGCCGTGGATGCGGTGGATCCATTGCATCTCGCCGTAGCGCTCGGCGATCGTCGTGTCGTCGAGCTCGTGCTCGTGGACGCGGTTCTTCCCGCCTTCCTTGGCCACGTAGCAGGCGGCGTCCCCCGCGCCCATGACCTGGGCGATGTCGCCGCTGTCGCCGTCGATGGCCACGAAGCCGATGCTCACGCCGACGCTGAACATCTGGTCGCGCCAGCGGAAGCGGAACTCGCGGACGGAGCGGCGGATGTCCTCGGCGATCTGCCGCGCGTAGTCGAGCGGGCAGTCTTCGAGCAGCACGCCAAACTCGTCGCCGCCCAGCCGCGCCAGGGTGTCGCTGCGCCGCACCCGCGAGCGCAGGAGGGCGGTGATCTGCTTGAGCATCTCGTCGCCGACCAGGTGGCCGCAGGTGTCGTTGATCACCTTGAACTCGTCCATGTCGAGGTAGAGCAGGACGTGGAGGCGCTGCTCGGCGCGCGCCGTGCGGATCGCCCGCTTGAGCCGCACCTCGAACTCGCGGCGGTTGAGCAGACCGGTCAGGGCGTCGTGGGAGGCGAGATAGATCATCTCGCGCTCCATGCCCCGCAGCTGGGTGACGTCCTTGAAGACGACCACCGCGCCGATCACCTCGCCGTTGCGGTCGCGGATCGGCGCCGCCGAGTCGCGGACCGAGTACTCCCGGCCTTCGGAGCCGAGGAGGAGCGCGTGCCCGGGGGACTCGACGACCCGGCCCTCGTCCAGGCAGCGCCGCACCGGATCGGACAGGGGCGTGCGCGTGACCTCGTCCACGACCTGGAAGACCTCGGACACCGGCCGGCCGAACGCCTCCTCGGCGGTCCACCCGGTCAGGCGCTCGGCGACCGGATTCATGGAATCGACCCGCCCCTCGGCATCCGTGCGGATGACCCCGTCGCCGATCGACGCCAGGGTCGCCTGCAGGAGCTCGTTCTCCTGCGCCAGCGATTCGGCCTCCCGCCGGCGTGCCGTCACGTCCAGGGCGATCCCGAGGCAGCCGGTCACCGCGCCCGCCGCGTCCCGCAGCGGCTCGATCCGCACCTCCCAGAGCCGTGCTTCCCATTCCATCTCGTAGCTGACCGACTCACCCGCCAGCGCCAGCCGGTGGGCGCGGATCGCCGGATGATCCGGGTCTCGCGTCTCGTAATGGTCGAAAAGGCTGACGCCTGTGTCGTCCAGGCTGGAGGGAGGACCGGCGCTCACCCGGAGCTCGCGATTGACCGTCCAGACCAGGGCAGGTGTCGGCTCGGTATGCACGGAGATCGCCTCTCCTCCCGCTCCGGGAAGGTCCAGCGTCGGTTCCTGGGCTGCGGCCGGGCGAGGGCCGGTCTTGAACCGGTATCGGCGATCCGCCGGACTCGGCGGGAACAGGACGTGGACCGAAGAGAATTCACCCATAGCAAGAGCCTTCGTGCAGCGCTACCCCTCCTGAGCAAGATCCGCGCCTGCTCCGCTTAGAGAGGGAGACGGCTCCCGGGACTCCGTGCGGGCGGTGAAAAGTTCGGCTCTGTCTTTGTAAAGGCTCTAACGAATATTTCTGTAATGCTGTCTAAGACAGGGGCTCGGGCATGGCGATGCCGAAGCCCTGTACGTAATCGACGCCGACCTCCCGGAGCATCTCCAGGGTGGCGCGGTTCTCGACCGACTCGGCGATGGTCCGGATGCCCATCACCTGCCCGATCTGGTGGATCGACTCGACCAGCGCCCGCTGCACCGGGCTCCCGACCATGTCGCGCACGAAGGTGCCGTCGATCTTGAGGTAGTCGACCTGCAGGTTCTTGAGGTAGGCGAAGGAGGAGAGGCCGCTGCCGAAGTCGTCGAGCACGAACCGGCAGCCGTGCTCTTTGAGGACCCGGATGAAGATCGTCGCCTGCCCCAGGTTCTCCACCGCGGCCGTCTCGGTGATCTCGAAGCAGACCCGCCCCGGCGCCACGCCGGTCGCCTCGATCTCCTCCAGGACGTATTCGAGGAAGGCATCGTCGCCGAGCGACTGTCCGGAGAGGTTGATGGCGAAACAGGTCTCGTCCTCGTGCGACAGGGCGCGGCAGGCGAGCGCGACGAACGCGGCATGGACGACCCAGCGGTCGATCGAGCCGATCAGGTGGTAGCGCTCGGCGGCCGGGATGAAGGCGGCCGGGGAAGCCAGGCGCCCGTCCTCCTCGATCATGCGGATGAAGATCTCGCAGAGCGGCGGATCATTCAGGAACTCCGGGCGCAGCGGCCGGATCGGCTGGTGGTAGAGGCAGAACCGGTGCTCGGCGAAGGCCTTGTGGATGCGGTGGACCCACTGCATCTCGCCGTAGCGCTCGGCGAGCGCGATGTCGTCCGGCTGGTACTCGTGCATCCGGTTGCGGCCGTTCTCCTTGGCTACGTAGCAGGCCGCGTCCGCGGCGGACAGCACGTGGGCCATGTCCGCGGTCTCCGGAGTGATCGACACGAAACCGATGCTGACGCCGATCTCGAAGATCCGCTCCTGCCACGAGAAACGGAACTGCTGCACCGCGTTGCGCAGGCCGAGCCCGGTCTCGCGCGCCCGGTCGGGCTGGGTGTCGTCCAGGAGGATGCCGAACTCGTCGCCTCCCAGGCGGGCCAGGGTGTCCGTCTTGCGCAGCCGGGTCTTGAGGAGGCTCGTCACCTGCTTGAGCATCTCGTCTCCGGCCAGGTGCCCGCAGGTGTCGTTGACCACCTTGAACTCGTCGAGGTCGAGATAGAGGAGCGCGTGGAGCCGCCCCTCCTCGCGCGCCGTGGTCAGACAGTGCTGGAGGCGCCGCTCGAACTCGCGGCGGTTGATCAGGCCGGTCAGGGGATCGTGCCGCGCGAGATAGACCATCTCGCGCTCCATGCCGCGAAGCACGGTCACGTCCTTGAAGACCACGACGGTGCCGGTGATCCGCCCCTGGCGGTCGCGGATCGGCGCCACGGAGTCGCGGATGGCGGCCTCGCCGCCGTCGCGGCGGATGAGCAGGGAGTAGCCGGGGAGCTCGACGACCGTGCCTTCCCGCAGACAGCGCTCGACCAGGTTGGGCACCGCCCGGCCGGTGGTCTCGTCGACCACGTTGAAGACGGAGAGGAGCGGCTGGCCGCAGGCCTCGGCGGCGCTCCAGCCGGTCAGCCGCTCGGCCACCGGGTTCAGGTAGTCGATGACGCCCGCCGCGTCCGTGCGGATGACGCCGTCGCCGATCGAGGCGAGGGTCACCTGGGCGCGCTCCTTCTCCTGGGCGAGCGCCTCCTCGGCGAGCTTGCGCTCGATCTCGGCGCCGGCCCGGGCGGCGAAGATCTTGAGGATCGACATCGCCGGCAGGTTCTGGGCGAGCGGCTTGGTGTCCATCACCGCCATGTGGCCGAGCGGCCGGTCCTCGGAGTCGAAGAGAGGAACCGCGAAGTAGCTCTCGATCCCCTCCTCACGTAGCCAGGCGTCCTGCGGGAAGAGGCGCCAGGCGTCCTGCGGGTAGTAGCAGAACTGGCGCCCGATCACGTTCTCGCAGGGAGTGCCGCGCAGGTCGTACTCGAACGGCTCGCCGTAGTCCTCGCCGGTCCAGAAGGCGAGGACGCGGGCGCGGTGGCTTTCCAGGGAGTCGACCTCGGCGATGAACGCGAACCGAGTCCCCAGAGCGCCGGCCAGATGCCGCACGAGGGAGCGGAGGAAGTCGGCGCCGGTGGTCGAGGAGGTCCCTTCGACGATGGCGCGCAGCCGGTCCTCGCTCTGCTTGCGGTCCTCGATGTCCCGGATCACGCCGATCACACGCAGCGGGGTGCCGCTCTCGTCGAAGACCGCCCGGCCGCGGTCGTTGAACCAGCGGTAGGAGCCGTCGGGGAGGCGGAGGCGCACCTCGACGGAGAGGTCCCGGCCGGCCTCCAGGCTGAGGCGCAGGGCGGCGGCGAAGGCCTCCTGGTCCTCCGGGTGGATGGCCTCCAGGATCTCCCGGCCGGTGGTCCAGAGCTGGGACGGGCCGCAGCCGATGAGCTCCGCGGCATGGGGCGGAACGATCAGCTCGTCGGTCACCAGGTTCCACTCCCAGGTGACGATGCCGGCGGCGCGCTGGGCGAGCTCCAGGCGGGCGCCGCTCTCGCGCAGGGCGACCTCGGCGAGCTTGCGCTCGGTGATGTCCACGCCGGTCGCCATGCCGGTGGGACCCTGGCCGTTCGTGGGCTCGATGATCGCGGAGGTCAGGTCGATCCACCGCTCGGAGCCATCGCGGGTGTGGATCCGGATCTCGTAGCGGCCCGGCGCCGGCTCGCCGCGCAGGCGGGCGGCGAGCCGCTCGCGGACGAGGGCGCGGAACTCGGGGTGGGCGAGCTCCCAGGGCCGGAAGGTAAGGAGCTCGTCCGCGCTGAAGCCGGACAGCTCCTCGACCGTCCGGTTGACGTAGAGCACCCGCTCGGGGCTGTAGACGATGATCGCCGTCGAGGTGGTCTCGGCGAGGGCGCGGAACCACAGCTCGCGCTCGCGCGGAAGCGTCGGGGGGGACTCCGGAAAACTCATGATCAGCAGGCTCGCTTCCGCTCCGTCGGCTCTCTCGTTGTAGGACAAAGAACTATGAGAATAAGAGTTTTACAGCGTCCGGTGCAAGAGCTGCCGGAAGCCGCGGTCCTGGCGCGCCACGCCTCTCCCCCTATAGAGTGTCGGGGAGCTTCCGCAGGAGGACCGCGCATGAGCCCGGTTGATCCCATGCCCCTCTCCCCGGCCCTCTCCCCACGGGGAGAGGGAGAGAAGAAGTCCGCGCCCGAGGTCGTTCCCGAGCCGGGATGGATTCCCGTGAAGCCTTTTCGCCTGGAAGGGGGACGCGGATCGTTCGTCTCGGGCGAGCCCGAGGGGGACCGTCTGCGGGTGCGCTACTTCCGCCGCGAGAGCGACGGCCGGCTGATGGGCCGCGCCTGGTTCGGTCCGGGGGCCCAGGGGCCGCCGGGCCATGCGCACGGAGGCAGCATCGCCGCGGTCCTCGACGAGGCCATGGGCGCGGCGGCCTGGATGGAAGGCCATCTGGTCGTGGCGGTCCAGCTGAACACCAGCTTCCGGACGATGCTGCCGCTCGGTACCGATGCTTACCTGGAAGCCTGGGTGGAAGGGGTGGACGGCCGCAAGGTGCGGACCCGCGCCCGACTGCACACCGCCGAGGGCGCGGCCTTCGCGGAGGCCGAGGGCCTCTTCCTGGAAATCGACCGGGAGCGCTTCCGGCCGATGCTCGAAAAGGCCGCGGCGGACCGGGGGGTGAGCGTGGAGGAGCTGCTGGCGCGGCTGCCGGGCGAGGAGTGAGGGGCTACTCCCGCACCGCCGGCGCCAGCAGCGACAGATCCACCTTCTTCTCCTTCTCGGCCAGCGCCATCAGATCCCGGATACCGCCGACGAAGTGCCAGGCGCGGAAGCCGGCCTGCTGCATCTTCTCGGCGAGGGCGGCGCTTTTGAGACCGACTTCGCAGACCAGCACATAGGGCCGGCCGCGGTCGAAGGAGGGATAGGCCTCCAGGGCCTGCGGGAAGTCGAGGCGGAGCGACCCGGGATAGTGCCAGGCTTTCCAGGCTTGCGCCGGGCGCAGATCGAGGAGGGTCGCCCCTTCCGGAATGTGATCCGCCTCCAGATCCGACGGTCCGAGGGCTTCCGGGGAGAGATCGCGCAGGCGCCAGACCGTCCGCGTGGCCACCAGCTCCTTCAGCAGCCGCGGATCAAGGCCTGCCTCGTCGCGCTCGATCTCGTGGGGACGCGCCCGCGTGTTCGGGTGCCGCTGCACCATGTCGCAGTACTCGCCGACCGCGGAAGCCAGATCGTAGACGCCCATGCGGCGCGCCAGGGCCAGGATCTCTTCCTTGTTGAAGCCGAGGAGCGGCCGGAGCACCGGCAGGTCCCGCGCGGCGTGCGAGATGACCGCCAGGTTCTGCAGGGTCTGGGACGAGACCTGTCCGATCGCTTCGCCGGTCACCATGCCGAGCCGCCGCGTCCGCAGGGCGATCATTTCCGCGGCGCGCACCATCTGCCGCTTGAGCACGATCTGCCAGTTCTGGGCCTTCGTCGTCTCGCGCAGCTCCGCCGCCACCGGTTGGAAGTCGATTTCATAGAGGCGGGGGTGCGAGCCGTAGCTCCACAGGTCGGCGATCACCTTCATGACCTTGAGCACGCCGAGCCGGTGCGCCGTTCCCCCGAGGTTGCAGAAGACGTAGTCGAGCTCGACCCCCCGCTTGAGCATCAGCCAGCTCGCCACCGCCGAGTCGAAGCCGCCGGAGACCAGGGCCACCGCCCGTCCCTCGACGCTGATCGGCAGGCCGCCCCAGCTCCGCGCCTTCTCCCGGAAGAAGTGGGCATTCCCGGGGGCACCCGGTTCCCCGGGCTCCACCTCGACCCAGGCCGTCGCCTCCGGGTCGTCGAGCCGCACCCGTCCGGCCCCGGCGTCGAGCAGCGCGCGGCCGAGGGCCCGCTCGACGTCCATCGAATCGAAGGGGATGCGCTCGACGCTGCCGCGCCGCGACGCGCGGACCGCGAAGGTCCGCCCCCGCACGCTCTCGGCGAACACGTCCACGCCGTGGGCTACGATGTCGTCCATCACGGTCCAGGGGCGCGGCTCGGCCAGGGAGACCGACTGGAGACCGAAGACCCGGGTCAGCACGTCGATCGCGCGGAGGTCCGGCGTCTCCAGGTAGAAGCGGCTCCAGGTCTTTTCGAGGCGATAGGGGATGCCGTGCGAGACCAGCGCGTCCTCGATGTTCCGGGCGAGACGCATCTGGAACCGCAGGCGCGTCTTGCGGGCCTTCGTATAGAAATCGCCGGAATGGCGGAGGATCAGCAGGTGGTCGGACATCATCTCCGGGTGATTCTACCCTTCACGGCCGCCACACCGTCACCAGCCACCACCGCAGATCGTCCCCGAACAGCTCCTCGGGGAACGGCTCGTCGAGCACCTGCGCCAGCCCGGCGCGGAGGTCGAGCCTCGGCACGCGGCCGATCGGCAGGGGGCCGATGGACCACGTCCACTCCAGGCCGGCGAGGGTCAGCCAGTCGCCCTTCTCCTCCCCCTCATTCCACAGGCGGTGGCGCTCCACGAAGAGCGGAGCGGGGAGGACGCCGAGGCGCAGCTCGGCGCGCTGCGCTTCGTGCTCGCTGCCGAGGAGCGTGTCGAAGGGGAGCGCCGGCACGGTGATCCGGCCGGAGAGGGCGCCGGGCGAGAGGACGCTGCTCTCCGCTCCGCCCAGCCGGTAGAGGTCGATCGGATCGCGGACGTTGTCCGACGCGTCCCGCCGCCAGGAGACGGTGAGACCCGTGTCGTCGTGATCCAGGGCGAGCCGGGCGGTGCCGCCAGACCGTCTCCAGCTCTCTCCGCCGGTCCGGCCCGTCTCGGCGCGGAGGGAGAAGCCGGGCGCGAGCCGCCAATCTCCCCAGCGGCGGATTCCGCTCCAGCTGGCCGACAGGGAGCCGAGCGTCCGCTGGAGATCAGGGCCCCCGAAGCCAGGAGAGGCCGGCTCCACCTCCTCGCGGAGCACGCGGCCGGTGAGGCGCAGGACACTGCCGCTCCGCTGCCAGTCCCGGCCGGCCCACAGCTCCAGCCCCCGGCGGTCCAGATCGAGCTCCGCCGTCCGAGCCGGCAGGTCGCCGCTCTGCTCGGAGGGGCGCTCGTCCACGGCGAACAGGTGGAAGCCCACCTCGACGGGCCATCCGCGCCAGGTGGCGGCCACGGCGCCTCCCTCGGGCCAGCCGTCGCCGCCATCGCCGGATGATGCGCCGAAGGCGAGCCAGTCGAGCCGGCCGACCACGTCGCCGCCGCGCAGACCGATCTCCGCGAGGGAGCCGGACGTGGTCGCGCTCCCCGAGAGCAGCGGCAGAAGCTCCTGCCGGCCGAGGCCGTACGGATGCTCCGGCGCCACCTGCGCGGCAACGAACGGCGCGGGGGACTCCGGTTCCGGCGGCCGGACGGCCGGTGCCAGCTCCGTGGCCAGCTCGGGCGCGCGGCCGGCGCCGGCGAGGACCTCGGGCGTCAGCTCCAGCCGGCGCAGGTCGAGCCCGTCGCTCTCCAGGGAAAGATAGAAAAGAGCCCGGCCGTCAGGGGTGGGCGCCGGCGATAGGGCCGCCCCCTGGGTGCGGGTCAGGCGGAGCGGCGGCCGGGCCGGAGCAGTGGTTCCATCGGGAGGCGCGAAGGACCAGAGGTCGATGAACCCGCGGTCGCCCACCGTGGCGTAGAGGGTTCGCCCGTCCGGGCTCCAGGCCGGCGCCGCGATCGTGCCGTCCGAAGGCGGCGCCATCTCGGTCTCGGCGCCAGAGGCCAGGTCGAGGACCACCAGCCGCCAGCTCCCCGCACGGTGGCGCGCAAAGGAGATCCGCGTGCCGTCGGGTGCGATCCGTGGGCGGTCGTCGACGGCCTCGATCGACGGCTCGGTGATCTGCCGCTCCTCGCCGGTCTTCAGATCCACCCGGACGATCGACGAGAAGCCGTCGCGGTGGCGCACGGCCACAGCCCAGTCGGGATCGGCGGCCAGAGGGGACGGATCGGGGTCGCGCAGATCGGCGCGGCGCGTCAGCCGCCGGACCTCACCTGCTTCGGGTTCCCAGAGGAAGAGATCGGGATGGAGGAACCCCTCGGCGTCGGGCTCGAAGCGGACGAAGAGGATCGTCTGCCCGCCGGCCATCCAGCGCGGCGTGGTCGGCTCGATGCCGTCGCGGGAGGGAAGCTCGAAGAGCGGCTCGCGGGGGAACGGTCCGCTGCGCACGGCCGGCACGTCCTCGGGGTCGCGCTC
>Ga0126309_10000264_pt1 | contig 18000 bp, 18 predicted proteins | sample Plot56_FD_92541 | JGI IMG/M metagenome (GOLD analysis project Ga0126309, IMG submission 92541) | Serpentine soil microbial communities from UC McLaughlin Reserve, CA, USA - Plot56 | ecosystem: Environmental > Terrestrial > Soil > Grasslands | place: USA: UC McLaughlin Reserve, Lake County...
CGAAGTTCCGGCCGGCGCACAGATCGTGCGCTCCGTCGCCGAAGCGGCCACCGCCGTCCTTGGCCGGACGCCGCCCACCGTCGGCCAGACCTTCTGGATGGACGCCTCTCTCTTCGCCGAAGCCGGCGTCGAGACTATCGTGATCGGCGCGCACGGCACCGGCGCCCATGCAGACGAAGAGTGGGTCGACCTCGCCTCGGCCGTCCAGCTCACCGAGATCCTCGCCCGGACCGCCGCCGAGTGGTGCGCGTAGGGTTCGCCCTACCCTGTAGAGTAGGGGACGCAAGAGAGAGGAGGACCGGAATGGACGACATCATCAAGACTCTGACAGAACAGTTGGGAATCGGTGCGGAGCAGGCCCAGGCCGGAGTCGGGGCCATCCTGAAGGTGATCAGCGAGCAGGCGTCCCGCGCCGACTTCCAGCAACTCGTGAATGCGGTGCCTGAGGCCGCGCAGTGGATGGGCCAGGCCACGATGACTGCCACGACGACGGCGGCGGAGGTGGGCGGCAGCTTCCTGGGGCAGGCGGCCCAGCTCATCGGCGGCCTCACCGGCAATGCCAACCTGGCCGACACGATGGCCGCCTTCGCCAAGAGCGGCATCGGCCCGGACATGGCGGCGCGCTTCGTCCCCTCGGTGCTCCAGCTCCTGCAGGCGCAAGCCGGCGCGGACCTCATCGAGCGCCTCGTCGCCCCGATCCCCTTCCTGCGGGAAGCCCTGGGCGGCGGCGCAACCGGGCTGGCCGATGCGCTCGGCAAGATGTTCCGCTGAGCTTGTGGTAACCTCCCGCTTCTTTCGGCGGGACGACCGCTCCCGGAGGACATTCCCGTGCAACTCGGCATACTTGGGCTCCCGAAATCGGGCAAGACGACGCTCTTCAACACGCTGACCGCCTCGCACCAGGCGACCGACAAGTTCGCCTCGTCCGGGCAGACCAACATGGGCACGGCCCAGGTGCGCGATACGCGCCTCGAGCAGCTCCGCGACCTGTTCAAGCCGAAGCGCTACGTGCCGGCCACCGTCCAGTACCTGGACATCCCCGGCCTGAAGCGCGGCGAGGGCGCCGAGAGCGTCGACCTGACCAAGCTGAAGACGGTGGATGCCCTGGTCCACGTGGTCCGCGCCTTCGACGACCCCGACATCCTCCACCCGGAGGGGAGCGTCGACCCGGCGCGCGACGTGGTCAACTTCGACCTCGAGCTCATCCTGGCCGACCACGACCTGGTCGAGCGCCGCCTGGACCGCTTGGAGAAGGCGACCAAGCGGGGCTTGAACCCTGAGGAGGTGCGCGAGCGGGCCTTGCTCGCCGACATCATCCTGCCGGCGCTGGAAGCCGAGAAGCCGCTGCGGGAGGTCGAGCTCGACGCCGACGACGAGCGGCGCCTGCGCGGCTTCCAGCTCCTCTCGGCCAAGCCGATGCTCCTGGTGATCAACGCTGGCGAGGATCGCGCCGCCGCGGACGTCGAGTCTTTCGGGATCGAAGTGCGGCCCGCGGTGCAGGCCCTGGTGGTGAGCGCGCCGATCGAGCAGGAGATCAGCCAGCTCCCGCCCGACGAGCAGAAAGACTTCCTGGCCGACCTCGGCCTGACCGAGCCGAGCCTAGACCGCGTCACCCGGGCGAGCTACGACCTGCTCGGCGTGATCTCGTTTTTCACCGTGGGAGAAGACGAGGTGCGGGCCTGGACCATCCGCCGCGGCACCCCGGCGCGAGGCGCCGCCGGCACCATCCACTCCGACATCGAGCGCGGCTTCATCAAGGCCGAAGTCGTCCGCTGGGACGACCTCCTCCGCCTCAAAACCCTGGCCGCCTGCCGCGAAGCTGCCCTTCTCCGCCTGGAGGGGAAGGAGTACGTGATGCAGGATGGGGATGTGACGAACTTCCGGTTCAATGTGTAGGGGGCGATGAGGGAGTCGCCGCCGGGAGTGTGACGACAACGGCGCGGTGATCCCGATTCAGGTATTTCCGGGCGACGCGCTGAACGTCCCCGGCGGTCATTCCCAGAATCGCTTTCAATTCCCCGTTGATGAGTTCCGGGTTCTGATAGTAGATCGAAAAGCGCGTCAGCGTCTCCGCCTTGCCCCGTGGAGTGGCAAGGATCTGTTTCCAATAATCACGCTCCTGCGTTCTGGCCAAGGCCAGCTCAGCGTCCGTTACACCCTCCCGCTGAATGCGCGCAATCTCCCCATCGAGGACATCTTCCACTTTCTTGATGTCGCCGCCAGGCGGCAGGTTGAACCTGATCCGGAAGAGACTCGGACCCCGCGACTCGGACATTCCTTCCGCGACGTCGAGCACCAACCGGCGCGCGAGCAGCGCCTTGTGCAGCCGCGACGTCTCTCCTTGCCCAAGAATGTCGGCGAGCAGGTTGAGCGCGTACCAGTCGGAATGATCGCTCGGCACGGTCTTGTAGGCGGCCAGATACTGAGGGTTCTTTGCGCGAGCATCTTCGAGAACCATGCGCCGCTCCTTGGCCGGGATCTCCTCTCCCAAGCGCACCGGAGGAAACGGACCGCGGCGCGGGATGGGACCGAAATGCTTATCAATCGCGCGCCTCACCTCGGCCGCGTCGAAATTGCCGACCAGGGCCAACGCGGCATTGTCTGGAGCGAAGTACGTCTGGAAAACCCGCTGTACGTCAGCGACCGTGAGAGCCGCCAGATCGGCCGTCGCACCCTCCACACCATGTTTATAGGCAAAGCCCGTAAAGCTCAGGTCGAGCAGCATCTCGGCGGCTCTGGCGGACGCGTCATCACCCGACCGGCGCCGCTCCAGGAGATCCGCTCGCTGGCTGTCCAGGCTCGCCTGATCGATCTCGAGAGCGCGCATCTGTTCGGCAAGCAGCAACAGAGCGCGCTCCCAGCGATCCGAGGGGACGGACAGAAAGTAGCTGGTGCGCTCCTGGTTGTTGGATCCGCGACAGGCCTCGTCCCGCTCCGCTTCGGGAATGAGCAGCCTGTCCTTGCACCCGCGCCGCAAGTCCCGCAGGAGCATCGCGTGGAGCAGATTGGTGATTCCGGTCTGGCCCGGACGCTCATTGCGTGAGCCGACGTCGTAGGTGAGACTGACAGCTACCGTAGAAGAGCTCTTGTCCGGGGCCAGCAACACGCGCAATCCATTCGCTGCCTGATGCTGCGTGAAATCCACCCGCGGCAAATCCTGGGCTATCGCGACCTGCGCGACAACAAAGATCAGCGGCAGCAGCACGCGCTGGCTCACGGCGGGAAGCCCTTCTTCATCCAAGCCTTGAACGTCGCAATCTGCTCGTCCGAGAGCGGCTGGAAGGGCGGCGGCGGCATCAACTTGTTGGAGATCTGATCCCAGATGAGGGTTGCGTTGGCGCGCACGGCTTCATAGCTGGTCAGGTCGAGACGCCACATCATCGGTCCCTGGAACGGCTGAAAGAGCGGCCGGATATCGCTGGCGAAGGAGACCGCGGGCTGCTGGGCCTTCGCTTGTTGCGCCGCCGCGGAGGCGGACCGGAACTGGACGGGCTGTTTCATGGGCTCTCCTCAAAGGGCGTCCAGCGGGATCTTCCAGAGCGCGCCGCTGCCGGCTCGCGCTTCCACCCCGCCCGGGCCCATCTCGAATTCTCCAAAGTCAAGGATGTAGACGGTCTCTTCGAACGGATGCACCCGCACGTCGATCGGACGCCGCCACGGGCCAGCTGCTACCGGGTGCACGGAGCCATCGGATAGATCGATCCGGGCGAGCGAACGGCCGATCCGCGGGCCGGCCGGGCCGGTCATCGGACGCTCGTCGCCGAACAGGGCGACCAGGAGCTGACCCGGCCAGCGGCTCGCTCCAGTCGGCACAACGTCCATCTTCACAGCGGCCGCGTTCACGGCAAATTCGAGGAGCGGCCGCTCTGGCGACGGCAGCTCTCCATGATTCGTCAGCAGCGGCTCCGGCGCGGGACCACGCTCCGGCCGGAAGCGTGGATCGGTGACGGGCACGCCTCCCATGAAGTCCGGCCAGCCGTACCAGGCCCCGGGCTTCACCTCGAAGAGCAGATCCGGCGCGTTGCCGATCGGGCGGCTGCCGGGTGGCGAGCAGGCGGCCATCCGGCAGGAAGAGGAGGCCGTAGGCATTGCGCAGGCCCCAGGCGACCAGCTCGAGGTCCGAGCCGTCCGGACGGCAGCGCATCATCGCGGCGGTGCAGGGGACCTGCGCGGCGATCCTATGCCCTGGCTGTGTCTCGGTCCCGAACGGGGAGAACGCCCCGGTTCGCGCCCGCTGGTGGCCCTTCGCGCTCAGCGGATTTTCGGTCTCCAGGTTCAGGCCGGCCAGCGTCACGTCGTATCCCGGAACGTCATGGTTGTGCGGCAGCCGTTTCAGCCAGCCGAGCTCATAGGCGTCCAGCCCGATGACGCCGCTGTTGGTCAGCGCTCCCTGCGAGAAGTAGAGCCAACCGTCCGGCCCGGCCACGGCCATGTTGGTGTGGTAGTTGCCGAGGCCCGGCAGGCCGTCGCGGACGGTCTCGCGAGCGCCGCCCGGCGCCCAGCGGCTGATCCGGCCGGGATAGCCGCCTTCGGCGATCAGGAATTGGCCGTCGTGGAAGCAGAGCCCGTTGACCGGGAAGCGCAGGTCGCCGAGGAGCGGCTCGCTTTTTTCGATCGGACCGATCTGTCCGATTCGACCAATCCGCCGGATCCGTCCTCCGGGCGCGGCGCCGGCAAAGGGGAGGCCAGACTCAGCGATCCAGGGGGTTCCGGCCGCATCGAAGGCGAGGCTGGTGGGAAAGTCCAGCCCGTGCGTAACTAGCTGAGGAAGACCGCTCACGAGAGATCCCCCAGCAGCCGGCCAACCGCGAGAATCAGCAGATAGACGCCGCTCCACAGCTCCGCCCGGCGCGGCACCCAGCGCCGGAGCCATCCTCCGGCGAAGAGCCCGGCTGCGCAGAGCGTGCCGCTCACCCCACCGATGATCAGCGCCGAGGCGAGCACCGGGAAACCCAGGGATCCGAGGCCGACGCCGGCCGCGAGGTTGTCGAGCGAGAGCGAAAGCGGCAGGCCGGCCAGGGCCAGGTTGCTCCCGGCCGCCTCCGGCGTCTCCTCTCCGCGCAGCGCCAGGGTGATGATCAAGAGGCCGCAGAGCGCCAGCACGGCGATGCCGATCTCTTCGGCCCAGACTCCGGCGAAGGCGGCCACGCTCCGGCCGAGCGCCAGGCCGGCGAGCGGCATGACGGTTTCGCACAGGGCGAAGGCGGCGGCGAACGCCCAGCGGCGCGCCACGCTCATCCGCAGCAGGCCCAGCCCGGCTCCGACCTGCAGGTTGTCGAGGCCGACGAGCAGCCCCAGCAGCACGACGGTCATCATCCCCAGCCGTCTCCGCCGTCACTCCTGCAGCCGGTAGATCCGCAGGATGCCGCCGTCGCGGCCATAGACCAGAGCGCCTGCCACGACGTAATCCTGCCAGACGGCCGGTCCCATACAGTAGCCGTAGCCGCCATTGAAGCCGCCGGTCTCCTGGCCGAGCTGGTCCTGCCAGAGCAGCCGGCCGTCGTCAGCCGCGAAGGCATAGACGCCGATCTGCGTCGTCGCCATCAGGACCACGTCGTTGACCACAGCCGGCACGCTGAGCCCGGACTCGGTCGCGTTGGCGTAGAACGGGGGCCGGCCGTTGACGTAGCGCCGCGGGTTGCCGTCGTCCATCGGCCAGGCGTCCTCCAGCGTCCCCCAATCCATGGCGCGCAGGAACGGCGTGGTGGTGCCGTCGATGCCTGCTGACTGCAGGTCGTAGTTCTTGCCGCCGATGCCGAGGAAGAGACGGCGCAACCCCGAATGGACTGCCGGCGTGCTGTAGGTGCCGGTGTAGTTTTCGTTCTGGTTCTGCGCGTCGTTCGAGACGTCGTTCGTCACGTGTGGATTGAGCTCGTTCTGCTCGTCCACCGGCGGATGCGGATCGATCGCGGGGAACTGCTCCTGCTGGCTGCCGGCGACGTACGGCAGGAGCTGGCGGAGCTTCACGATTTCCAGGGTCTTGGCATCGACTGTCATGAAGCCGCCGTTCTTGCAGCCGAGGGCCACGAGCCGGCGCTCCTGCTCGTCGGTGAAGAGAGTCGGCGCGCCGCCGACGTCGACGTCGACGTCCGACGGCCGGTAGCTGCTCTCCGGCGGGAACTGGACGAATCCCACTAAATCGCCGGTCGTCGCGTCGAGGGCGAGCAGGCCGTTCGAATAGCCGGGGCAGGGCAGAGGCCCGTCCGGCGACGGATTGCCGGTCGGGCAGTAGAGCCGGTTCAGCGTCGCGTCGTAGGCGATGCCGCCCCAGACGGAGCACCCCATGGTCACAGGCGTGCTGTTGATCACCGTGAAGCCGGGCGGCGGCGTGCCGCGGACGACCAGGGCCGGGAGCTGGTTGGGCTGGTTGTCCTTCCCTTCGAGCAGCGGGTTCGTGCAGAAGAGCCAGACGACGTTGCCGGTCGCGGTGTCCAGGCAATAGACGAAGCTGAACGCCTCCGGGTTCTCCCCCTCGCCAACGCCGACGTACAGCCGGTCGTCGATGACAACGGGCGAGGACCAGCCGGCGACCGGGGCGTTGCCCTGGTCCATCCCGCGGATGTTCGCGGCTGGCTGGTTGTGGACCGGGTCGGCGTGCCGCAGATCGGTGATCCAGAGCGCGCTCAGGGTCTGCTGGTCGAGGCAGTAGAGCTTGCCGTTGAAGGCGATGAAGAACACCTTCCCGCCGGAGACGGCCGGCGTGGACCCCATCCCGCAGAAACCATGGGTGTCGCCTTCGCTGGCCAGGATGTCCCAGCGGAAGGTGGCGGCGATGGTCCCGGTCGCGAGCTCGATCTTGTAGAACGCGCCGCCGTTGGAATTCACCGCGCCATGGGAGTTGGCGATCCCGACGTAGATAAAGCCATCGACGATCGCCGGAGTCGAGAGGATCGGGCCGTCGAGCTGCAGCTCCTTGAAGACCTGCAGCTTCGCGGCGTTCGAGCTGTTGATCGGGCTGTCGCTGACGAACCCGGTATGGGCCGGGTCGCCGTGGTACATCCACCAACCGGAAGAGCCGTTCGCGGGCGGGGTCATCTCATTCCTCTCAGTGCGAGAGGAGCAGGGCACCTGGTCTGACGGGCCATGGGTGAATCCCTCCGTGGGCTGCCAGATTGTAACCAGAGCTAGAGCAAACGGCAGCAGATTAGCACGGACTCACCGCATCCTCCCCCTCTACTCAGTAGAGACAGGCGTCGAGAAGCCCTAGCGCTTCATTGAGAACGGCCTCCGGCGCCCTCTCGATGAAGCGTGCCTGCCGGGCCTGAAAATCGATTGCCTTGACCTGCTCGACCATCACAAAGCCAGTGATGGTGCTCTCTTGAGGGAGGGCGACGTGGAAAGGGATGTTTCTCTTCGTGTTAGTGATCGGACACACGATGGCGAGGCCGGTGCGCCGATTGAACAGGTCGTTGCTGATCACCAGGGCCGGACGCCTGCCCCTCTGCTCGTGACCTGACTGGGGGTCGAACGTGACCGTCATCAGATCCCCTTTCGCGGGGACATAGGCGGCCATCAAACCTACCAATCCTCACGGCCGACCGGAGGCCCCCAGTCTTCTTCGGTTGGCGCGTAGTCCTCAGGCATCTGCGCGAGCAGGTCCTCGAGCCGATACCTGCCACGGATCCGCTGCGAGGGCGAAACCACGATACTCCCGTCCTGGATGGTCACATCCACTTCGTCTCCGACAGAGATGTTGACTTCTTCCAGGAGCCTCAAGGGAACGCGAATCCCCTGGCTGTTACCCCACCTCTGGACCTTGGTCAGCATGATGAGCCTCCTCGTGGCGCACTGGAGAGTATATACATGGATAGCCCACGCTAGAAACCTAGCTCTTGAGCCGCCCATGGCTCCGAGGTATCATGGCCCCCACTTTCCGGAGGTTCGAGGATGTCGTCGGAACGCTCTCTGCGGATCCGTGTTTTCTGTTGGAGGCTCAGCCTCCTTTCCGTGTTCGTGTTCTTGCTCGTCGCGGGCTCTCGCGCCCAGGCAGCCCCCGTGGCGGCAGCGGCTTTTCGGGATGTCCACGGGTTGTCTCCGCAGGCGTTCACGGCGGCCCTTGACGCGATCTCGTGCGCTCGCTCCCGCGGCGTCTCCGGGCGGAACGGACTGCTCACCCTGATCGACTACTCCCTCCCCTCTACCCAGCCACGGCTCTGGGTGCTCGACCTCGAGCACGGCCGGGTGCTCTTTCACGAGCTCGTGGCCCATGGAGCCGGCAGCGGCGACAACTACGCCGTCCGCTTCTCGAACGTCGATGCCAGCCGGCAGACGAGCCTCGGCCTCTTTCTCACCGGGAGCACCTACGAAGGGGGCAACGGCTATTCGCTGAGGCTGCGGGGGCTCGACCCCGGGATCAACGACCGGGCCGAGGAGCGGGCCATCGTGATGCATGGCGCCTGGTACGTCAGCGCCGACCAGATCCGCCGCCTCGGCCGCCTCGGGCGGAGCTGGGGCTGCCCGGCTCTGGCGAAGAGCGTCGCGCCGCGCGTGATCGACAGGATCAAAGATGGAACCTTCCTCTTCGCCTGGTCCGACCGCGCGGCAGACTCCCTGCGCCAGGGCTGCGCGGCGCCCGGTGGCATAACCGTCGCTGGGCGCTGAAAGCTCAGGGAGCCGGGTCGCCGATCAGCTCCGGCATCTCCTCCACCTCCCACCCGCCCTTCGGCGTCAGCAGGACGCGGTAGATCCGATCAAAGCCCTCCTCCAGGCGGGGAGGCTCGAGGCGCTTGTGGGTGCCCAGGACTCCCTTGACGGGGATCACCCCTTTGCCGGTGCGGCGGGCGTTGCGCGCGATCGAGGCGCGGACGTCCGGCTCGAAGAAGTAGGCGTGGACGCGGAAGGCGTTCTCCCGCGCCGGCTCGATGAAGCGCGCCCGCTCCTTCGCCAGCACGTTCGTGTTGTCCACCACGAACGGCTGCTTCGCGAGCAGGCAGGCGCTCAGGAGGACCCTCTCCCGGTAGCGCGTCTTCAGCATGTCCAGGTTGATCCGGACGTGCGTGTCGAAGAAGCGCTCGCGGTAGAAGGTGGACTTCCCGGCCCCCTGGATGCCGATGAGGAGGATGGCTTCCACCAGAAGACAGTACTACGCGAAGATCCGCGGCGCCTCCGAGACCTTTGGGGCTTCTTCGGGCTGGAAGACGTTCCCTTCCACATCCTGGTAGCGGCCCTGGCCGACGTCGAGGAGGACGCGGTTGCGGCCGCGGCGCTTGGCTTCGTAGAGGGCCTCGTCGGCGAAAAGGATCAGCTCGGCCGCGGTCTTGGCCAGGATGTCCGGATAGGCAGCGATCCCGGCGCTCATGGTGAGCGCGACGCGCTGCCCGTCGTGCTCGAACGGCAGATCCTGGATGCGCTGGCGCACCTGCTCGGCCACGGCCAGGGCTCCCCCTCCGTCGGTTCCTTCGAGAAGGAGCACGAACTCCTCGCCGCCGTAGCGGCAGCAGAGCGCCCCTTCGTGCGCGGCCTTGAAGACTCCCGCCGCCGCCACCAGCGCGGCGTCCCCCGCCGGATGACCGTAGGTATCGTTGATCTTCTTGAAGTGGTCGAGGTCGCAGAGGATGACGGCCATGTCGCCGCCCTCGTCGCGGGCCCGCGTATGGACCTCGTGGAGCCTCTTCTCCAGCACGCGCCGCAGGACGGCGCCGGTCAGGGTGTCCTCGCGCGCCTCGCGGCCGGCCAGGCAGCGCTCCACCGAGGCGCTCATCTGCGGCAGGAGGCGCTCCAGCAGCTCGACTCCCTGCGGATCGAGGCGCCGCGGATCGCACCAGAGGCGCAGACGCGCCAGGAGCTTCCCGTCGACCCGCAGCGGTCGCTCGACGATGGTCCACTGCGCGCGGCGGTGCACGCCCGGCAGCACCGGCGCGTAGCGGTCCGGCTCCGGCACGCCGAGGCGCAGCTCGCTCTCCGGCCCTTTCGGCCCCGCCCACCAGCTCTTGAACTCGCTCCCGGGGGCGAGCAGCTCGAAGTGGTACCAGTGGAACGGCACCACCTTGCCGCACTCGACCTTGATGCGGTCGGCCACGTCGACAATCTCCCGCTCCCCTTTGTCGACCATCCGCTTGCCGGCGCGCCGCAGCCGCTCCAGGTCGAACGCCCGGTGGTGCGAGCGCTCATGGAGGACCCGGTTGCGCGCGGCCTCCAGAGCCAACAGGCCGAGGGCGGCGATCAGCAGGCCGATGAGGGTCCAGCCGGAGGTGCGGCGCACCGCGATCAACACGCTCCCGACGGACCAGCCGAAGGCGTCGAGCACCAGCGGCGGGAGGATGGTCTTCCAGCGCGGGAGCACTGGCTGCTCCGGGCGGCGGATCTTGCCGTCGGCCGCTTCGAGGCCGATCCAGACCACCAGGTAGGTGAGCCCGGCGGTGGTGGCGATCACCCCCAGCGAGGTGCCCACGGGGAAGACGACCCAGGCCATCGCCGCAGCGAGGCTGGCGAGGACAGCGCGGCCGGCACTCTCCAGAGAGCGCCAGAGGCTGCGGCGGTCGGGAGCGCCGTAGACGGTGGTGCGGCGGACCAGGCGCAGCAGGAGCTCGGCCGAGAGGAAGGAGGACGCAGCGAGCCCGGCCGCCGGCAGCCCCCCCACGGCCGCGCAGGCGAGCGGCAGGACCAGGGTTCCCAGACCAACGGTGGAGGCGGCGCGGAACGGACGATGACAGGCCGCGGCGGCACCGACGAGGATCAGGACGAGGAGCAGAACCGGCGGCATCAGCTCGTCGGCTTCGAGCGCCGGCACCCGCGTCGCCACGGCGAGAGCCAGGACGGCGCCGAGGGTCGGCAGCAGCGACGCCCAGAGGTCGCGAGGCGAGCGAGAGCGCTTCATCAGGGGGCGGATCCCGGCAGTTAGCCGGCATGGTACGCGTTCCGCCCGGGGGCTGCAATCGTTTAGAGATCCCGCACCGCCGGAAGCACCCCGAACCCGTCGGCCTCCGCCACCCCGATGAGAATCGCTTCGGCGACCGCCCGCTCGGCGAGGATGCCGATCTGGTGGATGTGCGTGGGACGCTTTCCGCTCGCCAGCGTAACGACCAGATCACCGTCGAAGAGGGTGAGGGCGGGGGAGAGAGCGCGGTAGAAGCCGCCGAAGGCCATCTGGCTGACCTTCAGGGCGCCGGCCTTGGTCAGCACGGCGTCGGTCATCACCACGGCTAGCGTGGTGTTCCCTTCCCAGACGCTCGGAGGTTCCGGCGGCAGAGCGGCGAGGACTCTTTCGGCACTCGCCAGCTCCCGCGAATCGGGCGCGGTGCGGCAGCCGGCCAGCAGGGTGCCGTCGAGCCGGCGGACGTCTCCGAAGGCGTTGACCGCCACGGCGGCGGCCACGGTCGGGCCGTCCGGCACGGTCAGGCTGGCGAAGCCGAAGCCGCCTTTCATCGCGTAGTCCCGGCCGAGGACCTTGCCGACGGTGGCGCCGGTGCCGGCTCCGACGCTGCCCACCGGGACCTCTCCCTGCGCCGCCGACGCCAGCGCCGCCTCGGCTAGCGCCCGGCCCGGCCGCGCCGCCGGATCGCCAAAGCCAAGGTCGAAGAGGATCGCCGTGGGGACGAGCGGCACCGGGACGACTCCGGTCTGGAATCCATGCCCCCGCTGCGCCAGCCACTCGACGACGGCGTCCGCCGAGGACAGGCCGAAGGCGCTGCCTCCCGCGAGCACCACAGCGTGCGCCCGGCTCGAGATGTGCTGCCCGCCGATCAGCGCGTCGAACTGGCGCGTGCCCGTGGCCGTGCCGCGAACCTCGGCGGCGGCGATGGCTCCTTCGGGGCAGAGGATCACGGTGAGGCCGGTCCTGCCGGTCAGGTCGGAGCCATGGCCGATCCGGAAACCAGGGATTTCCAGCCGCCGCGACGGGAGAGGGAGAGGGGGAAAGCTCATGTGGGGATTCTAGAGCGGTGTGCTAGCGTCTCGCCGCAGATGCGACGCGCGCTTCTCCCCGTCCTGCTCACGGCGGCCACGCTGCTCCTGATCTTTCTGATTGGAAGGCACGTGCCGTCCGCCAACGGCCCGGCCGAGTGGCAGTGGCCCTACCGCGCCCCGGGTCTCCAGGGCCTCGGGCTGGTTCTCGCCGCGGCGCTGACGATCCCTCTCATCTATTGGGCGGCGCACGAGCGCCGCACGGACTGGTGGTGGGCTCTCCCCCTGCTGGTGCTCCTCGGCTGGGCGCTCCCGCTCAACCTGGTCCGGGCGCAGCCGGGTGGGTTCCGCCAGGTGCTCGACGCTCTGGCCTCGCGCCACACGTTCGGCTACGTGTTCGACGCCGGGCTCGCTCCGGACACCCGGACGCTCCTCGCCGACTGGCCCGCGGCCTCGGTCGGGCTCAATCAGCACTCGCGGACCCATCCGCCGGGACCGCTGCTCGCCGTGCGGGCGCTCGACCTCATGGGCCGGCGCCTGCCGGCCGATCCGCAGGGGGAGCGCGGACTGATATCGGCCGCGGCCGAGAGCCTGGAGCGCGAGGCGGCCCGCGTGGCGCTCCGCAGCCACAAGACACCGCGGAACCTCCCCTCTCCGGGAACTCTGGTGCTGCTCGCCCTCCTGCTGCCGCTCCTCTCGGCGCTGGCGGCCTGGCCGGTGCATCGGCTCGCCGCGGGGCTCGGGATGGAAACGGGCGCGGCGCTCCTCGCCGCGGCGCTCTGGCTCACCGTGCCGGCGCGCTCGGTGTTCACGCCGTCGCTCGACCAGGCGCTCCCCCTGCTGGTCGTCGCGGCCGCCTGGATGGCGGTCACCGGCCGCCGGTGGCGGGCTCTGCTGGCCGGCGGGCTGCTCGCGCTCTCCGTCTTCTTTTCCTATGGATATCTGGCGGCGGTGCCGCTCGTCGGCCTCCTCGCCCTGACGGCGCAGCGGAGCCCCGAGGATCTTCGGAGGCTCGATTGGCTCGATTGGCTCGATTGGAAGAGGACGATCCTTTGCGCCGCCGGCTTCCTCCTCCCCTGGATCGTCCTCGCCCTCGCCACCGGCTTCGATCCGTGGGCCTCGTTCCGGACGGCGGTGGAGCAGCACCACAAGATCGCGGTGGCATCGCGGAGCTATGGCACCTGGCTGGCCTGGAACCCCTACGACTTCCTTCTGCTCCTCGGTCCCGCGGTGCTGGCGCTCACCGCCGTGAGCCTGTTCGGCCGGAGGAAGGACGAGCGGAGCCCCGCCCACAACGCCCTGGCCTGGGGCTGGTGGGCTCTGCTGCTCGTCCTGCTCGTGTCGGGATCGGTGCGCGGCGAGGTCGGGCGGATCTGGCTCTTCCTGATGCCCTTCGCCTGTGTGCTGGCCGCGGGCGACGCGGTCCGCCGCTGGGGGCCGCGCAGCCTCTGGACCGGTCTGCTGCTGGTTCTGGAGCTCGCGCTGACGCTGGCGCTGGCGGGAAACCTGGTGTTCGTGGGGTGAGCCTGGGGTTGGGGCCCCCAGGCTCACCGACCCACCGGCCCTACTCCATCGGCTCGAACACCGCCTTCAGATTCGAATACTTCCAGCCGATCGGCGGGAAGTAGGCGCCGTCGGCAACACCTGTCTGGCCGAAGTCGACGCGGAAGTTCTTGCCGTTCTTCGACAGGTCCAGGTGGTTGATCGGGCCGGACAGCGTCTCGACGAGAGATCCGCTGCGGATACACCGGAAGGTGAGCTTCCCGGCGACGGTGTCGTATTCGAAGACCAGGTGGTAGTTGGTCCGCTCCTTCCACGGGCCGCTGTTGCCATCCAGGATGTCTTCGCCCACGTCGAGGATCGTCTTCGACCGGGCACCGCGGACGATCAGGCCGTAGTACAGGGTCTTGTCGGTGCGGCGCATGGCGGTGACCCCGGCGAAGATGCCGTTCGGGAACTTGTCGACGTAGAGGTCGAACTCGATCGTGGCCTTCTTGTAGCGCACCCCTTCGACGAGCGGGATGTCGAACTGCTTGAACGAGTCGCCCGGCTTGGCGTTCAGGTAGAGGCCCGGCGCCTCGAAGACCACGGCGCCCGGCGTGTTGCCGACGCCGCTGACCAGGTCGGTGTCCAGCGCGAACGAGGGAGTGACGAAGTTGGTCTCCGGGCCGCCCGGCTTGAAGACCGCCGCATAGGGGAAAAACTGCCTGGTGCAGCTCACCTCGACGCGGGCGTCCGACAGGGAGGTCTCGCCGAGCACGCCGAGGACGTTCTCGAAGTGGCGCTCCGACAGCGGCAGCAAGGAGATGACCGACGTCTGGCTGATCTGGGTCCCATTGGAGCGATAGGCCTTGATCGTGCACTGCGCCGCGGCGTTCGACAGGTTCATGATGCCGAAGTCGCTGATCGTGCCGCGGCCCGTCAGCTCGAGCCCCTGGATGTGCGCGGTGGCGTTCTGCTTGATCACGTTGCCGCCGCCGACGACCGGCACGTTGGCGCTCGACAGGATGCTCCCATTGGGACCGATCGCGTCGATCCGCGCGTTGACCACGAGCTGCGGCGCGCCGCTGATCTCGACCATGCCGAGGGAGCCGCTGGGCGCCACGCTGCCGAGCAGCAGGGTGCCGCCGGCCGGGACGTTGAGCTGGTTGCCGGTATCCGCACCCTGGGTGCCATCCGTATTCTGGCTGATGAACCGCACGTCGAACCGGCGCGCGGCGACGCCTGTGTTGGTGACCCAGACTTTCGTCTGGTAGATGGTGCCGTCGACCGAGCGGTTGCTCGCGAAGGGGACGTAGACCTGGCCGGCCATGGCGGGAACGACCCCGGCGAGCAACGCACAGCTTCCGATGAGCGCCGATTTCCAGCTCTTCATGCTCCTGGACCTCCTGCAGGTGCTGCGTGTTCGTAGGCAGTGGCCCGCTCGTGCCAGGCCGCCTTTCCTCCTGAATTTGCATTGATTGTAAGGCGGGAATCCGCGGCGCGCAACAAAATGCCATTCCGCCATTCCAGGCCGGGGTCTTTTCGTTTAGGATACCGGGCCGCATGTCACCAACACAGAAATTGCCTTCCGCCGTCGTGTGGGACTGGCGCGGCGGAGACAACCAGGAGGCCCGGCGGGCCCGCGAGGCTGCCGCGATCCGGCGGCGCGGCCTGATCGGCGGCGCGGTCGGCCTAGCCGTCGCCGCTCTGGTCTTCTTCCTTTTGAAGAGGCCGGTGCCGGCCGCCGTGATCGCCGCGGTCGCCCTCCTCCTCTCCCTGCCGTCGCTCGTGGCGCCGTTGACGGCCGGCCGGAGTGTGAGCCGCGCCCTCGACCGCTTCGCGCACGCCGTCGGCACGGGCGTCACCTGGGTCCTGATGACTCTCCTCTACTATCTCCTGTTCCTGCCGGCGGGCCTGATCCTGCGCTCGCGCGGCAAGCTGGCGATCACCCGCGGCTTCGATCCGCGCCGGCCGTCCTACTGGACCTCGGTCGAAGAGCGGGAGCGGACGCGGACCCCCGAGTCCTACCGCCGGCAGTTCTGACCATGAAGCTCCTCGGCATCAGCTGCTACTACCACGACTCGGCCGCCTGCCTCATCGACGAGGGGCGGATCGTCGCCGCGGCGCAGGAAGAGCGCTTCACCCGCAAGAAGCACGACGACGGGTTCCCCGCGAACGCGGTGCGCTACTGCCTGGCAGAAGGGGGCGTCGAGACCGCCGCCGATCTGGGCGGCGTCGTCTTCTACGACAAGCCGCTGCTCAAGTTCCACCGCATCCTGGAGACCTACCTGGCGGTGGCGCCGCGCGGCCTGCGCTCGTACGTCCAGGCCGTGCCGCTCTGGCTCCGCGAGAAGCTGTGGATCCCACCCCGCATCCAGGAGGCGATGGAGCGCTGCGGACTCGACGCGGACATCCCGATCTTCTTCACCGAGCACCACGAATCGCACGCCGCGAGCGCCTTCTACCCTTCGCCGTTCGAGGAGGCCGCGGTGCTCACGCTCGACGGCGTCGGCGAGTGGGCCACGACCACGATCGGCGTCGGCGAAGGGAACCGCCTGCGGCTGATCCGCGAGATCGCGTTCCCCCACTCCCTTGGGCTGCTCTACTCGGCGTTCACCTACTTCACCGGGTTCAAGGTGAACTCCGGCGAATATAAGTTGATGGGCCTCGCCCCCTATGGCGAGCCGCGCTACGCCGGCGTCATCCGGGAGAAGCTCATCGACCTCCGCGAGGACGGCTCGTTCCGCCTCGACATGAGCTACTTCGGCTACCTCGACGGCCTGATGATGACGAACGACCGCTTCGCCGCGCTCTTCGGCGGCCCGGCGCGCTCCCCCGAGTCGCAGATCACGCCACGCGAGATGGACCTCGCCCGCTCGATCCAGGTGGTCACCGAGGAGATCGTCCTCAAGCTCGCCCGCCACGCCCGCGAGCTCACCGGCAAACGCAACCTCTGCCTGGCCGGCGGCGTGGCGCTCAACTGCGTGGCGAACGGCGTGCTGCTCCGCGCCAGGATCTTCGACGACATCTGGATTCAGCCGGCGGCGGGCGACGCGGGCGGCGCCCTCGGCGCTCCGCTCGCCTACTGGCACAACGCCCTGGACAAGCCGCGCACCGTCGTCCCCGGCCGCGACGCGATGCAGGGCGCGCTCCTCGGTCCGGAGTTCACCCGCGAGCAGATCCGCGAGTTCCTCGACGCCCACGGCTATCCGGCCGAAGAGCTGCCGGAGGAAGATTGGGCGCCGCGCGTCGCCCAGGTGCTGGCCGGCGAGAACGTGGTCGGGCTCTGCCAGGGGCGGATGGAGTTCGGGCCGCGCGCCCTGGGCGGCCGGTCGATCGTCGGCGATCCGCGCTCGCCGAAAATGCAGTCGATCATGAACCTGAAGATCAAGTTCCGCGAGAGCTTCCGGCCGTTCGCGCCGAGCGTGCTGGAGGAGCGGATCGGCGACTATTTCGAGCTCGACCGTCCCTCTCCCTATATGCTGCTGGTGGCGGACGTGGTGGAGCGGCGGCGCATCCCGATGCAGGGGAACGAGCGGAGCGCCAACCTGCTCGAGTGGGTCAACCGCCTGCGCTCGGACATCCCCGCGGTCACCCACGTCGACTACTCGGCGCGCATCCAGTCGGTGAACCGCGAGGTGAGCCCGCGCTACTGGTCGCTCATCGCGGAGTTCGAGAAGCTGACCGGCTACGGGGTGATCGTCAACACCAGCTTCAACGTGCGGGGCGAGCCGATCGTCTGCACTCCGGAGGATGCCTACCGCTGTTTCATGCGGACCGAGATGGACTATCTCGTGCTCGGCCCGTTCCTGCTCGACAAAAAGGCGCAGCCCGCCTGGCAGGAGAAGCGGGACTGGCGTCAGGATTATCAATTGGACTAGCTCCGCGCAATTAGACTAGGCTGCGCACGAAGGAGAAGGCCATGCGCAAGCTCGGGTATCTGGGATCGCTCTTCGGCGAGATCTGGCAGTTCGCCAAGCAGAACAAGGTCTATTGGATCGTGCCGTTCGTGCTGATCCTCGGCCTCGTCATCCTGCTGGTGGTGACCAGCCAGGCCACGGCGCCGTTCATCTACACGCTGTTCTGATCCGGATCTGAAGCACCCTCTTGGGCGCCTCCCGCCGCCGCACCCGACTGATCGCTCTCCTCGTGTCGACCGTGCTGTCCCTGGCGGTCGCCGAGGCGGCGCTGCGGATCGTGGGGGTGTCCTATCCCAACTTCTATGGGCCGGACCCGGACCGCGGCTGGGCGCTGCGGCCGGGCGCCTCTGGGTGGTGGCGTAAGGAGGGGGACGCGCACGTCCGGATCAACAGCGACGGCCTGCGCGACGAGGAGCACCCGGTGGCAAAGCCGGCCGGCGAGATCCGCATCGCCGTGCTCGGCGACTCCTGCGCCGAGGCGCTCCAGGTCCCGGCCGAGAAGACGTTCTGGTCGCTCCTCGAACAGGAGCTGGCGCGCTGCCCGGCGGTCGCCGGACGGCGGGTCGAGGCGCTCGACTTCGGCGTCTCGGGCTACGGCACGGCGCAGGAGCTGCTGACCCTGCGGCACCACGTCTGGAAGTACGACCCCGACCTCGTCCTCCTCGCCTTCTACAGCGGCAACGACGTGCGCAACAACTGGCGCCCGCTGGAGCTCGACCCGGCGCGTCCTTATCTGATGCCGCGGGCCGACGGCTCG